>Ga0196970_1000975_pt1 | contig 23777 bp, 22 predicted proteins | sample S1v_513CmetaG_FD_148672 | JGI IMG/M metagenome (GOLD analysis project Ga0196970, IMG submission 148672) | Soil microbial communities from Anza Borrego desert, Southern California, United States - S1+v_5-13C | ecosystem: Environmental > Terrestrial > Soil > Desert | place: USA: California... | reverse complement strand
TGGGCGAGGCCGAGCAGGAGAAGGGCGGGGAGCAGAGGTTTCATCGCGGAAATCCCTTGGTCAGTGCGGCTTGCAGCCGGTTTCGGGCTGGTCGAAGCCCAGCGTGTCCAGGTCGGTCTTCGGGTGCAGGAAGCCCTCCTGCGGCGACACCGAGACCAGCGAACGGTCGGCGGCCAGCAGCACCGGCTGGCGCAACTGCCCGTCCCACGGGCGCACGCTCATCGGCACGCCCTTGAAGGCCGACATCGCGAAGGCCGGGCTGCGGATGTGCGCGGCGAGCGCCGCCGGGTCGGTGCTGCGGGCCTGCGCCGCCGCCTCGCCGACCAGCCGCACGGCGGTCCAGGCGTCGAGGTCGGCGGGCGTCATCGGGCGGCCAGCCAGCGCCTTGAAGCGGTTCTGCAGCTGCGACGCGCCCCACTGCTCGTGCGTGCGGTGCCACGAGGTCGGCACGAGGCCCTGGGTGCCGGCGACCGGGCGCGCGTCCCAGGTGCGGTAGGGCAGGTACTCCCCGAACTCGCCGATCTCGTCGGCGACCACCAGCACGTCGTGGGCCCTGGCCTGGGTGAAGACCGGCACTTCGGCCTCGGCGGTGCGGTTGACGTCGCTTTCGGCGGTCCAGCGCTTCTCCTCGACGACGGTGGCGCCGAAGCGCTTGGCGGCGCGGCGGATCGCGGCGGCGTAGAGGGCGTCCTCCGGCCGGCGGCCGGCGACCAGCAGCCATCGGGTCCAGCGCTTCCTGACAAGGTATTGCGCCAGCGCGTCGGCCAGCATGGCGCGGCTGGGCGCCACGTGCAGCAGGTTGGGGGCGCAGCCCTCGGCGCGCAGGGAATCGTCGGGCGCCCCGGCGTTCAGCAGCGTGACGCCGGCCGCCTGCGCCGGTTTGGTCAGGCGCGCCACCGCGGCGGCGGGGAGGTTCAGCACCACGAAGCGGTTGTCCCTGGCGGCGAGGTCGCGGAACGCCGCCTCGACGTCGCCGTCCGGCGGAAGGGCGACAGCGTCCAGTTCGAAGCGCTGCTTGAGGAAGCGGCCGGTGGTGGCGTTGTCGGCGATGGCCAGCCGCGCCCCCATCAGCCCGGCGTCCGGCACCGGCTCGTCGGGGGTGGAGAGCGACGGCGGCGGCGCGACCGACTGGCTCAGGTAGCCGATGCGCAGCACCGCGTCCTCGGCGTGCACCGCCGCAGGCTGCAGGAGGGCGAGCAGGAAGGGGAGGATGAACGGGCGCATGGCCGCACTGTAACGACCCCACCCCGGCCGGGGGCTATTGTACCATCGTTCAATTATTGGCCAGGGCAGCGGTGGATATGCTGGCGCGCATGACCCACGCCACACGCCGCCACTTCCTCGCCACGCTTGGTGCCGCCGCGCTCGCGGCCGGAAGCGCCCGCGCCCGCCCGCTCGACGAGGTGGTGCAGCGCAACCGGCTGCGCGTCGCCGTGTACCGCGACTTCCACCCCTTCTCCTACCGCGAGGGCGGGGTGCTGAAGGGCATCGACGTCGACCTCGCCCACGCCGTCGCCGACCGCCTCGGCGTCCGCGTGGACGTGTTCGAGCATGCGGCGGGCGAGACCGTGGCGGACGACCTGCGCGTCGCCGTCTGGCGCGGCAGCCTGTTCGGCGGCGAGGCCGCCGACATCATGATGCACATCCCGCACAGCAGGGACTTCGCGCTGCGCAATCCCGAGGCGGTGCTGTTCGCCCCCTACCAGCGCGAGCTGTTCGCGCTGGCCCGCGACCCGGAGCGGGCGCCCTCCGCCGATCCCGCGGAGTTGCCGGAAGAGCCGGTCGGCGTGGAGATCGACAGCGTCCCCGACTTCTACCTGCTCGGCCTCGACGGCGGCCGGCTGCGCCGGCACGTCGTGCACTTTCCCGATCCACGGGCGGCGGTCGAGGCGCTGGCGGGCGGCGCGGTGGCTGCCGTGCTGGCGCCGCGCAGCCAGATCGAGGCGGCGCTCGGCGACCGGCGCGCCCGGTTCCCGGTCGCCGCGGTCCGCCTGCCCGGCCTGATGGCGTCGAGTTGGGACATCGGCATGGCGGCGCGCGAGAACGCCCGCGACCTCGCCTACGCCGCGGGCGACGCGGTGGCGGCGATGGCGGAGGACGGCGGCCTGGAGGCGCTGTTCCGCCGTCACGGCGTGACCCACACGCCGATTCCCGTGGATTGAGCGGAGAGCGCGGAATGCGGACGCTCCTGGGGCTCATGCTGGTTCTGGCCGCTGTGCCCGCGGCGGCGCAGGACGATCCGTTCGGCTCGCCGATGTGGGAGGTGCTGCGCGGCGAGTATTTCGGCACGGCGCCGGTGGTCTTCGACGGGCGCGTGGCCGTCACCGCGCCGGCCAGCGCAGAGAACGTCTTCGCCGTGCCGGTGGCGGTGGACGCCCGCGCCCTGGAGGGCGTGCGGGAGATCGTGCTGCTCGCCGACCTCAACCCGTTCCCGCTGGTGCTGCGCTACCGCCCCGACGCGGCGGCGCCGTTCGTGGCCACCCGCTTCAAGGTGCAGCAGGCCACCGCCGTGCGCGGCGCGGCGCTGACCGCGGACGGGGTGTGGCACGTCGGCGGGGTAATGGTGGATGCGGCGGGCGGCGGCTGCGCCGCGCCGGCGCAGTCCTACGCGGAAAAGGACTGGGCGGAGCATGTCGGCGAGGTGCAGGCAAGGGCTTGGCCGCCCGGCCCGGCGGGCACGGCGCGCGTCCGGCTGCGCATCCGGCATCCGCAGGACACCGGGCTGGTCGCCGGCATTCCGGCGTACTTCATCGAGGAGCTGACGCTGACCGGCGACGACGGCCGCGTGCTCGGCCGGCTGCAGACTGGCGAGCCGGTGGCGGAGAACCCCGTGTTCACGCTGGAATTGCGGCCCGGCGCGGCGCGCTCGATGCGCGTGCGCGGGCGGGACAACCAGGCGGGCGAGATCGACGCGACGATTCCGTTGCCGCGGGTGGGGAGGGAGGGGTGATGCGCCGGCTGGCCTTGGGGAGCACGTTGGCGGGCCTGCTGGCGCTGTCCGCCTCCGCCGCCCCGCTCACCTACGCCCTCACGCCCACCCGCATCGCCGAGGACACCTACGTTTTCGAGGGCACGCGCGAGCATTTCACCCGCGCCAACGGCGGCAACATCCTGAACCCCGGCTTCATCGTCACCGGCGATGGCGTGCTGGTGTTCCAGACCGGCCCGTCGCGCAGGTTCGGCGAGGCGATGCGGGCGGCGATCGCCACCGTCACCGCGCAGCCGGTCCGCAAGGTCTTCGTCAGCAACCTGCACCCCGACTACTGGCTGGGCAACCAGGCCTTCGCCGACGTGCCCATCGCCGCCCTGCCCGGCACCATCGAGGGAATCCGGCGCGAGGGCGAGGGCATCGCCGGGAACATGTACCGCCTGATCGGCGACTGGATGCGCGGCACCGAGCCGGTGCTCCCGACCGAGCCGGTGTATGGTTCCACCGTCGTGTACGGCCGCCACCGCCTGCGCCTGATCCCGCTGGAGGGCCACACCGACGCCGACCTCGCGGTGCTGGACGAAACCACCGGCGTGCTGTTCGCCGGCGGCGTGGTGTTCTGCGACCGCACGCCGACCACGCCGCACGCCGACGTCGCCAAATGGCTGGCCGCGCTCGACGCGCTCGACGCGCTGGAGGTGCGCACGCTGGTGCCGAACCACGGGCGCATCCGCGGCGACACGGCCTGCATCGCCCAGACGCGCGACTGGCTGACGTGGTTGGAGCGCACGCTGCGGGACTCCGTGGAGGCCGGGCTGGACATGAGCGAGGCGCTGGACCTGCCGATCCCCGAGCGCTTCGCCGGCCTGGGCGTCCTGCGCGAGGAGTACCGGCGCTCGGTCGTCCATCTCTGGCCGAAGATCGAACAGGCGGCGTTGCCGCGCGTCAGGTGAAGAAAACCAGGATGCGGCAAGTCGTCTCCTACTATCTGACAATTGCTGCGTCGCATCCTGTGTCTAGACTGTCCCAACGTCGGAGCATAAGGGCTCCGCGTCCAAAGAAAACCAGCGCCGCCTTTCTTTGAAATGGCCGCCGGCCCCTGTGTGGCGGCGATGGGAAGGGCGTGCCTGCGCAACCTTTGCCCATGGGAGTCAACCGCATCATGAAGCGCCTGATCTCAACCTTCGCCCTGGCGGCCGGACTGGCGGCCTGGGCCGCGGCGGCCGTCGCCGGCCCGGTCTCCAACGACGACATCCTCAAGGACGCCGCCAGCACCGGCGACGTGCTCAGCTACGGCCTGGGTCCGCAGGGCCAGCGCTTCAGCCCGCTCGCCACACTCACGCCCGAGACGGTGGCGAAGCTGGTTCCGGCGTGGTCCTTCTCCTTCGGCGGCGAGAAGCAGCGCGGGCAGGAGGCGCAGCCGCTGGTGCACGACGGCGTCATGTACGTCACCGGCTCCTACTCGCGCCTGTTCGCGGTCGATGCGCGCACGGGCCAGAAGAAGTGGCAGTACGACCACCGCCTGCCGGAGGGCATCATGCCCTGCTGCGACGTGGTGAACCGGGGCGCGGCGATCCACGGCAACAAGGTCTATTTCACCACGCTGGACGCCCGGCTCGTGGCGCTCGACAAGGACACCGGCAAGGTGGTGTGGAACAAGAAGCTGGCCGATTACCAGGCCGGCTACTCCAACACCGCGGCGCCGCTGATCGTCGAGGGCAAGGTCATCACCGGCAACTCCGGCGGCGAGTTCGGCATCGTCGGCACGGTCGAGGCGCGCGACGCCGAAACCGGCGAACTGGTCTGGCAGCGCCCGATGGTCGAGGGCCACATGGGCACGCTCAACGGCAAGCCTTCCACCATGACCGGCGTGCTGAACGCCAGCTGGCCGGGCGACCTGTGGAAGACCGGCGGCGGCGCGACGTGGCTGGGCGGCACCTACGATCCGGAGACGCGCACGCTGTTCTTCGGCACCGGCAACCCGGCGCCGTGGAACTCGCACCTGCGGCCGGGCGACAACCTGTACACCTCGTCCACCGTCGCGCTGGACCCGGACACCGGCGCGATCAAGTGGCACTATCAGACCACGCCGCACGACGGCTGGGACTTCGACGGCGTCAACGAGTTCGTCTCCTTCGACCTGAAGGTGAACGGCACGGTCGTCAAGGCCGGCGCCAAGGCCGACCGCAACGGCTTCTTCTACGTCATCGACCGCACCCAGGGGCAACTGCTGAGCGCCTCGCCATTCGTCAGCAAGATCACCTGGGCCAAGGAGATCGACCTGAAGACCGGCCGCCCGGTCACCATCGACGACAACCGCCCGGCCGACCCGAGCGGGGCCGAAAAGGGCAAGCCGGTGTTCGCCGCCCCCGCCTTCCTGGGTGCCAAGAACTGGATGCCGATGGCCTACAGCCCGCAGACCGAGCTGTTCTACGTCCCGGCCAACGAGTGGGGCATGGACATCTGGAACGAGCCGATCACCTACAAGAAGGGCGCGGCGTACCTGGGTGCCGGCTTCACCATCAAGCCGCTCTACAATGATTACATCGGCGCGTTGCGCGCCATGGACCCGAAGACCGGCAAGATCGTCTGGGAATACAGGAACCCGGCGCCGCTGTGGGGCGGCGTCCTGACCACCGCCGGGAATCTGGTGTTCACCGGCACGCCGGAAGGCTTCCTGAAGGCGTTCGACGCCAGGACCGGCAAGGAGGTGTGGAAGTTCCAGACCGGCTCCGGCGTGGTCGGCTGCCCGGTCACCTGGGAGATGGACGGCGAGCAGTACGTGGCCGTGGTTTCCGGCTGGGGTGGTGCCGTGCCGCTGTGGGGCGGCGACGTCGCCAAGCTGGTCAAGGACATCAACCAGGGCGGTTCGCTCTGGGTGTTCAAGCTGCCGAAGGCGTAGGGCGGACGCGCCGGAAAGCCCCTCCCCGCACGGGGAGGGGCTTTTGCCCTGGCCCGCGTCAGCGGAGGAAGAAGCCGCCGGTCAGGTCGTAGTCCTGCTGGTCCGACCCCGTAAGGAGCGACACCGCGTCGAACGAATGCACCGGCACACCCAGGTTCGCCCCGGCAACCGCCGTCGGCATCGCCCCCTCCTGCGGCAACTCCGCATCGAGCGGGACCGGCGACCCGAACGGGTTCAGCATGCCGTCGTCCGGTTCCGACGCCATCGCCGCCCGGGTGCCGGTCCGCAGGCTCCAGTCGGTGCCGTTGCCGTTCAGCGTGTTGCCGCGGTAGGTGTTGTTTCCGCCGGTGTCGCCGCTCTCCTCGATCCCCTTGAGGCTGTCGGTGATCGTGTTGCCGCTGACCTCCGAGTTGTCGTTCGGGCCGCCGCCCTGGTGGTGGTTGCCGGCGCCGATCAGGATGCCGGCACCGCGCACGGCGTCGATGATGTTGCCGGTGATCGTCAGGTCGGTGGCGTCGTGCCAGGAGCTGATGCCGTCGCCGACCACGTCGTGCACGGTGTTGTTCAGCACCCGGCCGCTCGTCCCGATGTAGATCCCATGCACGAGGGTGCTGTCCTCGCCATCCGGGCCGATGTCGTAGACGAAGCTGTCGGCGATGGTGATGTCGGTGTCGCCGTTGAAGCCGTCCGCCATGATGCCGGCGCCGCCCTGGCCGCCGCTGTTGGCGGCGTACCACGCCTCGGAATCGCGGGCGATGTCGTGCACCTTGACGTTCCGCACCTCCGAATCGGACCCCGACGTGAGCACTCCGTACAGCCACGGCGTGCCGCCCTGCGGTTCGCTGCCGTCGACCTCGAAGCCGTCGATGACCACGTCGTCGCCCAGGTTGTTCCAGGCCTCACGCTCGTCGTCGTCGGGTCCCGGCACGATCACGGCGCCCCACTTCACGTCCGAGACGTAAGTGACGCCGTCCGCCTCAGTATGGATCCCGCCCTCGTAAGTTCCCGGTGCGACGTGGACTGTGGTGCCGGCTTCGGCGTGCTCGGACGCTTCCTGGATTGTCTTGAAAGGAGAGGATTTGCTGCCGGAGTTTGAATCGGAGCCGCTCGTCGAGACGTATAGATTGGCCATGGTTTGCGATTCCTATGATCTTCTTTGATGAAGGATGGGAGTAATCCCTTCCGCGAAAGCGCGCCAATCGCATCGCTTTCTTGAAGGCGCAGCCGGGCGGCGCGCCATGTCCTGACCATGGACGTGGATCTACTTACCCTCAACGCAAAGCTTTACCTGCGCATGGTATAGGCCGCACCGCACAACCGGCCTATGGCCGAGGCACAGCCTAGGCCAGCACCCGGAACGCCGGTTCCGGCCGCGCCAGCAGGTCGGCGCGCAGGGATTCCACCACCTCCGGCCCGCGCCCGGCCCGCGGGATGCGGACCGGCACCTCGGCCACCACCCGGCCGGGGCCGGGCGACAGGACCAGCAGCCGGTCGGCCAGCGCCAGCGCCTCGCGCAGGTTGTGGGTGACGAACAGCACGGCCGTCGGCCGCTTCTCCAGCAGCGAGGCCAGCAGCGCGCGCAGGCGCTGCGCCGTCGGCTCGTCCAGCGAAACGAACGCCTCGTCCATCAGCAGCAGGTCGGGATCGACCACGAAGGCGCGGGCCAACGCCACCCGCCGCGCCATGCCAAGCGACAGCTGCAACGGATAGCGCTCGCCCATCCCCGCCATCTCCACCGCGGCCAGCGTCTCGTCGACGCGCGGGCTGCGCCGCTCCCGGCGCGGCAGGGCGAGGGCGACGTTCTCGCGCACCGTGCGCCAGGGCAGCAGGCGCGGGTCCTGGAAGACGTAGCCGAGCGTCCCGGCCGCCCGCTCCACCTCCCCGTCGAAGGCGCGGTCCAGGCCGGCGGCGATGTTCAGCATCGTCGTCTTGCCGCACCCCGAGGGGCCGACCAGCGCCACGACCTCGTCCCGCGCGACCTCCAGCCGGACCCCGCGCAGGGCCTCGGTGGCGCCGTAGCGCTTGGAGCGGACCTCAAGCCTCAGCGCGCACGTCCCGCCAGCGGAGAAGCCGGGCTTCGGCCGGCTGCAGGACGGCGTACTCGAGGACCTGGACCACGGCCACGAAGGCAATCGTGTAAGCGAGAATGCCGGCGACATCGAACATCTGGAACAGGAGGTTGATCTGGAACCCGACCCCGTCGCTGCGCCCCAGCATCTCGACCACCAGCACGATCTTCCAGATCAGCGCCAGGCCGGAGCGGGCCGCCGCGGCGAAGTACGGCGTGAGTTGCGGCAGCAGCACGTGGCGCAGCCGGTCGAACGGGCTGAAGCGGTAGACTTGCGCCATCTCCGAATAGCGGGCGTCGGCGGCGCGGGCCCCCTCGCGCACCAGGACCACCACGTTGGGGATCTTGTTGACGGCGACCGCACCGATGGCCGCCGCCTCGGTCAGGCCGAACCAGACGTAGGCCAGCACGATGACCACCAGCGCCGGGATGTTCAGGAACAGCACCAGCCACGGCCCGAACAGACGGTCCGCCGCCTTCGAGCGGCCGAGCAGCAGCCCCAGCGCCCCGCCGACCGCCATCGCCACCACGAAGGCCGCGGCGACGCGCAGCAGCGTGATGCCCAGGTGGTGGACCAGGGCGCCCGAGGCCGCCTCGCGCAGCAGCACCGTGAACACGGCGTCCGGACCGGGCAGGACCCGGCTGGCCGCCTGCACCGCCGCCGCCTGCCACAGCGCCAGCAGCAGCGCGAAGGACAAGAGCGGAAGGACGGCGCGGCGCATGGCTCAGTACCGCACGCTTGGCCAGAAGGTGCCCTCGGGCAGGGTGGGCGCGTCGCCCACCAGCTCCCGTCCGCCCAGCCTGGCGAGCAGGGCGTAGAGCTTGGCGCCCTCGGCGCGCTCGGCGTCGCCCCAGCGGGTGGGGATGCCGGCGCGGTAGCGGTCGCGCAGGCGCGCCCAGGTGGCGTCGTCCTCCGCCTGCATGATCGGCCGCAGCCGCTCCCACGCGGCGTCGGAGGTGGCGAGGATCCGCTTGGCCTTCTCCGACGCGGCGGCGAAGCCGGCCAGCAGCGCCGGGTTGGCCTTCGCCCACTCCTCGCGGAAGGTGAAGCCGACGGCGGGCACGGCCACGGTGGCGCCCAGCGCCCGCATCAGCTCGTCCACGCCGATCACCGCGCGCATGCCCTGCGCCTCCAGCCGGGCGGCGTAGGGCCAGAAGTTGAGCGCCGCGTCCAGCTCGCCGGACGCCACCTTCTGGTTCAGCAGCGGCGGCGCGGCGAAGGCCGGCCGCGAGTCCGCGTCCAGGTCCAGTCCGTGCCGCTCGCGGGCGTAGGCCTTGAGCAGCAGCCAGCTCTTGTCCAGCGGCGTGCCCGCCACGCCGATGCGCCTGCCGCGCAGGTCGGCGATGTCCTTGATGGGGGAGGAGGCCGGCACCATCAGCGAACCGACCGCGGCGGAGTGCGGCAGGAAGGACAGCGCCTCGCCGGTCGCGCGCTGGCGCGCCACCCACAGGTAATCGGTGACGATCATGTCCACCGCCCTGGCCTGCAGCGCCACCTGGGTGGCCTGGTTGCTGGCCAGCTCGACCAGCTTGAGCGCGAAGCCGCCCTCCTCGTCCAGGCGGTTGGCGCGGATGGTGTCCAGCTCCCACGACGCGGTGCCGAACTTCAGCACGCCGATGGTCAGCAGCGGGCGCTCGGCCGCCTCGGACCCGGCCAGGGTCACGAGCAGCAGCATGGCCGTGGCCGTCAGGCGCTTCCAGAAGGTCATCACGGGCGTTCTCCCCAGGATGCACCAGGGTATCAGGGCGCGGGCCGGGCGGACATTCGACCTTCAGGCAACTTGACGTTGGGGGATCCGCGCCGGTCTGGTCGGTGGTGATTTGAACGGAACGGAGGGCGGGGGTGCGCGGATCCTTGGGGACGGCGGTGGCCGCGATCGTCCTGCTGACGTTCCCCGCCGGGGCGGGCGGGCCGGTGGCCGAGCCGGCGGGCTACCGCCTCGACGGCTACCGCGCGCCGACGCCGGCCGCGCTGGCCGGGGCGGTGACCGTCGACACGGCCGCGGCGCGGCGGCTGGTGGAGGAGGGCACGGCGCTGCCGGTCAACGTGCTCAAGCTGGAGCGCCGGCCGGGCGGGCCGTGGCTGCTGGCCAAGCCGACGCCGCAGATCCCCGGCGGCGTCTGGCTGCCCAACGTCGGGCTGGGCGAGCCGGGGCCGGAGATCGAGGCCTATATGCTCCGCGCCCTGGATCACCTGACCGGCGGCGAGCGAGCGCGGGGGCTGCTGTTCTACTGTCTGGCCGACTGCTGGTTGTCGTGGAACGCCGCCAAGCGGGCACTCTCCCTCGGCTACCGCCGCGTCTACTGGTACCGCGACGGCCTCGACGGTTGGGCGGAGGCCGGCCTGCCCACGCAGGACGGCGGCCCGCTGCCCGTCTCCGACGTGCCATGACCAAGAATTCAGCGGTCTTGCATGCGCTGCGACGACGCGATCAGGCAGAGGGGGAACAGAACAGCGCGTCAGGTCATGGTTCTCCCACGGAGCAATCTTTCGCGGATTCTGCCGGTTCGATCCTTCGGGCCAGTATTCCACGATGGAGTCTCGCGCTGTGCTTGGGCTACGCTGCCCTCCGGCACTGGGGGAGGCGGGCATGGCGGACGAGGACAGCGTCGTCGAGACGACGGAGCGGGGATGGTTCGGCCGCCTCGGCGGTTCGGTCGCGGGGGCGTTCATCGGGTTCCTCATGGTGGTCGGCAGCATCGTGCTGCTGTCCTGGAACGAGGGGCGCGCGGTGGACGCCATCATCGCGCTGAACGCCGGTGCCAAGGCGGTGCGGTCGGTGCCGGCCGACGCCGTGCAACCGACCAACGAGGGCAAGCTCGTCCACGTCTCCGGGGCGGTCGCCGTGCCCGGCCGGCTGAACGACCCGGTGTTCAACGTCGGCCACCCCTCGGCCCTGCGGCTGGAGCGCACGGTCGAGATGTACCAGTGGCGCCAGACCGATGAGAACAAGAGCGAGAAGTCGGTCGGCGGGTCCGAAACCACGACGACCACCTACCGCTACGTCAAGGAGTGGTCGGAGCGCCCCATCGATTCCAGCGCCTTCAAGCGCCCGGACGGCCACCGCAACCCGCCCATGCCCTACCGCAGCGCCACCATCGAGGCGCGCGGCGCCAGGCTCGGCGCCTTCGCCCTCGACCCGTCGCTGGTCAAGCAGGTGAGCGCCTTCGAGCGGCTGGGGCCGGATCCGTCCGCCGTGCTGCCGCAGGGCTTCGCCTGGGTGGGCGAGCAACTGTACCGCGGCGCGGTGCCCGACCAGCCGCAGGTGGGCGACCTGCGCGTCGGATTCCGGGTGGTGCCGGTTCAGACGTTCAGCGTCGTCGGCGCGCAGATGAACGGCACGCTGACCGGTTTCCCCGGCGAACGCGGACAGACCATTACCCTCGTGGAGGCCGGCACGCGCAGCGCCGACACCATGTTCCAGCACGCCAAGGCGGACGAGGCGACGCTGACCTGGATCCTGCGCGCGGTGGGCTTCTTCGTCATGCTGTTCGGCGTGCTGTTCATGGCCAGCCCGATCCTGTGGCTGGCGAGCCTGCTGCCCTTCCTGGAATCGCTGGTGGGCGCGGCGGCCTTCGGCGTCGCGGTGGTGGTTTCGGTCCCGCTGACGCTGACCGTCGTCGCGTTGGCGTGGCTGGCCCACCGGCCGCTGATCGGCGCGGGACTGATCGTCGCGGGAATCGTCCTGGCGGCGGTGATCCGGCGCGTGCTGCCGTCGCGCAAGCGGGTGGCCGTCACGGCGTAGGCGTGGATTTGCAACCTTCGCAAAAACCGCAACGGTGCAGCGTAGATCCTCGCAAGATTGCATGATTTTTCCGTCCGAGGCTTGCGAAGCTGCGAAGGATGCGAATAATCGCGGTCGGTTCGACTGACGAGGACGCATCCATGCAGACGCTCATTGATGGTTTCCGGACGTTCCGCGCCACGGCGTTCCAGAATCACAAGGAGCGTTACCGCCACCTCTCCATCGCCGGGCAGAGCCCGCGCGCGGCGGTGATCGCCTGCTGCGACTCCCGCGTCGATCCGCAGCTGATCTTCGGGGCGGGGCCGGGCGACCTGTTCGTCATCCGCAACGTCGCCAACCTGGTGCCGCCCTACGCGCCGAGCGCCGACTACCACGGCACCAGCGCGGCTCTGGAGTTCGCGGTGCGGCAGCTGGCCGTGCCGCAGGTCATCGTCATGGGGCACACGCGCTGCGGCGGCGTCCGCACGCTGCTCGACCGGGGCGCCGACGGCGGCGACTTCATCGGCCCGTGGATGTCCATTGCCGGCGCGGTGCGCGAGCGCGTGCTCGATGGCGCCGCGCATCCCGAGCAGGCCTGCGCCGCGGCCGAGCGCGAGGTGATCCGCCAGTCGCTCGCCAACCTCATGACCTTCCCGTGGATCCGGGAGAAGGTGGAGGCCGGCACCCTGGCGCTGCACGGCTGCCTGTTCGACGTGGCGGCGGCCGACCTGCTGCTGCACGACCCGGCCAGCGGCGCCTTCCGCTCCATGGCCGCGGAGGCCGACCGGCTGCCGCCGGCCGCCTGCGGCTGAGCGGTCAGCCCACCAGCCGCCCCGCGATGCCCTCCACCGGCCCCGGCCGGCCGAGCAGGTAGCCCTGCACCACGTCGCAGCCGCAGCCCTCCAGGAAGGACAACTGCTCGGCCGTCTCCACCCCCTCGGCGACGGTTTCCAGGCCGAGGCCGCGGGCCATGGTGACGATGGTCTCGACCAGACGCGCGGTGTTGGCGTCGGTGATGGCGCCGGTCACGAAGGAGCGGTCGATCTTCAGCGTGTCGAACGGATAGCGCTGCAGGTAGCCCAGCGACGAGTAGCCGGTGCCGAAATCGTCGATGGACAGCCGAACCCCCAGGTCGCAGAGCCGGCGCAGCGTCAGCCGCGTCTCCGGCGCGTCGTCCATCACCACGCTCTCCGTGATCTCCAGCTCCAGCTGTTCCGGCCGCAGGCCGGTTTCCTCGAACTGGCGCAGCACCCAGTCGCCGAAGCCGCCGCCCTGCAACTGCCGCGGCGACACGTTGACCGCCACCCGCAGACCCGGCGCGCGGCCGGCGAACAGCCGGGCGGCCGCGCGGCAGGCGGTGGCCATCACCCAGTCGCCGACCTCGCCGATCAGGCCGGCCTCCTCGGCCAGCGGCACGAAGCTGCCGGGCATCAGCAGCTCGTCCGGCGCCGGGCGCCAGCGCACCAGCGCCTCCATGCCGACCAGCGCGCCGCCGCGGATGCCGCACAGGGGCTGGTAGTGCAGCAGCAGCTCGCCCCGCCCGGCGGCGCCGCGCAGGCGGCGTTCCAGCGACACGCGCTCCTGCATGCGCTCGTTGATCTCGCGGGTGAAGAACTGGTGGCGGCCGCGGCCCTGCTCCTTGGCCTTGTACATCGCCTGCTCGGCGTTGCGCAGCAGCACCTGGCTGTCGGTGCCGTCGTCGGGGCACAGCGCCACGCCGACGCTGGCGCTGACGAAATGGTCGTGGCCGGCGATGGCGAAGGGGCTGGCGAAGGCGGTGTCGATGCGGTGGATGGTGGCCTGCACGGCGCCGCCGTCGTCCAGGCCGGGCAGGATGGCGACGAACTCGTCGCCGCCGGTGCGCGCCAGCGTGTCGCCGTGCCGGACGCAGTCGCCCAGCCGCGCCGCCGCCTCCTTCAGCAGCCGGTCGCCGGCGTCGTGCCCGAGGGATTCGTTCACCGTCTTGAAGCGGTCGAGGTCGATGTAGAGCAGCGCCGTCAGCCCGCCCTGCCGGTGGGCGAGCGCCACCGCCTGCTCCAGCCGGTCGAACATCAGCACGCGGTTGGGCAGGCCGGTCAGGTCGTCGTAGTTGGCTTGCCGCAGCAGCCGCTCCTCGTAGCTGCGGCGGACCGTGATGTCCTCCTTCACGGCGACGAAATGGGTGACGGCGCCGGCCGCGTCCTCCAGGGGTGAGACGGTGGCGTGCTCCCAGAACAGGGTGCCGTCGCGGCGCTGGTTGCAGAACTCGCCGCGCCACTCCTCGCCCCGGCGCAGCGCCTTCCACAGGGTGCGGTAGGTGTCGGCGCCGACGCCGTCCCGCCCGATGAAGTCGAGCGGCCGGCCGACGGACTCCGCCGCCGGGTAGCCGGTGGCCTTCTCGAAGCTGGGGTTGACGTAGCCGATGACGCCCTGCGGGTCGGTGATGACCACCGACACCGGGCTCTGCTCGATGGCCAGCGACAGCACGCGCACCCGCTCCTCGGCGCGGCGGTGCCGGGCGCGCTCGGCGGCGTCGCGCAGTTCGCGTTCGATGGCGGGGACCAGCCGGGCCAGCGCCGCCTTGTCGAGGAAGTCGTGCGCGCCGCGCTTCATCAGGCTGACCGCCTCCTCCGCCTTCACCACGCCGGAGAGGATGATGAAGGGCAGGTCGAGGCCGCTGTCGCGCAGGGCGGCGAGCGCCGCCTCGGCGCTGAAGGCGGGCAGGTGGTAGTCGCTGAGCACCACGTTCCACGCGCCGTCGGACAGCGCCGCGCGCATGGCGTCCGCTGTTTCGACGCGGCGGATGGACGGCGCGAAGCCGCCCTGGATCAGCTCGAACTCCAGCAGTTCGGCGTCATCGGCGGAGTCTTCGACGAGCAGCACGCGCAGCGGGGTGGCCATGGCCGCGGCGTCCTCACTGCGGCGGCGGCGTGTTGGTGACCAGCCAGTACAGGCCCAGCTGGTTCACCACGTCGTTGAAGGCGTCGAACGCCACCGGCTTGCGGATGTAGCTGTTGACGCCCAGGTCGTAGCAGCCGGCGACGTCGGCCGTCTCGTCCGAGGTGGTCAGCACCACCACCGGCACCCGCCGCGTCTCGGGCCGGGCGCGCAGCGCGCGCAGCACGTCGATGCCGCCGATGCCCGGCAGCTTCAGGTCGAGCAGCACCAGCGCCGGCAGGTCGTGGACGTCGCGGCCGGCGCAGGCGCCGGTGCCGAACAGGTGGTCCAGCGCCGTCTCGCCGTCGCGCGCCACCACCACCTCGTTGGCGACGCGGCTGGCGCGGAAGGCGTGCAGCGTCAGCTCGACGTCGTCGGCGTTGTCCTCGACCAGGAGGATCCTATGCCGGTCCATGGCTCGCACTCCCTTCCCACAGGGTGAAGCGGAACGTGGCTCCCCGGCCGACCGCCCCCTCCGCCCGGATGCGCCCGCCGTGCCGCGCCAGGATGCGCACGACGGTCGCCAGCCCGATGCCGGTGCCCTCGAACTCCTCGGGCCGGTGCAGCCGGCTGAACGGCAGGAACAGGCGGTCGGCGTAGGCCATGTCGAATCCCGCGCCGTTGTCCCGTACCGCATACACGGTAGGGCCGTCCGACTCCTCGGTCTCGAAGCGTATCGCCGCACCCTTGGTGGTGCGGGTGTATTTCCAGGCGTTGCCCAGCAGGTTCTCCAGAACCGCGCCGAGCAGGCGGCGGTCGCCCTGCGCCGCCATGCCGGGCGCGATGGCGATGGACACCGCGCGCTCCGGCTCGCGCTCGCGCAGGCGGGCGACCACGGATTCGGCCAGGGCGGAGAGGTCGACGGATTCGATGGTCAGCTCGCTGCGGGTCGAGCGCGACAGCTTGAGGAAGCTGTCGATCATCTCGGCCATCTCGGTGGAACCGGCGCGGATGCGTTCCAGGAAGTGCCGGCCGCGGTCGTCCAGGCGGTCGGCGTACTCATCGCCGAGGATGCGGCCGAAACCCTCGATGCGGCGCAGCGGGGCGCGCAGGTCGTGCGAGACCGAATAGGTGAAGGCGTCCAGCTCCTTGTTGGCGGCCTCCAGCTCGGCGGTGCGCTGGCGGACGCGCTGCTCCAGCTCGGCGTTCAGGCGGGTCACCTCGGCCTCGGCCTGCTGGCGGGCGGCGATGTCCCACTCCAGCTCGGCGTTGAGGCCGGCGAGCTCGCGGTACAGCTCCTCCAGGCGGGTCGCCATGGCGTTGAAGGCGTCCGCCATCTGGTCCAGCTCGTCCTCGTGCCGCCGTTCGGTGCGGGAGAGGGTGAGCGGCGCCACGGTGGAGCGCGGGTCGAAGCGGTGCAGGAAGCCGGCGATGCCGACCAGATGCCGGGTGACCAGCCGGTGGACGATGAACAGGATGAACAGCGCCACCAGGAAGGTCTTCACCCCCTGGCCGGCCAGGATCAGCATCGTCCGGTCGATCAGCCGCGCGTAGACACCGGACAGCGTCGCCCCGACGTGCAGGACGCCGATGGACTGCGCGCGGCCATCCGGTTCGGTGAACACCATCGGGTAGTCGCGCACGATCACGGATCCGGTGGCGTGGGTGCCGACGGACACGGTGACGCCGCGCCCCTCCGGCCGGCCGACCTCGCGCACCTCCAGGTGCTGGATGTCGGGCAGGCGCTGGATGCCCTCCAGCTGGCGCCGGATCTGGTCGGTGTCCAGCGTCCACAGGCTGCCGGTCAGACTGGCGAGGTAGCTCGCCTCGATGTCGTCGAGGCGGCGCTGGATCACGCGCAGTTCGGTGCGGTAGTCGATGGTGAGTTCCAGCGCGGTCAGCACCAGCGTGACCGCCGAGCTGAACAGCACGATCGCCGCCAGCAGGCGGACGCCGATGCCCCGGTGCGGGCGCGGCGCCGGTGGTTCCAGGGCGCGCACGCCGGCGGGCGCCGCCAACTCGATCTGGTCCACGGAGCGCCTCCCCACGAAACGGAATGGACGGCGCCGCAGGAAAACGATGCACCTTGCGGTCAGGCTATCCCGGCCTCCGGGCGGCGGCAATGGAGGTGCGCTGACACGTCGCGCCTCAACGGGCGGCGGATGTCATCAGCGCCTCGACGTCGAGCGTCGCCAGGATCGTCTCCAGCCTCGCCAGCACGGCGGGGGCGTCCGGATAGCTCTTCGAAAGCACCAGGAACACGTCCTGCCGCGATAGCAGGTCGGACTCGACGCCCTCGATCGGCCGGGTGGCCAGCACCTCCGCCGCCGGCCCGGCGTAGTCGAGCAGGTAGTCGCCCCGTCCGGCCTCCAGCATGGCGAAGGCGTCGTCGTGCTTCAGCGCGGCGTGGTTGGTGATCCGGTTGGCGGGATCGTTGAGGAAACCCAGCATCCCGCCGTAGCTGTAGCCGCGGATGGTGATGACCCGCCGGCCGGCGAGATCCTCCAGGGCGCGCACCGGCGGCTTCCCGGCGGTGCGGTAGACGCGGACCTCGCTGCGGGTGACCGGGGTGGCGCTGAGAAGGCAGCATTCCTGCAGCACCGGCGCCTTGACCAGCATGGAGAACTGCGCGGTGCCGTCGCGCAGGTGGTTGAACATGCGCGTCGCCGGGTAGTCCTTGCCGCGCCAGGGGATGCCGGCCCTGCCGAACAGGGCGGAGGCGACGCGCAGCAGCGGGTTGTCGGGTTCGCCACGCTCGTTGACGCGGGTGGTCCACACCGACTGGTCGGGGTAGGCGTACTCGATCTCCGGCGGCTGCGCCGCGGCCCGCAGCGGGGCGGCGAGGAGCAGGGCGGCGAACAGCAGGGCGACACGGTGCCCGGAGATCCCGACCATCCCGATACTTCTCCCCCGTGCGGACGCATTGCCCCTCCTCTAGCAGGGGCTTTGGAGCGAGGCAAGGGAAGGTCATCCCGCGGCTATCGCGGCGGGTGATGGCTTTGATCTGAAACATTCGTTTGCGGCGCTTGCCTGCATTGCGGAAGATCGGTGCCGATCCGACGAGTCACCGTGGAGTGCCCCATGAACGCGCCGTTGAAGCGAGCCTATGCCTTCTGCGCCCGGTTCGGCCTTCGTGTCCCGATCCTCCTCGCCCCGATGGCGGGCGCCTGCCCGCCGTCGCTGTCCATCGCGCTGATGAACGCCGGCGGCCTCGGCGCCGCCGGGGTGCTGTTGATGAAACCGGCGGAGATCCTGGCCTGGGCCGACGAGGTGCGCGGCAAGGCCACCGGCCCGTTCCAGCTCAACACCTGGATCCCCGACCCTCCGCCCCGCCGCGACCCGGCGCACGAGGCGCTTCTGCGCGACTTCCTGTCCGGTTGGGGGCCGGCGGTGCCGCCGGAGGCCGCCGACGCCACGCCGCCCGACTTCGACGCGCAGTGCGCGGCCATCCTGGAGGCGGCGCCGCCCATGGTCTCGTCGGTCATGGGCCTGTTTCCGCCGGCGTTCGTCGCGCAGCTGAAGGAGCGGGGAATCCTCTGGATCGCCAACGTTTCCACCGTGGCGGAGGCCAGGGCCGCCGAGGCGGCGGGGGCGGACATCATCGCCGCCCAGGGGGCGGAGGCGGGCGGTCACCGCGGCTGCTTCGACGCGGCCGCCGCCGAGCGGCAGGCGGTCGGGCTGTTCTCGCTGCTGCCGGCGGTGGTCGATGCGGTGAGCCTGCCGGTGGTCGCCGCCGGCGGCATCGCCGACGCGCGCGGTGTCGCCGCGGCGCTGCTGCTCGGCGCCAGTGCGGTGGCGGTCGGCACGGGATTCCTGCGCTGCCCGGAGGCCGGCATCCATCCGGCCTGGGCCGACGCGCTGGCGCGCACGGCGCCGGAGGACACCATGATCAGCCGCGCCTTCAGCGGCCGGGCAGGGCGGAGCATCGCCACCGACTACGTCCGCGCCGCCACGGCGGAGGGCGCGCCCGCGCCGGCGCCCTATCCGGTGCAGCGCGGGCTCACCGCCGCCATGCGGACGGCGGCGCAGGCGGCGGGCGACGTCCAGCGTATGCAGGCCTGGGCCGGCCAGTCCGCCGCCATGGCCCGCGCCGAACCGGCGGCCGAGGTGCTGCACAGCCTGTGGGACGGGGCGCGGGCGTTGCTGGAGGGGTAACGATAAAGCCGCTCTCCCTCGACGGGAGAGGGGTTGGGGAGAGGGTGGCAAGCGTAATTTGCGGGCTTCGCCCGTGCCCTTCTCCCCAACCCCTCCCCAGCGAGGGGGGAGGGGCTTTTTAAGCCGCGTTCTCCAGCAGCAGCAACCCGGCGCCGGTGTTCGAGATCGGGATGTGGTAGTTGCTGTGCAGCTTCTTCACCCGCTCGCTCATCGCGCCGCGCATGACCAGCCAGAGGATCAGCTCCGCCCCCTGGGCGCCGGCGAGGCGCACGAGGTCATGGATGGAGTAGCGGGCCAGCGCCTCGGGGTCGCTGACGATCTTCTCCATGCACATCAGGTCGAAGTCCTTGTTGATGAACCCCGCCCGCTGCCCGTCGAGCTGGTGCGACAGCCCGCCGGTGCCGAACACCACCACCTTCGTGTCCTTCTCGTAGGACGCGACCGCGCGGCCGATGGCCTGCCCCAGCTTGTAGCAGCGTGCCGGGCTGGGCAGCGGGTGCTGGATCAGGTTGACCGCCACCGGGATGGTGCGGATGGCGCTGCGCTTCGCCTGGTCGGGGAACATCAGCGACATCGGCACGGTGAAGCCGTGGTCGACCAGCATCTCCTGGCAGGAGCAGATGTCGAATTCGTCATCCACCAGGGAGTTGATGATGTGCCACGACAGCTCCGGGTCACCCTGGAAGGGCGGCAGCGGCTGCAGGCCCCAGCCCTCGTCGTCGTTGAGGTATTGCGGCGCGGCGCCGATGGCGAAGGTCGGCATCTTGTCGAGGAAGAAGTTCAGCCCGTGGTCGTTGTAGATCACGATGGCGACGTCCGGCTTCGCCTCCTCCAGCCAGTTCTGCACCGGCGGGTAGGCGTCGAAGAACGGCTTCCAGTACGGGTCCTCCATCTGGTTGCGGGTGATCGCGTTGCCGATGGCGGGGATGTGCGAGGTGGTGATGCCGCCGATGATGCGTGCCATGGTCTCAGCCCCTCGCCGCCAGAAGTTTCGCCTTGAAGTCCTCGACCGTCATGCCGGTCTGCTGCGCGCCGATGTCCTGCATGTTCATGCCGAACAGGCCGACGAACTTGGCGAGGAAGTAGATGTTGCCGCCGGCCGCGATGAGGGCCAGCGTGTCGCGCGCCTTCACGGCGGCCGTCTGCTCCTCGCTCAGGCCGAACTTGGCGCAGTAGGCGTCCTCGTCCTCCAGGAAGGCCTTGCGGTTCTCGGCCCTGTTGAAGGAGTAGCACATCTTGTTGAGCGCATAGCCCTTCACGGCCATGTCGCCGTCGAAGATGACGGTGCCGGGGATCGGGTCCGGCTTGGCGGCGGATGCCATCTCTTTCCTCCACACGTTCTTTTGTTCAGCTCCAGTACAGCCGCATCGGGTTGTCCACCAGCAGGGCCTTCTGCTTGGCCGCGTCGGTGGCGATGCGGGGAATCACGTCGACCAGATGCCCGTCGTCCGGCATGTGCGACTTCATGTTCGGGTGCGGCCAGTCGGTGCCCCACAGCACGCGGTCGGTGAAGCGGTCGACCAGCAGACGGGCGAACGGCGCCACGTCGCTATAGAGGGGCGGGCCTTCGACCGACAGGCGCTCGGGGCAGCTCACCTTGCTCCACAGCGTCGGCATCTCCTCCATGAGGGTGACAAAGCGCTGGAAGTCCGGGTGGTCGACACCCTTGGCGATGTCCGGGCGGCCCATGTGGTCGACCACGACGATGGTCGGCAGCTGCTTCAGGAAGGGGATCAGGCCTTCCAGGTCCTGCGCCTCGAAATAGACGACGATGTGCCAGCCGAACTTGGCGATCTTCTCGGAGATGCCGAGGAAGACCTCCTTCGGCGTGGCGTCCACCAGCCGCTTGACGAAGTTGAAGCGCACGCCGCGCACGCCGGCCTCGTGCAGGTCGTGCAGCTCGGCCTCGGTGATGGTCGGGCCGACCGAGGCGACGCCGCGCGCCATGCCGTTGGACGCCGTCAGCGCATCGACCAGCGCGCGGTTGTCCTTGCCGTGGCAGGTCGCCTGGACGATGACGTTGCGCTCGAAACCCAGAAAGTCGCGCAGCGCGAACAGCGTCTCCTTCGACGCGTCGCAGGGGGTGTACTTGCGCTCCGGCGCGTAGGGGAAGCGGTCGGCCGGGCCGAACACGTGGCAGTGCGCGTCCACCGCGCCGGGCGGCGGCACGTAGGCCGGCTTGCTGGGGTTCGGGTGGAAGGGCAGGTAGTCGGCGTCCATGGCGTGCAGGGTCCTCCGGATCGGCGGCGTTGGCGCCGCTCGCTGCGCATTTTTGGTGTCTGCGTATGATTATCGGTGCGGCCTATCGTTTTTCCTAGTTCGAAGTCCCCGCCTCCGTATAAGGTTTTGCTATAGGCATGGACGGCGAGGACCATGAAGGAGATCCCCAACCTGCGCCACCTGCGCGCCTTCTGCGAGGTGGCGCGGCGCGGCAGCATCAGTCAGGCGGCGGAACACGTGCACCTCTCCCAGCCCGCCATCACCCAGGCCATCGCCAACCTGGAGGAGGAGGTCGGTGCGCCGCTGTTCGACCGGCGGCCAGACGGCATGGCGCTCTCCCCCGTCGGCGCCCTGTTCCAGGATCGCGCCGAGCGCGCGCTGGAACGCCTGCGCACCGGCACGCGCGAGGCCATCCGCGTCGGCGGGCGCAAGGGCGTGCGCGGCTTCCAGGACTTCGACCAGCTCTTGACGGCGGCGCAGGTGCGGGCGCTGACGGCGGTGGCCGACGCCGGCAACTTCAGTCTGGCGGCGCGCAACGTCGGCATCTCGCAGCCGACCATGCACCGCGCGGCGCGCGACCTGGAGCGGCTGTCGGGGCTGTCGCTGTTCACCCGCTCGGCCACCGGGATCGTGCTGACGCCGGCGGCGCGGGCGCTGGCGCAGCACGTCAAGCTGGCGGTGGCCGAGCTGACGCAGGGCTTCGCCGAGGTGCGCGAGAGCCTGGGCGGCGATTCCGGCCGCATCGTCGTCGGCAGCATGCCGCTGTCGCGCACCTACATCCTCCCCAGCGCCATCAACGCCCTGGTGCGCGAGCGCCCGGACGTGGAGATCGACGCCATCGACGGCCCGTACGAGGACCTGCTGCACGGCCTGCGCACCGGCGACATCGACGTGCTGATCGGCGCGCTGCGCGACCCGCTGCCCATCGACGACGTGGTGCAGGAGCCGCTGTTCGAGGACCCCATCGCGGTCGCCGCCCGCGCCTTCCACCCTTTGAGCCGCAAGACCGAGGTGACGCTGGACGACCTCGCCGCCTGCCAGTGGGTGGTGCCGCGCCGCGGCACGCCGACGCGCGACCGGTTCGAAGCGCTGCTGGGCGGCCGGGCGACGCGCGGGCTGGTGGAGACCAGCTCGCAGATCCTGGTGCGCGGCCTGCTGCTGGGCAGCGACCGGCTGACCTTCATCTCCGCCCACCAGATCCGGCACGAGCACGAACTGGGCCTGCTGGTGACGCTGCCGGTCGATCTGCCGGGGACGGAGCGGCCCATCGGCCTGACCATGCGCCGCGGCTGGCGGCCGACGCCGACGCAGCGGCTGTTCATCGACTTTCTGCGCGAGGCCGGGCGCAGCGCCGTGTCGCCGGTGCGCAGCGCGTGAGCCAGGAACACGAGAATGAGGCAGTTCAAACACGCCTTTTGCCGTCATCCCCGCGAAGGCGGGGATCCAGGACAGAGCCCCGTCAGGGGCGACATGACTCATATGGCTCGCGGACGCGAGCGCTGGATCCCCGCCTTCGCGGGGATGACGGTGGGGAGAAGTAATGGAGTCCGAAAGCCGCCTTCCCCGCCATGACAGGGTGGCACCCCATCCCTACACCGGCGGCGCCCCCTATTCAAAAAATGAATGGGGCTAGCCCTCATCGAATTTCGTCCAGGGTATAGCCGGTGATATCCCTGCCGGCGTGAGGTTCTTTTGCCGCGAGCCGACAACCAACCATCAAGCCAGGGCCGCGGCCGATACCGGAGGAAGCGATGAAGATCTGTGTGGCCGGCGCCGCGGGCGCCTTCGGCATGAAGCACCTGGAGGCGGTCGCCGCTATCGACGGCGTCGAGGTGGTCTCGGTGGTCGGCGGCGGGCCCGACGACATCGAGGGCTTCGCCAAGGAGCGCGGGATCCCGCACTGGACCAAGGACCTCGCCGAGAGCCTCGCCCGGCCGGAGGTGGAGGCGGTGATCCTCGCCACGCCGACCCAGGTGCACGCCGCCCAGGCCATCCAGTGCCTGGAGGCCGGCAAGCACGTCCTCGTCGAGATCCCCATGGCCGACACCCTCGCCGACGCCGAGCGGCTGGTGGCGGCGCAGAAGGCCACCGGGCTGGTCGCCATGGCCGGCCACACCCGGCGCTTCAACCCCAGCCACCAGTGGATCCACAACCGGATCAAGGCGGGCGAGCTGACGATCCAGCAGATGGACGTGCAGACCTACTTCTTCCGCCGCTCCAACATGAACGCGCTCGGCAAGCCGCGCACCTGGACCGACCATCTGCTGTGGCACCACGCCTGCCACACCGTGGACCTGTTCCAGTACCAGACCGGCGAGGTGGCCGACCGCGTGCACGCGCTGCAGGGGCCGATGCACCCGCAGCTCGGCATCGCCATGGACATGAGCATCGGCATGAAGGTGCCGTCGGGGGCGATCTGCACGCTGTCGCTGTCGTTCAACAACGACGGGCCGCTGGGCACCTTCTTCCGCTACATCTGCGACAACGGCACCTACATCGCCCGTTACGACGACCTGTACGACGGCAAGGACAACAAGATCGACCTGTCCGGCGTCGCCGTGTCGAACAACGGCATCGAGCTGATCGACCGCGAATTCTTCAGCGCCATCCGCGAAGGGCGCGAGCCCAACGCCAGCGTCGCGCAGTGCCTGCCCGCCATGCGGACGCTGGACCGCCTGGAGCGCAGCCTGAACGCCTGACCGCCGGCGCCGGGTGCGGACGGAGCGTCAGTGCCCGGCGCGGACCGCCGCCGCGGCGCGGGCGTCGCGCACGATGCGGGTGTAGAGGATCGGGGCGAGCGAGAGCCACACCGCCGCCTCGGCGACCCACAGCGTGTAGACGCCCTGCGGGCCGACGAAGCCCGACATCAGGCCGAACATGACGGTCATCAGCCACGTCATGTTGGTGCAGACCAGGGCGGCG
>Ga0196970_1000974_pt1 | contig 23784 bp, 15 predicted proteins | sample S1v_513CmetaG_FD_148672 | JGI IMG/M metagenome (GOLD analysis project Ga0196970, IMG submission 148672) | Soil microbial communities from Anza Borrego desert, Southern California, United States - S1+v_5-13C | ecosystem: Environmental > Terrestrial > Soil > Desert | place: USA: California... | reverse complement strand
TCCAGGTTTTCGAAGCAAGCGGCGACGTCAGGAAAGACCGACGCGAGAAGATCGTCGCTCCTGATGCGCTGAATTTGAGGAGGGACCTTTCGCCCGCCCTGAAAGCGCAGAAGGGCTAGCGCGCGAGTCGCATCCCATCGCCAACGTGTGCCGAATATGGGCGATCCCGTAAGTGCCGCCTGTTCGACGACGCCCTTAACATTCTCTGAGCCGAGATAACCGAACACATCGGCGAGAGGAAAGCTGTGTTGCTCGGCGAGCGCGATGTTGATGCCGTCGTCAGTCGCTGCCGCCTGGAGTTCGAAGTTGAAGGACCGGCAGAACCTCTTGCGCAGAGCCAGTCCCCAAGCTTTGTTTACGCGTCCGCCGAATGGCGCGTGGATCACCAACTGCATGCCCCCGCCTTCGTCGAAGAAGCGCTCAGCCACGATGGTCTTCTGCGTCGGAACAGTTCCCAATACGGCGCGTCCGGCCAGTATGTGTTCAATCGCCTGCTCGGCGCCAAGCTCGCTGAGTCCGCATTCCCGCTTGAGAAGCTCGATCGCGTCACTTACTTCCGCTGGGCGGTTTGAGAGGGGCAGTTTCATGGGAGTCGTGCGGGGCAGCATATCCGAGATCACCTGCCGCAGTTCGGCGACCTGCTCAGAAAGCTCTGCGGTACGCGCCGGTGCCTCGCCTCGCCAGAAGGGAACTGAGGGCGGTGCTCCATGCGCATCCTCCACCAAGACTCGACCGGTGCTGCCTTCGACGCGTCTGATCCTCCATGAAGTGTTGCCGAGCAGGATTATGTCCCCGCGATTGCTTTCAACGGCGAAGTCTTCGTCCAACGTCCCGACAACGGTTTCCTCAGGCATCGCCACCATTTGGAAAAGGGCAGTCTCCGGGATCGCGCCTCCGCTGGTGATGGCGGCCAATCGGGCACCCCGGCGCGCTCGAAGCCTGCCATGTACACGGTCGCGGTAAAGGTAAGCGCCGTAACGTCCGCGCCGGGCAGCGATACCTTCGGAAAGCATCTCCAGAAGCGCGGCGTATTCTGCTGACGATAGATCGGTATACGGATACGCGCCGCGAATTAGCTGATAAAGTTCATCTTCGCTGACTCCCGACTGTGGAGCCGAATCGGTGCCGTGGCTTGCGGCCTCGCCTTGTTCGAAGTCGGTACTGCGATGTGTTCTAGTTCTCGCAGCGCACTCGGCAACGATCTGCTGCGCAAGCACGTCCAGCGGGCACTCAGGTATGACGATGCGATCCAGTTCGCCCCGGTTAATCGACCGCACCAATGCTGCGCACTCGATAAGTTCATCCCGCGTCGTTGCGAAAATCCGCGCTTTTGGTGTGGCGCCACGCCAGTGTCCCGAACGGCCGAAGCGCTGCAGCGCGATAGCGATTGAACGGGGAGAACTAATCTGACAAACCAGGTCGACAGCGCCGATATCTATGCCAAGCTCAAGAGATGCCGTCGCAACGAGCACGCTGAGATCGCCGGCTTTGAGTCGCCGCTCGGCATCTAAACGCAGCTTGCGAGACAACGACCCGTGGTGAGCCGCGACGGACTCCTCACCGAGTCGCTCAGCCAGATGCATGGCGACGCGCTCAGCCAGCCGGCGCGTGTTCACGAAGACCAACGTTGAGCGATGTTGCCGGACCAGTTCTGCGATGCGGTCGTACATTTCGTCCCACATCTCGTTCGAGGCGACCGGCCCCAACTCGCTTCTCGGTGTCTCCACCGCAAGATCCATTGCGCGTTTGTGACCCACGTCGACGACGACTGGATCTGGCCGCGCTGCTCCTGTCAGGAAATGAGCGATGCGCTCCAGAGGTTTTTGCGTCGCGGAAAGGCCGATACGAACTGGTTTCTCAAGCGTGATCGCTTCCAGTCGTTCAAGCGACAAAGCCAGATGTGCTCCGCGTTTGGATCCGGCTACTGCATGTATTTCGTCGACGATGACAGTACGAACGTCTCGGAGAATTTCGCGGCTTCGGTCTGCCGTAAGCAGAATGTAAAACGACTCCGGCGTCGTCACCAGGATATGCGGAGGGCGTTTCAGCATGGCACGGCGTTCGTGCATTAAGGTGTCGCCGGTGCGCACAGCAGCACGAATCTCCGGCATGAGATGGCCTTTGCGACCAGCCAACTGGAGAATTTCGCCGAGAGGGACTTCAAGATTCCTGTGAATGTCGTTTCCGAGTGCCTTCAGAGGCGAGACATACAGGACTTCAGTGCGATCTTGCAGATCTCCCGCAAGACCTTTTCGCACCAACGCATCGATGCAGGCCAGGAACGCCGCAAGTGTTTTGCCCGAGCCAGTTGGTGCGGAGATCAAGGTAGTGCGTCCCGCCAGGATATGTGGCCAGCCCTGCTCTTGCGGCTCCGTAGGGGTACCGAATTTAGACGTGAACCACTCCTGAATGAGGGAATGCGCCCACTCCAGTCCGCTGGATTGCCGTTCAGGTTCAGCTAAGATTGAACTCATTTCAGAATGTCTGACTTTCGCCCGATTTTCGCCTGTATGTGAGATGCTCAAGGTCCGCCCGGCGCCGCTTTAGTTGAGGTCGTGGATGCAGCGCAGACCCCATGGCCGCTGCTAGAATCACGGCATGGCCATGCTGGCGGTCAAAGACATCGTCCGCTGCCCCACATGCAACAGCGCTGACGTGATCTACTCCTGCGAGCCCAAGTGCTGCTTTAATCACGTCTGTTCAGAGTGCCGGACAAGCTTTGAGCTGGCGACTCACAGGACGGGTTCGGCGCTCAACCAGCATTTGGAGGCGAGCATACAAGAACCCTCGTCGGGCGATCCTGCGGCCCCGTGTGCGGTTTGTGAGAGTCTCAGGCTAGCCGTGATCGAGTCAAACGGGGGCTATTCGATAGTCTGCGCCAATTGTGGCGCGGTCCTGCAACTTCAATACGCAAACATCGCGGCCGAACTGTGACACAGTAGTGTCATATCACCAAGCGTCATTCCGGACGGAACTGGGGCGATGTTCCGTTGTGTCCAGATGCTACAATCCGCCCATGCCCAAAGCTCGCGCAAAAAAGATCAGACTATTGCTGTTCGATGTGGATGGTGTTCTGACCGACGGCAAGATTTGGCTCCTGCCAGGCTCTTCACAGCACCCCGACAAAGGCAAGCACGCCGATGCCGGAGGATACGCCATTGTTGGCGAGGGAATTGTTGAGGGTAAGGGTTTCAACGCGCATGACGGTACCGGCATATCGCTTGCTAGACTTGGCGGCATCAAGACCGGCTTGATCACCAAGCGCATTTCGGAGACGGTCGCACTCCGAGCCCGTGACCTGCGTGTCGACCACGTGTACCAGGGGATCTCTGACAAAAAGTCCATCTTCGAGGAGATTCTCAGCAAGGAAGGTCTCAGGGCCGAAGAAGCCGCTTATGTCGGCGACGATATCATTGACCTGCCGGTGATGCGACGTTGTGGACTCGCCATCGCCGTCCCCAATGCACGAGAAGAGGTGAAGGACGAAGCGCACATCGTGACCGATCATGCAGGCGGCGATGGCGCGCTCCGGGATGCCGTCGAATATATTCTCCGCGCACAAGGAAAGCTGGAGCAAGTGGTCGAGCAATACTTGGGAGAACGGAGCCCGTCGAAGCGGGAGGTCTGAAGGAATATGATCGGTTGAATCAAGCCTCGCCCTGCGAGGCTTTTCGTATATACACATTACACGCGAAAAAAAGGCCCGCTGTTCTCATAGGGGGCGAGGAACAGCGGGCTCACCGTTTCCCTTACACAGAACGAATGCTGTGTTAAGGAGGCTCTTACTATTAAAGACGTTTTTCGCGCCAAAAAGTTTTGCGCCGCTGCAACTTTTTTGCATGCGGCGCAAACTTTCTTGCATTCGGCGCTTCAACAAGAGGTGCGCTTACTGCGGTATCGCAACGGTGTTGGCGGCCATTAGTTCAGTGAAACGTGGATCTTCGCGCAGTTTCGCGAACTCCTGATCTTTAAACACCTGCTCCGAAACTTTATAACCGTCCTCGATGGCGCGACGCAGGTATTGCAGACTTCGATCGAAGTTCCCCACCTGCGCATACATCTTGGCGATCACGTAGGAGAAGTGGGCGCGATCTTCCGGAGACTGTAACTGGGCGGCTACTCCGCCCTTTGAGTTGCGCTCGAAGATATCAGGATCAAGCTGCAGCGCGCGGGCATACTCGATCGCCGCCAACTGAAACTTCTTATCCGAGAAGTAAGCGCTTCCCAAATTGCTGTGGAAGGACGGAGACTCTTCGCGAATTGCCAACGCCTTCTTGTACTCCTTGATCGCCTTGCCGAACTTTTTGGATTGGTACCACGTGACGCCCAGGTTGTTGTACGCCTCAGCGTAGTTCTTGTCCATCTTGATGGCTTTGCCGAAACTCTTGCGAGCATCCTTGAGACGCATCATTTGTAGCTGGGCGATGCCGATCTTGTTATGCAGAACGGCGCTACTTCTCTTCTTCAGGGCAGCGCGGTAGTAGTCGATCGCGTCGAGAAACATCTTCTGCTGGCGCAGTTCGTCTCCGCGCTGTTCAAGTTCATGAGGCGTTGCGGTGGGAGGCGGTGGCTCAACACGGGTAACAACAGGTGCAGGCTGCAGTCCGCCCTGCTGCGCGAATACAGTTATGCTGCCAGCAACCACCAGCAGGGAACAACCGATTACCAAGAGACGACGACGCATTGGTCACCCCTCTGTTATTCGACAACCCTGATTTGCAGTTTTACCTAACTCATACTACTTAGACGTTCGGGGCAACTTGCCGGTTCCCATTGTAGGTCGAATCGCGGGTTAGTTGCAGGAAATCCTGTTTAGACCCGAGATGACTTGCCCAACTAAAAGGGCCCCGCTACGAGGCCGTTCGTCCGCAGAACCTACTGTTTTGGTTTTTCGTCGGGAGGTTTGTTTTCATCGTCGCCACCGCCGAAAATGCCACCGATCTTACCCCAGAAACCCTTCTTTTTCTTCTCTGCCGGCTGTGCGGGTTGCTGGCCGTCTGGCGTTGCGGCCGTGTTCGTGTTAATGCGTTGCCCCGGCTGACCCACCGGAGGCTGCGGCTGAGGAGACGCTGGTGCGGGCTGGCCAATACCAAAGATCTTCTGAAAGATGTTTCGGTTGTCACCAGGCCCCTGCTCACACGTGTAAGCCGGTTCCGTGCCCGCGATGAACGCTGCTGTGTACGTTTCAGTTTCGCAAGCAGGAGTTACAAGCAGGTTAGTGGCTTTGTCGAGCTGCACGTTGACGACGCCATCAGGTTGCCGGAATGGCTGTGAGTTGCGGTACTCAGGAAGCTGTGCGGCTCGTTTCATGAACTCGGTCCAGATCGGAGCTGCCGTCACGGCGCCGCTGAGCCGCAAGTCGCTGTAGTCGTCGAATCCCACCCAAACGACGCAGAGCAGGTTACTTGTGTAGCCCGCGAACCATGCATCATGTGAAGTGCCTGTCTTGCCTGCGGCCGGGGCCATGAATCCGCGTCTGCGCACGTCGTAAGCCGTGCCGAAGTTGATCACGCCTTCCATCATGTTGGTCATGACGTAGGCGACCCGTGGGTCCAGAACTTGCCTGCTATCGTTAGTGAAATCCTCAACGACATTGCCTTGCGCGTCGCGAACCGATTTCATCAGGATCGGCGAGAGCTTAACGCCATTGTTGGCGAAAACGGTGTAGGCACCAGCCATCTCCAATGGCGTTGCGTCATATGCTCCCAGTGCCATGGACGGCGTCGACTTCACTGACGAGATGCCCGCTGCCCTCGCCAGTTGGGCGACGTTGTCGTACCCAACCATTTCAGCTAATTTGACAGTCGCGTTGTTCAGCGATAGAGCCAATGCGTAACGCGCGGTCACCGGACCGTGGTACTCGCCTTTGTAGTTTCGGGGCTCGTAAATTTGATCGCCGAACGCAAAGGTCGTCGGCGAGTCGTCTATCAACGACACGGGGGTCTGGACATTGTCGCCGCCAGCCAGCGCCGTGTTCATTGCAGCCGCGAAAACGAAAGGCTTGAAGATAGAACCGGTCGGACGCTTGGCAATAGCATGGTTCAACTGGCTCATACCATAGTTTCGCCCGCCAACCAAAGCCAGAACCTCACCCGTGTGCGGATCAAGCGCCACCAGCGCAACCTGGGCCTGCGGTCCGGGCAGAACGGTCGTCTGCACCGTGGCGTTCTTGCCCTGGCCGACTCTCTTCTTCCGCGTGCGGAGATTGTTGACCTGTTCGTCGACCAGCTTCATTCCTTGCTGCACGGCTTCGGCCGCGGCCCGCTGTAATTCGGGGTCGATGCTGGTGTAGATACGGTAAGCCTGTTCGTTTATTTCACTTTCCGGATAACGCGAAGAGAGCTGCTCCTTGACCATATCGACGAAATAAGGAGCGTCACTGGCTTCGACGTTCATGGGCGCCAGTTGTAGAGGCGTGGCCTTGGCCTGGTCAGCCTGCGCGCGAGTGATGGCGCGGGTTTCGACCATGCTTTCCAGAACGAGGTTACGGCGATTGAGAGCTCGTTGGGGGTGCCGGTACGGCGACAAATAGCTGGGGCGCTGAATGATTCCGGCCAACAATGCAGCTTCCGGCAAGTTGATGCTCTGAAGGTCCTTGTTGAAATACGCCCGGGCAGCCTCGGCGAAACCGACGATCGTGAAGGATCCTCGCTGGCCCATGTCGACCTGGTTGGCATAGAGCTCAAAAATCTGTTCCTTCGAGAGCTTCTGCTCCAGTTCGATCGCGATCAGCATCTCGATCGCCTTGCGCTTGATGGTTTTCTCCGGCGTCAAAAAGAACGCCCGAGCCATTTGCATCGTAAGAGTGGATGCACCTTGATCGTGGCTGCCTTCGCGGAGGTCAATCATGGCCGCCTGCATGAAGCGGAAATAATTGACGCCGCTGTGCTGGAAGAACCGGCGATCCTCAATGGCGAGAACTGCGTCCACCATCACTTTTGGGATCTCCGGGTACTTCACAATTTGGCGCTTTGCCCGATTCGCTGTACTGAACAGAGCTGTAAGGAGCTGCGGCTCGAGTTCGTACTCGTCCACTTCGCGGCCAGCGCCGACAATCCGGATTACCTTTCCGTTATCGATGTCGATCTCGGCAGGGGACGATTCGTGGTACGACTCCGGACCGGGTTCTATGCGAATGTTACCTGCACGCAACCGGTACGTTCCGATGCGCGACTCGCCTTCTTTGCCCTGTTCCGTGTAGCCTGCCCGGCGGAGTTCGGTCGCAATTTCGCGCTCAGTCATCGACTGGCCAACGCGAACCCTCTTCGGCAAGCCGTAGATCCTGGCCGTGTTGGCGAAGATCTGGCCGCTCATGCGCCGGTCGATTATTTTCTCGTACTTGATGTAGTAGTAGGCAAACACGCCCAGCAAGATGGTGAACGCGATAATGAACGTCGCGACCGCCATCTTGACGATAGGATCAGAAAGGTGCGGACGAGTAACTTTGCCTCTTGTCGGCTTCTGCTGTTGGGAACGCGGTATTTTTAGCTTTATTGCCACAATAAATGCGGAGACCCGGTTAGGTATTGACGTGTGGCGTTCTGTCTTCGAGCAACACGACTTCGGGATCAGTTGCTGGACTTACACTCACTTGGCCAGAGCGGATAAGCCCCATTGTAAACGACTGAACACGACTCTGGAACGACTATCGCCACCCTCAACGAGTGTTTGCCAGCATCGTCTCATTATCGAAACGTAAGGGCCTGACGCTTGCTGGACGGGTGAAAATCGAGATCGAGCGGATAGATCGGCAGATCCACGTGGACCGTGTAATCTGCCGATATCGTTACCTCGTTTCCCATTCGCTCAATCCTGATGTCTTCGGGCCGAATCGGGATGTGCAGTTCCTGGGCCTCTTCAAACAGCGACTGACGAATCTCCGCTTCGCCCTTATTGGTGTGAACAGTAAACGTGCGTGCAGCATCGTCGAGGGCTTCCTCGAACTGATACTTGCTCATGTACACCGGCAAAATCTGCCAGAGGGCATACAGAGCGCCGCCAATCACACACAATGTAACGAGTAAGCGAAGAGTTTTCATTCAGTGACTACTCCGCAGTTCCGACAACGGTTTCGTGGCTACGCGGCTTTCCTTCCGCGGAGCGGACTAACTTCTGAAGCAGGTCAACGATTTCCGCGATGGTAGCATCCTGAGACTCTCGTGTCGAGCGGGTCAGGACCTCCACTTTACCTTCCGAAAGTTTCTTGCCGATCGTAATGCGGAAAGGCACACCAATCAGGTCGGCGTCCTTGAACTTGACTCCGGGCCGCTCGTCACGGTCGTCCAACAGAACCTCAAATCCGGCTGACTCCAACCTTTGGGCAATCTCGACTGCCGCATTCAGGAGCGTCGCGTCTTTCACATTCGTGGCTGACACGATGACTTGGAATGGTGCCACATTGGGCGGCAACCAGAATCCGTTCTCGTCATGGTTCTGCTCGATGATCGAGGTGAGAATGCGCTCGATTCCGATACCGTAGCTCCCCATGATCGGCGTAACTTCCTTGCCGTCCTTGTCGAGAACTCGCAGCCCCATGGAATCTGAGTATTTGTAGCCGAGCTTGAAAATGTGGCCAATTTCGACGGCCTTCCCAAGCTTCAAAGGCGTGCCGCAGTTTGGGCATCCTTCGCCTTCATTAACGTTTCGAACATCGGCCGAAAGTGCATACTGAAAGTCTTTGCCGGGTGTCACATTTTTGTAGTGGTAATCAAGCTTGTTCGCACCACAGATCATGTTCTTGCGTCCGACAAGCGCTTCATCCAATACGGTTGTCAAAGCTCCAGTCATCGCGGCTCGTCCGGCGTTCAGCCCTACGGGACCAATAAAACCGCCAGGCCCCTTGAAGAAGCTCTCCACCTCTTCGGGATGCATCGGTCTTAACTCGGCGATCTGCAGATCGGCGGAGGCTCCGCCTTGCTCGTGAAGAGCCTGGTTCAACAGGGTGACAAGTTTCGCTTCATTGACGGTGTGATCGCCCCGCAAAAAGACCGCTACGGGCCGCAGAGGTCCGCCCTGACCTTCAGGTTCGGTGCCCTGGCTGGTTCGGACCACGGCCATGTAAGCCACAGCCTTGATGTCCTGCTTGGGCGAGATATTCAGGAACTCAGCGATGTCAGCGATGGCACCTTTTCCGGGCGTGTAGATCAGCTCGGGATTCTCATCCCCGCTCGGCAACAGGTCTTCGACCGCATCCGCGCGAGAAGTGGCCTTTTCGAGATTCGCAGCGTAGCCGCACTGAGGACAGCTAGCAACGAGGTCCTCGCCGGCATCGGTGTAGACCATGAACTCGTGGGATTGCGACCCGCCCATGGCTCCCGAATGCGCTTCCACCGCAACATACTGAAGACCGCAGCGATCGAAGATTCGGCAGTAGGTTTCGTAGTGCTTCTTGTAGCTGACGTCGAGACCAGCCGCGTCGATATCGAAAGAGTAGGCGTCCTTCATGGTGAACTGGCGGACGCGCAGCAACCCGGACTTCGGACGTGGCTCGTCACGGAACTTGGGCTGAATCTGATACCAGATCTGTGGCAACTGCTTGTAGCTGCGCAGTTCTTTGCGCGCGATTTCCGTCATGACCTCTTCTTCTGTCATGCCAAGGCAGAGATCTGCGCCTTTACGGTCTTTCAGGCGAAACATGTTGTCGCCCATCACCGACCAGCGGCCGCTGGCTTCCCATATCTCGCGCGGATGCATGGCCGCCAGGTAGAACTCCTGCGCGATCCTATCCATCTCCTCGCGAACGACGTTCGTAATCTTCAGGATCGAGCGCTGCCCAAGAAACAGGTAGTTGTATATGCCCGCCGCCAACTGGCGAATGTAACCGGCACGGACGAGGAACTTGTGGCTGGCGACTTCGGCGTCCGCAGGCGCCTCACGCAGCGTCGGAATGAAAAGTTGTGACCAGCGATGCATTGAGATTCGTGTCCTCTTTCAGAAGCTCTCATTCTAAAGGATGGACTACTGCTGCGCGAATGAAACCGCTCTCACGGACGCTGGAGGGCTGATGCAGAGACCTCGGGTGCTCTAGAATGCTTTGCGCATGGCCGACATGTTCAAAGCGATGCTCGCGCAGGTGCGCCGCATTCCACGCGGCAAGGTTGCCACATACGGCGACATCGCCTACGCGGCGGGATTTCCCGGGGCGGCCCGTCAAGTTGCGTGGGCACTGCATAGCTCTTCTGCCGACGTACCCTGGCACCGAGTGGTCGGCTCGGGAGGGAAGATTCTTCTGGGCGGCGAAGCGGGATTCGAGCAGCGAATGCGTCTGCAAGGGGAAGCGGTCGCGTTTCGAGGCTTACGCGTCGCGATGGATCATCACCACTTCTCGTTTTTCCCAAAACGCAAGCTGAGGACAAAAAGACAGCGCGCGAATCGCTCGCCCGCTGCCCGCAAGCGATAGCTATCTCGCCCTGATGCCCAGTCCGGGATGGACTGCACTTGGTTCATGTATTCATCGAGGCGAACGAATCTGTAGCCACGAGCCTTCAGTTCCGGAATGAGCATTTGAATCGCAGGCACCGTCGAACTTAACTCGTGGAACGTAAGTATGTGCGTCGTAACACCCTGTTTTTCGCGTGCTTCAATCTGCCGGAGAACGTTCTGGGCGAGCGATGGTTTTGGGCACTGCTTCGGCTGAGAGCCGGCGCACAGGTAATCCAGCGAGTTGACATCGCGAACAGCCAGCGGATTCTCCGTGGCGATCGTCATGACGCGATAGCCGCGTTTCTCGATCTGAGCACGCAAGTCTCCGGGCAACACCCACTGGGGCGGACGAATGTAGATCGCTTTGCGGCCGGTAATCGCTTCAATCGCGCTTGAGCCCTTCTCGATGTCCGCCAGGGCCCCTTCTGATCCGCGCTTCTTCTGAACCAGGTTAAGTCGCTCGTGCCCGTAGGTGTGGTTTTCAAGTTCGTGGCCGCGCTTCACGAGGTCGCGTGCTGCATCGATGCAGGTGATGCCGATGTTTGTTTCGCGGCGCTCTCCCCAGGTTTTCGGAGTCAGACGCCATCCCATGAGGAAGAACGTAGCCTTGACGCCATTCTTCTCGAGTGTGTCTATGAGCCCGGCCTTAACAGGTTCGCCCGGATTACGGACTCCATACAGAACATAAGGACGCGGGCCGTCGTCGAACGTCAGTGCGATTAGTTTCTGGCCGGAGGCGAGGTTGGGAAGGACACAAGCAAGAAACAGGGCAACTGCAACCAGGGAGCGCTTCATTGGGCCTCAGGCAAGTGCTGCTACTCACAATCCAGCAGCTACTCTGCCCTGCAGCAATAGTAAGAAAGTTCCTGCCCCGGCGATATAGAAGCTTTGTCTTAGGCCATGCTCTTCGAGTCGAACTTCGAATCCCGAGTCGTCACCTCAGTCGAATACGCAGGAGGTCATGGCCGACTGGTTGAGTGCCTAGACCATTTCCGTTCCCCATAGGTCATGCAGATGGAGAATGCCTTTGAGTTCGCCATCCTGGGACACGACCGGAAGAGAAGTGATCTTCTTTTTTTCCATAACCGTCAGGGCATTCACCGCGAATGCATTTGGGTCGATGGTCTTGGGGGATACAGTCATGCATTCGCCAGCAGAGAGTTCCAGTACGTCTTTCCCGCGGCGCTCTAGAAGACGGCGAAGGTCGCCGTCGCTGATGATTCCAAGCAACTTCTCGCCATCAACAACGGTCGTTACTCCGAGGCCTTTCCGGGACATTTCGTAAATTACATCGCTCATTCGCGTTGACGGGCCCACTTTCGGAACGCTGTCGCCCGAGTGCATGAGCGTATGTACACGCGCGAGCTTCTTGCCGAGTTTCCCGCCAGGGTGCAGGCTCGCAAAGTCCTCTTCTTTGAATCCGCGCTTCTGGGCGAGGGCGACAGCCAATGCATCGCCCAAGGCCAGCATGGCCGTGGTGGACGCGGTCGGGGCCAGTCCTAGCGCACACGCTTCGTGGGCGACGGAGCAATCTAGGGTCACGTCTGCCGCTTGGCCGAGGGTTGACGTGAGATTGCCGGTCATGGCGATCAGAATGATTTCGAGCCGCTTGATCGTAGCCAAAAGGCGGAGGATCTCTTCGGTCTCGCCACTCATGGAAAGCGCCAGCACTACATCGCCCTGCACCAACATCCCGAGATCGCCATGGATGGCCTCTGCGGGGTGCAAGAACAGCGACGGTGTTCCAGTTGAGCTAAACGTGGCTGCGATCTTCCGGCCGATGATGCCGCTCTTACCCATGCCGGTCACAACGACTCGCCCGGCACAGCAGTTTAGCTTCTCTACAGCCGTTTGGAACGCTGCGCTCATGGGTCCGGCAACGCGGTCGGCAAGTGCGCGTAGCGCTTCAGCTTCGATCCGAATGACGTTTTCGCCGATAGTTTTCATTAGAAAGCGCGATGTTAACAAAACTAAGTTCCTGTTGATAGCATCCAGTCAGAACAGGGTTCAACTGAGTGTGGAGGGGGCACCCTGAAAACATATCGCCTGATTCCCGAAGCGTTCGAGCAGGAACGGTTGCGTCTGTCGCGTGGCTTCTATGCTGCGTATCTGATTTCCCTTGTCGCAGCGCTAGTCCTGGTCACGCCGCGCAATCTTACTTTCAAACCCGGTCCAAGCCTCATCGTCGCCGTAATCGCCATCACCGTGGCGGTTTTATTCACCATATGCCTGGCTTTTTGGACGATCTTCCGCAGCCTTCGCCTTCGGCAGAAATCATGGAATTCGTATGAGTTGGTGCTGGATGGCGATCGCCTGATCAAGCGGATGACAGATGGTGACGACCTCATCGTGCATCGGTCCGAGGTTTCGGGCTTCGACGAGACCGCCGGCCGAGGTTTTTTCGTCAAGACGCAGGATGTGCACCGGTACATTTTCGTGCCCAGCGCACTTAACGACTACGATGAACTAAAGCGCGAACTCGCCTCATGGCGACCTTTTCCGCGGGCCAGAGCCCGCGATCCAATTTGGAGTTCACCGTTCTTTATCGGTTCGGTATGTCTTCTGGCTTGGTGGATGCTGTGGTTCTCTGCCAATAAGCAGCACGTACTCGCAGCAGCTTTTGTTCTTCTGGTATTCCTGATCTCCACCTTCGTTGCCGTGATGCGAAGTCCTCGCGCTAGCATCGGCATGAAACGAATGTCTTGGATCTATCTTGTTGTCGCCGGCCTAACTCTTGTGCGTGTTGCGGCAGTGATGCGCGTGACCGAATAACGGGCAACTACTTCGCAACGCTGTTTACGGCCAGGAGCTGTCGCAGAATCCCCCGCAGGTCGTTCAAGTGTACGGCATTGGCTCCGTCCGACTTCGCTTGTGCCGGATTGTCGTGGACTTCCATAAAGACGCCGTCAACGCCGGCAGCGACCGCTGCCCTGGACAGGACGGGAATGAACTGCGGCTGGCCGCCGCTCTGAACTGTCTCGCCCTGCTTCCCCTGGCCGCTGCCATTAGCGCCTGCCGAAGGAAGTTGGACGGAGTGTGTGGCGTCGAAAACTACAGGCGCGAACTCGCGCATGATGGCTAGCGCCCGCATGTCCACGACCAGGTTGTTGTAGCCAAAAGTCGTTCCACGCTCGGTCAAGAAAACGCGGTCGTTGCCGGACTCGCGGCACTTCTGAACTGCGTGGCGCATGTCCCATGGCGAGACAAACTGACCTTTCTTGATGTTCACCGCGAGTCCGCTCTTGGCGGCGGCTACGAGTAGATCGGTCTGGCGGCAAAGGAATGCCGGAATTTGAAGCACGTCCACAACTTCAGCCGCTGGTTCGACATGTGATGGTTCGTGGACATCCGTCAACACGGGCACGCCTATACGTTCTTTAACTTTAGCCAGAATTCGAAGTCCTTCGGCCAGCCCCGGCCCGCGAAAACTCTTGAGCGACGTCCGGTTTGCCTTGTCGTAGGAGGCTTTGAAAATGTAGGGAACGTTCAGCTCGCGCGTCACAGCGCTGATTGCTGCCGCCATTTCGAGCGCGTGCTCTTCGCTTTCAATGACGCAGGGTCCGGCGATCAGAAACAGTTCGCCGGAGCCGACACCGATGTTGCCAATCTGGAAGCGATTGCCCGTCATCACTTTCTTGTCACTTTCTCAGGCCGGAGGAACAGATCAACCTCGGCGGAGTGCTTCAACGATGTTTGGTGCTTCCGGTTCTCGTACGACGCCCCAATGAACGACTTGAACAGCGGGTGTGGCTCAAGTGGCTTCGATTTGAATTCGGGGTGGAACTGGCATCCGAGGAAATACGGGTGCTGGTCCTGCGGCAATTCCACGATCTCTACGTAAGTTCCATCGGGAGTGATGCCGGTGATCTTGAGGCCTGCTGCGCACATCTGCTCCCGATATTCCTGATTGAACTCGTAGCGATGGCGGTGACGCTCGCTGATCTCCAGGCTGCCATATGCCTTGTGTGCGTGAGAGTCTGGTTCGATCTTGCAGGTCCATGCCCCTAGCCGCATCGTTCCACCGAGTTCTTCGACTCCGCGCAATTCGCGCAGCTTGTAAATGACTCGGTGCGGCGTTGCTGGGTCGAACTCACTCGAGTTGGCGTCTGCCAGGCCGCATACGTTCCGTGCGAACTCTATGCTGGCGGTCTGCATGCCGAGGCAGATACCGAAGTAAGGGACCTTGTGCTCACGCGCGTAGCGGATCGCGTTCAGCATGCCTGCGATGCCACGCTTGCCGAATCCGCCGGGGACCAGAATGCCATCGTAACCCTGCAACAGAGCTTCGTAGCTACGGTCCTCAGGATCGGTGGTTTCAAGTGTTTCGGCTTCGATCCAACTGACGTTCAACTTCAGGTTGTGTGCAAGGGCACCGTGGAGCAGCGCTTCCTTCAACGACTTGTACGAATCTTCGTACTCAACGTACTTACCGACTAACCCAATGTTGACCTCGCCCTGTGGGTTGTACACGCGATGTACAAGATCTTCCCACTGACGAAGGTCGGGTTCCGTTGCGTCGATGTGCAGGTAGCGCAACACCAGTCGGTCCACGCCCTCGTGATGGAACATTAGCGGACACTCGTAGATCGAGTCGACGTCCTTAGCGGTAATGACAGCCTCGTCCTCGACGTTGCAGAAGAGCGCGATCTTCTTTTTGAGGTCCTCTGACAGGAACCGGTCTGTTCGGCACAGGAGAATGTCTGGCTGGATTCCGACGCTCAGGAGTTCTTTCACCGAGTGCTGTGTTGGTTTGGTTTTCAATTCACCGGCAGCAGCGATGTAGGGAACGAGCGTGACATGGACGAAGAGCGTATTTTCGCGTCCCAAGTCCTGGCGCATTTGGCGGATTGCCTCGATGAAGGGCAGCGACTCGATGTCGCCTACGGTCCCGCCGATCTCGACGATAGACACGTCGACGTCACCCGAAACTTTCTTCATTGCCGCCTTAATCTCGTTGGTGACGTGCGGGATGACTTGAACCGTCTTGCCCAGGTAATCTCCGCGGCGCTCCTTGGCGATGATCTGCTCGTAAATGCGACCCGTCGTCCAGTTGTTGTCGCGCGATAGCTTGGAATGGGTAAAGCGTTCGTAATGGCCGAGATCGAGGTCGGTTTCCGCGCCATCATCGGTTACGAACACCTCGCCGTGCTGGAACGGAGACATGGTGCCGGGATCTACGTTCAGGTAAGGGTCGAATTTCTGTAGTGAGACTTTAAGGCCGCGGCTTTCGAGCAGGCATCCGATCGATGCCGCCGCCAGACCCTTTCCTAGCGATGAAACAACACCGCCCGTTACGAAGATGTACTTTGCCGACATCAGTTCCTCGTCACCAGGTTTTCAATGGGTTTGTGCCGTACGGAGGGGTGCACGACCAATTATGGCAGAATTTCTCGGGGAAGGGAACGTGCTCTGGCGTCCTTTGCCCCACTCTGCATGTAAATGAGATAAGCTGGTTTCGTATGAACTGCCGCATCGTTCTTACGCTGGTTCTAATGTCACTCGGCCTTCTGCCTCTAGCCGAGACACAGACGGGGAAGCCGCGTTCTCGCCCACCCAAGCCACCGACCTCGCAATCTGTGCAGCCAGCCAACAAAACTGAGGCCGCCGCGCCGATCAAAGATGACTTGAAACGGCTAATCCTCACGGATGGTTCGTACCAGGGTGTCATGAAGTACCAGATCGTCGCGGATCGTGTGCGCTACTTCAGCTCAGAACGGTACGACTGGGAGGAAATCCCCCTGGCCCTGATCGACTGGGAAGCCTCCCGTAAGTACGCCGCTGACGTTGCCGCTGGCGTTTCGAATCGTTCGCGCGAAGTGGATATTGAGGCAGAAAAAGAGAGGCAGGAAGAAGAGGCGCGCAGTCCGATCGTGTCGCCTGGAATCCGCTTACCTGAAGCGGGAGGAGTCTTCCTGCTTGATGTTTATCAGGGTAGGCCGGAACTCAACGAACTGGTGCAGAACGGCGCCGATGTGAAGAAGAACACGGCCGGGAATATCCTGAGGGGCGCTATAAATCCCATCGCTAGTGCCCGGCAGACTATTGAGCTCAAAGGTCCGCACGCGCGGGTGCAGTCGCATGTTGGCGATCCGTTCATCTACGTGGCCATAGACTACGACCAGGATCTTTCGAATTCTCCTGAGCCTGAAAGTGCGAAGAAGCGCTGGAGAATCGTTCGCCTTCAGGAGAAGAAGGGAAACCGGATCGTAGGCAACGTCAGCATTGCCATATACGGCAAAGTGAAGGAAAAGGCCAAATACATAGAGGCTGAAGTCACTCCGGTTTCCGGCCCTTGGTTGAAAGTGGTTCCGGCACAGCCGCTAGTGCCCGGGGAATACGCCCTTGTCGAACTACTCGGGCCAGAAAGCATGAACCGGTTCGTATGGGACTTCGGTGTGAATCCGGCTGCACCGGCCAATCCCGAGGCATGGAAACCACAGCCTGCGAAGGCGAATATTACCGGAACGGAAGAAAGCCCGGTTCTCAACCAGCGGACTCCGTAAGTTAGAAAAGGCGGGTACGGTTGCCCCGCGCACGCCACTTCGTAACGCGTACTAATCACCGTGCTGCCCGGCTGCCTGTTGTGGGTACAGCGAACGGTGCATGTCTTCCCACATCTCAACTACTCGGTTCCTCACTTCGTGGGTAATGTTCTCGTACGCCGCTTCCGGATTCCCGTTATTTACGACGGGTCGAACCGGCGTGCCGATCCGGATTCGAAGTGGTGCAAACCTCTTAAACCTCCGATTCCGCGGCCACGCCTCGTAGAAGCCGTCCAAAGCAACAGGGACGATTGGCACCCCTAGGTGAGCTGCGAGTATGGCAGCACCTTTCTTGAAGTTTTTGGGAACTCCGTTAATCGAGCGTTCTCCTTCGGGGAACAACACCAGCACCTTGCCACGTCGCAGACCGAAAGCTCCTGCACGCATAGCGGGAACGAGGTTCGCGTCGGGGTCGACCGGAATGAGCTTCAACGGACGGGCAATTCTGCGCCAGAGTCCCTGTCCGAAGATGTCACTAGTCCCAACGTAAAACAGATCCTTGAACACGCGCCACGGGACTGCACCAATGAGGATCGGGCCATCAAGGTAGCTCTGGTGATTGGGGGACAGGATGAATGGGCCGTCTTTTGGTAGGTTCTCCAACCCTTCTACGCGAAGGTGAAAGAGGTCTCGCGCGATCAGGTTCACCAAACGGGTCATCAGGAAGAGGAACCTGGTGGCAAGCCCATGCGGTTTGGAAACGCTCAATACGTCAGGATCGTCTGGCTCCGTGTGCAGAACGCTGTCCCACGCCGGACGCTGTGTTGCTTCTCCACCAGTAGTCACCGCGTTTCGCACCGCCTCGATCAACTCCCTGACGGTGTACACCTCGGAAACAACCTGGTCTTCGACGTGTCCGCCCAGTTCTCGCTCAAGTGCAACGAGCAACTCCACTCGCTCCATCGAGTCCAGGCCCAAGTCGAGTTCCAGGTTATCGTCTGGATGAACCTCGTCCTTGCCTGTCTTGCTGGCCGAACGGACGACCGCCATGGCGCGCTGAACTTGCGGCTCTTCCAGCCACAATCGATCTTGTTCGGTCATTCGACGGACCGTACTGATCTCACCCGTTTCGTCCGGAGTTTCTCTTCTTTCGCGTACCCGGCCCTCGACTTCGAATCGCTTGATCTTCCGGGTTGTCGTACGGGGCAAGTCGTCCTGCCAAATCTCGTAACTGAGGATTCGTTTTGTGCTGGGTAACTGGGTCGAGAGGTTCTCGATTTCATAGCGCAGAATCTCGCGCGCGTTCACGATTTTCCGCTCTTTCATCAGGTCGAAATTCGGAACCACGACGCCATGTAGGCGCTCGGCAAAGGGCTGCCCGGGAGAGGCTTCGACGCCGACTACGCAAATTTCCTTGATGTACGGTGTTTTCCGGTAATGCGCTTCAATCTCTTCGGGGTAGATGTTCTTGCCAGAGCTGGTGACTATGATCTCCTTGGCACGGCCGGTGATGTGGACAAAGCCCCGCGAGTCTGCATAGCCAAGGTCACCTGTGTGGAGCCAGCCGTCGGCGTCGAGAACAGCCGCCGTCGCTTCAGGCCGGTTCCAGTATCCTTTCATGACAATGCGACCGCGAATGCATATCTCCCCTTCCACAACGCCTTGACGGCGACTGTCAGTGCTCTCGCCTATCTCGGCGGGAACGATTTTCATCTCCATGCCGGGAAGCGGGATGCCGATCGTGGCGATGTCTACCCGGCCCGGGGGGGTGTACATCGCGCATCCGGTCGTCTCGGTCAAGCCGTAGCCCTGGAGCATTACAAATCCCAGAGCTTCGAATTCACGGCCTATCTCCGGATCGAGTTTCGATCCGCCGCTGCCCAGGTATCGCATCTTCGGGCCTAGCAGATCGTGTATCTTGCGGAAGAACACCCTGCCCAGGTTGAGACCAAATCTCCGGCCGAAGCTTGAAATGGCCAGCATGGCTCGGAACGCTTTTTCCGCGGCCTTTCCTTTTGTCGCCACCTCTTTCCAAATCCGCTCGTGAATGAGGTAGAAGAACTGCGGAACGCAGATGAACACGTTCACGCGCGGCAGAGCCTTCATCAGGTCAGCAGTGTTCAGTGACTCCAAAAATAGGATCTTCGAACCAGATGCGAGAGGCAGCAGGAGGTTGATCGCGAGTGCCAGGGCGTGGAACAGGGGCAAGATGCCGAGCAGAGAGTCTTGAGGGCCGATTGTGAACGCGGCGAAGATCGAATCTGTTTCACCGTAGAAGTTGTCGTGCGTGAGCATGACCCCCTTCGGATCGCCGGTTGTGCCTGAACTGTAAAGGATGGCGGCCACGTAATCCGGCGCGACTTCCACAGGTATGGTGTTGCCCGGCAAGGCGGCACCCGCCTTGTGACGCGAGAAAATGTCATCCAGGGTATCGTGGCCCAGCGCCGGTCCGTTCATCACGATGATTCGAAGATCCAGACCTGAACCGGCCTGTTCAGCTATGGATACGTGCTTGTCGTCGACGAACGCGATGATGCTTCCGCTGTCGAGCGCCAGCTTGCGAACCTGTTCAGAACTGAACGCGGTATCCAGCGGGACGGCGATGCAGCCTGCGGCCAGCGTGCCCATGAAGGCAGCCACCCAGCGCGGTCCATTAGCAGCCAAGATGATGCAGCGGGACCCCTGCTGGACGCCGGTCTGGAGAAGATACTGAGCGATGCTGTCGCTCATCTGCCGGAGTTCGGCAAAGGTGTACCGTTCCGATTCGTGATCGGAAGACTGGCGCTGAACTTCGACCCCGATGACGTCGGGCCACTTACTGACGGATTCGAGAAACCGGTGATAGTAGTTCGCCATTCGACTCAGCTTTTTCGAAACGAATATACCCCACGTTTGTAGCTGCCGGGATTGGACCCTGCCGTATCCCGTTGGACAGAAACTTTAGCAGCGGCGGAACAGGAACGGAAGGTCTGTTGTGTCCAGGTGCTCTCCACCAATTTCGGAATGCATCTTACAGGCAAATCCATTGGAGGAAAGGGAATGCAAACGGCCCGCGAATTCTTTGTTCATGAACTGGGTGACATGCTCGATGCCGAGCGCAAAATGCTCGCTATTTTGGAGCAGCAACAGGAAGAAGTAAAGAACCAACAGATGCTGAAGGCCATCGAAGTCCACCACGGCCAGACGGAAAAGCAGATCGAGCGCATCGAGGAAATTTTTCAGGATCTCGAAGAAAACGCCGAAGAGCAGGAGTGCAAGGGCGTAGACGGACTCAGGCAGGAAAAGGAGATGTTCATGCAAGAGGACCCGTCTGAAGAGCTCATTGAAGCTTTCAATATTGCTGCGACCGTGAAGAGCGAGCATTACGAGATCGCGGCATACACGTCCTTGATCGACCTCGCTGAAAAAATGGAAGAAAGGAAGATTGTTCGCCTGCTCAATCAATCGTTACGAGAAGAGCAGCAGATGCTAAAGAAGGCGGAAGGTTTCTCCAAGAAATTCAAGCCGAGCGTTATGGATATGGAAGAAGAAGTCGAGGAAGAAGAGGAAGTCACCACTACCCGCTCCCGGCCCCGTGGGCGCAGGGCAGCGTAGATTTAGTGACCCGCAGCTCTCTCCCTCCACCAGCAAGGTGAGGGCTGCGGCTCACATTCGCCAATATGCGTCCCGCTCAGAGTTCCCGCATCTAAATGTGTTAGGCTTTACTTTCAGCACACCTGTCATAAGGCCGCTACAATAGTCTGTAACAGCCTCGTGCGTTCCTGACGTGCGAAGGTTTCGAGCGGCTTGTCTGGAAGGACGCAACAATCTTGAGTTTATTCGCAAAAGTCTTTGGTACAAAAAACGAGCGCGAAGTTAAGCGCTTGATGCCTCTCGTATCCAAGATCGCCTTACTCGAACCGCAGATGCAGCAGTTTACCGACGAGCAACTGCGGGCCAAGACAGACGAGTTCCGTGCCCGGATCAAGCAGGCCACGGCTGGCGTCGAGGACGAAGACGAGCAGCGCAAGATAGAGAACCAGGTATTAGGCGAAATCCTGCCCGAGGCGTTCGCGGTTGTACGCGAAGCGGGCCGCCGTGTACTCAACATGCGGCACTTCGACGTGCAACTCATTGGCGGTATGGTGCTGCATAGCGGCAAGATCGCCGAAATGAAGACGGGCGAAGGCAAAACGCTCGTCGCCACGCTGCCGGTGTATCTCAATGCGCTGCCTGGCCGCGGTGTTCATGTCGTGACGGTCAATGATTATCTGGCCAAGCGCGACTCGGAGTGGATGGGCAAGCTCTACAAGTTCTTGGGCCTTACGGTCGGGGTGATCGTTCACGACCTGGACGACGACGAGCGTCGCGAGGCCTACGCCGCGGATGTCACGTACGGTACGAATAACGAGTTTGGTTTCGATTACCTGCGTGACAACATGAAGTTCGATCTTTCGGAGTGCGTGCAGCGTGGTCACAATTACGCAATCGTCGACGAAGTTGACTCCATCCTGATCGACGAGGCCCGTACGCCGCTAATCATTAGCGGCGCCAGCGAAGAATCCACGGACAAATACTTCAAGATCAACCGTGTGGTTCCGCATTTGCAAAAGGGCGAAGAGATCAAGAACGCCCCCGGCGAACCATCCACGTACACCGGCGATTACACCATCGACGAAAAGCACCGCACCCTCACAGTTACCGAACAGGGGTGGGAAAAGGTCGAGAAGCTTCTGGGGATCGGCAACATCGCTGATCCGGAGAATTGGGACGTCAAGCACCACGTCGAAACCGCCATCAAGGCTCACGAACTTTACCACCGTGACCGGGATTACATCGTCAAAGATGGCGAAGTCGTCATCGTGGACGAGTTCACCGGCCGCCAAATGCCGGGCCGACGGTGGTCCGATGGCTTGCACCAGGCCGTTGAAGCCAAAGAGAATGTGAAGGTCGAGCGTGAGAATCAGACGCTTGCCACCATCACCTTCCAGAACTACTTCCGAATGTTCAAGAAGCTGGCCGGCATGACGGGCACAGCAGAAACGGAAGCAGCCGAGTTTTACAAGATCTATAAGCTGGAAGTCGTCGTTATTCCGACGAATAAGCCGCTACTCCGAATCGAAAACCCCGATGTTGTTTACCGGACCGAGCGCGAAAAGTACAACGCCGTCTCGGACGAGATCGCGATACTCGCCGAAAAGGGTCAGCCGGTACTCGTTGGCACAACCTCGATTCAGAAGTCGGAACGGCTTTCCGATTCGCTGAAGAAGAAGGGCATCGGGCACGTAGTCTTAAACGCGAAGTTCCACGAACGTGAAGCCGAGATCGTTGCCCAGGCCGGACGTAAAGGTGCCATCACGATTGCGACGAACATGGCGGGACGCGGTACGGACATCCTGCTGGGCGGCAATCCTGAGTTCATGGCGAAACAGGAGTGTGTCAAGAAAGGGTTGGCACAGCCTGTGCGTGAAGCAGGCGGCGAAGTTGAAGCAGAGCGTGATACAGAGAACTTCACCCACTGGTACTACGCTGGTAACGAGTACAAGGTACCGACGGCCGAATGGACCGAGATCTTCGCTCGCCATAAGGAGCAGACCGACGCTGAACACGACGAAGTGGTCGCCGTTGGCGGTCTCCACATTCTCGGCACTGAGCGACACGAGGCTCGCCGCATCGACAATCAACTCCGCGGACGTGCAGGCCGTCAGGGCGACCCGGGCAGCTCACGTTTCTACCTTTCGCTTGAAGACGATCTCATGCGCATCTTCGCGAAAGAGTGGGTGTCCACTTTGTTGCAGCGCCTCGGCATGGAAGAGGGCGTTCCGATTGAGAGCCGACTGATAACCCGTCGTGTCGAAGCGGCGCAGAAAGCGGTAGAAGCCCAGAATTTCGAAGCGCGCAAACACCTCCTCGAATACGACGACGTAATGAACAAGCAGCGCGAGGCTGTCTACAGCTTGCGCCGCCAGATCCTTGAGGGGTTGGATCAGAAGGAACTGATTCTCGAAGATTACGTCGCCGGTGTTCTGTCAGAACTCATGGACGAGTTCGCGGGGAAGGATGCTCATCCGGAAGACTGGAACGTAAAAGGCCTGAAGAGCGCGATTTTCACGCGTTTCGGGGTAGATATAGCAGCCGAAGGAATCACGCCGGAAACACTAAACAGGCAGGAACTTGGCGACGGTATCTTCGAGAAGCTGAAGGAGCGATACGAAGCGAAGGAGCGACTGATTGGCTCCGAGCAGATGCGGCACCACGAGCGCCTGATCATGTTGAGTGTTCTTGACGGGCAGTGGAAAGATCACCTGCTCAACATGGATCACTTGAAAGAAGGCATCGGCCTTCGCGGCTACGGGCAGCACGATCCCGTTGTCGAGTACAAGAAGGAATCCTTCGAGATGTTCGAAGCGATGATGCATCGTTTCGAGGAAGACACCGTCCGTTATCTTTACCTCATGCAGGTCATCGATGCTGGTGAGGCGGAACGCATGCGCGCCGAAGCGGAATCCCGTCGAGCAGCTGCGAACATGCAATTCTCTGGTGCTGCAACCGAAAGCGGAGATGGTGACGGCATCCCGCGGCGCAGAGCGGCTACTTCCATAGACGACATGGAAGAGGCTTTCCAACGGCGTAAGCGTCGCGAACTCGAACAGGCGCGTATGGCCGGTGCAGGTGAACTGCAGCACGTAGAGCAGGTCCGTCGAGCCGGCGACAAAGTCGGACGAAATGACCCCTGTCCTTGCGGCAGTGGGAAAAAGTACAAGAAGTGCTGCGGCGCGTAAACTCAGGTTTGTCAGCAGCCCGTCCAAACGGACGGGCTCAGACTGCTGACAAAGGTACTCACAAAGCTCTCGTAATTACGAGGGCTTTGTGCTTTTATGCGGTCATGTTGAGAGAAGCT
>Ga0196970_1000973_pt1 | contig 23787 bp, 24 predicted proteins | sample S1v_513CmetaG_FD_148672 | JGI IMG/M metagenome (GOLD analysis project Ga0196970, IMG submission 148672) | Soil microbial communities from Anza Borrego desert, Southern California, United States - S1+v_5-13C | ecosystem: Environmental > Terrestrial > Soil > Desert | place: USA: California... | reverse complement strand
CGGGCGGTCGGCGTCGGTGGTCGTCCACGCCCAGTCGTCGAGGCGGGCGTCGTGGTGGGTCGCCAGGGCCGCGGCCGCCGTCGTGGTCCGGGGGAGGAGGTCGAAGAACGCGGCCAGCCGGCCGCGGTCGTACCCGAGCTGGGGCGGGAGCTGCCACAGGATCGGGCCGAGCTTCGGGCCGAGGGCCAGCGGACCCGACCCGAAGAAGTTCGCCAGCGGCGTCTCGACGTTGCGCAGCTTGAGCATGTGGGTGATGAAGCGACCGCCCTTGACCGAGAACAGGAAGTCGTCCGGCGTCGCCGCGGACCAGGCCTGGTACCGCTCCGGGCGCTGCAGCGAGTAGAAGGAGCCGTTGATCTCCACGGTGCTCATGCGCTCGGCGACGTACTCGAGCTCGCGCCGCTGCGGCAGGCCCGGGGGGTAGAAGGTGCCCCGCCACGGCGGGTACCGCCAGCCCGAGATCCCTACCCGCACCTCGCCCATGCCGTGCACGGTAGGCGGGGACGGCGACGGGCGCCTACCCGACGACCGCGCTCCGGCGCTCCAGCAGCAGGACGTCCCGCCACTCGCCGTCCAGCTGGCCGATGCGCTCCCGGCGTCCCACGTCTCGGAAGCCGAACCGCCGGTGCAGGGCGAGGGAGCCCGTGTTCTCCGGGAACACGCCCGCCTGGAGGGTCCAGACGCCTGCCGCCTCCGTCTGCTCGACGAGCGCCGCCATGAGGGCGCTGCCCACGCCGCGGCCGCGGGCCTCCGCGGCCACGTACACGGAGATCTCGAGCACGCCCCGGTAGACGCAACGCGAGTTCGCGCGACTGCACGCCGCCCAGCCGACCACCTGGTCCGGCGCACCTCCCGCGGGTCGGGGGAGCACCGCGACGAGCCGGTGGTCGGCCGTGTGCCCGGCGTCGAACTCGGCCCACGTCGGCGCGGCCGTCTCGAACGTCGCCGAGCGCGTGGCGATGCCCTCGGCATGGATCCGCTCGACGGCGGGCCAGTCGGCCGCCGTCATGGCGCGGACGGTCACGTCACCCACGTGTGCTCCTCTCGGTCGCAGCACCTTAGGTGAGGCCGTGACCGACGGGGAAGTCGCCCCAGGGCACCGGCAGACGGCCGGTCGCCGGGACCGCCCCGGTCAGCACGTCCGCGACCCCCTCCCCGGCCGTGCCCGGCAGCCAGGCCGCGACCGCCGCGGACACCCACGGCAGGTGCTCGGAGATGTCCATCGGCCGTCCGCTGACCACGACCAGGACGGTGGGCACCCCGGACGCGCGCAACCGGTCGAGGACGGCCTCGTCCTCCGCCGACAGCCGGACACCCTCGGGCCGGTCACCCTCGAACTCGGCGTACGGCGTCTCGCCGACGACGGCGATCGCCACGTCGTGCCCCTCGGCGCCCGAGCCGTCGGGCGAGTGGTCGACGTCCCGGACCTCCGCCAGGCCCTCGAGGACGGTCGTCCCCGGGATGATGTCGCCGCTGGCGCCCTGCCAGGTCATCGTCCAGCCGCCGGCCTGGTTCCCCATGTCGTCGGCGTTGCTGCCCGTGACCAGCACGGATGCGCCCTCGGCGAGTGGCAGGACGCCGTCGTCGGCGAGCACCACCTGGGACGCCGCCACAGCCCGGCGAGCGAGGGCGCGGTGTTCGGCGCTGCCGACCTGGTCGGCGAGGGACCGGTCCACAGGGCCCGCCTCGAACAGCCCCAGCTCCATCTTCACGGTGAGGATCCGGCGGACGGCATCGTCGACCCGCGCCATCGGGACCTCGCCGGCCTCGACGGCCTCGGTGAGGAACGCGACGAAGCGCGGGGCGTCAACCGGCACCATCGCCATGTCGATCCCCGCATTGATGGCGTCGACGACCTCCGCGCGCGTGAAGTCCGGCTCCCCGTCCAGCTGGTCGATGCCGGCCCAGTCGCTCACGACGAAGCCGGGGAAGCCGAGCTCCTCCTTGAGGATGCCGGTCACGGCCTCGTCGTGGCCGTGCAGCTTCTCGCCGTTCCAGCTGCTGAAGGACACCATCACCGAGCCGACCCCGCGGTCGACGGCCGCCTCGTACGGCGGCAGGTGGACGGCGCGCAGCTCGGCCTCGGTGAGGCGGGCGTCGCCCTGGTCCACGCCGTCCGCCGTGCCGCCGTCGGCGACGTAGTGCTTGGCCGTCGCGAGGACGCCCGCCTCCTGGAAGCCCGTCACCGTGGAGGTCATCGCGGACACGAGCGCCGGGTCGCTGCCGAAGCTCTCGTACGAGCGCCCCCACCGGGTGTCCTGGACGACGGCGACGCAGGGCGCGAACGTCCAGTTCGCGCCGGTGGCGAGCATCTCGGCAGCCGTGGCGCGTGCCACGTCCTCGGTGAGCCGGGGGTCGCCGGCCGCGCCGAGGCCGATGTTCTGCGGGAACACGGTCGCGCCGTGCAGCAGCTGGTGCCCGTGGGTGGCGTCGACCCCGTAGAGCAGCGGGATGCCGAGGGGGGTCGCGGACGCGGCGGCCTGGAGCTCGTCCACCATGTCCGCCCACCCCTCGGGCGTGTTGGGCTCCGGGGCCGAGCCCCCACCGCTGAAGACGCTCCCGAGCCTCAGGGCGGTCACGTCGGCCGGCGACACCGCGCCCCGCTCGGCCTGGGTCATCTGGCCGACCTTGTCGGCGAGGTCCATGCGCGCCAGGAGGTCGTCCACACGGTCCTGCACGGGGAGGGACTCGTCGAGGTATGCGGCGTCGGCGCGCCCGTCCCGGCCGTCCGAGGGCGTGGGGCTCGGCCTGGCGGGGTCCGGCGCCGTGCAGCCGGCGAGGACCGCGGCGGCGACGCCGACGGCGGCGAGGGGAGCACCCCAGCGGGCGGGACGGCGCGAGCGGCGGGTGCGGGGTCCAGGACGCATGGCGGAATCCTGCCCGTGCCCGCCCGTCCGTGGGAGCGATCCCGTGACGGCAGGCGCGCATCGGTACGCAGTCGTGACCATCGGTACCACGCCGGAGGGGCGGGACGGCCCGGACGAGGACGCGCGACGGTCAGTACCGTGTGCCCATGACCTCCCCGATCGACGCCACGACCACGAGCGCCTGGACCGAGCTCACCGCGCACCACTCGACCCTCGCCCCCGACCTGCGGGGGTGGTTCGCCGCGGACCCGGACCGTGCGGGCCGCTTCACGCGGACCATGGCCGACCTGCACGTCGACCTGTCGAAGAACCTCGTGACCGAGGAGACGCTCGCGCTCCTCGTGCGCCTCGCGGAGGAGGTCGACCTCGGGGGCCGGATCGAGGCGATGTTCACCGGCGAGCGCATCAACGTGACCGAGGGCCGCGCCGTCCTGCACACCGCCCTGCGTCGCCCGGCGGGCACGACGCCGGCGCTCACCGTGGACGGTCAGGACGTGGACTCCGACGTCCAGCGCGAGCTCGGGACCATGCTGGCCTTCGCGGAGCGGGTGCGCAGCGGGGAGTGGACGGGCGTCACCGGCGCCCCGGTCCGGACCGTGGTGAACATCGGCATCGGGGGCTCCGACCTCGGCCCCGTGATGGCGTACGAGGCCCTCAAGCCGTACGTCAAGGACGGGCTCGAGGTGCGGTTCGTGTCCAACATCGACCCGACCGACGTCGCCGAGAAGACGAAGGGCCTCGACCCGACCACGACGCTCGTCATCGTCGCGTCGAAGACCTTCACCACCCTCGAGACGCTGGTCAACGCCCGCCTGGCCCGCGAGTGGCTGTGGAACGGCCTGATCGCCGCCGGTGCGATCGAGGACACGGACGACGCGCGCCGCGACGCGGTCGCCAAGCACTTCGTCGCGGTCTCCACCGCCACGGACAAGGTGGCGGCGTTCGGCATCGACCCGGCGAACGCGTTCGGCTTCTGGGACTGGGTCGGCGGGCGCTACTCGATGGACTCGGTCATCGGCACGTCGCTGGCCGTCGCCATCGGCGCGGATGCCTTCCGTGACCTGCTCGCGGGCTTCCACGCGGTGGACGTCCACTTCCGGCGCACGCCGTTCGCGCAGAACGTGCCCGTGCTCATGGGCCTGCTGAACGTCTGGTACGTCAACTTCCTGGGCGCGCACACGCACGCCGTGCTGCCGTACGCCCAGTACCTGCACCGGTTCCCCGCCTACCTCCAGCAGCTCACCATGGAGAGCAACGGCAAGAGCGTCCGCTGGGACGGCTCGCCGGTGACGACCGAGACCGGCGAGGTGTTCTGGGGCGAGCCGGGCACCAACGGCCAGCACGCCTTCTACCAGCTGATCCACCAGGGGACCCGGCTGGTCCCGGCGGACTTCATCGCCGTCGCGACCCCCGCGCACCCGCTGGTGGACGGCGACGCCGATGTGCACGAGCTCTTCCTGGCGAACTTCTTCGCGCAGACCAAGGCGCTGGCCTTCGGCAAGACGGCTGACGAGGTGCGCGCGGAGGGCACGGCCGAGGCTCTGGTGCCCGCCCGGGTGTTCTCGGGCAACCGGCCTACGACGTCGATCATGGCGCCCGCCCTCACGCCGTCGGTGCTGGGCCAGCTCGTCGCCCTGTACGAGCACATCACGTTCGTCCAGGGCATCGTCTGGGGCATCGACTCGTTCGACCAGTGGGGCGTGGAGCTCGGGAAGAAGCTCGCGATGGAGGTCACCCCCGCGGTCGCCGGCGACGCCGCCGCCCTGGCCGCCCAGGACAGCTCGACCGCCGCGCTCATCGAGTACTACCGGGCGCACCGGGCCTGACCGCGGCCGCACAGCCTCAGGAGTCCGTCGGATCGGCTGCTCCCACGCGCCGATCCGACGGAGTCGTCGAGCGAAGCGGGGAACGGCAGGGAGACTGGGTCGATGGAGCGGGTGCGCGTGGATGCCTGGGTGTGGGGCGTCCGGCTGTTCAAGACCCGGTCGGCCGCGGCCTCCGCCTGCCGGGCCGGGCACGTGCGGGTGAACGGCGAACGCGCCAAGCCGGCGACCCCGGTCGGCCCGGGCGACGAGGTGGCGGTGCAGCTCCCCGAGCGCCTCTGCGTCTACGAGGTGACGGCGGTCCTGACCAAGCGGAGCTCCGCGAGCGTTGCCGCCGCGTGCTTCATCGACCGCTCACCGGCGCCGCCGCCGCGCGAGTTCGTCGCACCGGTCGCGATGCGGTTGCGCGGCGCGGGGCGCCCGACCAAGCGGGAGCGCCGCGAGATCGAGCGGTTCCGCGGGCACTGACCCGGCGTCAGCGGACCACGAGCGCCTGGTCCGACGGTGGCGGGCCCTCCCCGGCCTCCTGCCCTGCGGCCACGTCGAGGATCTGCTCCGCGGCAGCGAGCAGGCCGCGCGCGCTCGTCCAGGCGAGGACGGGCACGGTCGCCCACACCAGTGCGCCGAGCAGCTTCGTGCCGTCCTCCACCAGGAAGGCGACGGCCGTCTCGGTGTTGAGCGCGTCGACGCCGACGGACACCGCGAGGAACGCGCCGCCCAGGACGAAGGCGGCACCGTGGCCGGTCCGGAGGTCTCCTCGGACGGACCAGGCGAGGACGGCGGCGACGGTCGCGTAGAGCAGGTACCACGCCTCGTCCGGGATGCCGACGCGCGGACCGAGCGTCTCGTGCAGCATGAGCGCGTCGTCCGCGAGGAGCAGGGCAGCGAGGGCGGCGAGCAGGAGCAGCGGACGCCGGAGCCGCGCGCCCCCCGCCCAGGCGACGAATGCGGCGAGCGACGCGACCGCGCCCCAGACGACGGCCGACAGCAGCGAGACCGAACCACCGTAGAAGGGGAGCCCCGGCGCGAGGGCGGCGGGGTCACGGGTGAAGGTCTGGGGCGGGACGTCCAGGACGACGGACGCAGCGGCGACTGCCGCGATCACGAGGAGGCCGGCGCCCACGGCCACCGTGATCACACGGGGGGACATGCCCGAATCGTAGGATGTTCACCTGTCGTTTACCCGCTCAGTGCCGGTTTATCACCCGGATGGCGCTGTGCCGGCGGACAGCACAGCGGCCCGCCCCCCGGAGGGGACGGGCCGCTGAGGGCTCAGATCAGAGCGGGCGGATGTTCGAGGCCTGGGGGCCCTTGGCGCCCTGGGTCACCTCGAACTCGACCTTCTGGTTCTCCTCGAGGGAGCGGTAGCCGCGCCCGTCGATGGCCGAGTAGTGGGCGAAGACGTCGGGCCCGCCGTCCTCGGGGGCGATGAAGCCGAAGCCCTTCTCAGCGTTGAACCACTTCACGGTTCCAGTAGCCATGGATTTCGCTCCTTCCAGAGCAGTCAACCCAGCCCCGCGACTCGGTGCTGGCGGTGAGGGGTTTCTGCTCGGGTACTGCAACCGCGGCATTCACTCCTACAACGTGCGACCGAGACTACCGGACTTCTGGCACTTTTCCACGGCAGAGGCGCATCCACCGGCCGTGGGTTACGCTCATGGCCCTCGATGTGCAGCGCGCGTCGCCCCCATAACAGAGCGGAACGTGCCTATGAGCGCGAGCACCACGACCCCATCGACCGCCCCGGCCAGCGAGCGCGTGCGGCAGGTGAGCGAGTTCGCGGAGCTCTCGCGCATGGTGAGCGACGCCGGCCTGATGCGCCGCCGCCACGGGTACTACTGGACGTGGTTCGTCGTCCTCACCGTCGTGCTCATCGGTCTGGCTGTTGCGATGGTGATGCTGCCCCACACGTGGTGGCAGCTGGGGATCGCGGCGCTCCTCGCCCTGGTGCTCGGGCAGGTGATGTTCCTCGGGCACGACGCGGCACACCGGCAGATCTTCGCGTCCGGGCGGTGGAACGACTGGGCGAGCCTGGTGATCGCCAACCTCTACGCCGGGATGAGCTACGGCTGGTGGACCCACAAGCACAGCCGGCACCACGCCAAGCCGAACCAGATCGATGCCGACCCGGACATCGCCACGGACTTCATCGTGTTCCACACGGAGGAGGGCGACAAGCCGCGTACCGGCCTGCGCGGCTGGATCAGCCAGCGACAGGGGTACCTCTTCTTCCCGCTGCTGCTGCTCGAGGGCCTGAACCTGCACGTGTCCGGCGTGAAGACCATCTTCGGCCGCGGCCCGGTGAAGCGTCGCCCGGTCGAGATCGCATTCGTGACCCTCCGGCTCGGCGGCTACCTCGCCCTCGTGTTCTGGGCGCTGCCGGTCGGCATGGCGTTCGCGTTCCTCGGTGTCCAGCTCGGCCTCTTCGGCCTCTACATGGGCGCGGTGTTCGCTCCCAACCACAAGGGGATGCCGATCGTGTCGCGGGACGCGAAGATCGACTTCCTGCGCCGCCAGGTGCTGATGAGCCGCAACATCACCGGGAACCGTGCGGTCGACTGGTTCACGGGCGGGTTGAACCACCAGGTCGAGCACCACCTGTTCCCGAACATGCCGCGACCCCACCTGCGCCTCGCGCGGCCCATGGTCCGGCAGTTCTGCGCGGACCACGGGATCCGGTACACGGAGACGTCCCTGCTCGGCTCGTACCGGATCGTCATCCGGTACCTGAACCGGGTGGGGCTCGCCGCCCGGGACCCGTTCCAGTGCCCGCTCACGCTGGAGCTGCGCTCGGCCCGGTGACGCCGGGTGTGCCAGGCTCGTTCCCACCGACGTGAGGAGCGACCATGTACGTGCCCAGCCCGTCCCGGTACGAGGGGATGGCCTACCGGCGCACCGGTCGGAGCGGCCTGGACCTTCCCGTCCTGTCGCTCGGCCTGTGGCACAACTTCGGTGACGACCGGCCCCGCGAGACGCAGCGCGCCGTCGTGCGGCGTGCGTTCGACCTGGGCATCACGCACTTCGACCTGGCCAACAACTACGGACCCCCCTACGGCGCCGCCGAGCGGAACTTCGGCCGGCTGCTGAGCGAGGACCTGCGCCCGTACCGGGACGAGCTGGTGATCTCCACGAAGGCGGGCTACGACATGTGGCCCGGACCGTACGGGCAGGGGGGTGGCGCCCGGAAGTACCTCCTGGCGAGCCTGGACCAGTCGCTGGCGCGGATGGGTCTGGAGTACGTGGACATCTTCTACTCGCACCGCTTCGACCCGACGACCCCGCTCGAGGAGACGATGGGCGCCCTGGACACCGCGGTGCGGTCGGGCCGCGCGCTCTACGCGGGGATCTCGTCATACAGCCCGGACGACACCCGGCGTGCTGCGGCGATCCTCGCCGACCTCGGGACGCCACTGCTGATCCACCAGCCGTCGTACTCGATGCTGAACCGGTGGATCGAGGACGCCCTGCTGGACGTCCTCGACGAGGTGGGCGCCGGGTGCATCGCGTTCTCGCCACTGGCGCAGGGCATGCTCACGGACAAGTACCTGCAGGGGGTGCCCGAGGGGTCGCGGGCGACCCAGCACAAGTCGCTCGACCCCGGTCTGCTGAAGCCCGAGACCCTGGCCCACGTGCGGGCGCTGAACGCCATGGCGCAGGACCGCGGTCAGACGCTGGCGCAGATGGCGCTCGCGTGGGCGCTGCGTGACGGTCGCGTCACCTCGCTGGTGGCGGGTGCGAGCTCCGTGGCGCAGCTGGAGCAGAACGTCGCTGCGCTGGAGAACCTGGCGTTCAGCGAGGACGAGCTGGCGGCCGTCGACCAGCACGCGGTGGATTCCGGCATCGACCTGTGGGCGGCGTCGCGCGGCGCCGAGGGGCCGCCGCGGCCGCCGAAGCGCTAGGACGGCTGGGCGCGCAGGCGGCGCAGCAGCAGGTACATCTCGCAGCCGAGGCAGAACCCGAACGCCGCGTTGAGGAAGGCCGCGACCAGCGCGACCGCGGCCGCGACGGGCACGGCGACGGGTGTCACGAAGGCGAGCAGGAGCCCCACCACGGTCACGGCGAGGCCGACCGCCTGCGCGAACCGCGGCGGCGCCGGGTCCTCGAGGTGCTGCGGTGCCGCCAGCCGCGGCCGCACCCACCGGCGGAACGCCCAGCCCTGCACGGAGTGCTCGACACCACGCGCGGCGCCCGTCGCGAAGAGAACGGCGGAGACGGCGAGCAGCGCAGTCCCGGCCGGGCCCCCGCCCAGCACGACGGTGACCGCGAGCAGGGTGGCGCTGACCGCCGCACCGAAGCGCGGCCCGCGTGGGTCGATGCCGACGGCGCGGGGTTCAGGCACGACGCCCCCCGGGCACGTGGGCCTCGAGCGTGGCGAGGGCCTCGTGGGTCGTCACGGGGCCGGCGGTCCGGGCCCGCACGAGGCCGTCCGGCCCGACCAGCAGGACGGTGGGAGTTCGCCGGACCGCGAACCGCCGGACGAGGTCCATCCTGTCCTCCGCGGAGATCTCGACGTGGGCGACGCCGGGGGTCCGGCCTGCAAGGTCGGCGAGCGTCCGCCGAACCTGGGGGCACGTGGCGCAGGTCGCGGTGGAGAACTGGACGAAGGTCGCCCTGCCGCCGAGTGCCCCGCCGAGGTCCGCGGAGGACAGGGCGTCGGCAGCCCGGTGGCCGCCTGGCGGTGCGGCCCGGACGAACCGTCCCTCGGAGCGGCGTCGCTGGGCGAACCACAGGCTGGCGGCGGCGAGGAGGGTCACGACCAGCAGGAGGCGGCTGGTGACGTCGTCGAGCATCGGGTCCCCGAGGTGTCGAGTGGCGACGGCGCGTCGGCCGTCCGGGTCGCGGGCGTCAGCCGCGACAACAGGAGCGCGGACGCAGGCGGCCGTCGGCGAACCGGCCGCGCGTCGTGGTCATCTCGTCCTCCTGATCGGGACCGCCAAAGTAAGTGACCGCAGAGGCCGTGTCAATGCGACGGCCCCCACGGTCAGGCGTCGGTCCGCAGCCGCGCGTACATGACGGCGTCGTGGCGGGTGCCGGCGCGGAACCGCGCCCCACGCAGCACGCCCTCCTCCCGGAACCCGGCGGCGAGGAGCGCCCGGCGCTCGGCCTCGTTGTCCACGTCGGTGTCGGCCTCGACGCGGAAGGCGTCGCTGCCGGCGAACAGCTCGTCGGCGAGCATCCGCTGCGCCCGCGAGCCGATCCCGCGGCGTCGGTACGCCGGGAGGACCGTCACGCCGATCCGCCATGCCAGGGAGCGCCGGTTGGGCCCGTACGCGACCTGGTGGAAGGTGACCCGGCCGAGCACCGTGCCGTCCGGTGCGGAGATCACGCGGGATCCCCAGCGGAACCTGCCCTCGTGCGCATCCGCGAGGTCGGAGTCGTCGTAGAAGTCGTGGCGGCTTCGGACGTCCGGGTCGCCGAACGTGTCGAGGACGGGTGTGTCCGCGGGTGTGGCGTCGCGCAGCAGGATGGCGTCGGCCCCGGGGCCAGGAGATGTCATGCCCCGAGCATGGCGCGCCCGGCGTCGCGGCGTCCGCGGATATCCGCGCCGCTCGCCTCCGGTTGCGGGCACCCGCGGCGGGCCGTCCAATCGAAGAACCCGATCAACGGGCCGGACCGACGGCAGGAGCCTCCCATGGAACCCGGAGTGATCTGGATCATCGTCGTTGTCGCTGTCGTGGCGATCGTCGCGGCGGTGGTGCTAGCCATGCGTTCCGGCGGCAAGCGCCGCGCCGAGGCCGACCGCGCCCGCGCCGCGCGAATCCGGGAGGAGGCCGAGGCGGAGCAGATCGAGGTGCAGCGCCGGGAGGCCGCCGCCGCCAAGCTCGATGCGGAGGCGCGGATGGCGGAGGCCGAAGCCGAGGCGAAGGCCGCGGACGCGGCCCGGCTCGCCCGGGAGGCCCGGGAGCGGGCCGAGCACGTCGGAGGAGCGCGCGCGTCGGTCGAGGACAAGCTGCGTCGGGCGGACGAGATCGACCCCGACGTGCAGACGCCGCGCTCGCACGCGGCCGGCGGCGATGCGGACCCGGGGCGCGCACGACACGCCGACGGCGGTGACGTGGACACGACGCACCCCCGGCACGCCGAGGGCGCCCGGCCGGACGTGCCGCCGTCGGATGGCTCGCGGGACACCCGCCGGGAGACGATCTAGGCACGACCGCGGTCACAGCCCGGCGCCCGACCCTCCGGACGACCGGGTAGGTGGGGTGCGCCGCGGCGTCGGTAGGCGACGCGCGGGTATGCCGTGGGCGAAATGCTGGCACGCACCGGGTTAAACCTCTCGACCATGTCGGACCCGGCACCGAGACTGATCACGACGCGCCCCAGGTCGCGCCACCCGCGCACCGTCGCGCCGTCCACCCCCGCACCACCCGAGGGACCGCCATGACCGAGACCGCCCGCGCCCGCACCCGACCCGGCTCAGCCGTGCCGGCCCACGACGGCCCACGGGCCGCCATGGCCCCCGGGGACCGCCGTGCCGTCGTGCTCCTCCTGTTCTCCGCCTTCGTCGTGATCCTGAACGAGACGACGATGGGCGTCGCGGTGCCGCACCTCATGACGGACCTCGAGATCACGGCGTCGTCCGCGCAGTGGGTGAGCTCGGCCTTCATGCTCACGATGGCCGTCGTCATCCCCGTGACGGGGTTCGTCATCCAGCGCGCCTCCACCCGCCGCGCCTTCATCGCGGCCATGGGCCTCTTCAGCCTCGGCACGCTGATCAGCGCGCTCGCGCCCGGGTTCGTCGTCCTCCTGCTCGGGAGGGTCGTCCAGGCCAGCGGCACCGCGATCATGATGCCGCTGCTCATGACCACCGTGATGACCGTCACGCCGCCCGCGTCCCGGGGGCGCATCATGGGCAACATCTCGGTGGTCATCTCGGTCGCGCCGGCGCTCGGGCCGACGCTGTCCGGCGCCGTGCTCGGTGCGCTCAGCTGGCGGTGGCTGTTCGTCATCATGCTGCCGATCGCCCTCACGGCCCTGACGCTCGGTGCGCTGCGCCTGGAGAACCTCACCGAGCCGCGGTACGCGAAGGTCGACGCCGGCTCCGTCGCCCTCTCCGCGGTCGGCTTCGGTGGGGTCGTCTTCGGCCTCAGCCGGTTCGGTGAGGCCTCGCAGACCGGGCTCGTCGTCGCCTGGGCACCGGTCGTCGTCGGCGCCGCGGCGCTCTCCCTCTTCGTCGCACGGCAGATCTGGCTGCAGCGCACCGACAGCGCGCTGCTCGACCTGCGCACCTTCACCTTCCCGGCGTTCACCATCGGCGTCGCCGTGATGGGTGCGGCGATGATGGCGCTCTTCGGGACGATCATCCTGCTGCCGATCTACGCGCAGAACGTCCTGGGCCTCGAGGCGCTCGGCGTCGGGCTGCTCCTGCTCCCCGGCGGCCTGCTCATGGGCCTCCTCGCGCCGTCGGTGGGGCGGGCGTTCGACCGCATCGGTCCGCGACCCTTGCTCGTGCCCGGCACCGTGCTGGTCAGCACGGCGCTGTGGGTGCTGACCCGCCTCAGCGAGTACAGCGCGCCGTGGCACCTCCTCGCCGCCCACCTGGTCCTGTCCGGTGGCCTCGCCCTCATCTTCACGCCGCTGTTCACGTCGGCACTCGGGGCGCTGCCGATGCGGCTCTACTCGCACGGCTCCGCGGTGGTCGGCACGGTGCAGCAGGTCGCGGGGGCGGCGGGTACCGCCCTGTTCGTGACGGTGATGACCGCCCGTGCCCTCACCGAGGCCGACCGCGGGGCGACCGCCGTCGCGGCGACCTCCTCCGGCGTGCACGCGGCGTTCCTGGTCGGCGCCGTGATCTCGGTTCTCGCCATCCCGGCCGCGCTGGCCGTCCGGCGTGGCAGCCACGACCCGCACGACGGCGGACCGGTGCGCCCGCAGGCCGACGACGAGCCGGCGGGCGAGCTGCAGGACGCTCCCGCAGCGCCCTGACCCGACGGCGTCGGTGGCGACCCACTCAGGGCGTGGGCGGCTCCGGCCGATCCGTGAGGTCGTCGAACTCGGTGACGAAGGTCCGCCAGTACTCGCTGCCGTCGCGTGTCCGCGTGACCAACCCGGCTTCCACGAGGTCCCGGCGGAGGCCTACCGGGTCGCGCGCGAGGGCGGACAGGCGCTCGGTGAGCACGCGCTCGGGCACCGGCTCGTCCAGGGGGAGTACCCGGCTCGCCACGTAGCGCCGGACCAGGTCACGGTCGGCCTGGCGACGCGGCGACTGCTCGAGCCGACCGCGCACGAAGAATCGCTCCGGGTCACCCGGCAGCGGGCCACCGGGCGCAGGGACGTGCCGCTCCGTCATGGACCCCATGCTGCCCGACGACGCACTCGGGTGGTGGTGGGGCGCCGGGCGACCCATCCTGGCGGTGCGGGCCGGAGAGCCGGCAGGGAGGCGAGATGACGACGTACCCCATGATCCGCCAGGTGGTGCTCGACACCACCGACGTCCGCGGCCTCGCGGAGTTCTACCGCGAGCTCTTCGGCCTCACGTACCGCCCCGGGGACGAGCCGCCCGTGGACGGTGCCCCCGAGCGGGACTGGTTGGTCCTGCGTGGGGCCGGGGGCGTGCAGCTGGCGTTCCAGGAGGTCCCGGCGCTGCCCGCGGCAACGTGGCCCGAGGGGCCTGTGCCCCAGCAGCTGCACCTCGACACCACGGTGGGCTCCCTCGCGGAGCTGGCGGAGGTGCACGAGCGTGCCCTCGCGCTCGGGGCACGCGTGCTGCTCGACCGCACGGACGACCCGGAGGAGCCGTTGTGGGTCTACGCCGACCCGGCGGGCCACCCGTTCTGCGTCTTCGTCGGCTGACCGCGGCCCACCCGTTCGGCGTCGCAGGTTTCACCGCCGCCGGGACCGGATGAGAGCCTGGACCCACGATGGACGACCTCGACCGCCTCGTCGCGGACGCCCGGGCGGGCTCGTCCGACGCGTTCGGCGGCATCTACGAGCTGCTGGCGCGCCCCGTGGCGGGCTACCTGCGGTCGCGTGGGGTGCCCGACGTCGAGGACCTGACCAGCGAGGTGTTCCTGGCGGTCTTCGCGGGCCTGGGCCGCTTCGACGGTGACGGCCAGGGCTTCCGGTCCTGGACGTTCACGATCGCGCACCGCCGATCGGTCGACCACTGGCGGCGGCTCGCCCGGACCGTCGACACGGTCGAGCTGGAGCCCGACGACGGCGACGCGGCCGCCAGTGCGGAGGCCGAGGCGCTCGACGCGCTGGGTGAGGCGCGGACCCGTGAGCTCCTGGACCGCCTCAGCCCGGACCAACGGGACGTCCTGCTGCTCCGGATCGTGGCCGACCTGAGCCTCGAGCAGGTGGCCGAGGTCCTGGACAAGTCGATCGGCGCCGTGAAGGCGCTGCAGCACCGTGGCCTCGCGCAGCTCCGCAAGGCGCTCCAGGGGGAGGGCGTATCCCGGTGAGTGCCTTCGACGATGACCGAGACATGACAGTGGGTGAGCGCCTCATCGCGGGCGAGCTGACGGAGCAGGAGCCGGAGCTCAGCGCGCTCGTCCGCGACGTCCGGGCGCTCGGGAACGGCCCCGTGCCGGCGCCGTCCGCGGAGCTGCTGGCGGTCATCCGCGGTGAGGTCGCCCCCGGTGAGTCCCGTGGCGTGCCGCGCCCGCGCGGCCCGGTGGACGAGCTGGCCGAGCGCCGTCGGCGGGCCGCACGACGTGCAGCGCGCATCACCCTGGGGACGTTGGCGACGGTGGCCATCGCCACGGGTGCCGCGGCCCTCGGCCCGATGCCGGACGCGATCCGCGAGCCCGCGCGCGAGCTGCTGTCGACGGTCGCGGACGTGCTCACCCCGTGGTCCGCCGAGCCGTCGGACCCCGCGCCCGAGCACGTGCCCGAACCCGTGCCCGGAGAGCCGCAGGGGAACGAGGACCCGGGTCGTCCCGCCGACCCGGGGGCCGGGGACGAGAACCGCACCACCCCGCCCGCACCGGGGCGCCCCGACGACGTCGGCCGCCCCGGCGGCCCCGGGGCGCCGGGTGAGGACCCGGGCGTGCCGGCAGACCCGGGCAAGCCTGGGGACCCAGGCCGGCCCGAGGACCCGGGCGTGCCCGACGTCGTCGAGCTCCCGGAGGAGGCGGAGCAGCCGGCCGACCCCGGCAGGCCCGCCGACCCCGGCAGGCCCGCTGACCCGGGTAGGCCCGCCGACCCGGGCAAGCCCGCCGACCCGGGTCGTCCCGAGCAGGTCCCTCCGGCAGGGTCGGCGGCACCTGGCGCAGCCGCCGACGGCGTCGGTACCAGCGGCTCCGGACCGGCCGCCACCCGCGGCCCGGCCATGCCCTCGCTGCCGCCCGGCGCGCGCGCCCCCGGCAACGGCTGAGCGGGGCGGGTCCGCCGGAACTCCGGTGACCACAGCCCGTATCCCCCTCGCCGGACCGCGCGATGACCTTGCTGACACACACCGGCGGGGCTGGCCCCCGTCCGAACCCGGAGGCATCATGAGCGTTCTTGCCGGAGTGGCCGCCAAGCTGGCTGCCCTGAGCGTCCCCGCCAAGGCATCCGCCGCTGGCATCGCCGTCGCGATCGGGGTCACCGGCGGCGTGGCCGCCGCTGCCGTCGAGGCCGAGCCCGAGGTTCCCGAGCTGACCGACGTCGCGGACGACGTCGTGGACGACGAGACCGACGGCACCATCGACGACGGGACCGACGACGGCGCCGACGAGGGCACCGAGGACGGCGAGGACGGCGAGGAGTCCGAGGACGGCGAGGACGGCGAGGACGGCGAGGAGGGCACCAAGGACCTCCCCGAGGCGGCGGAGTTCGGCCAGTCGGTCGCGGCGGACGCCCGGGACGGCGGAGTCGACGGCCAGGAGATCTCCGAGCGGGCGCACGAGCGCAACGCCGAGCGGGCGGCGGAGCGCGCCGGCGACCCGGCCGAGACGCCCGAGGCGCCCGAGGCCGAGGCGCCCGTCGAGACCCCCGAGGTGGAGGCGCCTGACGCGTCGGACGACGCGGACGCGGCCCAGAACACGGGTGGGAACGGCCGCGGTCGGCCGTGATGTGACGTCCTCGCCCGCTGCACGCGGGCGAGGCGAGGGCCCCGGACCCGCGCGCCCCCGTGGCGGGTCCGGGGCCTTTCTCGTGCCCGGCGGCGGGACGCCGGGCCGGAGATCACCCGCCCCCCTCCTCCTGCCCGCGGCCGGCCGTGCCTACTGTGGACGGGTGCCTGCAGGTGCTCGATGACCGACCGTCCCCCGCCCCTCGTCCGCCTGCCGGACGGCACGGTGAAGCAGGTCAACCCCGTCACGGGGACCGTCGTCTGGACGGTGCCGGGCCGGGCGCACCGGCCGCTCACCGTCCCCGTGCACGAGCCGCGACCGCTCGACCTGGCGATGGACGGGGCGTACTGCGCGTTCTGCCCGGAGCGCTACCTCGAGACGCCGCCGGAGAAGGCGCGCCTGGTGACCGGGGCCGACGGCCGGCGGGTGGTGCTGACGGACGTGGCTGCCGAGCACCTCTTCGACACGGTGGCCGAGCTCCGGCGCATCCCCAACCTCTTCGAGATCCTCTCGCTCGACTACTGGCGGGCCAACCACGGCTATGAGGTGCCGGCGGACGTCCGAGCCCGGGCGTCGCGATACGTCGCCACCCCGGCCGGGCGGGCGCACGTGCTCGCCGTCCTCCGACGCCGACTGGCCTCGCAGGGCGTCTCCGACGAGGAGTGGGCCGCCGTGCCCGAGGCGGCGTGGCTCACGCACACCGTGGACCTGTTCGCAGGCACGCACGACGTGATCGTCGCCCGACGGCACTTCACCGACGGTGCCGGCTTCGACGACCAGCTGGCGGGCTCGGGCCAGCTCACGCCCGACGAGCACGCCGACTACGTGCAGTTCACGGTGGACGCCATGCGCGACCTCTACGCCGCGCAGCCCTTCGCGCGGTACGTGTCGGCCTTCCAGAACTGGCTGCGCCCCGCCGGTGCCTCCTTCGACCACCTGCACAAGCAGCTGGTCGCGATCGACGAGCACGGCCCGCAGGCCGACCGGGTGCTCGCGCGGCTGCGGGAGGACCCCCGGGTCTACGTCGGCGTCGTCGACCACGCGGTCGCCGGCCGGCTGGTGATCGCGGAGAACGACCACGCGGTGGCGGTCGCGGGCGTGGCGCACCGCTACCCGTCGGTCGAGGTCTACTCGACGAGCCGTCACGAGCGGCCGTGGGAGCACACCGCAGCGGAGGTACGGGGCTTCAGCGACCTCCTGCACGCCGCCCACGCGGCCACCGGCGTCGCCGTGCCGACCAACGAGGAGTGGCACCACCGCCCGCCCGCAGCGGCCGAGGCGATGCCGTGGCACGTCGTCCTCAAGTGGCGGGTCTCGGTGCTCGCCGGCTTCGAGGGCGGCACCAAGATCAACGTGAACACCCTGGAGCCGGGCGGCGTGCGTGAGCGCGTGGTGGCCGAGCTGCGCCGCCTGCGTGCCGCCGGGCTGGTAGCGCCGGTCCGGGTCGGCGACGAGTGCACGCACGCGACGGGCCTCCTGCGCTACGCGGACTGAGCGGGCGGCGGCGTCTCGGCCGCGGGCCGCGTCAGGCGGCCAACGTGGACAGGTTCGCCTGCAGCGCGTGCTGCAGCTCGTCCAGGTCCGGGCATGCGCTCGGCGCGGCGGCCACCGCCACCGTGAGCGTCCCGGCGTAGGACAGCACCGTGCACGCGACGGTGACGTTGCCGCTGACGATGCCGAGGGGCAGGACGTCGGCCACGACGGCTCCCGCGAAGCGGAGGTGGTCCGCGGGGCCGCGCACGTTCGTGACGAACGTGTTCACCATCGTCTGCCGCCGCACCAGTGGCCGGAGGAGCCCCAGGGCGGCCAGCGCCCGGAAGACCGGTCGGGAGACGGCGGTGGACGACCCGCGGCTCGTGCTCTTGCGCGGCCCCGTCACCGCGGCGACCTGCGCCATGAGGTCGACCACGTCGCCGCGGGTGGGCAGGGCGACCGGCATCAAACCGACGCGGTTGGTGCCGGACGGACCGGCCTCCCGCGCGGTCACCGGCACGGAGACGACCAGCGACTCCACCGCCTCGCCCCGGCGCTCGAGCACGGTGCCGAGGGCGCGGACGACGGCGGCCAGCACGGCGTCGTTCACGGTCGCGCCGTGGGCGCGGGCGGTCCTGCGCAGAGGCTCGAGCGGGACCCGGCACATGCGCAGGGCCAGCTCGGGGCGCAGCGGCTGGAGCAGGCTGCAGGGCGTCGCCCGTGGCCGCCCGCCGCCGCCCAGCTCGGTCGTCGCCGGGCGCAGCGCGCGGAAGGTGCCTGCGATCCCGGCGGCGCTCCGCGCGCGCTCCGTCCACGCGTCCCGCGCCAGCGCCCACCAGGGGGGCGTCGGCCGGGGGAACGGGCGATCCGGCGGGGGCGGCGCGTCGTCGGCGAGCGCGGCCAGCAGGGCGAGCCCGCCCGCGCCGTCGGTGAGCGTGTGGTGCAGCACCAGGAGCAGGGCGCTGCGTCCGCCGGCGAGCCCGGTGACGAGCACCGCCCGCCAGAGGGGCCGGTCGTCCGGCAGGGGGGCCGTGTAGTGCCGGACCGCGACGTCGAGCAACGCGGCCTCGTCCCCCGGAGCGGGGCAGGCGACCGCCTGGACGTGCGTCGACAGGTCCGGCGCGGCGTCGACCCACACCGGGCGACCGCACCCGGGCGGCGTCCGCACCAGGCGCTGCCGGAGCCGGTCGAGGGCGGCCAGACGAGCGCCGACGGCGGCCCGCACGACGGGCAGCTCGAGGTCCCCGTCCAGCACGAGGAGCGCCCCGACGTGCATGGGCAGCGGCCCGACGTCGAGGGCACGCTGCATGAGGTCGTTGGGACTGACCCGGTCGATCGCGGCGTCCCGGGCGGCGGGCTTGGTCATCGGGAGAGGTCCGCGACCTCGCCCTTGTCGTCCGCCGCGGCCGCACCGATGAACCGGTACGGGCGGCCGGCCGACTCGTCCGCCGCGACCACCTCGGCGACGGCGACGGAGACGTTGTCGCGGGAGTCGGCGTCCGTGGCGGCGGCCAGGAGGGCGTCCGCGGCTGCCTCCGGCGTGTCGGCGCCGGCGACCAGCGCCAGCAGCGCGTCCTCGTCCACGTAGTCCGTGAGCCCGTCGCTGCACACCAGCCAGCGGTCACCCACCTGGGCCGGGACGGCCAGGACGGTGAGTGCCGCAGCGTCGTCCGTGTCGCCGCCCAGGGAGTGCAGGATGATGTTGCGGTGCGGGTGGAAGGGCGCCTCCGCACGGTCGATGGCCCCGGAGTCGAGCAGCATCTGCACCAGCGAGTCGTCCCGGGTCATCCGGCGTCCGACGCCGTCGCGCACGAGGTACGCGCGCGAGTCGCCGATGTGCACGATGCGCACGCTGTCGTCCGCGCAGAACAGCCCCGTGAAGGTGGTCGACATCCCGGCGAGGGACGGGTCACGGTCCCCGCGCAGGCGCAGCTCGCCGTTCGCCACGGCGACGAGGGTGCGCAGCTCCTCCTCGCTGAGGTTCCGCGTCGCGAGGGGTGCCAGGCTCGCCATGAGCCGGTGCGTGACCGTCCACGACGCGACGTCGCCCCCCACGTGGCCGCCCACGCCGTCGGCCACGAAGACGTAGTCCGTGGAGCACCCCACCGAGTCCTGGTTGTCGGACCGGTGCGGGCCGGCGACGGACCGCATCGCCGTGACCAGCGAGAGCTTCACTGACCCTCCTTCGGGGCAGGGCGGGGCGCGCCTGGGGGGATCCACCGTATCCCGCTCCGCTCGACCGTCGGCAGGACGCGCGCACGTGAGGCGGGGGCCGCTGGCCGGCCCGGCGGCCACCCGGGAGACTGGCGGCATGGGACCCACGAGCGCGGGCATGCTCCTGTACCGGCGGACGCCCGCCGGCCTGGAGGTGCTGCTCGGCCACATGGGCGGGCCGTTCTGGGCGCGCAAGGACGCCGGTGCGTGGACCGTGCCGAAGGGCGAGCACGACGCCGACGAGGACCCCCACGCCGCCGCGTTGCGGGAGTTCGCCGAGGAGCTCGGCCGGCCGGCGCCGCCCGGGACGGACGTCGACCTCGGTGAGGTCCGCCAGCGGGCCGGCAAGACCGTGCGGGTCTGGGCGCGTGAGGCGGACCTCGACGTGACCGGCGTCGTCAGCAACACCTTCGAGATGGAGTGGCCGCCACGGTCGGGGCGGCGCCAGGAGTTCCCCGAGCTCGACCGCGTCGCCTGGCTGCCCGTGGCGCGGGCGCGCGAGCTGGTGGTCGGCGGGCAGGTCGAGCTGCTCGACCGCCTGCGGGCGGCGGTCGGTCAGGGCTGAGGGCGCCTGCCCACGACGACCGTCCCGCCGAGGTCGTCGTCCGTCCGGACGACCGGTTCGAGCCCCCCACGGGGCCATCGCGGCGGCGGTCCCCGGGGCCTGTCCCCGGCTCGTCTCGATGAGCAGGTGACCCCGCGCCGACAGCCAGGCAGCGGCGTCGGAGGCGATGCGCCGGTGCAGGTCGAGCCCGTCGGTCCCGCCGTCGAGCGCCGTGGCCGGCTCGTGGTCGCGGGCCTCACGCGGCATCTCGGCGATGGCCGACGTCGGGACGTACGGCGCGTTCGCGACGAGCAGGTCGACCTGCCCCCGCAGGCGGGTGGGCAGCGCCCCGTACAGGTCGCCGGCGTGTACCTGCCCGACACCGGCCAGGTTGCTAGCGGCGCACCGCACGGCTGCGGGGTCGAGGTCGGCGGCGTGCAGCTCGAGGTGCTGGCGTCCCGCCGCGCGGAGCTCCGCCGCGAGCGCCGCGCCCACGGCGCCCGTGCCGCAGCACAGGTCGACCGCCACGAGGTCGCCCGTGAGTCCTGCGGCCACGTCGAGCGCGGCCTCGACCAGCAGCCCGGTGCGTCGGCGGGGCACGAAGACGCCCGGCTCCACCTCGATGCGCAGGCTCCGGAACTCCGCCCAGCCCAGCACCTGCTCGAGCGGCTCGCCGGCCACGCGCCGCGCGACGAGCGCCGCCAGCCGGCCGGGGTCCACGGCGGCTGGTGGTCCGGCGGCCTCGACGAGCAGCCGCGCCTCGTCCTCGGCGAACACGCAGCCGGCCGCCCGCAGCGCGGCCACGACGTCGGCGGGGGGCTCGGCGTGGGTCACTCGGGCGGCCATGCCCAGCGGTCGGGGGCGAGGCGCCCGATCCCGTCGGCGGAGAGGACCCCACGCAGGATCGTCACGGCCTCCTCCCGCTCCGCGCGGTCGAACCGGTCGGCGTCGAGCACGCGGTCGGCGAAGCCGACGACGTCCTCCATGGCCCGTACGCAGGCGTAGTAGTGCAGGAGCTCGCCGTCGAGGTCCAGCGGGCCGTACCCCTCCGCGAACCACGTCCGCTGCTCGGCGGTGACCGCCCACGAGCTGAGGACGCCGCCGACGACGAGGAGGAGGTCGCGCTCGCGGGGGGCGATGACGGCGTCGTCCCAGTCGACGAGCCACACGTCGTCGCCGCCGAGGAGGACGTTGGCCAGGTGCGGGTCGCCGTGGCACAGGACGGCCGGTCCGAGCGCGCCGTGGGCGGGGTCGTCCGCCGGGCGTCCCGCGAGGCGCTCCGCCAGGCGCTCGGCGGTGTCGGCCACCTGCACCAGCGCGTCGAGGCCGCCGGCGAGCTGGGCGGCCAGGGCGCTCATCACGTCGTCGGGCGCAGGGTGCCGGACGACGGTCCAGGGCAGGTCCCTGGTGCGCTGCGCCAGGTCGGTCGGGTCGTGGTCGACCCGGGGGAGGAGGCCCGTGAGGTCGTCGGTCAGCTCCTGCCCGTGCACCTGGGCCAGCAGGCGGCCGAGCGCGCGCCAGTGGGCTGCCGTGACGCGCCCTTCGGTCGCCGGGCGGTCCGACACCCAGCTGGCGACGGAGACGCGCCGCCCGGCCCTCGTGCTCCACACGGCGCCGTCGAGGGTGCGCCACGGCATCGGTACGCCCCGGATGCCGCGGAGGGAGAGGAGGGCGGCCAGCCAGACGCCGAAGGTCGTCCCCGTGCTGACCCGTACCGCGAGCCGCGTGCGGTCCCTCGTCGTCGCCCGCCAGGTGCTCGCCGCGGCGTCGGTGCCCCCGGCGACGCGCTCGCAGGTCACGAGGTCGAGGCCGAAGTCGCGCCGCACCCACGTGATGAGCTCGCGCTCGGTGACCACCGGGCGTTCGGTCACGGATGAGCCTCCTGAGGGTTTCCGGGAGAAGTCTGCCCTGCTCGGGGGGGCTGGTGCAGCCACGCTCCGCGTGGCCGGACCCGCGCGCGCGCCGGTGTGCGACGCCCCGGACGCCGAAGCATCTGACCAGGCAGAAACCGGTAGTTATACCGATCCCCATGAAAAAGTCATGATCTTCTCTGGCTGCTGACCCTCCATGCCGCCGCGGACGGACCTACTCTGCCGAGAAAGGCCGGACATTCCCGCTCGTACCCGTACGTGATGAAGGGAACCGCACATGACGACGCTGCACTCCCCGTCGGCCGACGTGCTCGCCGGATCGGCGCCCACCGAGCACGCCGAGCTGCTCGCCTGGGTCGCCCAGGTGGCGGGGCTGACGCAGCCCGACGACGTCGTGTGGTGCGACGGCACCCCGGGCGAGTACGCCCGCCTGTGCGCCCTGCTGGTGGACAAGGGCACATTCATCAAGCTCAACCCCGTCAAGCGTCCCCGCAGCTACCTCGCGCGGTCCGACCCCGACGACGTCGCGCGGGTGGAGGGCCGGACCTTCATCTGCTCGGCGGACGAGGCGGACGCCGGCCCCACGAACAACTGGCGGGACCCCGACGCCATGCGGGCCGAGCTCACCACGGCGTTCCGCGGCAGCATGCGGGGCCGGACGATGTACGTGATCCCGTTCTCCATGGGTCCGATCGGCTCGCCGCTCGCCCAGTACGGCGTGCAGCTCACCGACTCCGCGTACGTCGTCGTGAGCATGCACATCATGACCAGGGTGGGCACGGCGGTGCTCGACCAGCTCGGCACCCACGGCCGCTTCGTCCCCGCACTGCACTCGGTCGGGATGCCGCTCGTGGACGACGCCGGCCACGCCGTCGAGGACGTGCCGTGGCCGTGCAACCCGACCAAGTACATCTCGCACTTCCCCCAGACCCACGAGATCTGGTCGTACGGCTCCGGGTACGGCGGCAACGCCCTGCTGGGCAAGAAGTGCTTCGCCCTCCGGATCGCCTCCGTCCTCGGGCGGGACGAGGGCTGGCTCGCCGAGCACATGCTCCTGCTGCGGCTGACCTCACCGCAGGGGAAGGTCTTCCACGTCGCAGCCGCGTTCCCGTCCGCCTGCGGCAAGACGAACCTCGCGATGATCCAGCCGACCGTCCCGGGCTGGAAGGCGGAGACGATCGGCGACGACATCGCGTGGATGCGCCCCGTCGACGGCCGGCTGCGGGCCATCAACCCCGAGGCCGGGTTCTTCGGCGTCGCCCCCGGGACCTCCGCGGCCACCAACCCGACCGCACTCGCGATGGTGGCGTCCGACACGATCTTCACGAACGTCGCGCTGACCGACGACGGCGACGTGTGGTGGGAGGGCATGGGGCCGGCGCCGGCGCACCTCGTCGACTGGCTCGGCCAGGACTGGACGCCGGACAGCGGGCGGCCGGCGGCGCACCCCAACTCCCGCTTCACGGTCGCCGCGAGCCGATGCCCGATGATCTCCGACGTGTGGGAGGACCCGGCGGGCGTGCCGGTCGACGCGATCCTCTTCGGCGGTCGGCGCGCGACCAACGTGCCCCTCGTGACCGAGGCCCGCTCGTGGGCGCACGGCGTCTTCATGGGCGCGACGATCAGCTCGGAGCAGACCGCCACGGCCGAGGGCACGGTCGGCGAGCTGCGGCGGGACCCGTTCGCGATGCTGCCCTTCTGCGGCTACCACATGGCCGACCACTGGACGCACTGGCTGCGCACGGGGGAGCGGCTGGGCGAGGGCGCCCCGCGGATCTTCTTCGTCAACTGGTTCCGCAAGAGCGCGGACGGCCGCTTCCTCTGGCCCGGCTTCCGGGAGAACTCCCGCGTCCTGGACTGGGCGTTGCGCCGGGTCGCGGGCCTGGCCGCGGCCGTCGAGACGCCCGTCGGCCTCGTCCCCGAGCCAGGAGACCTCCCCCTGGACGGCGTGGAGGTCTCCGCCGAGGACCTCGCCGAGCTCTTCACGATCGACCCCGT
>Ga0196970_1000972_pt1 | contig 23839 bp, 13 predicted proteins | sample S1v_513CmetaG_FD_148672 | JGI IMG/M metagenome (GOLD analysis project Ga0196970, IMG submission 148672) | Soil microbial communities from Anza Borrego desert, Southern California, United States - S1+v_5-13C | ecosystem: Environmental > Terrestrial > Soil > Desert | place: USA: California... | reverse complement strand
CGTTATTATTTATGATAACAACAACGCAGCCCTGGAGAAAGCCAGAGGCAGCCTGGAGCGTACACTGCAGAAGCTACAGGAAAAAGGAAAGCTTGCCTCTGCTTCAGAAGTATGGGAAAGGATGCAATTCGTAAGCGAACTGGCCGGACTCAAAAGCTGTGGACTAATAATAGAAGCCATTGTAGAGAAACTGGAAGTAAAGAAGGCAGTATTCAATGAGCTGGAGCAGATAGTAAGTGAAGACTGCGTGCTGGCCACGAACACCTCGTCGCTGTCGGTAACCTCAATAGCTGCAGCCTGCAAGCAGCCAGGACGAGTGGTAGGGCTACACTTCTTTAATCCTGCACCACTGATGGCACTGGTGGAAGTGATACCGGCCATACAAACCCGCATAGAAGTGGTGGATGCATGCAATGTGCTGATGAAGGCCTGGGGAAAAGTACCTGTATTGGCAAAAGACACTCCAGGCTTTATTGTGAACAGGCTGGCGAGACCCTTCTATGGCGAAGCACTGAGGATATATGAAGAGGGAATAGCCGACATGGCAACAATAGACTGGGCAATGACCGAAATAGGCAAGTTCAGGATGGGTCCGTTTACCCTGATGGACTATATAGGCCATGACGTGAACTATGTGGTGACGGAGACCGTCTTTCAATCCTTTTTTTACGACCCGAGATATAAGCCATCATTTGCCCAGAAGAGGCTGCTGGAGGCGGGGTGGCTGGGCAGGAAAACAGGGAAGGGCTTCTATGACTATGCAGAAGGGGCAGCGGTGCAGGAACCTACGAAGGATACGGAGCTGGGGCAGCAGATATTTGACCGGGTGCTGGCCATGTTGATCAATGAAGCTGCGGAGGCGCTGCATCTGAATATAGCATCAGCAAAAGACTTGGACCTGGCGATGACCAGGGGGGTTAACTATCCTAAAGGGCTGCTGGCGTGGTGTGATGAAATAGGTGCCGGGACGGTTCTATCGCAGCTTGATGAACTGTACGATAGCTACCACGAAGACCGGTACAGAGCTAGTGTTCTTTTGCGGAAAAAGGCGCGATTGGCTGAGAACTTCCTTTAGTAAAGCTATTTACAGGCTTTAAGGTCCTCATCCTCCATCATCTTGTCAGCATTTTGCATAGCATCGCTGAAGCTGGGATACTTCTGCATCGCCTTCTCCAGGCGGCAGTCGCACATAGACTTTGCGGCAGCATCTTCCATATAGGCCTCCTTTGCTGCCTCCATGCACCCGGCGTGAAACAAATTTCTTGCTTCGCTATCCCAGGTGTTTTCGCATGAGAAGAGGAAGAGAGTACAACATACGACGGCTAATCTTTTCATATAACGGCCTTGTTGTATAAATATACACATCTTACAGTAATAACTGCGATATGAGGGAACTCGCGAACGGATTCCCTGGTAGTGAACCAGTAAATAGCTATCGTGGGAAACTCATATTATCCAAATCATAAAGGTACCTGGGATATCCCAGCTTAATACCGCCTTGAAACCACCTTGAGACTAGCTTCACAGTGCCTGTATCCTACCCCGGAGCTTGCCAAAGCCGAACCTTTTTTAGCAGGGATAAAGGCTATTGCAATATCGGTGCTACTCCGATGCATAGCCAATACAAAGCCGCTGCAAAGCCGGAGATATCCCAGGTGCCTTTATGTTTTTCGTAATGTGTGACTGAAGCGGGATACTGCGTTTACCGGCATGAAATAGATATAGAATTTAGATGAGCGACATTAAAAACCTTTACGATAAATTTGCACCCGCGTGAACCTTCAGGTACTGCAGGAATTATACAGAAACGATATCCGCTTAAAACAAATAGCGGCCGGAGTCTCATTGCCTGAAAGGAAGGTGCGCATCTACCTTGAAAACCTCAGGGGATCTTCCGTAAACTTTATTGCCACAGCCATCTGGCAGCTTGCCGATGTAAACCATGTCTTCATCCTGAATGACCGCGAAGAAGCGGCTTACTTTCACAATGATATAGAGCATCTTACCAATGCCCTGGACATTTGCTTCTTCCCTGACTCATTTAAAAAGACAGGGGCTTTCAACGAACTGAATAGCAGTCACGTGATGTTGCGCACCGAGGCGCTCACGAAGTTCAGCAGTGAGCGGGTGAACAAAAAGGTATTAGTTACCTACCCTGAGGCTCTGTTTGAGAAAGTGGTAAACCCGAAGACGCTTTCGGGCAATATGATCAGCATCAAAGTGACGGAGACGCTGAACGTAGAGAAGCTGATGGAGCAGTTCGTAAGCCTGGGTTTCAAGCGTGAAGACTTTGTGTACGAGCCGGGCCAGTTTGCCATGCGGGGAGGTATACTGGATATATACTCGTTTGGAAATGAACACCCCTACCGGATAGAGCTGTTTGGTGATGAGGTAGACAGTATCCGACTGTTTAACCCTGAAACGCAGTTATCCGAAAGGAAACTTTTGTCTGTTTCCATTCTGCCCAACATTGAAACCAGCTTTGAAACAAAGGAAAAGATATCGCTGCTGGACTACCTGCCGGAAAACACCGTGATCTGGGCGAAGGACTTTGACTTTACGCTTGGAAGACTTGGCAAACTGGAAGAGGCACTGCCAGAGAAGATAGAGATAGGTACGGTAGCTGTGGACCATGAAGAGGAATGGCTGAAAGAACTGACCAGAGACGACTTTGAGACGACAGAGAATTGGTTGCAGCAGTTAAAGCAAAGACACCTGATAGAGTGGTACAATCATTCCCTGGAGCGACTAACCGGAGAGGAAATTACTACCACCATACAATTTGCCACTGAGGAGCAGCCTGTATTTAACAGGCAGTTCAACATGCTGATTTCTGATCTGCAAAAGCGCTGCGGCAAGCAATGTACACCCTACATATTTGCCGAAAACCCGAAGCAGCTTGAACGACTGAGAAGCATTTTTGAAGACCTGAAAGCCGAGATCAACTTTGTACCCATACCTACATCTATCAGTAAAGGGTTTGTTGACCTCGAGAAGAAAATACTCTGCTATACCGACCATGAGATCTTTCAGCGATATCACAAGTACAAGGTAAAGCAGGCATACTCACGGGGTAAGGCTATTACCCTGCGTGCCCTGAAAGAGTTGCAGCCGGGAGATTACGTCACCCACATAGATCACGGTGTTGGAGTATACAGTGGACTGCAGAAGATCGAAGTAAATGGCAACATGCAGGAAGCCATCCGGATAATCTACAGGGACAATGATGTATTATACGTGAACATCAATTCCCTGCATAAGATCAGTAAGTACACAGGGAAGGAAGGCTCTCCGCCAAAGGTGAACAAACTGGGCAGCGATGCGTGGGAGAAGCTGAAAAATAAGACTAAGAAGCAGGTAAAAGATATTGCAGCAGACCTGATAAAGCTCTATGCAAAAAGAAAGGCTTCTCAGGGATTTGCCTTTTCGCCAGACAGCTATCTGCAGACGGAACTGGAGGCCTCGTTCTTCTATGAGGATACTCCCGACCAGAGTAAATCGACCGCAGACGTGAAGCGGGACATGGAGTCGCCCTCACCTATGGATAGGCTGGTGTGTGGTGACGTAGGCTTTGGGAAAACAGAAATCGCAATAAGAGCAGCTTTTAAAGCAGTTGGCGATAGTAAACAAGTAGCGGTCCTTGTACCAACGACCATTCTTGCCTTCCAGCACTACCAAACCTTCTCTGAACGATTGAAAGACTTTCCGTGCACCGTGGATTACGTGAATAGGTTTAAGTCAACCAAAGAAAAGAAGGAAACACTAAAGCGACTGGAGGAAGGGAAGATAGACATCATAATAGGAACACATGCCCTTCTGGGTAAGGATGTGAAGTTTAAGGATATCGGTCTCTTGATCATTGATGAGGAACAGAAATTTGGAGTGTCATCCAAAGAAAAGCTCAGGCAGTTCAAGGCCAATGTTGATACCCTCACTCTTACCGCCACGCCCATACCCCGGACGCTGCAGTTTTCTCTAATGAGTGCTCGTGACCTGAGCATTATGAATACCCCACCGCCTAACAGGCAGCCGGTACATACTGAAGTGTTGCACTTTGACGAGTACGCTATACGTGATGCGATTTACTATGAGGTGGAGCGTAATGGACAGGTTTACTTTGTGCACAACCGAGTGCAGAGTCTGCCGGAGATGGTGACCCTGCTAAGAACCTTATGCCCCGATATATCAATAGGTATGGCACACGGACAAATGGAGGGACATAAGCTGGAGGAAGCGCTGTTCAACTTCATTGAGCAAGAGTATGACGTGCTATGCTGCACTAACATTGTAGAGAGCGGGGTAGATATCCCGAACGCTAACACCATCATCATCAACAATGCGCACCAGTTCGGCCTGAGCGATCTGCACCAACTGAGAGGGCGTGTAGGAAGAAGTAATAAGAAAGCGTTCTGCTATCTGATAGCCCCGCCTATGAGTACGCTGCCAAATGACAGCAGAAAGCGACTACAGACATTGGAGCAGTTTAACGAGTTGGGTAGCGGCTTTCAGATATCCATGCGGGATTTGGATATACGCGGTGCAGGCAACCTGTTAGGTGGAGAGCAGAGCGGCTTCATTGCGGAGATAGGTTTCGAAATGTATCAGAAGATACTGGATGAAGCGATGCGTGAGTTGAAGACCACTGACTTTAAAGATGTGTTTAAGGAAGAGTATGAGCGAAAGAGGGATTTCGTAAGCGACTGCACTATAGATACGGACCTGGAGATACTGATACCAGATGCCTATGTGGAAAGCATCACCGAACGGCTGTCCATCTACACCCAGCTCGATAATCTGGAGAATGAGGACGAGCTCCAGATTTTCAGGGAAGAGTTGGTGGACCGCTTCGGACCAATACCACAACAAGTCGATGAGCTTTTTACCACCATCCGATGTCGTTGGATGGCCAAAGAATTAGGCTTCGAAAAGCTTATATTGAAGAACGATCAACTCCGGTTTTACTTTATTAACAACCCCGACTCCCCCTACTTCGAGTCAGATACCTTCCACCACATACTTAACTACATCCAGACCAGGGTGAACAACGCCCGGCTGAAGCAGGTTGGGAAGAACTTTATGTTGCTCGCCGATAACATAAGGAGTATGAAAGATGTCCATTCCTTTCTTGAGGGCATTACCTCTTCTGCTCCATCTGCACAGGGTGCGACGAAGGCATAAATCGCCTCCACATATATATTCATCTAATTATTGTAATTTCCTCTGTTAAATAGCTGCTTCAGGCAGCTACTCTGACTCTGTAAGACTACGAATGGATAAAATTAAAATCATCCTTGCGGATGATCACCACATTCTGCTGGATGGACTGAAAGCCATGCTTCAAAAGCAAAAGGATATGGAGATTGTCGGCGCCTTCAGCAACGGTCTTCAGGTTTTTGAAGCACTCCCCGATTTGTCGGCTAACATCGCCCTTGTTGATATCAACATGCCAGAAATGAATGGACTTGAACTTACAAAGAAGATCAAAGAGCACTATCCAACCATCTCAGTCATCACCATGTCCATGTACGACGATGCTTCTCACATCATGGAAATGGTAGACGCCGGCATATCCGGCTACCTGCTCAAAAATGTAAACGACAAAGAGCTGGTAGAGGCAATCCGTACAGTTGCACAGGGTAAGATGTACTTCTGTTCAGAGGTTTCTGAAACCATTACCACATTTGCCTTAAACCAGCAGCGTAGAAGTGAAAAGGCCGCAGAAACACCAAGGCTCACCGACAGAGAGCTGGAAATACTGAAGCTTATATCGCAGGAATACAGCAACGCACAGATAGCATCTAAGCTCTTCATCAGCGAACGTACAGTCGAGACGCACAGGAAGAACATGTTGCGTAAGACTAACAACAAAACCATCGTTGGCTTATTGAAGTATGCGCTGGAACAGCAGATTATCTAATCCTAAGGGTTAATATATACCATTCACATCCACTTCTGACTTCACTTGTGTCGTAGGGTTTAGCCTTGTTTGTTCATCCTGGGTATTGCTACTGCTACAGGAGAGCATCGTTACCACTACCAGTACTGACGTTATTAAAAACACTATTAAATAATTTCTCCACCACATAATCATCCTTTTTATTTAATCCGGTCAATTTATTTTCACTACTGTATGTTAAAGACTATACCACCCGGCCCGTCTGGTGAAAAATAGTTTGCTAAAAAGATGCAACGTAGTTCACTGATAATTCATAACTTCTTTCCCCTCAGTTAATAGGTGCCCTGCAATAAGAACCCCTGCCCGATTACTGGCAAGGGTCTCCTTACTACAATGGTTGCTGATATCTAGTCTTCCTCTCCGCCTTTCGCCAGGTTCAGGAAGTATTCGTTGGCCTTTTTGCCCCAATGTGGTTTTGCAATGTCTTCTCCGTCCTCCTTTGCAAATAAGGTCTGTGCCTTCTCCAGGTAGGGCATCGCCGCCTTCTTCCCTCCGCCAAACATTTTAGGCGTGTGGTATTTGTTTACCCCTATCAGGTAGTATATCCTGGGATTATCAGGGTTAAGCTCCTTTGCTTTCGACAGGTTCTCGTCAAATATCTTTCCGTATTTCTGCCACCGCTGCTGTGGTTTCACAGCCACTCTCGCATTGGCTATCATGGCTGCCAGCACATGTGTTTCATCATTCTCCTTCTTCAGCAGCCCCATCATTTCTTCATATTCCCGCTCTGCCTCATCAAGGTAGGCGTCTTTCTTCGCTTCGTCCGGTTCAAAGTAAGACAGGTTCACCTTGCTATAGGCATTGTAGTAGTGGCCAGTCCATTCGTCCGGCCATTTCTTGGCTATGAGTGCCAGCTTGTTGCTGTATTCCAGCTTCTGTTGCTGGTTCTGAGTAGTGTCAAACGCCAGAAAGTTCTTCTCCAGCATTTCTTCAAAGTTCTGCGCCTTTGCCTGTGTAGCTGACAGCAGTATCGGTGCAGCAATCAGGAGGATAAGTTTTCTCATTGTTGTATTGGTTTTATGAAGTTATAGTTCGTCTTTTTCAAACTGGGTGAGCGACATATTTATGCCTACGAATAATGACCTGTACAGTGCCGGCACTATCGGGGTCCTGTTGTTGTTCTGGTCATACCGGTAGCCGAATATGTTCTTGTGGTTTGTCACGTTGTCCACTCCGGCATATATCACGGTAAACCATTTGCCGATAGCTCTCAGGTGGTTGATGGTAAATGACAGGTTGTGGTATTCCGGCGCTCTCCCGCCCAGAAACTGCTTGCTCATAGCATCATAATACGGTCTGCCGGTGGCATAGCTATATGTCGCGTTTATTTGCGTTTCTATTTTGTCGATCCAGTACTTAGCTACTATGTTCAGGTTGTGGTCCGATATAAACTCCGGCGTTGCCAACTCCGTATAGTTCTTATACAGCCGCCTCGTATCTATGTAGCTATATGATATCCAGTAGTCTGCATTCTTCACCGTCTTCTTATCTCTCCAGAATAGTTCTGCACCCGTGGCGTAGCCGTGTCCGCTGTTATCTATCGTGGTTATCTTTCCCTCTATCAGTTGCCCTTCTATCGATCTGTTGGGGTTATATGGTGTATTGCCATTTTCTTTTACCAGGCTGTTATAGTCTTTGTAGTACCCTTCCACACGCAATGTTCTGTCGTTTCGTTGGAGCTGGTAGTTGGCTATGTAGTGTATCGCACGCTGGTAGTCGAAACCCATACTATACTTGTCCACAAGGTATAGGTAGTTGTAGTCGGGGTTTTGGTAAAAGAGCCCACTGGCCAGCGATACCTGTGCGCCTCTGCCTGCCTTTATAGCCAGTGCCATCCTGGGGGATATTGAGTTCCTGTTTAGCAGCTCACTGTACTCGTAGCGTACGCCCGGTTTCAGCGCCAGCCAATATACCGGCGTCCATTCCCCTTCTACATATCCCGCGTACTGTGCTTCCACAAAGCTGCTTTGATAATTGCTGAAGCTGCTTGTCACGTCGTAACGCTGTAGCTCCGTTCCCGCCAGTAGGCTCACTCTGCTTGTCATGTAATACTTTGCCTCCGCTCGTAACTGCGTCCGTTCATCTTTTCTCGTACTGGGGATCCCGTTGTAGGTTGCATCATCTCCATTGTAATTATACGCCGCCGCCACATAGGTCATCCACTTGTTCCTCAGTGTCTGCCGGTACGATATACTTGCTGTATAGTTGTCGTTTGTCAGGTCGTATCGCACAGGGTTATTCACTGAGTCAGGCACTTGCACTCCACTTGTAAATTTCGATCCCGCCAGCGTTAGTTTCACCATTCCATCCTTGTTCGGTTGCCATGCATATCTTCCTGATCCGCCAAATCCTTTCGGCACATCATAGTAGTCAATGTTAGCCTTCACCAGTCCGTAGAACGGTGATAGATTGTTATAATAGGCAGTCACATCACCGCCACTATTCTTCCACAGTTTACTGCCGCTTGCATAGATGCCAGCCATGTTCACACCCAGATTTATGTTGTCTTTCTCCGGCAGGTCCAGGCTGTTCAGCTCCAGTACCGATGATAGCGCTTGTCCATATCTCGCACTATATCCCCCGCTGCTAAACGATACGCCCTTGTACTGAAAGGCTCCGAACCTGCTTCTCGTTGCCACTCCGGGAGGTCCGCTAAAGAATGCATTTTGCACTACCAGCCCATCCACTATTAATGCTGCCTCACTTGCATCACCGCCTCTTACGAATAGCCCGTTCTCTGTACCCTGTTTTTGCGTTCCGGGTAGTGTTTCTATAGCCTTCACCACATCTGCCTGAGTGCCCGCCGTAGTCACTATATCCAGTGGCTTCAGCACAGTCTTGTCTTTTTCATTGCTCGCTTCAAAGGCGCCTGCCGTTATCGTCACTTCCTCCAGCGATCTTGCTGTATTCTTAATCGTCAGGTTCTTTGTTATGGTTTCGTCTCCCACCACTACCGGGCTCCAGGCGTTTGCATACCCGACTGCTGTAGCCACCAGCAACTGGTCTCCTTTCTCGCTTGTTGTAAATCTAAATACACCCGCCGAGTCAGTCGTTCCTCCATCCAGAGTATTCTCCAGTGATACACTAGCTCCTACCACGGGTTTACCCTTCTCGTCTGTTATTTTTCCGGTTACGGTTGTCTGACCGAAGGCTGTAGTAGATATGATAAGGAGTAACAACGTAAAAAGTCTTTCCATTTAGATGTTCTTATTATGCAAATTTAATATCAATGTGCCCCCTATTCCTAATGGTTTTCGGTGAGTACTCCCTTCCGGTCGGTGAACATCGGTATTGGGTCGGTGAATGGCATCTGGTCATTTGTAGAGGTGGCTTGGAATTTATAGAATTCAGGCAAATACCATCTATGCCAGAGGGGCCGTCAATTGTGATATTAAAGGAGGCAGTGCAGTCTTTCCGGGGGAAGAATGTTCTTAAGGCATCTGGCAACCTAAAGACAGTGGACCTCTCCGAAATAGAAGGCCATAAAATAACAGATTTCAAAAGCTGGGGAAAACATTTTCTTATCTGTTTCCGGCACCTCACACTTCGCGTCCACTTCCTCATGTTCGGCTCCTACACCATCAATGAGCGCAAAGATCGTGAACCCCGCCTCAGCCTTTCTTTCAGAAATGGTGAGGTCAATTTCTACTCCTGCGCCATCCGCCCCCTCGATGCTGATCCTGATGACATTTACGACTGGTCAGCAGATGTAATGAGCGAAACCTGGGATCCAAAGGCTGCCATAAAGAAGCTGAAAGCGCATCCGGACATGCTCGTATGTGATGCCTTGCTCGACCAGACTATTTTTGCCGGTGTGGGTAACATCATAAAAAATGAAGTGCTCTTCCGCATCAAGATACATCCGTTAAGTACCGTTGGCGCGCTACCGCCCCGCAAGCTCAAAGAGCTTGTCACAGAAGCCGTCAACTATAGCTACGACTTCCTGGAATGGAAAAAGGAATACACCCTTCGGAAGCACTGGCTCGCCCATACTAAACGTGCCTGCCCCCGCGACTCCACTTCGCTCACCAAAGCACACCTTGGCACCACCAACCGTCGCAGTTTTTACTGCCCCGTCTGCCAGAAGCTCTACACCTGATTTCAACAACCATTGCTATTACGTTTCTAACCAGTACCGGATCAGTGGCGAACTCTTTCCCATTTCTTTAACAACGCAAGGCATGCTGTTTTTGATACGTAAAGAATAAACACGGAACTATGGAAAAGCGCATATTCGGCATAATCCTCACGGTCCTCGGCATAGTAGGCCTCATCATGGCTGCCGTAGGCTTTGTGAATGACAGCAACAATTGGAAAGAACTGATAGTCTATGGGGTACTAGGTCTGATATTCTTCTTTTCAGGAATCAGCCTTATCAACACCACGAAGGACGTGATAAACAAAAACGAACATGTAAGTTAATACCCATTCATTCACTGAAAACAGGGGCCGCCTTTTGAGGCAGCCCCTGTTTTCGTATATGTTGCCCTTATCCTAGAAAGGATACCCGATCGCAAGGTTAAATATCAGGTTCTCTTGTCGCCAGTCCTTACTGCCAAAGTCTATCTTATTTACCACCCAGCGTTCCTGCTTAGGTAGCCATGGTTTCCTCACTGGTATAGCAAGGTCAAGCCTCAATACTAGTATCTGAAAGTCCAGCCTCAGTCCTACACCCGCGTCTACTGCCAGTTGACTTAAGAATTTGCTGGTAAACTTACCGCCTGGGAATCTCGCATCGTCATAGTATGTCCAGATGTTACCCGCGTCCACAAACACTGCTCCATTCACAAACTGATAAATATTCTTCCTCAGTTCCGTATTGAACTCCACCTTCACATCCCCCAGGGTTTCTATGAACCTGTTATCTGTCACATCTCCACCTTCAAGGTAGTCCTGGTTGTATGTGCCCGGCCCCACCAGCCTCGATCGGAACCCTCGTAGTGAGCTTGCCCCCCCGCTAAAGAACTGCTTAATGTTAGGCAGGCTGCTGGAGTTGCCATAAGGATAGCCAAACCCCAGGATCACTCTGTTTGCCCATATGTCATTCTTATGGATAGAGTACTTCCTGTAATATCTGCCATCTGCCTGAAACTTCATATACTGAGCATACCTGGCGCCAAAAAGCTCCTGCGGATTTGAAGGTGAAGCACCCTGCACAAGACCGAGAATATTGTTCGAGAAATCTATTAGTCCGTTGAAGTAGTAGTTGTCAGTGTTCAACCCTGCCGCCTGGCTGTTGAAAGTATACTCGTATGTAGGTCCTATAATGAGGCCGTTAAATATCAGGTTAGAGTAGTTGATACTTAAGTCTGTATTAGCGTTCTGAATATTCAGTGTGTCTGTCTGTACGTAGTTGATATTGATTGGGAAAAGCTGGTGTTCCTTTCTTATGTCCTCTTTAAAGATATACCCATAGCTGCCCTTTGCTGAACGTATCAGGTAAAGGTTTTGCCGCAGCGATAGGTCGTAGCTTGCTCGTATGGTAGTGCGTGGTATAAATACGGAGCTGGGTACCACATCTATGAAGGGTATAAGAAATCTGGGTACGGCAAGACTAACTTCAGCACCTCCTTCGAATGTCGGTGGCCTGGGTGTGTTTCCCCCTGCCTGTGCTTCATACCCGCCTCTCAATGTTACTGTTAGTAACTCTGCCCCTCTAAAGGCATTTCTGTTTCGCCAGCTTATACTGCTCTGAGTACCCATTCTGCTATCATTCTGCGATTCCACACCTATCTCAAAACGCAGCGACTTCTTAGGATGAGGTGTTAAGTAGTAGTAGACATCGAGTCTTGGGTCAGCAGGATTGTCTATTGGGTCAAATCTGTTCTTCACAAACTTAAACGTACCCAACGATACAAGCCTGTTCAGCGAGCGGTTCTGTTCTGTTCTGTTATACAATTCTCCTGGCCTGAACTGCATTGCCTGTTTGAAGACTTTAGGCTTGTAAGTGTTCCTCGGGTCTACCACGTGATATCCTTCGTGCAACACTGCTCCTCTTTTATTCGTGTCTTCCCTCTGGCGCCTTAGATTGTAATTGGGGTAGACGAACACGTCATTAATTTTATACACATAGTACGCCTGCTCAGGTATCTCTTCGTGTTTGGCAGTTACGTAGATGTCTACTTCATGGTTGCCCACGGTTGTGTCAGCAAGCGCCAGGATATAATCTGGTCTGAAATAGTAATAACCTTTCTCGGTCAGGTCTTTGTCAATACGGTCACGTTCACCTTTAATGAGATCAAGATTATAAGGCTGGCCACCCTTCAGCAGCGACTCACCCTTTTTAGCCGCCAGGTCTATACTGATCTGTGACGAATCTATCGGAAACTCTACATTCCTGATATTGTACAATGGGCCCGTCCACACGTCGAAGATGGCTCTTGTTTTCCTTTTCTTAGTTTCCGTCCTTGATTTCACAGTAGGATAGAAGTAGCCCCTATTTTCCATCAGATTCACAAAGATCGCGTCGTTCTTGGCCAGGTCAAGCGTACTTGCCAGTACAGGCGGCTCCCCGAACTTCCTTATTGTTTTTCGGAGAAATCCTTTCTTGCTGGTATCTGCTGCCAGGTTATATATTGTTAGCTTCAGCCTTATTCCCAAAACCGTAGTATTAGGCTTTGGCCGCACTGCGCCGTCCAGATCGCTCTTCACAGTTTTTCTGTACTTGTCGTCTCCTTCCTTATCTTGAAGGTTCACCCGGCTGCCGATATAGAGGCTGTCACCCTCCGGCAGGTGCTTTGTATTACTGCATGAAGAAGCGATGATGGCTAGGCATGCGAGCACCAGCAGGAATAGGATATTCTCTTTACGAAACATAAGGTCTATTTTCTTTCACTTTTTCTTTTCGTGGGATCTATGAATGCATGTACTGTTTGCAGGCTGTCCTGTTGTTTCCTTTGCTGGCGTTCTTTCCTGCGTTCCTCTCTCAGGCGTTCCCTTTTCTTTTTGCTCATAAGCACCTGCCGAAATCTGTTATAGTCCACTTGTAGTATAAAGCTTGCACCGGTTGCTACAACCACTCCCTCAAAAGCACCAGCTTCTTCGTTCTGCCTGTAAAATCGCACTCTGTATCTTCTGTCAGCACTCAGGTCATAGTCTACTGCCAGGTTGCCCGGTATAAAGGAGGTTCCCTGAGAAGCATTGGTCCTGGGACCTTCCAATTGAAAGTTGTTACCCACGCTTATTGTTAGTCTGTCGTTAAGTAGCCGCTTTGAAGCACCCACAGTCAGGTCGGTTCTGTGCCTGCGTTGTCCTGTGGTGTAATCTTCAGCCGTCTGGAGATCCATCGTAAGGTCAAGGCCCTCTACTAAACCACCTGCAAATTCATTTAGTTGCTCACTGATAAACCTGCTGGCACTTTGCCTTGCAATGGCTTCAGCATCTCTTCCGCCGGCGCCGCTTTCAAATGGGTTCTCACCTACAAACCGGTTCAGTATGATCAAGGCGAACACTTGCTTGTTCAGCTCCGTTGGGTTGTTTCGCAGATCATTTAGTCTTGCACCCACTACATCTGATACGTCAGAGGAAACTCTGGAGTCACCGCCTTCAGGCAGTACAATATCAAAAGCAATAACCGGCGTCAGCATAGGACCAGACAATTTCATCTGAACCTGGAAGGGCAGCCGCTGCTTAAAGTACGCCAGCTCTGCCGGATCCGTCACTTGCCGTGCGACAAGGTCGTACGGCGGTACGTTCGCTTCATATATGGCCGTTACGTTTAACTCTGCATTCGTAGGATCGCCGGAAAATACTATTGTGCTTCCTTTTTCTATTCGGAACAGTCGCTTGATGAAATTATAATTGAGCTGGTATGTTCCGTCTATTATCTCATACGTTCCCACCAAGCCTACAGTGCCATCAGGAGCTACCGTTGTGTTCAGGTCTCCCTGTCCACGTATTTTCACGAAGTCGCCAGTTCCTTCATCTATGATTACACTAAAAGATGCATTCTCATCTACCGATACATTAAGGTTTATTTCCGACCCTGGTCTCACCTTGTTAAGGTTCCTGACCGTGTCTGTGTTTTTAGGCTTAAATACATAATATCCATTCGGGTTACTCATATTGCGGAACTCAACTATACCTTCACTCTCTTCTATTCCAGCCTCTGTTTCAGGTATTGTTGCAGTCACATCAGTCTCTTCCAGTATATTCAGGCTGCCGTCTATGCTTGGTGTTGTTGCCGAGCCGTTGATTCTCATGTTGGTGGTCAGGAATAAGGTACCATAGAAGTCTTTGTTCTCCTTTACCGTGCTATTCATTGCCTGCCATTTGTTCGCCCGCAGCCTCAGGCCCAGTGTAGGGTCTTGCATATTCGCATAGTTTACGCTACCATCAAGGGTTGCAGTATTCCCATCGTCATCGTTGATGTTGAACCGGTTGAACAGGATCTCCTGCGCGCGGAAACTGATCGTTTCATTGGGCATCGTAAATTGCTGATTAAGCATCGCCACGTTTGTGGTCAGCTGGTCTGTGCTTATTTGCCCATTCAGACTAGGTGCCGCCATCGTTCCCCTGACCTGTAGATCACCCCTTAAATAGCCGGAAGTATTCTTTATCTGGTTCATGGTCGCTCCCTCAATAGATGCAACGTTAAGAGGGCTCAGTGCCAATGTCATATCAAAGTTATTACCGTTCACTGCTGTTGGGTAGTAGAGGCCATTAAGTGTGATGTTATTGCCATATCCAGTTATGCCCACATTAGCGTCAATGGCATCAGCAGAGGCATTCCTCACGTTTACATTCACATTGCCTATCGTGTCTCCCAGTACGGACAAGTTGGTGATATCCAGCACTGAGGTGATCTGAGGATTGGGATTTAGCTGTTGCAGGTTTATGTTTCCAGCCAGCACACCATTTGCCAGCAGCGTGTCTTTGCTTATTACTTCCGTGATGTTCGATAGCAGAAAGTTGCTAATATCCGCCCTAATCGGGGAATTAAACGTAGGTGATTGGCTGTTGATGGTTATACTCTCAGGACCGTTATTGATGCCGAAGTTCTGCACGTAGAACCCCTCGCTTCCAAACACTATCTTATTAGGTTGACTCACATTCCACTCCTGGTAGTTCAGCATTAGTCCTGGCGCTATCTGCAGCACTTGTTCATCTCCATTCTGCTGTAGGGATGCCCCAATGCGGAACTTTTGATTGCTGTCGGGGTCAGCTATGGAGATGTTGGAGGTAATAAGGTTCGTACGCACATTTCCACTCGCGTTGGCGTACCATATATCCATAGTATTCTGTGTAAACCTGTCAACAGAAGCCAGGTAGGTGAGAGCGGAGTCGGTGCCATTTACCCTTACCTTGCCGTCATAGATGTTGTACGTAGCATAGGTTACCTGCGGAGCGTCTGCGTTCAGAAAGATCCTGTTTGGACTTAGTCCGCCTTCCACCCTGATTGTGTCAAATGTTTTCAAATCTGGCACAAAGCCCTTTAGCACGGGATGGTCTTCTACTTTAGCTATCAGGTTCAGGTCGTAATCAGCCGGGAGATTATATTGTTTCTTGTATGCCACACCATTTTTGCCTGTGCTGTCCTTCAGCTCATAGTGCCTGTTAATGTGGTACATCACTATATCTCCAACCTTCGTCAGCGGTGTCCTTCCCCAGACGCGTGCATTCAAAGCTTCTGCATTTACAATGATATTGTTGCCGGAGTCCGCGCTGGGGCTGGAGACCACATACAGACTATCCAGGAAGTAGTTGCTGCCATTCGTTGCCACTGTAGGTTTGTTCAGTATCACTGTGCCCTTTGGGTAGTCCGGGTTCAGCTCAGGAACGTCTGCTTTGATAGTCCCTCGAAAACGTAAATCATTCGTTGCGAAGTTCAGTGCCTGAAGGTCCAGACTGTCAATAGTGGCATCTGCGGTAATAGCGGGATATTCATTACGGAAGTCAGCCGTTCCCACAAGGTCAAGGTGAGCATTCGGGTCATTCGACTGAAGGTCTACTTTCGCTTGCTTCGCTGCCACGCTACCATTGAAGGCAATATTCCTGTAGGTGTACTTGTTATAGGTTGCGGCATGTATAGTCCCCTTTGCCGTGGTGTTCATGCTGTTTATGTCAAAGCCTGTACCTCTCGCTGTGATATCTGCAGTAATAGCTCCCAACATCGTGTCTCTAATTATCCGGCCTATGTTCAGGGACTGGGTTTTTACAGCCAGATCATATTTCTCCCTCCCCGTACCCCCTGCCATCGACACAAGTCCTCTCACAGATACATTCCCGTCAGTACTCATTACCAGCAGGTTTGGCCTGTAGGTTGTAGTAGTGCCAGAAATGGTACCGGTAGCACCAAAACGGTCAGGCAGTCGTATGGCTGTTAGAGCGTCCGGGGGTAACAATGTTTCCAGGTCATTTCTTGAAGACTGCAGCTTAAAGATGTTCAGATTATAGCTTAGCCTGCTTGGGTCCGGCATACCATAGATGGTCCCTTCCAGGTTCACTTCCGTACTGCCCAGGCCCGACATTGCCAGTTCGTCTATATTCAGCTCGTCCAGTCTGCCTGCCACCTTAGCGTCCAGCTTCACCATTCCGTTACGGTGCTTACTGAAAAAAGGCTGTGCGGCGAGCTGAGGCGCAAAGAGTAGTACATCCTTCATCCCCACAATGCTGTTCTCCAGGTTTATCTGCATCTGCATCAGGTTAGGGTTTCTCGCCAGGGCATCCAGCGAGGGGTATTTCACCTCAGCATAGTTTTGAAGGATGGTACTGGATGTCTGCAGGTAAAGGTCTCTCAGGTATCCTCCCTGCGGGTGGTAAGAAAAGCGGGTGCGGAGTTCTCTTATATCCAGGCCGCTATGGTCCCGGGCAGCGAGGTGGGCTATGTTACCTTCTATGGTATCGGTCGTATAGTTGATATCGTCTGCATCCAGTGTAAGGCCGGTTACGTTCAGATGGGCGAAGTCAATACCCGAAGCGAGTCGCGGCTCACTTTCATTGTTCATCAGAAAGCCTATGTTGTTCAGGTTAAGCTCCCTCGCCCTTACTATCCACTTCGCCATTGGTGATGGGTCAGTCTCAATGGCGGTATCCGCCACCTGCTCAGCCAGCTCTGCAGATCGCCCTCCCATTATCACTCTTACCTTGGTATTATTTAGGGTGAAGTCATTTACATTAATGGTTTGTCTCGGAATGTCCATCTCTCCGGGGTGCGCTAGTAAGCTCCCCAGGTTGATGTCCATGTAAAACTTGTTCTCCGTATCCTGCTGATTGTAATAGACGTTCTGAAGGTTCAGCTCCTTCGCGGCCAGTTGCAGGGTTAGTGGCTCTGCTGCTGTCTCAGGCTCTTCAGGCAGGTAAGACTTGCCGGAAATGACCACTGCTCGCAGACCATTGGTATTCAGCTTATTAATCTTAAATATCAGCTTGTCGGGGTTCAGCTCATCCATAGTCAGGTTAAGGTCTGCTACGTCAAAAGCCATTCTGCTGCCTCCCGTATAGTCATCCATCTTAAAGTGAACATCATGCAGCACGAGCTTGTCCAGGTTCATCTGCAGCGCAGCGGTGGTATCCAGCACCACAGTCGAATCTACTGTTTGTGTGGCAAAGGCCTTCAATATGTAGTCAAAGTTGAACGCTGTGTCAGGTGCATTCCTGTATATATTCGCGTAAACACCGTCTAAATACACTTCCTGAATGGACACGGTGTTGTCCAGCAACTTGAGCATGGCTATGTCCACTTTCATCTCCCGTGCCGACAGCAAGGTATCATTTGCCTGATCTCTCAGCAATACATCTCTCAGCACTATCATTTTGGGCAGACTATAGTCCAGCTCGCCGATCTTTACCTCGGTCTTCAGCTTGTTCTCCAGGAAACTCACAGCCTGGTCTCTCACAAAGTCTTTCCCCGGCCGGGTGTTTATTGCCAGTATCGCTATAAAAAGGAGGAAGAATATCCCCCCCAATACCCATAAGGTGATTCGTAAAGCTTTCCGCATTTGTTATTGTATCCTTAAAAAATTGTACCTGACCAGGTATCAGGCTACGAATGTAAAGATACATCTATGTGTTCCAGTTGTGTCGGAACAGCAGCGAGTTAGGGCTTCGCATCTGTCAGTATCCAAAAAGAAAAAGCCGCCGGTATATCGGCGGCGACAAAATATCATCGGCGAAGCGATAGCAGGTACGTTCCTACATATTCCTCCTATACTGGCCCCCAACTTCAAACAGTGCCCTCGTTATCTGCCCAAGTGAACAGTATTTTACCGTTTCCATCAGCTCCTCAAAGATGTTGCCGTTGTGAATGGCCACCTTCTGCAGACGTTTCAGCATCTCCTCCCCCTTATCCCCGCTTCTTGCCCACAGGTTCCTTACGGTCTCTATCTGGAATTCCTTCTCTTCAGTGGTAGATCTTATCACTTCCCTCGGAATAATGGTAGGCGAGCCCTTAGAACTGAGGAAGGTATTTACCCCAATAATGGGGTATTCGCCGGTGTGCTTCAGTTGTTCGTAGTACAGACTTTCTTCCTGTATCTTTCCGCGCTGGTACATGGTCTCCATAGCACCCAGCACTCCTCCGCGTTCGGTAATACGGTCAAATTCAGCATACACTGCTTCTTCCACCAGGTCCGTAAGTTCTTCTATTATGTAAGATCCCTGCAGCGGGTTCTCGTTCTTGGCAAGCCCCAGCTCCTTGTTGATGATGAGCTGTATCGCCATCGCCCTGCGCACGCTTTCTTCGGTAGGTGTGGTTATGGCCTCGTCATAGGCGTTGGTGTGCAGCGAGTTACAGTTGTCATATATAGCATATAGCGCCTGCAGCGTAGTCCTTATGTCATTAAAGTCTATTTCTTGTGCGTGCAGCGACCTGCCCGATGTTTGTATGTGGTATTTCAGCATCTGGCTGCGCTCATTACCTCCATACTTCAGCTTCATCGCCTTTCCCCATATCCTCCTGGCCACGCGGCCTATCACACTATACTCAGGGTCTACTCCATTGCTGAAGAAGAAGGACAGGTTCGGCGCAAAGTCATCTATGTGCATTCCCCTGCTCAGGTAATACTCTACAAATGTGAACCCATTGGATATTGTAAATGCAAGCTGTGATATTGGGTTAGCACCCGCTTCGGCTATGTGGTAGCCTGATATAGATACAGAGTAAAAGTTACGCACACCCTTGTCTATAAAGTACTGCTGCACATCACCCATCACTCTCAGCGAGAACTCTGTTGAAAAGATACAGGTGTTCTGTGCCTGGTCTTCCTTCAGTATGTCTGCCTGTACAGTGCCGCGCACTTGCTTCAGGGTGTCAGCCTTGATCTTTTGATATACGTCAGCTGGTAACACTTCCTCTCCTGATAACCCCAGTAGCATCAGTCCCAGGCCATCATTACCCTCAGGTAGACGTACGTTGTTTGCATCTCCTTTCTTCCCCACAGCCACTTCCGGGTTATAGTACGGCCTCGCCACTCCTCGCTCAGCATATATTGTGTCTATCTTCTTGTTCACCTCATCGGTAAGGCCGTTTTGCTTGATGTATAGCTCACACTGCTGGTCTATGGCTGCGTTCATAAAGAAGGCCGTAAGCGTAGGTGCCGGACCATTAATGGTCATCGATACCGAGGTTTTCGGATCAGCCAGGTTAAAGCCGCTGTACAGCTTCTTTGCGTCATCCAGTGTAGGTACGCTCACCCCGCTGTTTCCTATCTTCCCGTATATGTCTGGTCTGTGGTCAGGGTCCTGGCCATATAGGGTTACCGAGTCAAAGGCTGTTGACAATCTCTTAGCCGGTAATCCCATCGATACGTAGTGGAAGCGCTTGTTGGTACGCTCCGGACCGCCTTCTCCCGCAAACATCCTCGTTGGGTCTTCTCCTTCTCTTTTAAAGGGATAGATACCCGCTGCATAGGGGAATTCTCCGGGGAAGTTCTCCGTCAATGCCCATTTCAGTATCTCCCCCCATGCCTCAAACTTAGGCACCGCCACCTTGGGCACCTGGGTGTGCGATAGTGATTCGCTGTGGGTCTTTATCTTCAGTTCTTTATCTCGTACGCGGAATATGTAGAATTCATCCTGGTAATGCCGCTTCTTGGCTTCCCAGTTCTGCAGTATGTGCAGGTTCTTCGGGTCCAGGTCCATCGCCACCTTGCCATATACCTCCTCCAGTTGCTTACACAGGCGGTCTTTGTCTTCTATCTTGCTCTCCTGCAGGGTGTCTATGGTCTTTCTTATCCCAAAGAGTTTCTGAGCTATGGCAGCCTGGTTGTTCGCCCATTTGTCATAGTTCCTGTTGTTCTCTGTGATCTCACTCAGGTACCGGGTTCTGTTCGGGGGAATGATGTAGATCTTTTCACTCATCTCATCCGTCACCTCAAAGCTCGACTTCAGGTCTACACTCGTCTTAGTCACCAGTATATCCATCAGAGATTTGTACATGGTGTTTGTGCCCGGGTCGTTAAACTGGGAGGCTATCGTCCCATATACCGGCATCGAGTCCGGTTGCTTATCAAATAGCTTATGGTTGCGCTGGTACTGCTTCTTCACATCCCGCAGCGCATCCATAGCGCCTCGTTTGTCAAATTTGTTGATGACTACTATATCTGCAAAGTCCAGCATGTCTATCTTCTCCAGTTGCGTGGCAGCACCATACTCTGGTGTCATCACGTACATGCTCATATTGCTGTAGTCAGTTATCTGGGTGTCACTCTGGCCAATACCGGAGGTCTCTAGTATGATCAGGTCATACCTGGCTGCCTTTAGTATGTTCACAGCGTCAAAGATGTACTTGCTCACTGCCAGGTTGCTCTGCCGGGTGGCCATAGAGCGCATATACACTCTGTTGTTGCGTATCGCATTCATGCGTATACGGTCTCCCAGCAGCGCACCACCAGTCTTCTTCTTCGATGGATCTACTGAGATAATGCCTATATGCTTGTCTTTGAAGTCTATCAAAAACCTGCGCACTATCTCATCTACCAGAGAGCTCTTACCGGCACCGCCGGTTCCCGTAATGCCCAGCACAGGGGTGGTAGATGTCAGTGCAGCCTCAGCCACCTTCTTTAGCATAGCCTGCGTCTCCGGCAGGTCATGGTAGTTCTCAGCGGCAGATATCAGTCTTGCTACAGTCTTCGCGTCCTTTTCTACTATGTGCCCCGCTTCTCCGTTCAGTTGGTTCCCCGTCGGGAAGTCGCTCTGGCTGATAAGGTCATCTATCATACCCTGCAGCCCCATCGAGCGCCCGTCATCCGGACTATAGATCCGGGTAATCCCGTACTCGTGCAGTTCTTCTATTTCGGTAGGTAGTATCACACCGCCACCTCCGCCAAAGATCTTTATATGTCCGCACCCGCGTTCCTTCAGCAGGTCGTGCATGTACTTGAAGTACTCTATATGTCCGCCCTGGTAAGAGGTCACAGCAATGGCGTTTGCATCTTCCTGTATAGCGCAGTCCACCACATCCTGCACACTACGGTCATGGCCCAGGTGAATGACCTCTACACCGCTCGCCTGCATCACCCGCCGCATGATGTTTATAGAGGCATCATGTCCATCGAATAATGACGCTGCAGTTACTATACGAACCTTATGCTGGGGAGTATATGACATAGAAAAGAATAATTGATATTAGTTACCCTTCCGGACGTAGGTTTAGTGTCCTCAGGGGGTGCAAAGTTACTAAATGCACGCTAAAGCCTGTTATGCTGGGTCTCACCATCCCAAGGACGACGCATACCCTCTGCCAATGCCTTCATATCGCTTTGGCAACCTTTTGCCTTTACCCTGCTATGGATCATCATAGGATGTATATTGGAGTTACCTTGGAGGTGTGTAGGGATTGCTATGGAGTAACTATGGCTCTGCTACCCTATCGGTACTCTATCGGTGCCCTGTCGCTACCCTATCGCTCCTGCTTTGTCTGGTATCATCCTAAAATCTCACGGAGAAGCCTAACTGCAGAATACTTAGCCCGTCATACCCCAGTTCCCCGTACAGTCCAAATATCGGATCAAGGTAATAGCGGCTTCCGGCACGAACTACCGGCACCAGCTCCGCTCTGGACTCAGGGCTCCGGTAGGGCGGTATATTCCCATAACGGCTCTTCAGGTAGTTTACGCCCACGCCCAGGCCTGCGTACAGGTCCAGCCGCGGGTTATCTATCCAGTCTGCAAAGTGGTAATTGGCTGAGAGGGCAAGGTTCAGGGTATTCACGTCATCGTAGTATATCACCTGCTGCGGCCCAGTTGGGTGAGACGCGACCCCAAAATACGAATAATGGAAGGTACTGTACCCAAAGCAGGATACCACCCCCACATTGCGGAACGCCGCAAAATCAAACCTGGCGTACATGGGGCCAAAGCCGCTGGTCTTAAGATGGGTGTACCCCGCCGGCTCATCATACCTTATGCGGTACAGGTTAGGAAAGCCAAGACCAAAGGAGATGATGCGGGTATTTTCATCAAAAGAATTTGTGAATCCCTGTCTCCTTTCCAACGTCGTCACCTCCGGCGATGACTGTGCCTGGCCTATAGACGCCGAAAGAAGTAGTAATAGTGTAATCAGGACGGGTTTCATCTGCTTATTTCGTTACTAAAATAAGGTATCATTCCTAAACAAGTAAGGATATAGATAGATTAAACGCCATTTCCCCACACTTTCTTATGACTAAAGGTTACTCCAAAAAAGAAAGGCAGCCTAAGTGGCTGCCTTTCAAAAATATCTGTGGTTAATGATTATTCATCATCGCTAGACCTTCTCTTTGGAAGATCTTCTTCATCGTCTGAAAGATCCATGTGACGATCAACACCCGGCTCACGATGACCAGAGCGCTTCTTGCCGCCAAGTACAGTTTGTACACCAAAAGTGAAACCACGACCCAGTGTTACACCAAAGCCAGAGTTCTTAGTTTCAGAAGGACCTGCGTTATCCCACTTCTGCATGCCGTATCCTATTCCTCCGAATTCGAAAGTAAGTGCCATGCAACGTGTAACGTTTACGCCCACAGATGGATACCAAAGCGCTCCGAAGCCATTGTACTTGTTCTCGATATCAGGAGTACCTGCTACGCCATCATCAGAGATATTCTTACCAGTCAGGTAAGATACGTTAAGCTGGTTGTACACGAAGAAGTACTGATTGATTGGCATCATCATACGAAGGAAAGGTCCGATCTGAATGTTGTGTGCCCTGTTTTCAGTAGTGATGCCCGCAGTTGTTTCGTTCATAGTCTTAGTTCCCTGCAGACCAAAGTTGATACCTACTGCCATCATCTTGTTTAGCTGGTAGCCAATACCTGGCATCACCTGCCAGCCCCTTACTTTAGCATCTAAATCAAGTGATCCAGGAAGACCGTCGTCAAAAGTGCTCTTACCAGATTGATAGCCGCCCATTCCGTAGATGAGGAGGCCACTTTGAGCTTGCGCAGAAGCCACTACACCTACTGCAAAAATAGCTAGGATCAATTTTTTCATATGGTTGTGTATTTGATTTATCCGACAAATGTAATTCGCAGTTTGTATTAAAGCAATACCCCTTAAAAACTAATTAAAGCCTTGCAGGCAAATCCCAAAGAACAAATTCCAAATCCCTTTGGGGAAATCCCAAATGTAGAAATTCCAAATTCTAAAGGAATCCGTATCATAAGCCTTGGAATTTGGAATTTGTGATTTGGTACTTCCTAGCTGGCTTTGGAATTTGTGATTTGTTCTTTGGAGCTCGCTATTTGAACCATCCACTATACATCACATAGTTCTTCGCTATCCGCTCCACCTCTCCTTTCAGGAGCTCCTGGCTGATGTCCTTCACCTTTTTTGCAGGCACTCCAGCAAATATAGTTCCCGGCGGCACCACTGTATCCTCCAGCACCACTGCCCCGGCGGCTATGATACTGTTGCTGCCTATACGCACCCGATCCATAACGATGGCGCCCATGCCAATAAGTACGTT
>Ga0196970_1000971_pt1 | contig 23918 bp, 30 predicted proteins | sample S1v_513CmetaG_FD_148672 | JGI IMG/M metagenome (GOLD analysis project Ga0196970, IMG submission 148672) | Soil microbial communities from Anza Borrego desert, Southern California, United States - S1+v_5-13C | ecosystem: Environmental > Terrestrial > Soil > Desert | place: USA: California... | reverse complement strand
TCAGCCATTGTCGCTCACGCTTTCGAGATAGGCCAACCAGATGCGGTGGACCTTAGCTGGGGGCCAAGTCTCGATGAGCGAGGGCGCTTCGCCTCGGAGCTTGGCCACCGCGATATTACGCTGATCGGCCGTCTCGAAAAAGGCCCTGAGCGCCTGACTGTAAATGCCGACGATATCGGCCAGCCCTAAAGGTTGTTGGTTTGCCCCACGAACGCTTTTAGACTGGCAGGCATAAAACCCAGAGCCTCTTTCGCCAGAACCTCCGCGTCATCAGCGTCCATATTCTTGCAAGCGAGGAAGGGCAATCCGCAAATGGCGCTATAGAGCGAAGCCATTTCACCAGTGCGGCGAAGCTCTTGGCCAACCTCAGCCACCTGCTCAGCAGTTAGCCGGCGCAAGGTGTATTCCCGGTATTCATTGGCACCCAGAGCAAATGGGTATTGGAGCGGAATTGTCTTGGTCGGGCGTTCGCTGATGAAGCGGAAGCCTTCGGTGGAGGTTGATTGGGCAGCGGAGGGGCTGGAAATGGAAGAAGCGGCCGGAGCCGCTTCCTTCGCCGGAACTCCAAAAGCCCGTTCAATGTCCTGAACGGTTTCGAGTGCCATGACTAGACGATCCCAAGGATGGCGTTGGATGCGGCCTGCTGGTTCTCGCCCAGCACGATCCGGCGATTGGCGAAGAAGTCGAAGTCATAGATGACCCGATCACCGATCTGGAGAAAATAGGACTGGATGCCACGGATTTCGAAATTGGCGCCAGCCATCCCGCGCTTGTTGTAGGCGTCGTGGGCAACGCTCGCCAGCTGGCCGCGAGCGACACAGGTTAGGCGCTCCTTGCCATTGGTGCGAACATCGCGCACTTCCTTGAAGATGGTATAGGCGTGGATGACATCATCGCCATAGCCGACGCGGGCCATCATCCCTTCCGCGACACCACGGAGGGTGAAGGGGATGGTCAGCGCTTCCATCATGTTCATATCGACTTCGAGCGCCATGAAGCCGCCACCGGGCCGGTGTTCTTCCATCACGCGGGTGATGTCGGAAAGGCCAACCTCATCGAGCGACAGATGATTGCTCTCATCCGGGTCTTCGTCGCAAAAGAGGTTAGCGCCGGTGATGACCTTGAAATCTGCGGCCATGTCTCTGTTTCCTTCTTCCTAGTGCCGCCGATTAGATGGCAATGGTGTTGATCTGGGCTTCCAGCTGGCTGATGAAGTTGTTCACCGCGAACTCGTACCGGGTGGACTTGATCACGCCGCGAAGGAATGGCGCCGGCTCCTCCACCGCCATCCGCACGGTGATCTGACCATCGCGCAGTTCATCGGAGGAGTTTTCCGCCTTCGTGAACTGGACCTGATAATCGCGATAGATGAGTTCATCTGCGGCGAGGCCGGCGAGGATTTGCCGGATGGTGTTGACATAGGTCTGGACCAACCGGCTCGAAAGGCTGTAGCGGGCCAGAAGCTCACGCAGCGTCCGCAGCATGGTCAGGTGGATGAAGTCGCGTCCTCGCACCTGATTGTAATACTTCCAGAGGCTTTCATTGGACGCGGTGCTGACGCCCAGATACTGGGTGCCGCCTTCAGCCAGCGCAAAATCGTCGCCGCCTTCACCGCGAAGGATGATGCCAATATCATTCTCCAGCAGTTCCCCGCCGAAGGTGTCGGCATCGGTCAGGGAAAAGTCGGTGATACGGGATGGCCCCAGAACGCCGAAGACTTCCCGGTTGCCGGCCGAATGGAACGGCATGCCGCCATGAAGCTCATCGACGCGGTTGATGAGGCCAGCGATATAGGCGTCATTGGGCTCGGTGATGGTGTCGCCATCGGTGTCCATGACGAGGAAATCGCCATCAGTTGGGATGAGGCGCTTGCTTGCCAGCGTCTCGCGCCAGTCCAGCGCCGCCTGCTTGGTGGTCGATGGGCCAGCGACTGGGCAGACCGCCAGCAGCGTCTCAGCCACAAGGGCAAGCTCAGTGCAAGCCGCATTGGCCGCGTCTGCCACGCGCTGGTGGGTATAGCCGGGCGCAATCAGAATGCGCGGGATGATGTTGACCTTCTGGGCAGCGCCCTTGAAAGCGTGAACGCCGGTCTTCAACACCGGATCGCCCTTGATATTGGCGATGGTTGCGAGCGCCTTGGCGGCGGCATCGGCGCCAGTGCCTTCCTCCACCACATTGATGACCATGCGCGTGGAGCGCTGCATTTGGCCCAACTGCTTGGCAGCGGCGCGGATCGTCGCCTGAGCGGTGCCGGTGGCGCCCAGCGAGGTGTAAAACTCCGCATCGCTGGAGTTGATCGAATACAGCGTGTTGTATTCGATGCCTGCCTGCTTGGCCGGGGCGGTCACCACCGCGCCAATAACCGACATTTCAGCCTTCGAAGGCACAAGGCTTTCGAGTTCCTGAGTGTCGAACATGAAACCGATTTTCGGAGCGGCCATCGCCAACGTCCCTTTCTGCTGACTGGCCTAACCCAAAGGCCGATTTCAAATTAAGATTTACTTGATCTTATCGAGCGGCGCAATGGGTTGGGCCAGCGCCGGATTACTGCTGATACGTCAGCACATCCTGCGGATTGACGGTGATCGCGGAGACAGCGGCCATATTTTCCGCCGCATCTGCCGACGCAATCGGAGCGTCAGTGAAGTCGGCGGCGATGACGCGGCCGGAGGGGATGGAAGGCCAGGCCCAGAACGGATTGCCGACACCGACGATTGTGGCGATGTAAGAACCCTGATTGCCAGTCGATGGCGTAGTGACATTCGCCAAAACTTCCGTGGGCACTCCGGCGATATTGACAGTCTTCATGCAGATGACGCGCATTGGTTCCATTCCTTATTGCACCCTCATGATGATGAATGATATTGCAGTGAGGCCGGGGCGCGTGACCTCAACATGGCCCGGATATTTGGTCACGCCTTCGGGCGGCATGACGATATACTCACAATCAGGAAACTCCTGATCGAAAATGACCATGGCCAGATCGGTGTCCAGCAGGAACGCGCCGGCAATGCCGTGGCAAAATTCGAGGCCAGCGACTTCCCAATCTTGCACCACCAGCTTGGCGGAGGCGACTTGCTGGAGGGAAAGGGTTGGAATAATAGCCGGAGGGGGAATATAGTTGGCCTGATCCGCTTCCCACTCCGCAATTTCTTCCGCCGTCATCGGCCGCGAAACGCCATTAACAGTGATGTCCATCAGCGGCTCCCTTCCAAAATTGCATAGCCTTCTGCCCAAGCTCCAGCGCTGAGGCTCAGCCGAACGCCGTCGCAGATCGCGAGGGAGTTGTGATATTGCTTATAGTCTGCCCAAGAGAATGGGGTGGCCCCGCCGATTTCGATCACCCGCGATTGGACATAGGTCAACCTAGGCAGGTTGAATTGCTGAAGAAGCACTTCAGCGCTGCCGCCATACGATGGGCTCCACGAAGACAACGCGATGTAAAGGCGATCCGCGCTGCCATAGGATGCGGTAAAGCTCCCGGTCTGCATATGGTAGCTGTAGCCATATTGATATTCAGCCGCGCCTGAGTCAAATGCCGGTTGCCCTAGCCGCCTAAGCCTCAATTGAGGGGCAGAAGTGGCGCTTGGTGCGCCGCCGATCAAAAGACGAAGGGTGGCGAAATCCTCTAGACCAGTCCAATCAATGGTAGTTTGGCCAGCCAGATTGATCTTTCCCCCGATCCTTTCCCACGCCTGAAGTGTATTCTTCAGAATGTTAACCTTCTGCGGCGCGGAGAAGGCTTGAGCGCCTTGGTCGATATCACGCCGAACAGCAGCGCCGGCAATGGTCGAGATAACGGCCATATCGGCCGCGCCGGGATTGGTGACCGCTCCAGAGGCCTTAATCTGCCAGCGAACGCCGAAGGTCTTGGCGCGGGTTTCGGAGGCGGTGCGTGGGGTGCCATGAACGCCATTGGATATCGGAACGATGGTGTCAGCGGTGACCGCGCTCGCCCCATACACACCAGACGGCTTGACCGATGTGGCATCATTGTTCGCGTAGCCATCATAGCCCGTAAGGGAACGGCTAACGCCAGCAATGCCAAGTACAAAGCCCTGAAAAGCATCTTCCTGCTTGGTCCGCAGGGATGGAGCCAAAGCGCCGCCAGTCGTGCGCGGGGAATAGCCGCGCCAGTCGGGGAAGTTGCCCGGCGCAAGCTCTGGAAAGTTGACGCCCATCCAAGCTGTCAGGTCGGGAAATGCAGCGGTGTCATAGGTTCCGCCTTCACCGAAGGCCAGCCAGCCCGGATCGGGCGTGTTGCCCAGCAGCAGCGTAATGCGGCCAACTGGCTCGCCAGCGCCACCGGGATTGGCCAGCCACTTGGAGCCATTCCACACAATGCTATCGCCAATGGCCGGCGCTTTCACTGTGAAATCGACATCGGACAGACTGCCCAGCGGCTTCGGCGCATTGAGGGTGGTATTGATGCTGTTGAGCGCATCGGAGAGGCCATTGACTTGCGTAACCGCCACACCGCCACCTGCGCTGACCGCAGCGGCGAAGCTGACCGCCAGCCAAGCTCCGGCCTGCTTGATCAGGACATAGTTGTCGGGCGCGGCAACCGTACCGCTTACGTCCGTCAATTCCTCCAGCGTGAAGGTGCGATTACTGGCCATCTTCGCGGCCAGCGCATCGGCCAGCCCATTGACCTGCGCAATGTCGTGGGCGTGGACCACTGGCGCCTTCGCGGCCAACAATTGGATCAGCGCATGGACATCGCCGTCGATCAATGGCAAGGTCGAATTGAGGAACTTGTAAAATTCCTCAGCGATGGTATCGGCAACGTCCGGGAGCGGATATCCGCGATTGGCGGTGTTTGCCATTACATCACCGCCAATCCGAAGTCGCTGGCGCGAGGCCTTGCGGCAGCGCCGCCAGTGAGCTTGATTTCAATTCGCATGTCCGCACCAGCAATTCCAGTCTTCCGGTGGTTTTGCTCAACCCAAAGCGGATCGGTCGAAGGCTCTGTGGCCGCCAATGGCAAGGCTGTCCAAGCGTCCGCATCGATCTTGTACCGCATTGTTACGGTAGAACCGGCCGGCAGGGCAAGCTTGAGATAGGCCGAAATCTGATCAGCACCAGCAATAGACATGGCCCGCGTGATATAGGTGCCTTCCGTCCCGATCTTGCCGGCGATGAACTCCACCGGGGCAAAAAGGATAGGAGAAAGGAACTCAGTTCCGGTGAGGGTTGCCGTCACATGGACAGTCTCGGTGATCCATTCATTCAGGCTCAGCACCTGATAGGGAAGGAGCCGATACACCATGCCATTGCTGCGCTCGACATTGAAGACGACTTGACAGGCGGAGTTGGGCAGTTCTGTGATGGCCCGGATTTGCATATCCGAACAATCGACCAAATCGAAGTCGCCAATGTCAATTGTCTTTGTCGTGACCGGATAGCGCGCCGCGATCAGCCGGAACGTCACCGCGCTGTCCTGATGGGGCGTCCAAGTGCGGGCATTGACCGAAGACAGGCGAGGGCCAATCGGGTAGGGGTGCTGGGTGACTGCCTTCTGCGCTGTGGCATCGAAATCGCCCAGAGTGGCAATCGCAATCGAATGGTCAGCGTCGTCGGTCTTGATCACAAAGGCGTGATCTTGGTCGCTCGAAGTCAGTGTTGGCATGTTGTATCGCGCCGACTTCCAGCCCTCGGTGGCGCCGATCATCGACACAAAGGCCTCCGCCTCCAAGCTGGTGGTCGGAATACCATTCTCCACCGCCACCTGATGAACCAGAATGGCGTTGTTTTCGTCGCCAATGTGGCACAGCTTGAAATCGACGCCAAGCAGTTGGCGCGGAGTGGTGGGCACGAAAATCTGGGCCTGCGGATCGGAAGCGCCAGAGCCTTGCCACGTATCGCCAGAGCTTCCGCTTTCGGTCGCAGGCGGAGCCATCCAACGGTTGATCGTCGTCACGCGGCGCATGATGTCGATGGCCAGCGTTCCCTGCCCAGTGAACAGCGCTTCCGCTTCTGTGACAGCGCCCTTCGCCCGCACAATCTTGGTGCCGGCCGGCACATTCGCCGGGATGGTGAACGCGCCGACGATTTCGCCTTGGGCATTTGCCGCTGGCAAGCCTCCGGGCATGACGCTGATACCGTCGAAAGTCAATGACACGAGGGTTTCGCCGGGGAAGAAACCGCCGATCTTGAAAGCCACACTGCGCTGGCGCAGGAAGGCCAGTTGGCTGGTCTGGGTGCCCAACTGCTGGGAAGTGCTGCTTTCGGTGACTAGCGGCCCGCCCCAGCCCCACTGGATGCCTTGCTGGAACTCGACCGTTACCGGGGAAGCCCACTGGGTCTGGCGTTCGGTCCAGAAGTCTGCCGCAGGCGTCAGCGTCAGCGCGCCGGGCATGGGCAGGAAATTCTGATATGGGTTGATCTTCTCGCACCCAGTGGCAAGCTCCTGCTTGGTGATCACATCCTCGACATAATCGAGCATGACCGGCTCAGTCAGGAGGCCGTCATAGAATGTGACTTCGATGGGCAGTTGCATAATGCCATTGCCCAGCGCGGCAGTCTGCGCAAGGCCAGGGTCACGGAACTCATCATCCATGAAGGCATCGACAAACATGTTCTTCTTCGCGAGCGGATCGCGCCGATCAACACGGCTCAACAGGCGCTCGCTCTGGATCAGGCGCGAATGGCGCTCCAGCACATTGAAGCGCCGGGAAATCTCCGCCCAATTGAACATGCGAACGCCAGTCCTGACGCCATCCGCGATAATCTGCGGAGTGCCCATCCAGTTGTTGTGGATTTCGCACAGCGGCAGCACATTGCTGGGCGGCTGGGGCATAACGGGATTTTCCCGCGCCGCGATGCCGCGCACATAGACTGGCGCGCCGCTGGGCAGCAAGCCAAGGATATCGATGCGCGGCAGCTTGTAGGTGTAGGCCACGATGATATCGCCACCTGCCGCTCCGCCTTCCACCGTCATGGTCGTCTGATCGAACTCGACTGGCTCCACGCTGGCGCGATAGCGGTATGTGACATTGTAGCTGGAGCCAATCGCTGGCTCCGGGCCGGGTCCAGCCCAATCTACGGTGTTGCCAGATCGCACATAGGAATTGCCCGCACCCTGATCATATGTCGTGCCGCCCTGTACCACGCTGATGATTTCGATCACGGAATTGTCAGGCAATCCATCCGCGCCATTGGCGAGCGCGCCGCGCGTGAGGGTGACAGTCTTCTCCTTGGTCAGCAGAATGGAGGAGATTTCCGCAATGGGGAATTGATCCAGCGTGATCGTCTGGCTGGCGCCGCCGACATACTCATGGGTTTCGCCGGGCACAGCGGCGACTTCCCAGCTTTCCGTCTCAGCGAAGCGGAGAGAGGCGTTCCGGATGATCTTGTTTCCGGAGATATTGGCCTCACCTTCCTCGATTGAGAAAATGCGCTTGCCGGCCTCGACGCCCAGCGTGGAGACGGTATTGCCGGAGACGATATAGTGGCCGAATGGCTTGTCATACAGGCGCAAGCCCTGCATGATGCCTTCCAATACCGGAGGCGGCTTCTGATCGAGGATGGTGCCATCCTGAAGCACATAGACCTTGTAAAACCGGCCATCTTCGTCGTCGGTCGAGAGGCCCCAAGCGATGGTAACAACCTCGCGCGCCGCGCCTTGCTCCCCTTCTGCGGCCGATCCGGGAACCAACCCCAGCAGGATAGGCTCATCCTCGCTGGTCAGCCAGTATTTGGTCAGCCAGACGCCTAGCTCAACATACCCTTCCATGGGCACGTCATTGATGGTCGCCTCACCAACCGGGAACACATCCCCGGCCACATAGATTTTGCCTGCGGTCAGCGTAACCGTCTGGTCCAGCACGTTGACCACAGCAATGGCCTGCTCCACCCGGTCACCATCGCTGGCCACGAGGTTGGCAATGCGGTTTTGGCGCTCGCGGATGATCGTCTGGAGGTCGATGATATCGCGGCCTTGGACGAAAGGCTTGCGTCCATACGGGATGACCTGTTGCCAAGACTGCTTCCCGGTCGCGGTGTCGAAGGCGTAGGGCAAACCGCTTTCGTGTTCATTGGCCATATTTGAGAGTTCCGCTTAAATCGTTCGCGCTAAACTAACTTATGCCGCAGCCCGCGCATAGACTTGATCAAAGAGCGCTTGGTTGACAGGGCGCTCTGGCGTTCCGAAGGCCAAATCAAGCTTTTCGGTATTCATGAAGGCGTTGGCTTGGTCAGCGATAAATCCGCGACTTCCGATGGATAATTGACTCATGGTAGTTGGATATGCGCCGCCCGGCGCATTTCTTTGAGTATCGCCAAGCCATCGAAGGAAAAGATTTCCCGGTGCGGCGGCAAAGGCAAGGGTGTGTTTCCCCACCGCCACCGGCATCGCGGCCAAAGTTGCAACGCTGGCGGTTTCAACCCCACCAGTCATCGAATAGAGGCCGAAGCGGCAACTCCCATCCACTTGAGGGTTGAGTTGAATGCGAACGCGCTCATTATTCGTGCCGTCGCTGAACATAAGTACCAGCCATGGCGTGGTTCCCGCAGCGGGCAGCGCCTTCAAGTTAAACCTAACAAATCCAGCAAAACCATTTGACAACTTGCCTGCCAAATTGACAACTTGAAGGTTGCCAGTTTGAGGAATGGCGCCAGCGGATGTTAGGATTGGCGGCGAAGCAAATGTCCCAAGCTCCAGCTGAGGAACGCCAAAATCCAGCGTTGCATTGACAGCAGCCGCATACGCCATCTCAAAATCCAGCGTGACATGCGTCGTCGCGGCATTTGTGACTGTAACGATCATAGTAAATCGCTTCAAGTCATCAGTAATTTGCTCGCGCAGATTTCCTGAATAATGGGTGTGAAGAACTCCTCCGGAATTTCTCTCCAGAATGCGCGGCCGAATAGTGGTGAATTGGGAAAGATCACCAGCCACCCGCCGCAAGAAGATTGTGAGCACAACGATCCGGCCCACAGTCGCGGCCAGAGTATTCTGATTAGAGCCATCCGGCCGGAGGATCGTGCCATTGGAGGATGCCGGAGTGCCGACAACCTGATAGCGGAATACAGGCAAGCCTTTCGCGGAATGAACCCCATGCTTGATGGATGTCATCGTACCAAGGCCACCAACAAACTCAGTCCAATAGGTTGGCAGCACTCCGGCCGCGCCGCCAGCAGCGCTCGAATTGCGAACGGCATTCGTGCGAGTTGGTATTGTTTGCAGGCCCTCTGGGCCAATACATGGCTCATTCGCGGCTTTGCTAGTCCAACCTCCCATCCCGTCCGGGATCATGATCGGTTGGTCGTGAATGTCCGAAAGAACAGAGGCGGCAGTCCCAATGATAAATTCCATTTATTGCCTCAATCCGGTTTCTCAGCATAACTGTTGTCTAGGAAGGAAATCGCATAATCACTGCCTTGGAGCAAAGCGATTTCCGCCAAGGAAGCCGTGCGCGATGCATAACTGTTGTCGGTAAAGCTGATGGACAGTCCATTGTATTCTGACCCAAGCGCCTGCAATGCGTCGGGCTGTGGCGGCTCCAGATCGAAGCGCAGAAGGAACTTGAACCTTTCCCGAACAGTCTTCCGGAGCGGAGCGCTGATCGCGGTGCGCGCGAGCGGAACGCCATCCTCCAGCCCCAACCGGGGAAGCCAAAGCTGGCCCGGCGCAATGCCTGTCGTCAGGCCTCCATCGACAATGAGTGATGCGAATTTAGCTTCAACGCCATCCGCGTCTTCAAAGTCGGTCATGGCTTCGACATACAGCAGGCGCCCATCGGGGTTTAAGCCATAGCGCTCGCCTGCAAACTCATATTCCCCATCAATGGCCTTGCTCACTCGATGGGAGGCCCTTGCCCGGCGAAAGCCGATGGTAAAGCCATTCTCATCTTCAAGCCGGAGATAGAGCGGCTTGCCAGCAAACCAACCCGCCATGACCCGTTCCCGGAGTTCAAGTTGGTTGGTGGTCCAGAGGAAATCCGCATCTGCCCAAAGCACATCATTCAGCGTCGTCCAGAGCGGCGATCCAGTAGGCGGGTTGTACCAATCAGGCTCAAGCCAATAGCCTGCCGCCACACCTTCAATCTTCGTCAGCTGGTGGTCGATTTCATGAGTGCGGCCGAATGACCAGATCGTTCCGCCTTGGGTGACTGAAATTCCACTTTCGAAGTCATAGAAGGCTTCGTCATATTGGCTTTCATCGCCCTCCAATGGAGTAATATCGTACTGGTGGACGCCACGGCGGAGCTTAGAGCGCAGTGGCACTGATAACTTGGTGATGCCCTCAATGCGCTCAAGGTCGGGATCGTCATTTGCCGGCAGTTCCGGGAAGCGGAGTTGAAAGGAGTTCCAGAACCTCCGGCCGCTCCATGCCTCCTCCAGATCGGCAGTATATCCGATCCAAGCGAGGCCCACCGCAATGGCGGAGACAGTCCCGCGCAAGCGCTGCCAGCGAACGCCCTCATCAATGAGCGTATAGAGATTGGGCACATATGGCGTAAGCTCGCCCAGCCCGTATTCCCAAACGAGAAAGGGCAGCATGTTGGGGCGCGGCGACATGATCTTGAAGCGGCGCATGGCGTTGATGCCGCTGATCGAAACAGAAGCTGGCGACATCGCATCCGCCAGCGCCTTTTCCCACTTGGTCGAATTGCGGGGAAGGAGCGCGCTGGTCATCAGTATGCCCTAGCCACTTTTGTCAGGGTGATCGAGCCCAGCGCGGCAGCGCGATTAAACTCAATCGACTGGTCAGAAGCCGGAGCGTCGATGATGACCTTTTGCACTCCATCCACTTGGAGCTTCGAGGTCAGCCATGAAATTGTCATATCGCGGCCCAACAGCATGTCCGCTGCCCATGCAGCGCGCAAGCTCGCTTCCATGAGATCGTCGGTATTCTCCGGAGCCTGCGGCAGCAGCCAATAACGCGCCTCGATATTGATTGTCTGTTGAGCGGCGCTTTCCACGACGATGGTGTCATTGACCATCCTCACATCTGGGTCTTGGAGCGCAGCATCCACCTTGGCGACCAATGCTGGCGAAGCCACTCCGCCATTCTCCTTCGAGAAGATTGCCACGTGGATCGTCGGATCGCGGCCGATGGTGTAAACCGCCGCATCAGCAACGGCAAGATCAGCACCGATTGCCACAGCGCGATATCGCGGCTCGGTGCCTCCGGTGGAGCGCCCTTGGATCGCCAGAATAATGCGGCGCTTCAATTCGTCATCCGTCTCGCCAATCAGGCGAGTAACGTCATACCAGAAGGCAAGCGCGTCCAGATCGTCGCCAGTCGCATAGGCAAGAAACCACGAGCGGATCGCCTCATTGATCCGCTGCCGCAATCCCATGTCGATGTAGGCAGCGTCTTGGAGGAGGATTTGCGCCGGGTCTACTTCGAGTGGATCGGCATTGTATGGCAAGCCGGCTTGTGTGAACAGCTGGGCCAACTTGGTCCGGAGTTCGGAATAGCGCGCTTCATAGGAAATCAAATCCACGAGGCTGGGTGGCGGCAGGTTTGCAAGTTCGGCGGGCAATGCCATGGGAGCCTCTTGGATCGCTTAGGAAGTTTTATCCCTTAACGGGCGATGTATGGCAAGGTCAAACGCCGATGATCGAAATTGCGTTGGCCGCGATCTGGGCGCGAGCGAGGCGCGAGCTTTCCAGCGCATAATTGCCCAAATGGGCGTCGGGCCGGTGATCGCCAATGAAGACGATGCCAAAGCCGCCTTCGCGCTCATCCCCTTGGCTCTCATAGCGCCAAGACTTCACATCGAACATTGGCACCCAAAGCGCCCATTGCAGGATGAGGGCATAGCAGAAACGATCCAGCGGCCCTTCGGTGAGGTTTTCCTTCACCAGCAGGCCGGGATTGAGCGAGCCCACATATTCCCGCATCACCCGCTCACCGATCATCGTGGTGGCGACTTTATTCAGGCACTGGACTGTGTAGGGCCAGCCGGAAATCAGCTGGCCCGTTTGTGCGTCAATTCCGGTGGCCATTTACAGCCCGTTGGTTTCCGCGCTGGGCTTGGCCTTCGGCAGCGCCGGAGCCGGCGAAGCCTTGGCGGCCGGAGTGGGCTTGGCGTCGTCTTCGGCCTCGGTGATGTGCCCATTGCGCAGGTAATATTCAGCCTGCTTTTTCGTCAGGCTGATTTCGCCATCCTTGTCGGGCTTGCGGCCCATGATTTCCTTCGGGGCAGTCTCGGTGACCTTATACCTCATGGTGATCTCCTTTATTCGAATGAATGCTTGACCGCGCTGGCAATCAATGACGCTCCGCAGGTTATCGGATCGCCATGGCGAGCGATAGGCTGGCCCTCGCAATTGTATTTGGGCGATCCTGCCGCAATCGATTGAAGGCCATGAATTGGGCAGGCGAATAAATCACCCTTGCGCGCTGCCAGAATGCCCTCGAAATGATATTTGGCAGCGCTGCTCACGACGCTGCCGCCGTGGGTGGATGTATCGCCAAGCCGGGCAACTTTGGGCATCAATCGAAATCCGCAGTTCCAGTGGTGTGAACCCTCACATGGCCATCCTTAATGCGGACAGTCGTTTCTCCAAAGCTCATTTCCGCTTCGTCAGGCCGGATCGCCACCCGGACATTTCCGCGCTCGAAGCGCGTTTCATGCGGCGCGTTGGAGGAGGATTTGAACTCATCAGAGAAATCGCCGGGCATGATCTGCGCCCCACGCAAATCCCCATTGGGGCACAGCAGCCAAACTGTCTGCCCTTCCACCAGCGTTGTGCGGCTGGTACCAGCGCCGGCCGCTTCCAATATCTGGCACAGCGGAGACAGGAAAGCCACTCCTTGGCCACCGTTAAGGCGAACGCGGGCCATATGCTTGTCCGGGTCATAGGACGCGACCACGCCGGGGCGCATTGAGCGAGCGGCGCGATGGTTTGCGCGCTCGATTTCTGCCCGGAGCCGCGCCGCGATCCTATCGAGGGTGGCCATCAGCCCTCCTCCGGAGGCTGCGGCTCCGCTTCTTGGAAGGAGAACAAATCAACGCCATCCGCTTCGTCAGTCACAAACCACTTGGTCGGGTCCAGCGGGCTTTCTTCATCCTTGAAAATCATATCGCCAAGCAGGATCGGGATGGCGAAGCTCAGGCCATAAATGACCACCCCATTCTGGCCGGCTGGCTTGCTGTAGAGATTTTCGATGGAGCCGATGACTGGCTGGCCAACATATGTCACACCTAGGTCTAGGCCATTGTGGCCAACTCCGATCATCTTGATGGCGATGGCTTCGAGGCGGTTGAGCGCCTTGCGGACACGCGCCACGCCGGAAGAAGCGATATAGACCGCGAAGGAGGCATGGAGGTTTGCTGGCCCACCGGCCAACTCATCGATGTTGTTGACGCCCAAGAAGGCCAGATGGGCAACGCCTTCGCTGGTCACGAGACGCATAACGCCATCCGCGTCATAGACGCCTTCATAAATCTCGATACGCTGGAGGATCGGCGGAGGCAGCTGGGCCGTGAGATAGGTCTGGATGGCCTCCATCAATTCATAGAATTTGCCGTTATCGTCGCTCATCCAAGCAATCCTTCAACCCAAGCGTTTACCGCTGCCTTGATCTCGACCATGTTCGCAGGCGATACGCCCATGAACGGCCGGGCCACCATCTTGCGCGTTCCGCTCTGGTGGAAACCGGCATATTCCACATTGGTCCCAATGATCGCCTGCCGGGAAGTGGCAGTGTGCGAAATCGAGCCCAACAGCCGGCCCGTATCGGTCAGGATAGAGCTAGAGCGCTTGCGTCGGTTGGCAATCGTGCTGGGCTTTAGCGGAGCCCAAGGCGCGCCATCTGGGGATCGCTTCTCCACCGCAATGCGGCGCTTGGTTTGGCCTTCAACAAGAGTGCCAATCGTCTTCATCAATGGATAGGTGCCAGCCATGGCGAAGGCATTCAGCGCCGCTGCCGCTTGCTCCGCGTCCACCCGAATGTTGATGGAAACAGCCATCTGGCGTTACCTGTAGTTACGGCCGATGAATGGCACTGGCGGCCGGTAAACTTCGTCACTCGGAACGTCGATGTGATCATCTGGGACGCCCAAGCCAGCCTTACCAGTCGCGATCTGGGTCAGCAGCTTGATCATGTCTTCATATCGTGTGCGGATATCCTCAGTCAAGCTCAAGCCATTCGAGGCGAGCCGATAGGATGCGATTTCCACCGATGCAATCCGCACCACATCCGGGATGGGGTTGTATGTCAATGGCGTCTGATACCGCATCGCGAGATAGGTATTGATCTCAGCGTCAGCGGCGCGAATGGCACTCTCGACAACATCAGCGTCGGGAGCGCCATCTTGGTTGCGATCCGCAAGGTCATTCAGAAACTGCTGGCCATGAAGGTCAACGATATCGTCAGCGGTCGCATATGGCATGATGGCTCCGAAGGTTAGGCAGTGGCGACGGCAGCGCCCAAGGTAACGCGGAGCCAGTTTGCACCGTCGCTGAGCGCGAGGCAAGGCTGACCGGCAGCGCCATTGGAGCAACGGACAAGCTGGCCATCATTAGCGGCGGATGCGGCTGGCAACTGGGCCACGGTATAGGTCGGAAGTTCGGCGCCATCATCATGCTTGTCAGCAGCGGCAGCGGCGGCAATGCGTCGGGCAATTCCGGGCGTAATCATATTTCATTCCCTCTTGTGAAAAGGGGCCAGCCAATTGGCCAGCCCCATGTTTACCTTCGCTCCGGAATTGGAGCTTAGGAACCCTTGGCCGGGGTAGTGGTCGTCTTGGCCGGAGCGGTAGTGGTCGTCTTGGCCGGCGCTGCCGGAGCGGTAGTGGTCGTCTTGGCCGGCGCTGCCGGAGCGGCGCTAGGCTTGGCGGCAGTCGCGGCGGCAACAGCGGCAGTCGGAGCCTGCTGAGTATTGGCCGGAGCGGCGGAGCCGGTGCCGGGCTGACCAGCGCGGAGCTTTTCGAGTTCGGCATTGGCGGCGGCCAGCTTGGCATTCAGGTCAGCGATTTCCTGCGCAGTGGCTTCCGGCGACTGCGAATTGCTGTCCTTGATGCCGATGCCGCCAGCATTGGCCTGTTCCGGATCGTCGGCAAAGTTGCCCAGCCCATCGGCCAGCGTCGGTGCGGTGCCTTCCGGGTCCACGACATCGGAGAAGCGGCCAGCGCGCTTGTCGATTTCGGCGTGGATGCGCTTGGCTTCGTCAGCCGCTGCCTGCGCTTCCTTCTGGTTGTTCGGCCGGCCGGCGAAGAAGTTGGCCTTGGCATCACTCTTGCGGGCCAGCGCTTCGAGCGTGGCACCATCAAGGTCTTCGAGCTTCAGCGGAGCCTGAGTGTGGCTGGTGCTGGACTTGAGTTCGGTCTTCGACATTTTCTGAAACTCTCCTTCAGAGTTCATTATTTACAAAACGGGCGGCTGGGCCCATCGCTTCCCAGCCGCCCTTAGCCAAGGGGCGCTCCCTCCAGCGCTCGATGGCGTTCTAGCGGCCGAACTTAGCCGTTGGTCTCCACCGCGACCATTCGGATGGTCTTGGGGTCATAGACGCGGCTCCAGTTGGCGCCATCGGCCAGTTCGGCGTTGGTGGCGCTTTCGCCGGCCAGCGTCGGATCGAACTTCACACCACGCGGATGCATGACCCAGTGGCGACGATACCAGACGGTTTCGACGCCTTCACCGTTACCAGCTTCGGGCTTGCTGTCCAGTTCCACCGGGCGCTTCGGCCCGCCTGCGCCGGTCGCTTCGGCATAGCCGATGGCGCCGTTACCAAACAGGTAGCTGGTGTACACGCGGCCAGAGGTCGTGCCGGCACGGTTGGGGCACTTGTCATTGACGAATACCGCCTTGCCATCCCAGCGCTGGAAATCCAGGCCGGTGACTGGGTCCTTGCCATACTCGATGGCGCGGGCAGCATGCAGGTTCCAGAAGACACGCGAATGCATCATGATGCCGGTCAGCTGACCGCCCATGTCGCCCTGAAGGGCATAGGCGTCGGCGGCAACAGCAGCGTCAAACTTGACCGGGCTGGCCGCGTCTTCAGAGGCGACATCCAGCACGTTGCCGGCCATGCCGGCGCTGGCGAAGATGCCGATGAGCGACTGGATAAGAACGGTCTGTTCTTCACGATCCCAATAGGACGCGATCAGGGTGGCAACGGCTTCCAGCGGGTCTTCCGCCAGCAGCGACGACACGAGGTTGGCAGACTGCCAGCCATTGTTGCGGCGGATTTTCCGGCCCTGATCCTGACCCATGGTCAGCTTGTTGGGCGTGGCGTTCTGCGCCGGATCGTCGGTCGAGACGTTGGAAGCTCCGCTCAGGTCGTTCCAGAACGGCATGATGATTTCATTGCCGGGTCCATTGGCAAATTCCTGGATTTGCTCGTCAAGCGAGACGATGCCGGAATTGCGGATGGTGGACAGTTCGGCAATACGCGCGATCACACGGGGCAGGAACAGCGGCCCGTAGATGATGTCCGAAAGGCGGGTGGTGGCCATAGCTGGTAGTTTCTCCTATGAATGCTTTGGCGATGACCGCGCGTATTGCCCGGTTATCACCAAGTTACTGGATAGCCTGCCTGTTGCGCAAGAGCGCGAGCGCGTTCCGGATTGGACGCGATCAGCTTTTGCGCTTCAGTGAGGTTCTGGGTTTCCTTCTTGAAGGGATTGACCCCTCCAATGTTCTTGTTGTTGCCATTGCCGTTGCCGGCGCCAGCGCCCAGAGCGCCGGAGGGCTTGAAGGCAAAGCCGTACTTTTCGTCAGCCTTGAGCTTCTCGACATACGCCTTCAGCGTGATCGGGTTGCCGTGGCCGTCCAGCACTTCTTCACCATTTTCGTCCTTGATGACAAGCGAGCGCTTGTTGTCATCGCTGCGCACAGTCGAAACCCGCTCGCGCAGGATCGGCCGCAGGGCTTCGGGGATCGCCTCTGCGGCGGAGATTGCATCCATGACATTGCGGTCACGGAAATCCCGGTCACTGTCGGCGCGCTCATTGGCGAGGGTTGTGGTCAGGGTCGTGATCTGGCCCTGATAGGTGTCTTCAAGGTCTTTCTTGACATTGGCCACCCGCTCATCGGCGCCAGAAGCCTTGTTGGCCTGATCTTCGAGGGTGGTGATGCGCTCAGTGAGTTCTTCAGGCGTCTCGACACCAGCGGCGGTGCGGAAAGCCTTCACGATCTTTTCGAGGTTGGCCTTGTCCTTGCGCTCCTTGGCGAGCGCAGTGTGTGCGCCGCCACCTGCCTTGAGCTTTTCAGCCAGAGCCGGCGCGAGGTTGAACTTGCCGTCATCGCCGGCCGTGTAAAGGCCCTTGAATTCATCCGGCACGTTGTCGAGGTTGTCAAGGATCAGGTCAAAATCAAACATCTCAGCGTCTCGCTTTGAATTGCGGCGTCTCACCGCGTTAGCTGCCGGCCGCGTCTCGCGACTGGCTAGACTTCCGAGATAGCTGATTGTTTAGCGAGTTGGCAACCGCCTATTTTTCGGCCACTCCGGGGAATTTGGCTTTGCCACGCGTGAGGCAATAATCTTCCCAGATCGTTTTGACCAAATCCCCCACCAGATAGGCAACAGTCTCCTCACCCGGCTCCTCCTCCGAAGCGGCCCGCAAAGTGTGGCAGGCCAAATGATAGCATTCATGAGCGATGACCGAAATCAACTCGACTGGATCGCTGTCTAATTCATCATCTAGCGTAATGAGCACATGCAGCACACCGCCCTTGGAGCGCCAAGAAACGCACATGCCATTGGTCTGAGGATATTCGCCAATGTCGAGGGTGTCGGCCTTCTTCACCTTCTCGCGCTCCGCCTCCCAGACTTCCTCAGTGGGGCAAAAGGCGAACTTCATGCATGTGAACAAAGGCGGCATGTGCCAGCGGAGTGGCTTAATCATATGATCTGACCTGATAAAAAGGGCGAAGGCAGCGAGCGCAGCACATGTGGTCAGCGCCACCCCTGAGTTTGCCGGCGACATCGAGCGCGCCAAGGCGGAGCTTGACCAAGGCGCTGATGTTGCAGTGAGGGCAGACATGCAGCCGGCCAGCGAGGGCAGGCTTCGGAGCGCGCTTGGGCTTTGCCGGCTTGGGAGGCGTTCCGCCTTCGATGACCCGGAAGCGTGATGGGGGATTCGCTTCTTCCATGATCCTAGCAAAAGGGCAGGAGCGCCCGGAGGCAAGCTAGATCAGCGCGTCACCCACGATAAGTCCAGCGCCGGCCATGGCAATCGAGCCGAACAAGATGATGTCCCACCAATTGTCTCGGATGAGCGCGCCCAACTTCTCGCCTTCCCGGATCGAGGCCCAGAGCGAATGGCCCAGCGCCGCGAAGGAGCCAACCACCATGATAGCGCCAATAATATTCATCCTACAAACCCGCCTTCTGAAATGCTGCCGCATCGCGCTTGCGCAGTTGTTCGAGGGTAAGGGTTTGATTGCCATCCACAAAGCGGTCTAGCGTCATTTTCCCCTCCGACCAGAGCTTGAACCTCGAAGCGCCCAGAACATCGCGCTGGGTCTCAGCGTCCTGCTCATTCAGCCACGTGTCAAACCCCATATCTTCTGCCGGCGCAACTCCCTTCACTAAGGGAAAGATGGTGGAACGGCAATTGGGGTGGGCCGGAGGAATTGGGCCATTTGTGCGAGCGAAGACCTTGCCCGCATGTGCCCGACAGATCGGGGTGGTTCGGTTGTCCAGAACGCTCACCCACTGATATTTGGGGAACAGATCGGGGTTGGCGTCAATGTTCTCGCGCACGGCGCGGCTGTTGATATGCGTCAGGCTGGTGCGAACCATCATTTCCGCGCCGCGTTGCGACACTGGCGCAATGATGCGAATGCGGCGCATAATCTGCGGAACGCTTTCGCCTTCCAGATACCCCATCATGATTTGGCCGCGCATGCGCTGCTTGTCGCCGTCCTCGAATTTGTCCATCCACTCGCGAAGGTGAAGGCCTTGGAATGGGAAGGCCATTACCGCAGCGCGCAGCTGGGCAGCGCTGACAGTTGCAAGATTGGCGTCAGCGCCGATGGCGATCTTGGAGAAGCCAGCGGCCCAATCAGCCTCCTCCTCGATCATTTCATCAATGTCGGTTTCGAGCCTCGCGCGGATCGCGGCATGGGCTTCGGTCTGGGTGCGCCGCACCTGCTCAAGCAGGGCATTGAGGCGGAGCGAGCGCGGATCGCGGGCGCTGTTCTCGACCACCGCCAAGCGTTCGGTCAGCAAGGCCTCGATATCGGCCTGTGTCTCGCGCAAGGCCTTCAAGATGCGATTAATGACAGGTCGCGAATATCGGGTGAGCCCGATGTGATGCAGAATGGTCAGGTCGCGGAGCTTGGCGGCTGAAGCGGCCATGGTCAGTTGACTATCCCTTCGGCGGAGCGTTCGAAGTCATCTGGCCTGAAGGTAGTCCATTTGCGGCCTTCGGGAAAGTCAGAATATGCCGTGACCGCCTCGACAAACTCCCAAGCCTCCCAATTGACATTCGGCGTGGTGTCGCCCAGCGGTTGATCGGGGTTGGCCCAGCGGTCGATGATTTCGTCGCCTTCGTCATCCAGCCAGCAATCGACAAACCAGACGCGGTCATTCTCGTCAACCGCCATTTGTTGAGCGGCGTTGAATGCGACTAGGGCGACTTCGTCAACGCTTGACATCTTCCGGCGATCCATGTTCGATAAGGTCAGCGGCCCGGCGCATGGCATCGGCAGCGCTCGCGCGGCTTCGCTCATCGCTGGCAATATCCTCCACCAAAACCTCTAGGCTGTCATCCCAGCGGTGGACGATCCGGACAGTGTAGCAAACTGGCGGCCGGCGATCAGCGAGGCTTATGACGTCGCTCATTGGCCAGCGCCTCCGCCAGACGCCTGCTCGCCCTCAGTTGGGCCATCTTCGCCCGGAGCCGGCAGGCCAGCGTTGGCCAGCCCTAGGCCTTCGGCTTCGAGCTTATCCGGCTCCTCAGTCTTGTCGAACTGCGGCCCAAGGATGTCGCGGCGCTGCATTTCGTCATAGAATGTTTCGCGGGTGATCAGGCCAGCCAACACCATTTCCAGCAGGAGCTTTTCATCAGCGTCCTTGAGCACTTCGGAGGAGAAATCAGTGTGGACGAAGGCCTCAGCCGTCTCCGGCAGGTTCCGCCAGCGAGCGGCATACACAAAGGCAAGCTCAATGGCGTCCTTGAGCTTCAGCGCCCACGCTTGCACGGCGCTGTGGGTGCGGGCAGCGTTGATGCTCGAAGTCGTGGCGGCCATGTTCTGGATGCCGCCCTGCGGCATGATCGGCTGGAGGCCAAGCATACGCATTTCGGCTTCCAAATCCTTCTTGTGTTCACGAAGCTGGTTGATGCCGGCTGAGTCAGTCTTCAGCCAATCCCATTCCGGCCTATCGCCGGCTTGGCCCGGAGGCGCAAACAGGATGGTCTTCTGGCCGATCCTGAGCCGCATGGCGACCATATTGCCCGCGTCATCCTTCTCCATCGGTGGAGCCATGCCCTTCGCCTGCAATGGCGAAAAGCCGGTGAACTCCAGCGCGTTGTCAAGGCGGTTGGAGTGCCGATAGTGTTCAATCTGCTTGTGGGCAAGATCGGCCATCGTCGGCTTGACGCCAAAGCGCCCATTGACCGGCAGGCCGAACAACAGTGGCACCAGTGGAATTTCGGTGATCTTCGGAGCGCCGATGGTGCCAGACAGATCAGTGTTGAGGAACCAGCCTTCGCTGCCCTTTTCAAACACCCGTTGCTCCAGCCATGGCGTGTCGCCTTCGCCCAGATCGTCAATGACCCGGATGCGCTCCACCAGCTTCTCCTCCAGATCGTCTAGCTCCAGCGAGTTGTCACGGAAGCGGATTTGGCGGATGTAGGTTTTGCCATTGCGCACACCGTCATAGATCGCCAGCATGTCGTCAAAATGGATATTCCGGAAGAATGGCCGCAGGCCGGCCGCGCGCTCTTGGGCAAGGTTGGCTGGCGCTTGGTTCGGGCGCGGCATGTCCACGAGGATGTAGCAGCCGCCCATGTGGATCGCTTCCCCAAAGGTGTTGGAGGCATACACATGCAGGTTGTTGCCGGCAAGGTCGATGTTTTCGCACCAGTCGCGAAGGTCTTGGGGAACTTCGCCTTGGAGCTTCACTTCCTTGCTAAAGGGCTTGCTGACCAGCGTTCGTGTGCTGTCCTCATACAGCGCGGTGAATGGCGCGACGGCAAGGCGCTTGGTGTATTCGTCGTCATCCTCATCTTCGAATTTGGGCAGATAGGTCTGACCTGCGGCGCGGATCGCTGCGGCTCCGGCGCGGATATCGCGGACCAACTGCCACTCAGCAATCATGGCGGTATAGACCGATGATGGGGTGGAGGGGTCAAACTCTTTTTCGGCCATTCTTAGCGCCTTCCAAATGTGCCAACAGATGCCATTGGCGCAGCGTTGCGGACTTCCTCGATAGCATAGCGGATCGCATCGATAACATGGTTCTTTTTGTCTTCAAGAACGCTAGTGACCTTTTGGGTGCGAGGGTCCACCTTGTAGCTGTAGAAGGTAAACTCATCGATAGTGTGGACGCAACGGGGGTCAATGACGATGTCATATCCCTTCAGGAACTCCACGCCTTGCTCAACTGAGTTTGGCCCTTTGATCGAGGGCACAACATTAAAACCCTGCCGACGCATGTAGCTGATGTTTTGCGGATCGCTACTGTCAGCGACAATGCGCCACTTCTTCGCGCCGGGGATTTTATTCCACAACTGCGGCGTGTGGTCGATTTCGCAACCAACCTCATAGGCCTCCGCGCCAATGTAGAGCGTCCTATCTTCAATCCAGCAGCGCACCAGAATGGAAGGGTCGACCGAAAAGCCCCAGTCAGCGCCGTGGTAGAAGATGGTTCCCGGAGGCGGCACAAGGAAGCCATCCGCGATTGTCCAATTCTTGAACACGCGCGCTTCGCTGGACTTCTGATAGCCGCCTAGCCAGATGTGGCCATAGCGATCTGGATCGCGGCGCTTGTCGTATTCGAGGTCATCCTTCAGCACCTTCGGGAAGAAGGGGTTGTGGATGTAATTAACTTCGCGCACGATGGAGTTGGCCGGCGCATACTTGCGCAGGAACTCATCCACCGGATCATCCTCAAAGCGTGGGTTCCAGCTAAACCAGATTTCGGAGGTTGTGCCGTCCGCGTATTCCTTGCGGATCGTCGGGCGCAGCAAGTCCAGCGAGTGCTGGCTCATTGTCTGCGCTTCTTCCACCCAAGCAATGTCATAGCCTTCCAGCGACTTGATCGAGTCAGCTGTGTGGTTCTGCATCCCTTGGAAGATGATCAAGCCATCGCCGGGGCAGCGGATTTCCGCCTTCAGGATTTCGAACTTATGCCCAACGCCCAACTTGGCGATTTTATCTTCAAGCAGTCGCTTGACCGATTGCTCCAGCGACTTCTGGACTTCACGAATGCACACCGCCCGGAGACCAGTGCCATGCATGCTAGGCCAGAGGATCGCAAGCTCAATGAGCAGTTCGGCAAAGAAGTGGGACTTTCCTGAGCCACGCCCACCATGGGCGCCTTTGTATCGCGCCGGCTCAAGGAATGGCTCGAAGACTTCCGGTGTCAGAATGTCGAGCGCGCCATCATCAGACAGCATGGACTATTATTCCTCGCCCGCCTCATCAGCATCCTGCTCCGCCACGACATCGCCGGGGCGAATGATCTTCCGGCGCACCATGGTGACATTGTGCTCCATCGGCTTGCCGTCAGCGCCGGTATTCTCCACCCGCTGCTTGTCGGGATATTCGTGAGCGCTGATGTTGCGCAAAGCGAATTGAACCATGGTGGCACTGCCGGGCCCACCGCCTCCGCGCCCAGTCTGGATGGAGGCTTCTTCCCAGTGGACAACGCGAGCGGCCTTCGCCACTTCGCAGGCCTCATCGAACTCCGGATGTTCCTTGCGCCAATTCGTGACCGTCATTGGGGTAACACCGATGATGCCAGCAAACGCGGTCAGGCTGAAGCCAGCGCGCATGACATTCACGACTTCTTCGCAATATTCATCACGATAAAGCGATGGCCTGCCGGCTTGTGGGCGCAAACGCTCAATGAACTCATGGGCCGCGCCTTCTGGCGATGGCTTGGCGCCCATTTTTGAATTTGCTCTGGCCATCTGCGATTGATCGTCCATAAAAATATCGAGGGAGCGCCTTTATCGCAGGCTCAGCCCATACTTGGCAAGCGCCGCAGATAGTCCGACAAAGCTGCCATCGTCTTCGGGTCGCTAACCCAGCCCAAGCACAGCGCATCAGCGCCGATCCTCCATCCAGCGCGCCAGTCCGCCAAACGGCCAGCATAGGCATACAACGCCCAATTCCCGCCCTCGCGCACACCGACCAACAAACAGGAGTGGCCACCATGTCGCCGCAAATCCCAATGCCACTTCACTTGCGCCGGCCGGATATCATCCGAGAACAAGAACGCGCCCAACAACCGACCAATCTTCAACTCAGCCGGCACCAGCCGCCCGGTGTCCAAAAACTGCACATCAGGATAACCAATGCCGCTGCCGCGCGCCGGCTCATAGGCCTCGCTCCATCCGCCATACGCCTTCCAAGCATCGCGCAAGGCAGTCTTAAATTCAGTTTCAGGTTTCGCCATTCAAGCGCACTCCAAGCAAAAGGTTCCGGGATCGATTTTTCAGTCCAATTTCCATAGCCTCCCCTATTATATCCTTCTTCTTCTCTATCTCTCCTTCCAATATCCTAGAAAAGAGGTATAAATTCCGATCCCGGAACCTTTCTCCCTAATCTCTTGTTTTTGCTCGATTATTTTTCGGCGCGAAAAACCCAGCCAATAAACAACCCGTTTCTGGATTTCCCACATTCGACCACTGTTTTCCGCTGCTAGTTCAAGCACTTGCGCCGCTGCCGATTTATCTCCGCCCGCCATATAATCTCAGAAAAACCCGGACCAGTGCGGCAAAACGTCGCGAAAAGAAGCGAAAAGCTCTTTATGCGGCACAGTTCTTGCTTGCCCTATTTCT
>Ga0196970_1000970_pt1 | contig 23922 bp, 21 predicted proteins | sample S1v_513CmetaG_FD_148672 | JGI IMG/M metagenome (GOLD analysis project Ga0196970, IMG submission 148672) | Soil microbial communities from Anza Borrego desert, Southern California, United States - S1+v_5-13C | ecosystem: Environmental > Terrestrial > Soil > Desert | place: USA: California... | reverse complement strand
TCAAGGTGGCGCTGGTCGGCCTGGAAGCCGGGACGCCGCCGTGACCCTGGCGCTTTCCGACTTCGACCCGCCCGGCCGCGCGCGCTGGACCGCCAGCCTGTGCGCCGTGCTGGCGCTGCACGCCGCAGCGGCGGCCGGGCTGGCGACGTGGCATGTGTCGCCGCCGCCCCCGCCGGAAGCGGCGGAGGCGGTCATGCTCGACCTCGCCCCGGCGCCGGAGCCGCCCGCTCCCGAACCGGCTCCCCAATCGGTGTCCGAACCCCCGCCGCCCGAGCCTCCCCCGCCGGAGCCCACGCCGCCGGAACCCGAGCCGCTGCCGCCGGAGCCGGTGCCGGTTCCCGTGCCGGAACCGCTTCCCCTGACAGAACCGCCGCCGGTCGCCGAGGTCGAGGTGCCGCTGCCCCCGCCGCCCAAGGTGAAGCCGAAGCCGGTGGAGCGCCGCCCGCCGCCGGTCAAGGAGCCGCCGCCCCGCCGCGAGGAGGCGCCACCCGCGCCGGCCGCTCCCGCCGCTCCGGCGCCGGCCGCTCCGGCGCCCGCGGCGGCGCCCGCCAGCCCGCCGGCCTCGGTGATCGCGTCCTGGCGCGGCGCGCTGCTGCGCCATCTGGAGCGCTACAAGCGCTACCCGCGCGCGGCGCAGTTGCAGCGGCTGGAGGGCGTGGCGCAGGTCCGCGTCGTGCTCGACCGCCAGGGGACCGTGCTGTCGGCGCGGCTGGAGCGCGGCTCGGGGCACGCGGTCCTGGACGGCGAAACGGAGGAGATGGTGCGCCGCGCCTCGCCGCTCCCCGCGCCGCCGCCGGAGATGGCGTCGGACCGCATCGAGCTGGTGGTGCCGGTGGAGTTCGCGTTGCGGTGAACGCTCTTGCCCCCACCCCTGACCCCTCCCCCGCTTCGCAGGGGAGGGGAAAAGAGGCACCCTCCCCTGCGCAGCGGGGGAGGGCCGGGGTGGGGGCAATACTATTCCACGTCCACCCGCAGCTTCATCTTCGGATGGATGCCGCAGAACACGCGGTAGGTGCCGGCCTCGGTGAAGGGCACGGACACGCTCTGCCCCGGCTCCTGGATGCCGCTGTTGAACTCGCGGCCGTCGCGCTCGTAGCGGACGTTGTGGTCGCGGACGTCGTCGTTGTGCACCCGCAGCGCCTGCCCGGCCCGGATCCGCACCTCGGACAGGCTGAAGCGCTTGTCGCGCTGGCCGATCTCCGGCGGCGCGGTCAGCGTGGCGACGGGCGTGGCTGCGGTCTCCGGCACCAGGGCCGGCGGCGGCGCGTCGGCGTCCAGGGTGCGCAGGAAGGCCAGCAGGTCGGCCTTCTCCGCCGCCGTCAGCGTCAGGCGCGGCAGGTCGGGCGACAAGGTGGGGCGCTCGGCGAAGCGGCCGGCGTAGTGGTCCAGCACCGCGTCCAGCGTGGCGAGCGAGCCGTCGTGCATGTAGGGCGCGTGCCGGCCGACGTCGCGCAGGGCCGGCGTCTTGAAGGCGTGGTCCAGCTTCGCCTCGCCCAGCACGGCGCCGCGGCCGCGGTCCACGCCGGGCAGGCCGATGTCGTGGAAGGCGTGGTCGGTGAAGGCCCAGCCGGAATGGCAGTTGGCGCAGCTGGCCTTGCCGGTGAACAGTGCGAAGCCGCGCTTGGCCGCTTCCGGCACCGCGCCCTCGTCGCCGGCCGCCCAGCGGTCGAACGGCGCGACGCCGGACAGCAGCGTGCGCTCGAATGCGGCGAGCGCGCGGGCGACGTTGCGGGCGGTGACGCGCGGCTCGTCCGGGAAGGCGGTGGCGAACAGGGCCTTGTACGCGGGCTTGGCCGACAGCGCCGTCACCATGCCGTCGAGCGTCTGGTTCATCTCCCGCGGGTTCTGCACGGGGCCGAGCGCCTGCTCCTCCAGGCTCGCCGCGCGGCCGTCCCAGAAGAAGCGCTCGCCCCACGCCAAGTCGGCGATGAACGGCGTGCGGCGGTCGAGCGGCCGGCCGTCCAGCCCGTCGGCGCTGCGGCGGCCGTCCTGGAAGCCCTTGGCCGGCTCGTGGCAGGTGGCGCAGGAGCGGTCGCCGGCCCCGGACAGCGCCCGCTCGTGGAACAGCCGCTCGCCCAGGCGGACCACGGTGGCGGAGTAGGGCGTCTCCGCCGGGAAGGGCACGGTCGCCGGCCGGCGCAGCGCGGTGAGGTCGGCGGCCATCGCGGTGCCGGCCAGCAGCAGGGCGGCGAGGGGGAGCAGGGCGCGCTTCATTGGACGAACCTGGACGTCAACGGTGGATGCTTCGGCGTTGCGGCGGCGCCGAGGGCGTGGAATGTTGGCCGCCCGATCGAGGAGGACCCATGATCCTGTGCATAGCCGATCTCCTGCCGCCGGGCGAGGTACAAGCGTTGGCCGAGGCGCTGGCCGAAGCGCCGTTCGTCGACGGCCGCAGCACGGCGGGCTGGCACGCCCGGCTGGTGAAGGAGAACCTGCAGCTCTCCAGCACCGACAGGCGGATGACGGAGTTGCGCGCGCACCTGACCGACACGGTGCGCCGGCATGAGCTGTTCGAGCTGGCGGTGCGGCCGAAGGCGCTGACGCCGGTGATCGTCTCGCTCTACAAGGAGGGGATGCAGTACGGCGCGCACGTGGACGACGCGGTGATGCACGGCCTGCGCACCGACGTGTCGTTCACCATCTTCCTGAACGACCCCGACAGCTACGACGGCGGCGAACTGGTGATCGAGACCAGCGCGGGGGAGGAGGCCTACAAGCTGCCGCCCGGCGCCGGCATCGTCTATCCGTCCGGCGCGCTGCACCGCGTCGCCCCGGTGACGCGCGGCGAGCGGCTGGTGGTGGTGGGCTGGGCGCAGAGCATCGTGCGCGACGCCGGCCAGCGCGAGATCCTGTTCGACCTCGACCGCGCCCGGCGCGCGCTGTTCCAGGCGCAGGGCAAGACGGCCGAGTTCGACCTGATTTCCAAGAGCCTGGCCAACCTCCTGCGCCGCTGGGCGGAGGTGTGACAGAAGCCCTTCTCCCCTTGGGGGAGAAGGGTTGGGATGAGGGGTCGTAGCCGCCGGAGGCGGCGGAAGAGTTTCGGGCCGGCATGCGCCGGCGCCACCCTCACCCCAACCCCTCTCCCCTCGAGGGAGAGGGGCTTTTTGAAGCGTTCGCTCCGTCAGCGGAACGCCCCTTTCAGCAGCTCGATGCGCGACACGGTGGCCTGGAAGGCGCCGTGGTCCATGACGGGGGCCTGCGGCGGCACGGCGGAGGGGAAGGCCTTCGCCAGCTCGTCCAGGTGTTCGGTGAGCTTCCCGCGCGCCGCCTCGTCCTTGGCGCCCAGCGCCTTGGCGTGGCCGGCGGCGTAGGCGCGGGCGGCGAGCACGAAGCCGCCGGCGTCCTGGTACTCGACCGCGTTGGCGATGCGGCCGCCCTCCAGCGCCTCCTTGTACTCGTCCTGCGCCTGGTCGAGCACGGCGGGCAGCACCGCCATAACGAAGCGCGGGTCGCTCTTGCCGGCCTTGCCGATCGCCTTGTCGACGGTGTCGAGCAGCGCCGCCTGCTTCGGCGCGACCTCGGCGGCCGGCTTCTTCTGCTTGACCAGTGTCGAGAGCGTCTTCAACTCCTTCTCGAACTGGGCGATCTTCTTGCGGGACAACGGCTTCCTGATGTCGTTGTAGATCTCCTCGGCGGGATGCAGGAAGTGCGGCGCGGCGTCGTCCAGGCGGCCGGCCTCGTACAGGTTCCAGCCCACCTGCAGGTGGCCCTTCAGCATCAGAAGACGCCCGACCAGCGCCTCGTCGGCCGAGACCTTGGAGAAGGCGTCGTGCTCGTGGCCGGCCTCGCCGCCCTCACCGCCTTCGCCACCCTCGCCGCCCTGCGTCGCTGCGATCTGGTGCGGCGCCTGGGCCGCCGGGTGGTGCTTGCCGTGATCGGCCGCATGCGCCGCCCCGGCGCCCAGCAATGCCACGGTGCCGAGCCCGATCCACAGCTTCGTCGTCGTCTTCCGCATGTCTCGCCTCTCCCTTATTATTGAGAATAACTCTCAATCGCACTTACCGCGAAGCGCGGGGCTTTGCAAGCGCAAAGGGAGGAGGGTGGGGAATCAGGCGGCGGTCAGCGTGACCTTGACGTCGCTCGGCCGGGCGAAGAAGGGGGCGGAGGTGACCAGCACCGCGCAGCCGGTGGCGGCGTAGGCGGCGGCGTTGCCCTCGTCGATGCCGCCGGCCGCGGCGACGACGGGCGGCGGCACGCGGTCGCGGGTCAGCGCCACCACGGCGGCCACCGCGTCGGGCGCCAGCTTTTCCAGTTGCAGCACGTCGGCCCCGGCGCGCAGCAGGTCCAGCGCGTCGTGCACGTCGGCGACCTCGACCACCACCTTGCGTTCCGGCTCGCGGGCCTTGAGGGCGCGCAGCCAGTCAGCGTCGGCGGGGTCGAGGAAGGCGCGGTGCTCCGGGAAGACCAGCAGCGTCTCCGACAGGCCCAGCCGGTGCATGCGCGCCCCGCCGGCCCGCACGGCGCGCACCGCGACGTCCTTGGTGCCGGGGAAGTTCTTGCGGGTGCAGGCGACGGCGATGTCCGGCGCCACGGCGCGCGCCGCGGCGACGATGCGCCGCGTGCGCGTGGCGATGCCGGAGGCGTACTCGACCAGCGTCTGCGCCACCTTCCAGGCGCGGTGCAGCGCCGCGGCCGGCCCCTCGGCGGTCAGGAAGACCGCGCCCGCGGCGAGATCCGTGCCGCTCGCCGTCACCGCGCCGGGCGTGGCGCCGCAGCGTTCCAGCATCCGCGCCGCCTCCTCGCTGCAGCTGAGCACCATGTCGGCGCGCGCCGCGAAGGCGATGCGCCCGCGCAGCGCGCCGATGCCCAGCGCCTCGGTGGTCAGGTCGCCGTGCGGCGCGTCCTGGAGCAGCAGCGTGTCGAGGCGGGCATCGGACAGCATCAGGATCTCCGCGGCTGGGCGTGGCGCCAGATCTTGACGGCGGAAACCAGCAGGATCCCCGCCAGCAGCGGCAACAGCACGGCGCCGGGAACGATCCCCAGCAGCCGGCCGCCGACGAAGGCGCCGAGCACCGACCCGGCGGCCATCACCAGGACGAAGCCGCGGTTGCGGCCGATCACCGTGAAGCTGCGGTCGCGGCTGTAGCGGGCGAAGCCGGCGAGCATGGTCGGCAGGCTGACCGCCAGCGACAGGCTGCCGGCCAGCTTGATGTCGGCGCCGAACAGCAGGACCAGGGTGGGGATCAGCAACTCGCCGCCCGCCACGCCGAGCAGCGAGGCGACGATTCCGATGCCGAACCCGGCCGCGACGCCGGCCGCCGCCTGCGCCCAGCCCTCCGCGAGCGGCTCCCCACCCGCGCCGCCGTGTCCGAACAGCAGCGCCCCGGCGATCAGCACCAGCAGCGCGGCGATGATCCGGTACAGGGACTCGCCGCGCAGCCGCGTCGCCCAGCCCGCCCCCAGCCACGCGCCGAGGAGGCTGCCGGCCAGCAGGTTGGCGACCACGTCCCAGCGCGCCGCCACCGCGTCCAGCGGCACCGCGCCCATGCGGAAGGGCAGGGCGAAGGCGACGACGACGAGGCTCATCGCCTTGTTGAGGATGACGGCCTCCAAGGCCGCGAAGCGGAAGGCGCCGATCAGCAGCGGCAGGCGGAACTCCGCCCCGCCCAGCCCGATCAGCCCGCCCAGCGCGCCGATGACGGCGCCGCCGCCGAAGGCCGCCAGCCGGCCGCGCGTTCGGGATCCCTGGTCGTCGGCGGTGTCGATCATGCCGCCAGCCTAGCATGGCGGGGTGCCGCACCGTAAAAAGATGGCTGTTCATTGCAATGCAGCACGTGACATTGTGCCGCATACGGGTAACTCTCCGTATCACGTCCCGCACACGCCAGAGCGACCACTGCCATGTCCCAGATCCTGACCGCTTCCGCCCCCTCCGTTGCCGACGCCGCCGACAAGGACGGCCCGCTGCGCGAGGACATCCGGCTGCTCGGCCGGCTGCTCGGCGACACCGTGCGCGAGCAGGAGGGCGACGAGGTCTTCGGCGTGATCGAGCGGGTGCGCCAGGCCTCCGTGCGCTTCAACCGCGACGACGACGCCTCGGCCGGCCGCGAGATGGCGGAGATCCTCAACGGCCTGCCGCGCGACACGGTGATGTCGGTGGTGCGCGCCTTCTCCTACTTCCTGCACCTCGCCAACATCGCCGAGGATCAGCACCACATCCGCCGCAACCGCGAGCACGCCATGGCCGGCTCGCCGCCGCGCGAGGGCACGCTGCCCTACGCCCTCGACCGGCTGGACCAGGCCGGCGTCGGCACCGACAAGCTGGCGGAGTTCGTCCGCCACGCGCTGGTCAGCCCGGTGCTGACCGCCCACCCGACCGAGGTGCAGCGCAAGAGCATCCTCGGCCTGGAGCACAAGGTGGCGGCGCTGCTCGACGCCCGCGACCGCTCCCGCCTGACGCCCGAGGAGGCGGCGGAGAACGACGAGGCGCTGCAGGCGGCGATCCTGACGCTGTGGCGCACCCGCATGCTGCGCCCGCAGCGCCTCGCGGTGATCGACGAGGTGAAGAACGGCATCTCCTACTACACCGACACCTTCTTCACCGAGCTGCCGAAGCTCTACTGCCGGTTCGAGGACCTGCTGTGCCGCCGTTATCCGGAGCAGGAGTGGGACCTGCCGCCGTTCTTCCGCATCGGCTCGTGGATCGGCGGCGACCGCGACGGCAACCCGTTCGTCACCGCCCCCATCCTGCGCGAGGCGGTGCGCCGCCAGTCGGCCGCCGCCTTCGACCACTACCTGAGCGAGATCCACGAGCTGGGCGGCGAGCTGCCGCTGTCCAAGCTGCTGCACGACATCGCGCCGGAGTTGGCGGAGCTGGCCGCGCGCTCGCCCGACACCTCGCCGCACCGCGAGGACGAGCCGTTCCGCCGCGCGCTCAGCGGCGTCTACGCCCGCACCGCCGCCACCGCCCGCCAGCTCGACCAGCACGAGGCGCTGCGCCACGCGGTGGCCGAGGCGGAGCCCTACGCCTCGGCGGCCGAGCTGCTGACCGACCTGGAGGTGATGGGCTCGGCGCTGAAGGCCATGGGGGCGGCCAAGCTGGCGAACGGCCGCCTGCGCCGGCTGATCAAGGCGGTGCAGGTGTTCGGCTTCCATCTGGCGCCCATCGACCTGCGCCAGAACTCCGACGTGCACGAGCGCACGGTGGCCGAGCTGCTGGCCGTCGCCGGCCGCTGCACCGACTATCGCGCGCTGTCGGAGGACGAGCGCATCGCGCTGCTGGCCAAGGAGATCGGCTATCCGCGCCCGCTGCGCTCGCCCTTCCACGCCTATTCGGAGGAGACCGCCGGCGAGCTGGCGATCCTCGACACCGCCCGCGAGATCCGCCGCACCTACGGCCCGGCGGCGCTGCCGACCTGCATCATCTCGAAGACCGACGGCGCGTCGGACCTGCTGGAGGTGGCGCTGCTGCTGAAGGAAACCGGCCTGCTGGCGCCGGGGGCCGAGCCGGGCATGGACATGAACATCGTGCCGCTGTTCGAGACCATCGGCGACCTGCGGCAGGCCCCGGCCACCATGGAGCGGCTGTTCACCCTGCCGGTCTGGCGCTCCCTGGTCCGCTCGCGCGGCGACGAGCAGGAGGTGATGCTGGGCTATTCCGACTCCAACAAGGACGGCGGCTTCCTCACCTCGGGCTGGGAGCTGTACAAGGCGGAGATCGAGCTGGCCAAGCTGTTCGCCAAGCATAAGGTGCGCATGCGGCTGTTCCACGGCCGCGGCGGTTCGGTCGGCCGCGGCGGCGGCCCCAGCTATCAGGCGATCCTGGCGCAGCCGGTGGGCGCCGTGTCCGGCCAGATCCGCATCACCGAGCAGGGCGAGGTGATCGCGTCCAAGTACTCCAACCCCGAGGTCGGCCGCCGCAACCTGGAGGTCCTGACCGCGGCGACGCTGGAGGCGACGCTGCTCGACGTCGAGAACCACGTCGAGCCGGCGGAGGGCTTCTACGCCGCCATGGAGCGGCTGTCGCAGTTGGCCTTCGAGGCATACCGCGGGCTGGTCTACGAGACGCCGGGCTTCACCCAGTATTTCCGGCAGGCGACGCCGATCTCCGAGATCTCGACGCTGAACATCGGCAGCCGCCCGGCGTCGCGCACCAGGTCCGACCGGATCGAGGACCTGCGCGCCATCCCCTGGGTGTTCTCGTGGGCGCAGTGCCGCCTGATGCTGCCGGGCTGGTACGGCTTCGGCAGCGCGGTCGACGCGTGGCTGAAGGAGGAGCCGAACGGGCTGGAGCAACTGCAGCGCATGCACCGGGCGTGGCCGTTCTTCCGCATGCTGCTGTCCAACATGGACATGGTGCTGGCCAAGAGCGACCTCGCCATCGCGTCCCGCTACGCCGAGCTGGTGGAGGACGCCGAGCTGCGCGAGCGCATCTTCGGGCGCATCCGCGACGAGTGGCAGCTGACCAGGCGGCACCTGCTGGCGATCGCCGGGCAGAGCGACTTCCTGGCGGAGAACCCGCTGCTGGTGCGCTCGATCCGCAACCGCTTCCCGTACATGGACCCGCTGAACCACGTGCAGATCGAGCTGATCCGCCGTCACCGCGGCGGCAGCACCGACGACCGGGTCAAGCGCGGCGTGCTGATGTCCATCAACGGCGTGGCGGCGGGCCTGCGCAACAGCGGGTGACCGGGGAGTTTCCGCGTCGGACCCCCTTCCCAACCTCCCCCCCATCTTCGACGGGGGGAGGAGCCAATCCCTTCCCCCGCGAAGTGGGGGAGGGTGAGGGTGGGGGGGCCGGCGCGACAACTCCCCACCCGCGCGGGATCTTTCGCACATCCCGCTGTTTCCCCCGCCATGACCGCCCACACCTCCACGCCCGCGCTGCTCGCGGAACTCGCCGACCTGCTGCAGCTCGAATACGACGCGCTGCCGGTCTACGGCCTCGCCATCGCCGCGCTGCGCACCCCGGCGTACCGCGACGCGCTGGCCGGGTTCCGCGACGACCACCAGCGCCACATCCGCGAGCTGAGCGCGCTGATCCGCGACCTCGGCGGGGTCCGCCTGCCACTGCCGCACCTGCCGACCGGGCTGTTCAAGCTGGCGGTGCAGGCCACCGCGCTGCCCGCCGGCGACGCGGCCATCCTGCTCGCCTTCAAGTCCAACGAGTGGCAGTCCAAGGCCAAGTACGCCCGCCACGCCGCCCGCGAGCACCCGCCGGAGGTGGCGGCACTCCTCCGGCGCAACGCGGCGGACGAGGCGAAGCACTACGCCTGGGTCTGCGGCGCGCTGGACGAACTGCGCTGCGGCTCCGGCTCGCTCATCGGGGCGGCGACGGATGTGTTCGCGCGCATCCACGGCACCAACGCCGACGTGGTCGAGGCCGCTGGCCGCGCCGCTCTGGAGGCCTCCGTCCGCCTGACCCGCGCGGCGTGAGCGCGGGCATCCCGACCGGAACCGCCCAGTTGCCGTTTCTGGTCAGGCCCGCCCCCTATGCCGGTTGCCGAGCGGCGGCGGAGGGGCCACGTCTTTGGGAGACCCCCTGCGGAGGAGTGCGCGCGATGGTCACGGCGGCCTATTGGCTCTTCCTGCTGCTGACCGCCGCCGGCAAGGCGGTGGCCTTCGTCGCCTGGGTGGTGTTCGCCATCGCGCTGCCGCTGACGCGCATCCAGGTCGCCCGTGAACGGCAGGCCCCGGACTTCGGCCGGGTGCTGACCACAAACCTCGCGGTCGCCGGCTGCGGCGTGCTCGGCGTGTTCGTCCTGCTGGAGAACGTCCGCATCTTCCTCACCGCGATGTAGGGCCGGCGTCTCACATATGAGACAGCGTCTCTGAAGGGAGACGGATCGCGGCCCACATCGTCTCCAAATCGAGACGATTTCGCGCCTGCAAAATACTCATATACCGCACGCTTTCTAGTCATCGCCATCTGGCGCGGTCCTTGCTGAAGAGAGCACGTTCTAACGAACGGCATAGGGCCAAGGGTCATGGCGCGGGTCACCATGAAAGCGCTGCTTCCCGTCACCGCGCCGCGGCTGTGGCCGCTGGTGCGCTGGGACGGGCGCTGGCTGGACTGGTACCCCGGCGCGGTGGCGTGCGAGGTGGCCGGCACGGCCAAGGGCGACCTGCGCCGGCTGCGGCTGCGCGACGGGTCGGACCTCGTCCAGCGGCTCGACCACGTCAGCCGGATCGAGGACGCCTACACCTACTCCGTCATCGCCGGATGCTATCCCGTCACCGCGTACCTCGCGCAGGTCCGCGTGCTGCCGCACGACGCGGACGGCCGCGCCACCCTGGTGTGGACCGCGAATTTCCAGCCGGCCGGCGTCGGCGAGGAGGAGGCGGAAGCCTTCATCCGCCGCCTCTACCAGACCGGCTTCGACACCCTCTTCACCCTCCTCGCCGACGGCGTCGGCGCGGCTGAGACGACAGCCAGGGCCGGGCTTCACCACGGCCCCAACGCACATCATACCGGGAGTTGATCGTCCAATGAGTTTCCTCATCTGTCTGGGAGCGCTCGCGTTCCTGATGTTCGTGGCCTACCGGGGCTACAGCGTCATCCTGTTCGCGCCGGTCGCGGCGCTGGGCGCCGTCCTGCTGACCGACCCGTCCGCCGTGCCGCCGATCTTCACCGGCCTGTTCATGGACAAGATGGTCGGCTTTGTGAAGCTGTACTTCCCGGTCTTCCTGCTGGGCGCCGTGTTCGGCAAGGTGATCGAGCTGTCGGGCTTCTCCAAGTCCATCGTCTCGGCGGTCATCAAGCTGGTCGGGCGCGAGCGGGCGATGATGTCCATCGTGCTGGTCTGCGCGCTGCTGACCTACGGCGGCGTGTCGCTGTTCGTGGTGGTGTTCGCCGTCTATCCGTTCGCGGCCGAGATGTTCCGCCAGGGCGGCATTCCCAAGCGGCTGATCCCCGGCACCATCGCGCTGGGCGCCTTCACCGCCACCATGGACTCGCTGCCCGGCACGCCGCAGATCCAGAACATCATCCCGACCACCTTCTTCAAGACCGACACCTGGGCGGCCCCGGTGCTGGGCACGCTGGGCGGCCTGTTCATCATCGTCTGCGGCTTGGCCTACCTGGAATGGCGCCGCCGCGCCGCCGGCGACGAGGGCTATGGCGAGGGCCACACCAACGAGCCGGAGCCGGTCGCGGAATCCAACCTGCCGAACGCCGCCATCGCCATCCTGCCGCTGGTCATGGTCGGCGTGCTGAACAAGGTGTTCACGCTGATGATCCCGGCGTTCTACGGCGCCACGTCGAACGTCGCGCTGACCGCCGGGGCGAAGCCGCTGACCACGCAGGTGTCGTCCATCGCCGCCATCTGGGCGGTGGAGGGCGCGCTGCTCGCCGGCATCCTCACCGTGCTGGCCTTCGCCTGGAAGCCGGTGACGGAGAAGTTCGCCGAGGGCACCAAGTCGGCCATCGGCGGCTCGCTGCTCGCCTCCATGAACACGGCGTCGGAGTACGGCTTCGGCGCGGTCATCGCGGCGCTGCCGGGCTTCCTGGTCATCGCCGAGGGGCTGAAGGCGATCCCCAACCCGCTGGTCAACGAGGCGATCTCGGTGACCACGCTGGCGGGCATCACCGGCTCGGCGTCGGGCGGCATGTCCATCGCGCTGGCCGCCATGTCGGACCAGTTCATCGCCGCCGCCAACGCCACCGGCATCCCGATGGAAGTGCTGCACCGCGTCGCCTCCATGGCGTCGGGCGGCATGGACACGCTGCCGCACAACGGCGCGGTCATCACGCTGCTGGCGGTCACCGGGCTGACCCACCGCCAGTCCTACGGCGACATCTTCGCCATCACCTGCATCAAGACGCTGGCGGTGTTCGTCGTCATCGCCCTCTACTACCTGACCGGGATCGTCTGACATGAAGAAAATCATCCCGTTGGCCGAGGCCGTCGAGAAGATTCCCGACGGCGCCTCGCTCCTGATCGGCGGCTTCATGGCCGTCGGCAGCCCGCTGCGCGTCATCGACGAACTGATCCGCCAGGGCAAGAAGGACCTGACGATCATCGCCAACGACACCGCCCGCCCCAACCAGGGCATCGGCAAGCTGATCGTCGAGAAGCGGGTCGCCCGGGTGATCTCCACCCACATCGGCCTGAACCCCGAGACGCAGAAGCAGATGATCGAGGGGGACATCCAGGTCGAGCTGTGCCCGCAGGGCTCGCTGGCCGAGCGCATCCGCGCCGCCGGCTTCGGGCTGGGCGGCGTGCTGACCCCCACCGGCGTCGGCACCGTGGTGGAGGAGGGAAAGCAGACCGTCGAGGTGGACGGCCGCACCTTCCTGCTGGAGAAGCCGATCAAGGCCGACTTCGCGCTGATCAAGGCGAAGCAGGCCGACTACTACGGCAACCTCGCCTACGCGCTGACCGCGCGGAACTTCAATCCGATCATGGCGATGGCGGCCGAGACCGTCATCGTCGAGGCCGACGACATCGTGCCGCTGGGCGTCATCACGCCCGACGCCGTCGTCACCCCCTCGGTCCTGGTGGACTACGTCGTGGCGCAGGAGAAGCGCAATGGATGAGAAGACCCTGATCGCCAAGCGCGTCGCGCTGGAGCTGAACGACGGCGACCTCGTCAACCTGGGCATCGGCCTGCCGACCTTGGTGGCGCGCTACGTGCCGTCCGACCGCCACGTGTTCTTCCAGTCGGAGAACGGCATCCTCGGCATGTCCGGCCCGATCGCCGGGGCGGAGAACCCGGACCTGACCGATGCCGGCGGCAACCCGATCAGCGCGCTGCCGGGCGCCGCGTCCTTCGACAGCGCCATGTCCTTCGGCCTGATCCGCGGCGGGCATCTGGCGGTGACCGTCCTGGGCGGGCTGCAGGTGGATGAGGAAGGCAAGCTCGCCAACTGGATGGTGCCGGGCAAGATGGTGCCGGGCATGGGCGGCGCTATGGACCTGGTGACGGGCGCCAAGCGCGTGATCGTCGCCATGCAGCACGCCGCCAAGGGCGAGTCGAAGATCGTCAAGAAGTGCACGTTGCCGCTGACCTCGGTGCGCCGCGTCAGCCTGATCGTCACCGATCTCGCGGTCATCGAGCCGACCGACAAGGGCCTCCTGCTCAAGGAGACCGCGCCCGGCGTCACCGTCGAGCAGGTGCTGGCCAACACCGCCGCTGAACTGATCGTGCCGGCCGACGTGCCGGTCATGCCGTTGTAAGGGGAGGAAAACAGGAATGCTCAAGGGTAAATCGGCCATCGTCACCGGCTCCACCAGCGGCATCGGCTTGGGGATCGCGCGTTCCCTGGCGGCGCAGGGCGCCGACGTGATGCTGAACGGCTTCGGCGACCAGGGCGAGATCGCCAAGCTGTGCGAGGACCTCGGCCGCGAGTACGGCGTGCGCGTCGGCTACGACGCCGCGGACATGAGCAAGCCGGCCGAGATCAAGGCCATGGTCGCCGCTGCGGAAGCGGCGTTCGGCAAGGTCGACATCCTGGTCAACAACGCCGGCATCCAGCACGTGTCCCCGGTGGAGGACTTCCCCGAGGAGGCCTGGGAGCGGGTAATCTCCATCAACCTGTCGGCGGTCTTCTACGGCACGCGCTACGCGCTGCCGGGCATGAAGGCGCGCAACTGGGGCCGCATCGTCAACATCGCCTCGGTGCATGGGCTGGTGGCGTCGGTCAACAAGTCGGCCTACGTCGCGGCCAAGCACGGCGTCGTCGGCCTGACCAAGACGGTGGCGCTGGAAACCGCGCAGACCAACGTCACCTGCAACGCCATCTGCCCCGGCTGGGTGCTGACCCCGCTGGTGCAGAAGCAGATCGACGCCCTGGCCGAGAAGAACGGCTGGAGCAACGAGCAGGCCGGCCGCGAGCTGCTGAGCGAGAAGCAGCCGTCGCAGACCTTCGTCACCCCGGCGCAGCTCGGCGAGCTGGCGGTCTTCCTGTGCTCCGACGCCGCGTCGAACATGCGCGGTGCGGCGATCAACATGGATGGCGGCTGGCTGGCGCGGTAGGTCTCCGCGTCGGTTCCCCGTCCTAACCTCCCCCCACTGCGCGGGGGGAGGAACTCCGCCGCCAGCCTCAAAAGCCCTCCCCCGCTCTCAGCGGGTCCAAAGGACCCGCCTGTCGCGTCAGGCGGATCGAAGATCCGCCGAGAGCGAAGTGGGGGAGGGTTTGGGTGGGGGCCCAGTGCGTGCACTCTACCGCGCCCGCAACCCCGCTTTCGCCAGCTTCTTGTAGAACGCCGCCCGCGAGATCCCCAGGCGCTTCGCCGCCTCGCTGGCGCGCTGCCCCGACGCCTCAAGCGCCTGCTGCAGCAACTCGCGCTCGAACGCCGCGAACGCCTCCTCGTAGGGCCGCACCGACGGCGCCGCGGCGGCAACCGCCGGGATTGCCGCGTCGGGCTCCCCCGCCTCCGCCAGACGCATGGCCGGCAGCGCCTCGGCCAGATCCTCCACGGTCAGCCGCAGATTGTCGGTCAGCATGCACACCCGCTCCAGCACGTTGCGCAGCTCGCGCACGTTGCCGGGCCAGGGGTGGCGGGCCAGCACCTCCACCGCGTCGGGCGTCAGCGCCCGCCCCGGCATGCCGGTGCGCAAGGCGATCTCCTGCAGGATGGATTCGGCGACCGCCTCCAGCCCGCGGCCCATCTCGCGCAGCGAGGGCAGGCGGATGGTCAGCACGTTCAGCCGGTAATACAGGTCGGAGCGGAACCGGCCCTCGCGGATGCGCTGTTCCAGGTCCACGTGGGTGGCGGCGATTACCCGCACGTCCACCTTGATGGACCGGTCGGAGCCGAGCGGCTCGATCTCCTGCTCCTGGAGCGCGCGCAGCAGCTTGGCCTGCAGCGCCAGCGGCATGTCGCCGATCTCGTCGAGGAACAGGGTGCCGCCGTCGGCGCTCTTGAAGCGGCCCTCGCGCCCGCGCCGGTCGACGCCGGTGTAGGCGCCGGGCACCGCGCCGAAGAACTCCGCCTCCAGTAGCGTGTCGGGGATGGCCGCGACGTTGACGCCGACGAAGGGCTTCCCCGCGCGCGCCGACAGGCCGTGGATGCCCTGGGCGATCAGCTCCTTGCCGGTGCCGGTCTCGCCCAGCAGCAGGATCGGCGCGTCGTGGTGCGCCGCGAGCCGGGCGCGCCGCTTCACCTCAAGGCAGGCCGGGCTCTCGCCGACGTAGCTTTGCAGCGTGTAGCGCGGCTGCCGGTTCTCGTTGAGCCGCCGCCGGGCGGTCTCCAGCTCCGCCTCCAGGCGGGACAGCTCGCTGAGCAGCGGCTTCAGGCGTTGCAGGTTGTCGTAGAACACGAACCCCACCGCGCCGATGATGCCGCCGTTCTCGTCGGTCAGGGGAAAGCGCGACACCACCAGCCGCTGCGCGCCGAAGTACATGACGTCGAGCAGGATCGGCTGCCCGGTGGTGACCACCTGGCGCAGCAGGCTGTTCGGGATGATCGCCTCGACATCGTGGCCGAGCGCCGACACGGCGTCCGGGACGCCCAGCATGCGCGCGTACTTTTCGTTGATCCAGACGATGCGGGCGTCGCGGTCGACCGCCACGGTCCCCTGGGATTGCCGTTCCATGGCCTCGAACAGCGAAGGCATGGCCCGCTGCCGCAGCATCTCGATCTTGCCGATGAAGCCGTCCTCGAACACGATGCCCTGCCGCCTTGGTCCGGCTCGAGTATAGACCAGCGGCGCCGCTGCCCGGTACCCCGCCGCGTCGCCCCGCCGCAACCCCGCACCGTCGCCGCAATTTTGTCACGGCGTTGATACTTGAAAGTAATCAGCGAGTCTCCATGGCGAATGATCTCTAGGGTGATCCGAAGAAATTGTGTCGATGCATAGGCTACCGACTCCATGGGCTCCATTTGATCTAACTCGAATGCCGATTCGATTTTGGGATTTGTTCGCGTGCAGCATCCCGTCAGTGTCTCATTGGAGGGTTGCATGCCGAACTTCTGGGGAAACAGCAGCAACAACCGGCTGACCGGGACGGAGGTGGCCGATACCATCTACGGCCGCGCCGGCGACGACTGGATCCAGGGCCTGGGCGGCACCGACGTTCTGTACGGCGAGGACGGGAACGACTCCCTGATCGGCGGTGCCGGCAACGATACGCTGTTCGGCGGAAACGGCGACGACTGGCTGGGCGATCCCTACGCCGGGGATGCCGGCGACGACCGCATGTACGGCGGCTGGGGCAGCGACCGCCTGTTCGGCGGGGCGGGCAACGATTCGCTCGACGGCGGGGCGGGGCAGGACACGATCAACGGCGGCACCGGCAACGACACGCTGATCGGTGGCGACGGCAGCGACACGCTGACCGACACGCTGCGCGACGGCGGAATCGACCGCTTCGACCCCGGGGCCGGCGACGACCACATGGTCAGCTACCGCGACGGCAACGCCGACGCCTTCCTGATGCGCCACGCCGCGGGTGGCTTCGGGCACGACGACATCGCGTACTTCGAAGCCGGCATCGACCGCATCACCTTCGTCGGCTACACCGCGTCCGACCTCAGCGTCTCGGTGTCCGGCTCGGCGACGACGTTCTCGTTCACCGACGGCTCCGCGCTGACGGTGGACGGTGCCGGGCTGGTCGCCGGTCGCGACTACCTGTTCGGCTAGCTGTTGCCGCGGCGGCGGGCGGAGGGGATAATGGCCGCGCCGGTCCCCTCCGCCCGCTTGGAACCATGACGCGCCCGCTGGACAGCATCGACCTCAACATCCTGCGGGCACTGCAGGAGGACGGCCGCATCACCAACGTGGACCTCGCCCGGCGCGTCCACCTCAGCCCCGCCGCCTGCCTGGAACGCACCAAGCGCCTGCAGGCCGAGGGCTACATCCAGCAGTACACCGCGCTGCTCGACCCGGCGAAGCTGGACGCCGGCCTGCTGGTGTTCGTCGAGGTGGTGCTGGACCGCACCACGCCCGACGCCTTCGACGACTTCCGCCGCGCCATCGCCACCATGCCGGAGATCATGGAGTGCCACATGGTGGCCGGCGGCTTCGATTATCTGGTCAAGGCGCGGCTGAAGGACATGGGCGAGTACCGCGCCTTCCTCGGCCGTTTCCTCTCCATCACCCGCGGCGTGCGCGAGACGCACACCTATCCGGTGATGGAGGAGGTGAAGAACGTCACGGCGATTCCGTTGCAGGCGCCGTAAAGATTCTTGCGCTGGTCCCCCCTCCTAACCTCCCCCCACTACGCAGGGGGAGGAACTCCGCTGCTCTGCCCCTTCCCCCGCGAAGTGGGGGAAGGATGGGATGGGGGCCGGGCGGGACAACGCAGCCGGCCGAATGAAGTTTTCAGAAGCCCGCATTTCCAATACAAAATTCGGCTTGCTGTCCATAATTCCATCACAAATCCGGCGTTTCTCCCGTTACGGTGAACATATCGTCCACTCCAGGGGATTCCGCCGCATGTCCGCTCTGCCGCAGCCGTCCGCCTTTCACGACCGCTCCGCCATCGACCGGCTCTACCGTGCCGACGAGACCGCCGTCGTGACCGCGCTGGCGCGCGCCGCGGCGTTGCCGGAGGAGGCCCGCCGCCGCGTGCAGGCCGAAGCTGCCCGGCTGGTCGAGGGCGTGCGCGCGTCCCGCACCCGCTTCGGCGTGCTGGACGCCTTTCTGCAGGAGTTCGGGCTGTCCTCGCAGGAGGGTGTGGCGCTGATGTGCCTGGCCGAGGCGCTGCTGCGCATCCCCGACGCCGAGACCGCCGACGCCCTGATCCGCGACAAGATCGGCACCGCCGACTGGCGCCGCCACCTGGGCAAGGCGGACAGCCTGTTCGTCAACGCCTCGACCTGGGCGCTGATGCTGACCGGCCGGGTGGTGAACCTGGACGGCGGCGACGAGCCGACCCGCGTGCTCGACCGCCTCGTCGGCCGCGTCGGCGAGCCGATCATCCGGCAGGCAATGATGCAGGCCATGCGCATCCTCGGCCGGCAGTTCGTGCTGGGCCGCACCATCGACGAGGCGCTGACCCGCGCCCGCGACGACGAAAAGCAGGGCTACACCCATTCCTTCGACATGCTGGGCGAGGCGGCGCGCACCGCCGAGGACGCGCGGCGCTACTTCGACCTCTACGCCATGGCCATCGGCGCCATCGGCGCGGCGCGGGGCGGGCGCGACGTGTTCCGTTCGCCGGGCATCTCGGTGAAGCTGTCGGCCCTGCACCCGCGCTATGAGCTGGCCCAGCGCGACCGCGTCGTGGCGGAACTGCTGCCACGGGTGAAGGACCTCGCGCTGATGGCGAAGGCGCAGGGCATCCACCTGACCGTCGATGCCGAGGAGGCCGACCGCCTCGACCTGTCGCTCGACCTGATCGAGGCGGTGTTCCGCGATCCGGCGCTCCAGGGCTGGGAGGGCTTCGGCCTCGCCCTGCAGGCCTACCAGAAGCGCGCGTTGCCGCTGATCGGCTGGCTGGAGGATCTGGCGCGCTCGGTCGGGCGGCGGCTGATGGTGCGCCTCGTCAAGGGCGCCTACTGGGACAGCGAGATCAAGCGCGCGCAGGAGCGCGGGCTGGACGGCTACCCCGTCTTCACCCGCAAGGCGTCGACGGACGTCTCGTACCTCGCCTGCGCCCGCCGGCTGCTGGATGCCCGCGACGCCTTCTACCCGGCCTTCGCCACCCACAACGCGCACACCGTCGCCTCGGTGTGCGCGATGGCCGGGAACACGGAGGGCTATGAATTCCAGCGCCTGCACGGCATGGGCGAGCCGCTGTACCACCAGATCGTCGGCCCGGACATGCCGGTGCGCATCTACGCGCCCGTCGGCAGCCACGAGGACCTGCTGGCCTATCTGGTCCGCCGCCTGCTGGAGAACGGCGCCAACAGCTCCTTCGTCAACCGCATCCAGGACGAGCAGGTCCCGGTCGCCGCCATCGTCGCCGACCCGGTGGCGCGCGTCGCCGCACTTCCCAGCAAGCCGCACCCCGGCATCCCGCTGCCCAGGGACCTGTTCGGCGCCGAGCGCCGCAACAGCGACGGCATCGATTTGAGCGATGCCGCGCAGACCACGCCGCTGCTCGACCACGTGGCGGCGGAGCGCCGCTGGTCCGCCACGCCGCTGGTCGCCGGCCACGCCTTCGACCGCCTGCCGACCGCGCTGCACGACCCCGCCGACCGCCGCCGCATCGTCGGCCACGTGGTGGAGGCCACGCCGGAGGACGCCGACCGCGCGCTGTCGGTCGCCGTCGCGGCGCAGCGCGCCTGGGCGGCCCGCCCGGTGGCCGAGCGCGCCGCCTGCCTGGACCGCCTCGGCGACCTGCTGGAGGGCGAGCGCAACGAGTTGGTCGCCCTGCTGGTCCGCGAGGCCGGCAAGACCATCCCCGACGCGCTGGCCGAGGTGCGCGAGGCGGTGGACTTCTGCCGCTACTACGCCATCCGCGCCCGCGCCGACTTCGAGCCCAGGCTGATGCCCGGCCCGACCGGCGAGCGCAACGAGCTGCGCCTCACCGGGCGCGGCGTCTTCGTCTGCATCAGCCCGTGGAACTTCCCGCTGGCGATCTTCCTGGGGCAGGTGGCGGCGGCGCTGGTCGCCGGCAACGCGGTGGTCGCCAAGCCGGCCGAGCAGACGCCGCTGGTCGCCGCGCACGCCACCGAGCTGGCGCACCGCGCCGGGGTGCCGGCGGAGGTGCTGCACCTGCTGCCGGGCGACGGCGCCGCGGTGGGTGGGCGCCTCGTCGCCGACCGCCGGGTGGCCGGCGTCGCCTTCACCGGCTCGACCGAGACGGCACAGCGCATCGGTCTGACGCTGATGCAGCGCGGCGGCCCGATGGTGCCCTTCATCGCCGAAACCGGCGGCCAGAACGCCATGATCGTCGACAACTCGGCGCTGCCCGAGCAGGTCGTGGACGACGTGGTGACCAGCGCCTTCCGCTCGGCCGGCCAGCGCTGCTCGGCCCTGCGCGTGCTGTTCGTGCAGGACGGCATCGCGCCCAAGGTGATCCGCATGCTCCAGGGCGCGGCGGCGGAACTGCGGCTGGGCGATCCGGGGCGGCTCGCCACCGATGTCGGCCCGGTGATCGACGCGCAGGCCCAGGCCATGCTGATTCGTCACGCCGAACGGATGGCCCGAGAGGGCACGCCGCTGTTCGCCGGACAACTCCCGCCGGAGTGCGCGCACGGCAGCTTCGTCGCCCCGCACGCGTTCGAGATCGACCGCCTCGACCGGCTGGAGCGCGAGGTGTTCGGGCCGATCCTGCACGTCGTCCGCTTCGCCGGCGACCGGCTGGACGCGGTGCTGGACTCCATCGAGGCGACGGGATACGGCCTGACGCTGGGCATCCACACCCGCATCGACCGCACCGCGCGGCGCATCACCGAGCGCATGGCGGTGGGCAACACCTACGTCAACCGCAACATGATCGGCGCGGTGGTCGGCGTGCAGCCCTTCGGCGGCGAGGGCCTGTCCGGCACCGGCCCGAAGGCCGGCGGTCCGCACTATCTGTACCGCTTCGCGGCGGAACGCACGCTGACGGTGAACACCACCGCCGCCGGCGGCAACGCGTCGCTGGTGTCGCTGGGGGAGGAGGAGTAGGGGGGCGCGTGCCTGTCAACGCCTCTGCGCCAATCCCCGCAGCACCCCCTCCAGCTCCCGCAGGTCCGCGATCACCGGCGTGCCCTCCGGGAACGGGTGGCTGCCGTCGCGGTCGCGCACCCCGACGAACGGCAGGCCGAGAGCCGTCGCCGCGGCGATGTCCTGCACGGCGTCGCCGACGAACGCCACGCGCTCGCGGCGCAAGCCGTGCCGGGCGATGATCGAGGCGGCGGTCTCCGCCTTGGCGGGCGGGCTGCCGTAGACTTCGACGAACCGGGGGCGCATGCCGCGCGCGTCGATGATGCGCACCATCTCCTCGTGCGGGGTGGCCGAGATGACGAACATCGGCAGCCGGCCGGCGTGCGCCGCCACGAACTCGGCCGCACCGGGGATCGGTGCGCAGCGCACCACGCCCTGCTCCACGGTCGCGGCGAATCGGTCGACCAGCGCGGCGATGCGCGCCTCGTCCACCCGGCGGCCGAGGATCTCGCCCTCGAAGCGGCGCAGCTTCTCCCGCCGCGGCATGCCGCCGTTGGCGTCGTGGAAGGCGCGGATGGCGGCGCGCACCTCCGGTGTCTCATCGTCATAGAGCGCTTCAAAGGCGTCGCCCTTCAACCCGTTGGAATCGCACAGCACCCCGTCGAAATCGAAGAGGATCGCATCCCACAGGTCCTGCAACGGCGCATCCATGCCCAAACCCCTCTGTCTTGCTGCGGCCTTTCTAGAACAGCTGAGCCGGCGGAGCACGCCCGATATGCGCCCCCGCGCGGGACTTGTGCATCCGGCATAAGCCTGCTCTATCATGCGCTTCAACACCGAAGGGTTTGGAGACGCCATGACGGGCCACGCCCGAACCGGCGGACCGCGGCCATGCGGCTGATCGTGTCCGATCTCGTGCACCGCTACGACGATCTGGTCGTTCTCGACGGCATAAACCTCGCCGCCGGGGAGGGCGAGGTGCTGGCGGTCATCGGCCCGTCCGGCTGCGGCAAGTCCACGCTGCTGGGCATCGCCGGCGGCATCGTCCAGCCCACGTCCGGCCGCGTCGAGGTGGCGGGGGAGCCGCCGGCCGGCTGCCTCAACCCGATCACCTTCATCTTCCAGGACTTCGCCCTGCTGCCCTGGCGCACGGTGGAGGACAACGTCTCGCTCGTCCTCGAGCACCACCCGCTCTCAACCGCCGAGCGGCGCGAGCGCATCGAGGCCGGCCTGCGCCGCATGGGCCTGTGGGAGTTCCGCACGGCCCTGCCCAGGCAGCTGTCCGGCGGCATGCGCCAGCGCGTCGGCATCGCGCGGGCGCTGGCGGTGCGGCCGGCGGTGCTGCTGCTGGACGAGCCGCTGTCGGCGCTCGACGCCCAGACGCGCGAGCTGCTGATGGAGGACTTCCTCGATCTCTGGCGGCGCGAGCGCACCACCGCGCTGTACGTCACCCACAATCTGGACGAGGCGCTGCACCTCGCCGACCGGGTCGCGGTGCTGAGCCGCCGCCCCGGCCGGGTGCGCGAGCTGGTCACCATCGAGGAGCCGCGCGACGCCCGCCGCACGCCCGCCGCGCAGGCGCACCTGACCGAGATCCGCGAACGGCTGTGGAGCCACATCCGCGCCGAGGCGCAGCTCGCCGACCGGGAGATCGCCGATGCCTGATGCGCGCACCGCCATGGTGCAGCCGGTGCGCTTCCGCGGCGGCGGCTTCCTTGCAACGCCCAAGCGCTGGGCGGCGGCGGTCGCCTTCGCGCTGCTTGTGGCGGCGTGGGAGGGGGTGAGCCGCGTCGGCTTGGTCAGCACGCTGTTCCTGCCGCCGCCCAGCGCGGTCGGCGCCGCGCTGGGCGCCATCGCGGCGGACGGGTCGCTCTGGCTGCACCTCAAGGCGTCGCTGCTGCGCATCGGCGTGGGCTGGCTGATGGGCACGCTGGCGGGGATCGCCGTGGGCTTCGCCATGGGCATCGCGCCGGTGGCGCGGGCGGTGGGGGTGCCGCTGGTCTCGGCGCTGTTCCCGATCCCGAAGATCGCGCTGCTGCCGCTGTTCATCCTGTGGTTCGGCATCGGCGAGCCGTCGAAGTTCGCCACCATCGGCTTCGGCGTCTTCTTCCCGACGGTGATCGCCACCTACAGCGCCATCGACGCGGTGCCGCGCAACCTGATCCGCATGGCGCAGAGCTTCGACCTGCCGTGGCGCGACATCCTGCGCAAGATCGTGCTGCCCGGCGCCATGCCGGGCATCCTGGCGGGGTTCCGCATCACCGCCTCCATCGCGCTGATCCTGGTGGTCGCGGCCGAGATGATCGGCGCCGAGTACGGCATCGGCGCCTTCGTGCTGACCGCCGGCAACCTGATGCAGACCGACCAGCTGCTGGCCGGCGTGCTGGTGCTGTCGCTTCTGGGGCTGGGCATCGGCACGCTGCTGTCGTATGTGGAACGCCGGCTGCTGCGCTGGCGGTGAGCCTGTGAGGGAAGAACGGGGAGGGACGGGGATGAAGTTCGTTTGGACGGCGGTCGTCGGCGCGGTGCTCGCGTGGGCCTCGCCCGCGGCGGCGCAGGAGAAGACCTCCATCGGCGTGCTGGCGCTGTCGTCGTCGGGGCCGGTCTACATCGCCAAGGCCAAGGGCTATTTCGCCAAGGAGGGCCTGGACGTCGACCTGAAGATCTTCACCTCGGCGCAGCAGGTGCCGGTGGCGGTGGCCTCGGGCGACGTGGACTTCGGCGTCACCGGGCTGACCGCCGGCTACTACAACCTCGCGGCCAAGGGCGCGGTCACCATGATCGCGGCGCAGAGCCGCGACGAGCCGGGCTACCCGCTCAGCGCCTACGTCGCCACCAGGGCGGCGCATGACGCGGGGCTGGCCAGGCCGGCCGACCTGAAGGGCAAGCGCATCGCCATCACCACGGTGGGCTCGACCTTTCACTACATGCTGGGAATTCTCGGGCAGAAGCACGGCTTCACGGTCAAGGACCTGACCATGGTGCCGCTGCAGGACGTGCCGAAGATGGTCGCGGCCTTCAAGGGCGGGCAGGTGGACGCCATGGTGGCGCCGGTGACGGTGGCCCGGCAGGTGGTCGCCGACGGCGCCGGCACCATCGTCGGCTGGGCCGGCGACGAGACGCCGTGGCAGCTGGGCGCGCTGTTCACCGCGCCGAAGATGATCGCCGGCCGCCGCGATACGGTGGTGAGGTTCGTCCGCGCCTATCAGGCCGCGACGGCCGAGTACCACGCCGCCTTCAACGCCCGCGACGCGGCCGGCAAGCCGGTGAAGGGTCCGAACCACGACGAACTGCTGGCCATCATCGCCGAGGCCACCAAGCAGAAGCCGGAGATCGTCGCCGAGGGCCTGCCCTACGTCGATCCGCAGGGCCGGCTGATGGTGAACGACGTGTACAACCAGGTGAAGTTCTGGCAGTCGGAAGGGCAGGTGGACAAGGCGCTCGACCCGGCCACCGTCATCGACCTCAGCTTCGTGCAGGGGCACACCGGGGTGCCGA
>Ga0196970_1000969_pt1 | contig 23938 bp, 25 predicted proteins | sample S1v_513CmetaG_FD_148672 | JGI IMG/M metagenome (GOLD analysis project Ga0196970, IMG submission 148672) | Soil microbial communities from Anza Borrego desert, Southern California, United States - S1+v_5-13C | ecosystem: Environmental > Terrestrial > Soil > Desert | place: USA: California... | reverse complement strand
TCCTTTCAACCTCATCCGGCGTATCCGGCTTGTTGGGTTTGTCGTATGTACGTCTTGATGGATATAATATACCATGTCGCATGTACGACATTCAAGAGGGTTTTAAAAGTTTTTCTTCGATTCGACCGAATTACTCAGGACGGAGTCCGGGGGCCGATAATTACGCTTTTTTCACACTTTTTTCCCACCTTACCTATGCTAATATTAGATCATGGGGAAGTTGATCGGGGAGCTCCCGGCGTACCCAAGAGAGAGCGATACGTAACTACGCTATAGAGCGTACATCGTATTCGCTCTTTTTGATTAGGAGAACTGATGAAAAACGACAAATACCGGCTAAGGTCCATGCAAATAGCATTAGCGAAGCTCCAGCAACGGATTGACCGAGGCGAGGTTGAAAATCCGGAAGAACGGATAGAGCAGATCAAACGGGCGTTTGGTGATGAAAATGTTCGTAGTGAAGAACAAAAGTGAGGAATAACCACAGGGGAAACATTCTGTATAACGAACAGGTGGTGAGTGGATATGGCAGAACTGACCGAAAAACAGAAACGATTTGCTGACTTTTTTATCGAGTCAGGGAACGCCACAGATTCATACAAGCGCGCAGGCTATTCGGTACACAGTGATAATGCTGCAGGAGTCGAAGGCCATAAACTCCTAAGAAACCCTAAGGTTCACGCGTATATAGAGGCGGCAATAGCCGAAAAGGATAATGAACGAATCGCCAGCCAAGACGAAGTACTTGAATTCCTGACTAGCGTCATGCGCGGTGAGGTGATTGAGCGAGTGCCGCTATTGGTCGGGAATGGGATGCAGGAACTTGTAGACAACGTCCCTGCGGTTCAAGTAAGGAAGGGCGCTGCTGAACTACTCGGCAAACGATACAGGCTATTTACTGACAACTTGAACCTTGGCGGAACAGTCGGAGTTCAGGTGGTCGATGATATATGACGAGACTATCAACATGCATTGCACCATCGTTCCATGAGGTTCACAGGGACGTCAAGCGCGGCGGACATACTCATTACTGGTTAGGTGGTGGCCGGGGCAGTACGAAGTCATCGTTCGTCGCTATCGAGATCGTGCTCGGTATGATGAAAGATCCCGATGCAAACTGCGTGGCACTACGGAAGGTAAAGGATACGCTGAAAGATTCGGTGTATGAACAGTTCCAGTGGGCAATTGAGCAAGCATTAGGCGTCAGCCAATTTTGGCATACCAGCGTCAGCCCATTAACGCTGACCTACATACCGACCGGACAGAAAATCATATTCCGGGGCGCGGATAAGCCAAAGAAGATCAAGTCGATCAAGTTTCACCGCGGCTATTGCAAATATCTGTGGTATGAGGAAGTAGACGAGTTTACCGGCATGGAAGAGATCCGGATGATCAATCAGTCTCTCATGCGCGGTGGTCCAAAGTTCACTGTATTCTACTCGTACAACCCGCCGAAGAGTGCGAACAACTGGGTTAATACCGAAGTGAAGTTAACAAGGGCTGACCGTATGACGCATCACAGTAACTACCTGACGGTGCCGAGGGAGTGGCTCGGGGAGCAATTCATCGTAGAGGCTGAGCATCTGAAGGTAACTAAGCCGACATCATACGAGCATGAATACTTGGGATCGGTCACAGGAACAGGCGGGGAAGTATTCGACAACGTACAGATTCGCAAGATCAGCAATGAGGAAATCGAGGACTTTTACAACATCAAGCGCGGCCTTGACTACGGTTATGCAATTGATCCTGTATCATACAACGTCATGCATTACGATCGTAAGTACAAACGGTTGTATATCTTCTTCGAAATCTACAAGGTGGGCATGAGCAATTACATGCTGAACCAAGAGATCGAGAAGGAGAACAAGAACAACGAGCAAATCATAGCGGATTCAGCGGAACCAAAGTCGAATCATGAACTCCGGCAATACGGCAGAAGGATACGGTCGGTAAAGAAGGGGCCGGACTCAATCGAGTATGGAATCAAGTTCCTGCAGGATTTAGAGGCCATAATCATAGACGACCAGCGCTGTCCGGAAACGGCGCGCGAATTCCTCACATACGAGCTTGAGAAGGACGCCAACGGGAATTTCAAAGCCGGTTACCCCGACAAGAACAATCACAGTATAGATGCAGTACGGTACGGAATGAACGACGAGGCGATGCAGTTCAAGGAGCGTAAGAAGCACGAGAGCGACCCGGACAATCCAACGCCGCAGGAGAAGCACCAGAAGGTTGTGAAGGCCATGACGGGCGGCCGGCCGAATACGGCAGCATATACAAGGTGGTGAGCATATGGAATTTCTAATCGGGGCGCTGGCAACAGTGGCCTTTTTTGTTTGCCTGTACGGGGCTTATAAAGCCGGTCAGCGGTCACGTAAGACCGTACCAAGGGAAATAGACGAGCAAGAGGCACATCGGGCCAAACAGCTACGTCAGGGCTTCGAGCAGCTTATGAGCTATGACGTAACAAAGGCGGTCAGCGGAAAGAAGGTGACATAATTGCAGAACACGAAAGATTGGGACTTGTACGAGGCTGGGAAGCAGTACAACAACCGGATCGAACCGAACTATTACGACACGGTTAATGCGAACCTGGACTTCTTCGCGGGTAACCAGTGGCGAAACCTTCCCGACAGCGAAATGCCGAAGCCGGTGTTCAACATCATCAAGCGTGTGATTACGTTCTTTGTCGCCTCGCTCACAACGGGCATGGCGAAGATACAGTATTCACCGTTGATGCTTGCGGACAACACTCCGACTCAAGAGATTGACGCGGCAGATGTGGCTAATCAGCAAACGGCGATGCTGTTCGATAAGTTCAAGATGGAGTTTAAGACGCGTGACGCGCTGTTTGATGGAGCGACAACCGGTGATTATTGCGCGCATTTCTATTTCGACACGACAAAACGACCGTACAATTACGCTCCGGGTGTCCAAGGCGAGATTTGTATGGAGCTAGTAGATGGCACGAACGTATTCTTCGGCAATGCCAACAACTCCATGACCGATCCGCAGCCATATATCGGATTATCCGGACGCGATACAATCGAGAACTTACGCGCTGAGGCCAAGAGATACCACGAAGCTGAGGAAGATATCGAGGGTATCCAACCAGATAAGGAATACTTTTATCAGGCTGGAGAAGCCGCTCAAATCGAGGTCGAAGCTTCCGATATCGAGGCCGGGAAAGCCCTGTACATCATCATTTACCGCAAGAAAACGGAGCAGGTTGAAGGGATCGACCCTTTGACAAGGTTGCCGATTACCGAGACGAAGACAACGATCACAGCATCCAAGAGCGTGAGAGGGGCATACATCTACAAGGACATCGATACTGGGCTGAGCCGATACCCGATCGCGTGGGGCAATTGGGAAAAGCAAAAGAACCAATACCACGGCAGGGCGTTGGCGACCGGCATACTGCCGAACCAAATCTTCATCAACCGCATGTTTGCGATGGTCATGTATCACTTAATGATGACGGCGTTCCCAAAGGCTGTGTATAACGCCGATGCGATTGCAATTTGGGACAATGCCGTTGGTGATGCAATTCCGGTAACTGGAGTTGGGTTCGAAACGAATCTCAAAAACATCGCTTCGTACCTGGAGCCTAGCCAGATGTCCACTCAAATAGTCCAGGTCATCGAGATGGTCATGCAGTACACGAAAGAAATGCTCGGTGCATCTGATGCGGCACTCGGCGAGATCGACCCTAAGAACACGTCTGCTATTATCGCGGTTCAAAAGTCATCTGCAATTCCCTTGGAGAACCCGAAGGCGAACCTGTACGAGTGGGTCGAGGACATTGGGCATATCCTGTTCGATATGATGGGTACGTACTATGGTATGCGTCCGATTGTTCGAGAAAAAGAGGTAGAGACTCCCAAAATGGACCAGTTTGGGCAGGCCGCTATTGATCCAATGGGGAATGTCGTCACTGAGAAGGTGACACAGAAGGTTACGGAAATGTTTGATTTCAGCGTCTTCAAAAATATGTGGCTGGACGTAAAAGCCGACGTCGGAGAATCGTCCTACTGGTCACAGATCGCCGCGAATCAGACGTTGGACAACATGCTTGCGCAAGGTCATATCGACATCGTGCAGTACCTTGAGCGCGTGCCAGACGAGTACATCCCGCAAAAGGATGAGCTTATCTCGCAAGTCCAACAACGGATGATGCAGGCCCAAGCGCAAGCCACGAAAGACAAATCACTGGCAGATGCTAAAACACAGATCGAAATGGAAATGATGTTGAAAAACGGAGCGCAGCCGCGATCGGCATAGCGCTCTTTAATTTTGCCCTGTCGCATGGCAATAAACTAGGCCGCGGCTACCATACCGCGAGGAGGTTTACATGGAAGACGAAATGATTCTGCCAGACGATTTCCAAGAGGCCACACCAGCCGAGGAACCAACGGTAGATACGCAAGAGCCGGAGTTCGAAGGATTCGAAGAGCCATCTGCAGAGGATACCAAACCGGCAGACGAGCCGACAGAGCCACAAGAACCCGTTACGCAGCCGCAAAAGGTCAAGATCAAGTTCAACCATGAGGAACGGGAAATCGATCTTGATGAGGCTGCACAACTCGCTCAGAAGGGCATGAACTACGAACGAGCCATCGAACGAGCGAGAGCAGAAGCAGCCCAGCAAGCCAAGGATTCGGTCATTGCAGAAATGGGCATGACCTGGAACGGCAAGCCTATTCAAACCGAATCCGAATACAAGCAAGCATTAGCCGAACAAAAACTGATTGAACAGTATAAGGACCGCGATCTACCGCCCGAAGTGATTCAGGAACTGCTGGAGAGTCGACGGGACCGGGAAGAGCGCCAGCGTGAAAAGGCGGCGAAGGAAGAAGAATCAAAGGTACAAACAACGTGGAATGAATTCTTTGCCTACTTCGAGGAAGTTAACGAGCGTGCTTTCGATCCGAAAAAGGACTCACTTCCCGCAGAGGTAGAGGAAGCAATCGGAAAGGGGCAAACGCCCCTTAGCGCCTATATGAAGCACCATAGCAAGGAACTACGCAATCAACTCAAGATCGCCAAACAGAATCAAGCCAATACACGGAAAGCGCCAGTAGGCAGCGTAACGGCTGGCGGTTCTAAGGCCGCAGAGTCGGAAGACCCGTTCTTGAAAGGTTTCGATTCAATCCATTACTAGGAGGAATAACAAATGGCAGTGAACTTGGCATCGAAATATAGCTCGAAGGTAGACGAGCGGTTTAAGCTCAAATCCCTCACGGAAGTCGCGGTAAACAACGAATACGATTGGACTGGCGTCAACGCGGTTCACGTGTATTCTATCCCGACAGTAGCGATGGGCAACTACACGAGGACCGGTTTGGCCCGTTACGGCACGGCGACGGAGCTGCAGAACACCGTTCAAACGATGACCCTCACGCGTGACCGTGCATTCACATTCACGATCGACCGCGGCAACCATATGGAGACGCAGATGGTCATGGAGGCCGGTAAAGCTCTTGCTCGTCAGGTGGACGAGGTAATCGTGCCGGAAATCGACACGTACCGACTTGCGGCTATGTCCGCTGCCGCAGTAGCAAACGGCAAAACCTCTGGGGCGGTGCCGATCACGGCAACCAACGCTTACAGCTCGTTTCTTGAGGGCACGGAATCCCTGGACGAAGACAAGGTTCCGCAGGGTGGACGTCTCGCGTTCGTTACGCCGGCTTACTACAACTTCCTCAAACTCGACAACAACTTCGTAAAACAGAGCGAGACGGGACAAAAAATGGCGAATAGCGGTGATGTAGGTAGGGTAGACAACGTTCGAATCATCAAAGTCCCTTCCGTCTACCTCCCGGCAAACACGGCGTTCATGCTCTGTCATCCGATTGCTACGGTATCCCCGAAAAAACTCGAGGACTATAAGACGCACGACAACCCTCCGGGTATCAACGGTTGGTTGGTAGAGGGCCGGACGATCTACGACGCGTTCGTTCTCAGCAACAAGGTGGACGCATTGTATGTTCACGTAACGGCATAAGGAGGGGTCAAACTATGGCAGAGAAAAAAGAAATCAAGTTTAAGGCAAAGAACGGAAAAGTGTTGATCGCTCGTGACGAGATTCAAGCGGCGGCCTTTGAAAAACAAGGACTCGTGCAGATCGAAGGCAAGACAACCGCAAAGGACGAATAGTCTACCAACCATAGTAGGCGGGGCTTAGGCTTCGCCTACTTTTTTTGTATAAGGAGGTGCTAGGCAGTGACCCTTGGGGAGATTATAAACATGATCTCTATGAAATATCCACATAGTTACGGTGAATCTTACGTCATTACGATGATTAACGATATACAGCAGCGATTGTTCCGCACGATGTTCAAGCTGCCTACTGTTGCGACGTTTGACCTTCTTGCCGGGGAGCCGGCTTATCCGATTGACTTTTCGGCCGATGGAATCGTTTCGGTTGTAGCAGACGGCGCGGACTACCCAAACCAAAATATCAAGTATACCGCCCAGGACCGCTATTATTACGTGATGGATGGATCGGCAGTAATCATCTACCCTACGCCTGATGAAGACGTAACGGAGGGCCTAAAGGTTATCCATTACAAGGAACCTGCGACTTTGAGCGGGCCAACAGATACCCCAGAAATGGATAAAGCATGGCATATGCTGTTGGTCAATTACGTGTGCCGGGACTTGGCAGAAATTGAAGGGAAAGATGGGCAAGTCAGATATTTCACTTCGCAAATCAGTGAACTGGAACGACAATACTACCGTTCCAAGCAAGCAAGACCGCATCGAATACTAGATGTGTACGATGTGGGAAGGGGCGCGAAATGAAAAAACTGTTCGTCATTTTATGTATTTTTACTCTGATCGGGGTGAACATGGTGAGTGCATCCGAAAACATTGCACAACAAACACAAACGGTCTACGACGACTATAATAAGCTTAAAAAACTCGTCGATGTCGGCTATTTTCTTGAAGATTACGTTGTATCTGGCGGAGTGGTTACCAAAGATGTGACGTATAACAATAGAATCAACGCAACGGAACTTGTAGCTGCGCTGGACAATGATGTCACCCGTCATGAAGCGATAAGCTTTACCACGACCGTTGCGAGTGCAACATATTATTTAGACTATAAAACCGGCGGCGAGTACAGTTTTGAAACGTCACATCCGAGTGGATCGTATTTGCCGATCGCCGAGGTCACGACGGACGTAAATAAAAACGTCAGCGCCATCACAGACCGGCGCGGTGATGTTGGCGGATTTCGTCTTAAGTCGGGGTATATGTACCCGGAGATAACTGAGCTTCAGAATGATCTTGCAGATTTGGCCGGCGCAGGCCGAACAACGGAAACCGTGAAAGGTAACGCGGATAACATTATTGCGTTGCAGACTGAAATCCAAGACAAAGCGATGCGACGAACGTCAGCATTGTACAATAATGCAGTAACTGAAAGTGGCGCGGATACCTCGGCGGATGCCTTGACCGTGGCGAGAACAGCACTGTCGAAGGGAAGCATTAAGATAGCATTCTGGGGTGACTCCATCACCGAAGGAGACGACCAAACCGACACTCGGGACGCCTATGCCGAGCGGTTTATTCGTGCTTTAAGAGATAAGTATCCAAACGTAACCATCGAATACCAAAATTACTCACTATCCGGCAGAACGTTGGCTGATGCAGTTAATCCAACCTACGCGAACTATTCGGATCGACCACGGCCATGGGTGACTGATCCGAATAAGGTATGGCGGACATATGTGCAAGATTATGCACCTGATTTGGTTATCGTCGCCTTTGGGATGAATGACTCCAATGGGTCTAAAGCATTCGCTTATGGGCTGGATAATTACTTTGCCACTAACTTAGATACAATGAAAACATTCGTGAACACATGGACAAAAGTACCTTCGGTTTGCTTGGTGTCCACCATCCTGCCGACAACCGATATCGCAGCGGTGCAGCAGGAATTGCCCGGATTTGACCAAAGTCAAGAGGTTACGCAGGCCGTGGCCAGAACCACAAGACAATACGCAAAAAGCAACAATTTCGCCCTGGCTGACGCAAACCGGCTTTATCTGCTCCTCAGAGACGGAACGGACGATGTTTTGAGGAAGTCGGATGCCGAATTCAACTGGGAGGGCTATAGTTCTTCCGACTGGACAGGCGATAAGGCTAATTTCTCTCTGGCTTCGAATATCCTCACTCCGAACAGTACGAACAAGTTTATCACACGTGCGCGGAATTATTACGAGGGCACCATTGAACTTGATTTCACACCGCAAGTTAACGGCGCCGATGGCGTTCTTTGGGTGGGATATCGTAAAGACACGGATCTTGGATATCTGTTATGGACGATTTCGCCATCCACCACAAACGGAGCAAGCGATTCGAGCATAAAACTGTGGAGTATGACAGCGGCGGGTAATGTCACTCTTTCTGATGTTTCGGCGGGGATAATCAACACCGGAACCAAATACAACTTGACCATCGAATCCGTTGGAAACAAACACACACTCTCTATAAATGGAACAGTTATACAGGTATTCAAAACTTATCACATTATGCATGATGGGCAAGTTTATCTCGGTTCATCCGGTGCATGTCCGATTCTAGAAAACCTGTCTATATCGTTTGAGGATTCTCTGTTCGACAGACCCATGTACTCGCAGGCGGATTTAATCGGGGAACTGCCATATACAGATACAACGTCAAGCGGCGATGGAATCCACCACCCTACAGGCTTGGGTCATGCCGTAACGTATCTACCGTCACTGTTCGGTCTGATGAACGGGATGGACGTACCTTTGCCCACCATTCCAGCGGTTGAAGTGGCCTATTCCTCGACTCTATCAGTAGCAACGGGAGTAGAGACACAACTCAGTTTTTCGGAGGTCTTCGATAATTACAACATGTTTGACTCCGGAAATCCGAACCGCATTGTGATTCAAAAAGCCGGGATGTATGTCGTCACAGCAACGGCCAGATACGACAATGTGTCGGGTGGGAACGCGATGCTAAATCTCTATGTTGATGGTGTGCGTGTAACCGATAAAATTGTACTGGATACGTGGAATGACCTAAATTGCTCAATATGCATGTACTGCGATGTCGGAGACGAAATCACTTTGAAAACCATACACAGCAACGCCGGAAGTATCAATTTGTTGGGCGCCAAACTCAGTGCAGTTGCCCAATAACCATGAAAGGAGAATACAATGGCTCTTACGCTGCAACAAATCATAGATGAGGCGGATCTGTTAGTACCCAACGCTTATCAAGCAGCCGATAAAATACCATGGCTCAACAAGGTGAACCAAGAATTTTTCGAGATCGTGAAGATTCCGCAATCGTCGGTATTTACGACTGTGGCATCTCAAGCAAGCTACGTTTTGCCCGACGATGTGAGAGATAACAGTATTGATAAGGCGCGCGTTGGTCTGATTAATTATCTATCTCTGAATTACGAAGATGTGAAGCCGGCGCAAAATTATTTCACCTTCAACGAATCCGACCACAATATAACATTCACACCGGCTCCGTATGCCTCGGGTCTTCGGGCAATCGTCAGGTACTACCGTATAGCAACGTCTACTTATGTCTCCAGCATTCTAACCGCGAATCCGGATGCGCCGGCAGAGTACCACTGGATCTATGTCCTAGGGCTTTGCGAAAAGATCGCCAATGCCAACAACGACACCGGCAAGTCTAACAACTACGGTAATGAATACAGGGCAGCATTGACCGCAGCCGCCCAAAACTATTCGAAGTTGGGTGATTGAAATGGTACGAAAGATCATACCACCCAAACGTATACCATGGGTCCCATCGGAGGAAAAAGAGCCGGCCAAACGGAAAAGCCCGGAAGTAACGCGAACAAATTGGGGGATGACGAATGATAGTCAACCACCATATACGATCAAAGAATTCCGAGGCGTCAACAAGCTTGACGCTTTTTCTATTGGCGACATATTTGCCGCGGATATGAAGAATCTGACCAGTAGCAAATACCCGGCTTTGACCGTGAGGCCGGGGTATGCACAGATTGGTGCAACCGTAGGAACCAAGGTGCTCGGGCTTGGCGTTTGGAAGGATACGGAGCTGCATGCTGTGTTCAATGATGGTACCTGGCGCAAATGGGACGGAAGCGCATGGACAACAATTAAAAGCGGACTATCAACGACGGCTGAAGCGTATTTCACAAATTTCCAAGGCGCATACACGGGCATTAACCTCATCATGGCGAATGGAGTCGATGCGGTTCAACGCTATGATGGGTCAACAGTCCAAAACGTGTTGAACGCGCCGGCTAACGCGAAGTATATCACCACGTTTCAAAATCGGCTATGGGTGAGCATGAACGGGGACAAGGAAATCCGTGCAAGTGCCCTAGATAATGCCGAGGATTGGACGCCGGGAACCCTCAACGACTCGTTAGCCTTCGGAAAGGAAATCGAATCTCCTTCTGGCGAGACCATTAACGGGTTATTCGGGGAATTGGCTAAACTGACCATTAGTTTCCCCAACTCTATTCGGAAACTGCTCGGAGGTGTACCATCCGATTTCAACGATCAATCCGTGTCGCAAACACTCGGGATCGTAAACAACAAATCATCCGTGACCATTGATGGAACGATGCACCTTTTCAATTCGAAAGGATTTTACAGTTATGGCGGTGGAGTATCGCCGGATAAATCGTATTCGGAAGTGGTCCAGTATTACGCCGACAATTCGAACGCCGCGGCTAGGAATCAATCTGCGGTCGGATCCGATGGCAAGAATCTGTATTTTGCAATCCCGATCAGCAGTTCGACAGCACCGGACACGATTATCGAATACGACAAAACGGTACGCGCTTGGAACGTCTGGGAGGACATTCAGGCGCTTCATTTTGTCCGGTTGGGGAATGACTTCTACATCGGCGATGCGCTCGGCAGAGTGCTCAAAATGGGCGGTACAAGCGATAACGGAACGTCTATAGCATCCGAACTCATCTCGAAATGGTTCACAGCACCGTCGATGTCTCAAGTTATCCGATGGCCTCGTATGTGGCTGACCGTAGATTTGCCGACTGGCAGCTCGTTAACCGTCTATCTGAACAAATCTGAGGACGAACCGTGGGAGGAAGTCGGAAGCATCACCGCGTCAAGTGACATCATTCGTAAGCCGATTTACGTAGCATCAACCAAGGTAGCCAATGCGAAACAGCTACGGTACAAAGTCGTCGGCAGCGGACCGTATACCTTGCATGAAATTGCATGGGAAAGCGATACGCTACCGTTGAGATAGGGGGGGGGATACGATGGGGAAAGTCGATATACCACAAATCGAACCGAAGGGGAATAGAACTACTGACGAATACGTACACTACTTGGCCAATATGTTGGCGATTATTCAAGAGGAATTGCAAAATTTCCTTGAGGGCCGGATAAGCTCCGAAAATATGCGTGAAATCGCTGGGTACAATGTCAGCCAAACAGAGTTAAAGCATAAAAGCGGTATTGTCGGGATGTCCGGAGCTGACGCTGCCACGGCCACGGCTATCCGGTTTTGGGCAGGCAACGCCGACAAAACAGCAGCTCCGTTTCGAGTGCAGCAAAACGGCAAGATGTACGCCACAGACGGCGAATTTGAAGGAAAGATTACGGCGACCGACATCGAAGGTGGGACGATTACAGGGGCGCTTATTCAGACTGCTGCTGCGGGTATATTCCCTAGAATTGAATTTTCTGATACAGGAGAATTGATTGGAGCGTACTATTCGGCAACTAACTTTGTTAAATTACTTGCTGTTATCTCTGGAAACCCGGGGTTCCGTATCGACAATGGAGATGTATCGGCCCAAATTGGTAACAGTGCAACGGAATTTGTTATTAATACCGTATTTGGATTCGGTAATATATACCTCCAGTCAGGTGCTGATTTAAAACTTTTTGCCGATGGTCTAGTTCGATTTCAGGATTGGGATAAAATGTATAGCAATGGTGACGGACAGACTTTGCAAACAGCATTGAATAACAAAGCCCCTATATTCGCGGGTTTCACCGGTTCAATTCCTCCTGGAGCGACGATACACGTAGATAACGGAGTTATAGAAGGGTACTCGATATAAAGACTATTTTCGCGCCTTTAGTTTTGATGGTATAATCTTCCTAAAACTAGATGGGTGTGATAATAATGAAAAAGGTAGTGGCAAGTTTCTTGGCTGGTGTATTAATGGCGACAGCAATTTCTGTATACGCTGATGATGGTCTGGAAAAGATTGAAGCTTATGTGCGAAAAGGATTGCCGATAACCTTGAATGGTAATAAAGTTGAACTCGAAAATCCTCCGGTAATAGTAGATGGAAGCACATACCTACGCTTACGTGATGTAGCCAAAATTACTGGAGTTGAGGTCAATTGGAACGAATATACACAAACAGTAGAATTGAAGGACGTTACTATTGCTAAACAAGATTCAGCGGTGCCAATAAATAAGAATTCTGGAGGTGGTGCCATGCAAACAGTTGAAGTTTCACAAATTGATAAGTCAATCGCTCAGTATCTGTCTGACATAAAAGATCGGGAATATTTGATACAAGTGCAGCAAGGATTTATTGATGATACCATAAAAAATAAATCAAACTATCAAGAACAACAATATACTGACAAAATCACCAAGTTGGAACAAGGAAAAGCTAAATACCAAAGTGAAATAAGCGAACTAAAAGCCAAAATAGCCGATCTGGAGAAGCAGAAGGCTGAGTTGTTGAAGTGATGAAATTTAAGTTTAAAAATGGGATTCTGATTTTTTTGAACTTGTTAGGTGTCGTAGCCATTCTATTTGTTGGTTCTTTTTTATTGTCAGAAATTGAATCCATTTACGATTTCATTGGCGATAAAGTGCCGATACTGGGAAAGATTTTTGCTTGGGCTGAAAGTGTGGTAAACTGACGACCCCTCTGCAACTTTCATTTTAACAGAAAGGGTATTTTTTACAAAAAAGTTGAAGATACATCAATTGCGGGTATAAAAGTATTGAAGTATCATAAAAATAGAAACAGGAGCCGGTTGCCGCCGACTCCCTGCACAACACTTGGGCGGGATCCTCCTGCTTAATGGCTCTAGCAAGGAATAACCCGACCTCTGGCTCTAACCTGGGCGGGTTATTTTCGTTTCAGGTAAGTCAACAGCGCAAGCAAGAACATGCCTAACGCGATAACTTCTGCCGTCGAAAATGTCATATGCATTCCCCCTTTCTGGAGGAACGCAACCGCCCAAGTTCAGTTGTACAATCCATATAATACCACAAGGTCACTCGTTCGAGTGGCTTTTTTTCATGCACTCAAACAAGGGGTGATACCATGGCAACAGCCGACAAATACGGATACCGGAAGTACCTTACGGGTGAAAAAGGGTTAAAAGATGAAGATGTCACATACGATAACGGCTCAATTTACGTCAAAGGCAAATACTTCGACAGCGCTGCACCAGATGCAGACGGATCGACGTACAACACAAGATCAAATCTTGAAAAAGCCTATAACAACTATCGTGCTGGCACCGTATATGATCAGTACGCTAATAACGTTATGCAAAAACCGAAGCCGATCGAGAAGCCGCAACCGTACCAGTTTGATGCCTCGAAATTATACAGCAATCCGGGATATCAAACCGGATTGCAAGCCACACAGCAAGCAGCGGCAACGCAACAAGGGAACACATTGGCCCGACTTCGGGCGATGGGGCAAGGCAAAAGCTCCTACTCAGAAGGCGTTGCGAATCAGATCGGGCAACAAGCCGTATCAGACTTTAATGCGAAATTCATCCCGCAAGTCATGGCAGATGATTACCGGAAGTATCTCGATGATATCGACATCAGCATGAAAGTGGATGATGCGAACTATAAACGCGAGGGCGACTATGCCAATGCACTGAAAGGTGTGGCCGGCGACTATTACAGTCTGTACAGTGATGGTTTGAAACGCGAATCGGATGCACGGGCAACCAACATCAAAAACGCCGCGGATCTATCCGAACAATTCGGTGTCGGAGTACTTCCAAAGGAATCCGGTGAGGCGTTGTTCGAACAAGTATCCGGTCGCCCGACTGTAAAAGCACAAACCGAACAGCGGCAGTATTTTAAAGAACTAGTCGACGCGTCCGACAAAGTCGGCAATGTTCTTCCAGAATTGGCACAACTCATAGGGGTGCCAGCTGGTACACCAACACTAAATGCACAAAAAGAAATAAACGATGCAGCTTATCAAATGGGCATGCTTGGGGTATCTCAACGTAATGCATCCACTTCGGAGAAACAGGCTAATATCTCAGCTTCGAGATTGCAGCTTGATCGGGAACAAGCGAATAAACCGAAGGAAATACCGGGGCCAAAACCTATAACTATTCAAGATATTTCAAAATATGCGAATGACGTAGCAAGATACAAGGATGGTATGCTGCTTAATCCCGACCAAGTGGAGGCAGCAATCCTTTCATATGATTTATCGGAGGATGAATACAGGAAGTTGTATGCGACACACGGACTTAAATGGGGGGGCTAATGTATGGCGGAATCGTTCGCAGAGCGCAGACGCAGAGATCTGGGTATAACAACCGGTACAGCACAGCCGCAACAGCCCCAAACAAAGTCAACTTCAAATAGTTTCGTTGAAAAACGGAAGCGAGAACTTGGACTTTCATCAACACCAGAAGTCGCTCCTGTAGAACCTACAACCAATACCGATACAAGTGCTTTACTCAATGCTATGAAAACTGGAAAAGCTCCGTCACTTGACGTTAGGGAATCACCACTTGTTCAAGATGCAGCCTCCATTCCAGAGAAACCGAACTTCTTAGAACGAATGGTACAAAACACGGTTGGACTATTTAAGGCGGCTCCTCCGAGCAAGGTTGCCCAAGAAGCGATTGACATCGTTGGCAGACCATCCGAAGTTATCGCAGAGTTTGCTACGCCGACAGCGCCATCTATTCGCCGGTCGGAAAGTGGCTATGTCGAGAATGTACCAGGTTCAAGCGCTCGGCAAGATTTTTTACAGCGCACCGGACAAGAACCGGCACAAGGCGCGGAGAAGGCGTTGGGCGCCGTGGCTGCTTCCTTCCTACCCATGGGAGGAAGCGGACCACTTGGGCCGAACGCCGGAAACTTGTATCGCGCTGCCGGGAATGTAGCCGATCGATTCCTAACGCGAGCAGGTACCGGAGTAGGCGGAAAGGTAGCACGTGAAGCCACTACAGAAGCGTTGTCTGGCGTTCCTTTGGGTTTCGGTCAATCACTCGGCACAGGCAGCGGAGACTTGCGAGAAGCCGCCACAGAAGGTGCTATAGGTGGAGCATTGGGAGTCGGTATAGGCGCTGGCGGACCGGCTCTTGGCGCAGCAGCAAAACAAGTTGCTAATAGCGCTATCGAACGTTATCTTGGTCCGATCCTCAAGAATGTCACGGAGAAAGGTAAGACGCCACAGGAGGAAGTCGTTGAAGGATTATTCCAGTCGGCCAGCATACCTAATCGTCTTACCCCGGCTAGTAACGAGGTTACGCTGAATCGGGTTATGGAACAAATCAAGCCGATCGTAGAGCAACGCCTAACGCCGCCGCTGGAGAATCCGAACGAGCTGGCGAAATACGTACAGCAGGGGTTGAAACGCCAAGGCGCGGACATCTCGTTGAACGAAGTACGCAAGGTGCCATACGAGGGATTGCAGGAAATGGCCGAGGAACTCCGGAGTACCACAACCGTCTACGATGAAGCTGTCAAAGCCGCGAAAGAGCGTGGTTTCAACCTACCGAATCTGTTGGAAGGGAAGACGCCTAGCATCAAGCAACGCGTCGCAGAGGACGCCACAAACCGTGCATACGGGGTATATCCGGAGTCGTTGCCAGAAGTCCGTAAACCTCTTACGAATGCAGCAGATGAACCGGCAAAGCAAGATTGGTTTTCTCGCCTCTTCGGGGAACAGAATGTCGGCATCACGCCATTCGGATCGAAGAAAAGCAATAGGATTGTGACAACGGAACAGCAGATCGTGAAAAATCCGCTAAAGAACAATGTTGACGGCATAGTGGAGAAGACCAAACAAGCTGGACGCGCAACGTATCAGAATGTCGTGGACTTTCTCTCACCACTCAAAACGATCAATCGAGAGACGTATGATACGGCTCAGGACGCGGCAAGGTCGAACAATCTCGCAAATACGATCGTTCGTGATAAGTTCGTCGACAATCAGGGGAATGTGATCGGATCGAGCTTGAATGATGTCATGAAAGAAGTCCGCGGCCTCGGTAAGAAATTCGATGATTATCTCGTGTTGCGTCATGGCATAACCCGCATGAAGCGCGGTGAACGTGTGTATGATGAGGCGCTCAAAATGACGCCCGAGAAGGCCGCTGAAGCTGTAGCAAAGCTTGAAGCGAGATACCCCGGATTGCAGAAGGCCGGGCAAATGTGGGATGAATTCAATACGAATCTGCTTGATTCCGGTGTACGTGAAGGGTTGATTACGAAAGAAGCCCGGGATGCAATGCGAGAAGCAAACCCAAATTACGCAGCGATGCGCCGACAATTCGACTTAAGCGAGAAGTTGGCACGCCCTAAATGGGGGAGTGGTGGTTCGGCATTTTCCGGCCAGCGGGCTCCTATTAATGAGGTATCGCCTACCGGTTCGACACGTAAGATTGTCAGCCCGGTGCGATCGGCCATTGAACAGGCTTATGCTTGGAAGAACGCAGAACTGCGCAACCGGACAATGCAGGAGATCGTCAAGGCGATCCAGAAGGACCCCGAAGGAATGCGCGGTATTGTAGAGATCGTCAAGAAGCCGTCAACAAGTTACCGCAGTTTGGACGACGCTTTGCGCGAAGGTGGTTCCGAAGAATTCTTGGAACAACTGAATAATGATTTTAAATCTCTGTTCCAGACAGCGAAAACAGGCGATGAAAACATTGTTCGGGCTATGGTGAACGGTCGTCCTGTATATGTCAAGGTCCATAATCCGGAAGCCGTAAAAGCCCTATTAGGCATGGGATCGGATCAAGCCGGGATCGTGTTCGGCGCGCTACAAATGCTCTCCAATGCAACAAAACGCGGTGCAACCGGTCTTTTAGCTCCTATGTTTGCGGTTAAAAACCTAACCGCTGACACGATACAGGCCGCAATCCAGTCGCCTAATGCCATTAAACATATTGCAGTCGATTTGCCTCATGCCATGATTAGTTCGTTTGCAGATGTTTTGCGGATACCTGGACTGAAAAATCTTGCCGAGGAATTCCGTCGAGCGGGCGGAGAATATTCGGCTCTTTTGCGTGGGGATCGCCCAGTTAATCGGGCAGTATTCAATCTCCGTAAAGAAGCGCCGTTATCTCCTGCCGGTATCGCAAAAGGCGCATTATCGACGCTCAAAGCTCCATTTAAGGGGCTTGAGAAGGTAGCCGATATAACGGAGAACGCAAACCGTATGGCGGCTTTCCGACGAGCTATGGCGGGCAAGGAACGTACTCCTGAGAACGTCCGAAAAGCCATCAATGCGGCTAGGGAATCGACGACAAACTTTTCACGTAAAGGTTCGTTCTATCAACAAACCGAAGCATTAGTGCCTTACTCGAATGCTGCCGTTCAAGGTCTGTATCGGGTATTGAAATCATTCTATAAAAATCCGGTCAAAACGTTGGCCGGCGTAGGCACGTTGGTTATAGGCCCAAAACTGTATGAATACGCCCAATTTAATGACGACCCGGATTATCAAAAACTCCCGGCCCGTGAGAGATATCGGAATGTTTTTGTTGGAAAAAATGCAGATGCTACGTTCATCAAGATGCCTATGCCGCCTGAATATGAAGCGTTTGGATCATTTATGACAGATGTGCTGAATGATGTGGTCAAAGGTGATCCACAAGCCTACAAAGGCACGTTGGACGCCATAGTGAACGCCTTTACGCCTCCGCTCGTATCTGGAGCACTTCAAGGGGCCACACAAGGCGGCGGGCCTGAGCAAAGCATATTGGGAACTATCAATTCCACTGTCGCAGCTCCATTCGTGGCTATAACGGGGAACAAGAGTTTTACCGGCGCTCCAATCGTACCGAAGCGACTTGAAGATGTATCTGCAAAAAATCAGTTTGACGAACGGACGAGCGAAATATCTAAGTGGGTTGGTAAAAAAATCGGAATGTCCCCGTTGAAGGTCGATTACCTGTTGAGAGCTTACGGAGGCGACCCGGCGAGACTCCTGCTTCCGTTGAACTCTCCAGTGGGTGGGGGAACGGCACGGAATACGCTGCTAAAAAATTTCATATCCGACCCGGTATTTACGAATACGCTGTCCGATGACTTTTACACGGCGAAGGAAAAATATACGAAGGCCAAAAACGACAATAAGGACAACGGCGACCCGTTACCGTCTTGGTACAATGAGCAAATGGAACGGGTGATCAACTCGCAAGCGAATAGTTCGGTAACGAAACGCTTGTCCACTCTGAACGAGCAGAAACGCCAAATTACCGGAAATCGTGAGTTGAAATCCAAAGATAAATCCCAGCAATTGCGGTCCATTCAAGCGGAGATTAACGACATCTACGCAGACGTCAATAGCAAGCTGGTTGAAAGTGGCTTTAAATTCCCGAATCGATAATAGACGCCTCCGGGCGTCTTTTCTATTGGAGGTGAACCTATGATCCATATGATTGTCCCATGGTGTTGTGTCATGGATAAGCCAGCCGATCAAAGCGAATTTTACCGGACCATGTGCGAATTGTACGACAAGGAAACGGCTGACCGGTATACCTATGAGCAGATCATCCCCCCGTTGGAGGACGTATGTACGACTGGATCATCGAATCGCTCAATGCCGTATGGAGACATGGTTGGAGCTTAACGGCGCTAGGAACGGCCATATTCGCGCTATTGAAGCAACGCAAGGTAAAGGCGCAGCTACGGAAGCTCATTCCGTGGCTCTTTGCCGATGACTCCGATATCCGGCAGTACGTCCAGAATCAGCAGCGTATCGAATCCAAGATAGACGCGCTGCTCGAGAGAGAGGGGATCGTATGGCAAAGTGCAAGCTCGAATGGTACAACCGGCAAAGTATCGACAAGAAGAATTGGTTTTACGTCTTCCTCGGTGGTCAAATCAGTTGTCCGTGGTGTCGTCAGGTACATCATTTACCTTATATCGAAAGGAAGGAAGCACATGAATAAGCTTAAGAGTCGTAAGTTCTGGATGAGTGTCGTATCGGCCATATTGGTGCTGGCCAATGACGGATTGGAGCTCGGATTGGATACCAATACCGTCATGGCATTTGCGGGCATCGTAATGTCCTTTATTTTCGGGGAGGCTTACGTGGACGGGAAGAAGGTGAACAAAGATGCAGACTCGGGGTATACAAGTACCTTCCAATCTAATCGATGAATTGAAGATTCCGCAAATTATCGACATTACAGACAGTCTTCCAAAGCGCGGTAAGGCCGGATGGGACGCCCTGAACAAGCCGAGAGACATCAACGCCTTAACAGACATAGGATGGCACCATACGGCGGAATTCGTTGAAGATGACGTGTCGCCAGAAACGCATGCCAACAATCACATAAGAGCGGGCGAAGGCGGATTTCCGTATCACTTCTACATTAAGAAAGGCCAGATATATCAAGGAAATGACATCCTGACATTCACCTACGGGATACGTTCAAACAACTATCAAACGGTCCATTGCGCCGTAGAGGGGTGCTATGCTCCGCACGAAGGTAGAGAGGCCGATGAGCTTTCCGACGAGAACCTCCGGGCAATGATCGGTTTGGAACTGACTCTGCGCCAGTTCCTTCCGGCTTATCACAAGACAAACGGCCATAATTACTACGTGGCGACGCTATGCCCCGGATATAGCATGACGAAGTTTCGTGAGGCTGTCGAAAACGTCAAGAACCAACTTTCCTATAAAGAAAGTGATTCGGGGCGAAACGAAAGAGCATACTCAATTGCAACTTATATGCTATGGTTGTATAACCTAGCGCAAGGAAAAGACCAATATGGAAAACCTGTAGATGAAGGGCTAAGGATATGGGCTCGTGAAAAACTCCTTTCGGCCGAAGAAAAAGTGAACGAAATGAAAAGCGCTGGATAACCCTTCCCCCACTTTAACCGAGTGGGGATTTTTTTGTTTTAATCCCTCCATTTTCGAGTATAATAAGAACATACGTTCTAATTGGAGGTGTGACATGGGTAAAAAGCTCGAAGGAAACGGCATATGGGAATCCTCCCGCATGATGCTGCCGGAACACGTCAAAACGATCATCCAGCACAAGGAATGGTTCAAACGCGATCCGCAGGAACGCCCGACGCTGGACGAACAGGAGATCGAGGACATGAGCCGGAAACTGTACGAGTCGAAGGAGGAGCAGACTTCGGTTACCGTGGAGAGATGGGAACGGAATCCGGCACGGGGAGTTGTACAGTTGATCGATATGAGGAAGCGAATTATCGTGGTCGGTCAGGAAATCGTGAAGATTGACGAGGTAATTGGAGTGGAATGAAAAGAGCGCCCGCGAAGGCGCTTTTTTTACCCCTCTCATACTAAACCACGACATAGCGTGACCGTTAAAGCGCATGAGACGGGCCGTTGTTCGTTCTGTCTTTATTATACCATATCTGATTTGTAATTTACATCTCCAGCCGGACGTTATCATCCCTAAACATCCGGCTGGAGATAAAAATTAGCGCCTGAAAACAATACTGACTCCTGATCCATCCTTGACGGTGATGCTTTCTATAATGCTGGCAATCGCCTGTTTCATTTTAAGCCTATCGCCGGATTCTATATCCTCGAGCAAGTTCCTTGCTTTTTCCTGTGCTGCAGCAACCTCGGATTGCGATTCGATCCGTTTTAATTCGTCGATGGTATCTTGGATTTCTTTACGTTCCTTCTCTATCCGATCGCGGGCACGACGAAAGTCATCCTTCGATAAATCCCCGTCTTCGTATAACTCCAATTGTTTCTGCATCCGGGCATCGAGCTTTGTTAGTTTGGATTCGAGTAGTTGGATTTCGGAAAGCTTTGGCGTCGCTTTCGAAATAATTATGTTCATCTTGCGCGGTCGAGAACTTGCCAATAATTTGATTTGCCGAATCACTTCGAACTCTAAATCACCACGGTCAATGAAATGAAAAAAGCAAATAGCTTTTTTACCGTATCCCGAACATTGGTAATGGTAATCGAATTTCTTCGTTTTATTAGTCGGACGACTGACCTCTCTACCGTTCATTTTATTACCGCAATGTTCGCAACGTACCAATCCAGTGAGCAAGTACCGTTCATTGTTATAGTTCTGACGCTGTACGTACTTTCTTGCGGACAGTATTTCTTGAACCTTATCATAAGTGGTCCTATCGATAATCGGTTCATGGTGATCTTCCGCAATGATCCACTCATCCCGCGGCCTTACAACCTCGACGGTTCCTTTACGGTATTTCCGGTTATAGACGAACTGCCCGATATACGTTTCGGATTCCAGCAAACGGCGGACGGTTTTTTCCTCCCACGTCTTACCGTTCTTCGACTTAATGCCCATTTGATTCAGTCGACCGGCGATGTTGAGGGGTCCAGTACCTTCAAGCGTCCACTTGAATATGTTTTTTACGACCAATGATTCTTCCAGGTTAATCTCGAGTTGTCCGTCAACGACGTTGTATCCATAAGACGCTTTCGATATCAGTTTCCCTTGTCTCGCCAGCGACATGAGATTATCCCGAACGCGCTCCCGGATCCGTTCCCTTTCAAATTCCGCGACAGCTCCGAGAACTTGAAGGGACAACTTGCCGGCAGACGTGGACGTATCAAATGATTCGGATATGGAGGCATACGAGCAGGAGTTTTTTTCGAAGTAATCGACTAGCTTCAGAATGTCCAGAAGGCGACGTGATAGCCGGTCCAACTTCGTCGTGATTACGGTATCATGTTCTTTATTCTGGACAGACTCTAACAATCTGGTTAGTTCAGGCCGGTGTATATCCTTCGCCGAATACCCGTCATCGATATAGATAACCGGTTGACGCCATCCCATGGCCTTACAATAGGCTATGCCGCGTTCTTCTTGCTCGTATAGGGAATTACCCTTTACCGCCTGTTCCTCTGTCGATACCCTAACGTATAAAGCTGGGCGCATGTCGTTCCCCCTAGAATAATTCCGGTTGGATGGAATAAGGTTGATTGTCCATCGGTTCAGGGGAGTACCCATTCACCTTAGCGACGTATTCCCATTCTACTGCATTTCTCCGGCTGCTGGAACCACATTTAGGGCACGTCCCGTACTTTCCGAGGTCAAACCTCCATCGGTCCCTGTGTGTGGCGTAGCAGCAGCGTGAGCACCATAAGTACATAGTGACTCCTTAATGAAAAAAGCCCGGTTAGGGGCGAATTTCATGATTCTTTATTACATTCTTTGGTTTAGGTCTTCTGTAAACAAAAATCATATAAAAAACAGTTATAGCAAGTGGTGTTATGTAATAAGGGTCAAATGATGTAAACAGACTCATTGTAACGATAAAAAGTGATATGGCAAGGAACACTCCGAAAGTTGACCGAAACGTTTTGCTATTAAATCTAGCAATAATTTTAGAATCTGCCTGTAAGCTCTCGAAATCCAAGAATAACCAATGTAATTGCGAGATGATAAGCCCAATTAGCATGTATAAACATTGCATTGTGACCCCATATATAAGCACAGATGATGGTACTAGAATGAGCAGGCAAGTGATGAATGTCAAGAGTGCCAATGATTTTGGAGGCATCTCAATTTTGCCCAAAAAGTACCTTACGACTTTCTTCAATGGGTATGTTATGTACAACCCAAGGATTACTCCCACAATTATGGTCATAATCACTACATATCACCTTCAAAATTCCCGATCGGATCGGGTATTTGCTCGATTTCTGTCAATTCCTATTAATCCACAAACAGGTAATACTTGTCTATATATAATCCAAAAGAAATGGTTTGTTTATCGCCTACACTGTCTTTTCGACATTGAAACAGGGTAATATTTCCCAAATCGAAAGAATTGTCAGAAAACTACTGTTCGAACCTGTCATTGCGTGGTATATTGGAAACACTTACATAATGTTTCATCAAACATATTTTCTCTTTGGGAGAATAAAATAAAAAAATTTGATGGGCTACTTTGACAACTGTTATACTTAATTTCCGGTCAGAAGAGTCTTACTCTTCCGCCGCCTGTCCCTCAACAAATTTCCAGAGATAAAGATCGTCTATGGTGACACCCAAAACAGTCGCCCACTTTTTGGCCTTGGTAATACCCAAGAGTCGCACCATATTGACGTAGTTTGAAACTTGCGATTCGGTCTCGCCGACCTGCTTGGCGAGCCAACGTTGATTCTTCTTTATTCTACGGAGGTGTTGGGGGACTAGGCATTTGACCGGAACTGGGTCCATCGTCAAATTCCCCTCAACATATTTTTTTTACTTAATATGCGAACATGTGTTTCCCTTAATTTGTCAAACGATGTCAATAACGTCAACTTAAAGAGAACTAGCGTTCCTGTTTATGGGGTTATATACTTGTATTACACTTCTTACAAGGGCGGTGCATCTATGGAACAAGATGTGTTATATATAAGTGCTGAGACTTTGATTAAATTAGGAATAACAGTTAATGAATCCATAAAATATTTGGAATGTAAAAAGGCTATTACTATCAATCCTGTTCATGTTAAAGCTCTTCAGGTCCTGAAACAGAAGCCGCTTGTTTCTTCATGAATCGTTTTGCTCTTACGAATGCAATGAATTCCCTGACTTCATCTTCGGAGAGTATCATATTATCTACTTTGAATGTCATTCGTTCAATTATTTCTTCATCTGTAAGTTCCAGTTCTAAGTATTCAATAAGTTTAACAGCCGGGTCTCGATTGTCTCCCTCTAGGTATCCTGCGACTTTCATTAATTCCTCA
>Ga0196970_1000968_pt1 | contig 23960 bp, 21 predicted proteins | sample S1v_513CmetaG_FD_148672 | JGI IMG/M metagenome (GOLD analysis project Ga0196970, IMG submission 148672) | Soil microbial communities from Anza Borrego desert, Southern California, United States - S1+v_5-13C | ecosystem: Environmental > Terrestrial > Soil > Desert | place: USA: California... | reverse complement strand
GCCCTGCACGCACAACCCGCTGGGCGTGAAGGGCTGCGGTGAGGCCGGCACCATCGGCGCCGCCGCCGCGGTGATGAACGCCGTCATCGACGCGCTGGCCGAGCACGGCGTCACCCACATGGACATGCCCGCCACGCCGGAGAAGGTCTGGCGCGCGCTCAACCAGTCCCGCCCGGCCATGGCGGCGGAATAAGGAGGAAAGACCATGTACGCCTTCGAATACCGCCGCCCGGCCTCGCTGGCGGAAGCGGTGTCCATGCTGGGGCAGGCCGAGGAGGGCAAGATTCTGGCCGGCGGCCAGACGCTGCTGCCCACGCTCAAGCAACGCCTCGCCCGCCCGACCGAACTGATCGACCTGTCCAAGGTGCCCGAACTCAAGGGCATCCGCGAGGACGGCGACGGCGTCTTCATCGGCGCCTTCGCCCACCACGCCGATGTGGCGGCCAGCGACCTCGTCAAACGCCGCATCCCGGCGCTCGCAGACCTTGCGGGGCACATCGGCGACCGCCAGGTGCGGGCGCTGGGCACGCTCGGCGGTTCCATCGCCAACGCCGACCCGGCGGCCGACTACCCCGCCGCGGTGGTGGCACTGAAGGGCACGGTAAAGACGGACCAGCGCGAGATCGCGGCCGACGACTTCTTCACCGGCATGTTCGAAACCGCGCTGAACCCCGGCGAGGTGATCGCCGGCGTGCGCTTCCAGGCGCCCGACAAGGCGGCGTACGCGAAGTTCCGCAATCCCGCCAGCCGCTACGCCATCGTCGGCGTCTTCGTGGCGCGGTTCGGATCGGAAGTCCGCGTCGCGGTGACCGGCGCCGGGCCGAGCGTCTTCCGCGCGACGGACATGGAGGCCGCACTCGCCAAGGACTTCCGCGCCGACGCGCTGAATGGCGTGACGGTGAGCGCCAATGGTCTCAACGGCGACATCCACGCCAGCCCGGAGTACCGCGCACACCTCGTCACCGTGATGGCGAAGCGGGCGGTGGAGGCGTGCGGATAAGGAAACAGTCCCTCCCCCGCCTCCGGCGGGGGAGGTTAGGAGGGGGCGGCGGCCTGCCCGGAAAGCCGTAGCCCCCACCCTCCCCGCTACGCGGGTCCCCTCCCTCCCCGCCCGGAGCGTGGGGAGGGACAATTCCTCCGCCCGTACTATAATCCGTTCATGCCCATTCCCCTCCCCACCTCCGTCGATGCCACCCTCGACCTGCTGAGCCAGGGCGACTACGTCGCCGACAGAGCCTTGTCCACGGCGCTGTACCTCGCGCTCAAGCTCAAGCGTCCGCTGTTCCTGGAGGGCGAGGCCGGCACCGGCAAGACCGAGATCGCCAAGGTGCTCTCGCGCACGCTCGGCCGCCGGCTGCTCCGCCTGCAATGCTATGAAGGGCTGGACGTGGCGTCCGCCGTCTACGAATGGAACTACGCCCGCCAGATGATGGAGATCCGGCTGGCCGAGGCGGCCGGCGACCGGGACCGCGACGCGCTGGCCTCCGACCTGTTCTCCGACACGTTCCTCATCAAGCGCCCGCTGCTGCAGGCGCTGGAACCGGACCTGAACGGCGCCCCCGTCCTGCTGATCGACGAGCTGGACCGCACCGACGAACCGTTCGAGGCCTATCTGCTGGAAGTGCTCTCCGACTTCCAGGTGACGATCCCGGAGTTCGGCACCATCAAGGCGCCGGAGCCGCCCATCGTCATCCTCACCTCCAACCGCACGCGCGAGATCCACGACGCGCTGAAGCGGCGCTGCTTCTACCACTGGGTCGACTACCCCTCGGCCGAGCGCGAGCGGGAGATCCTGCGCGTCAAGGCGCCGAACGCCGACGCGCGGCTGGCCGCACAGGTCGTCGGCTTCGTGCAGAGGCTCCGCGCCATGGACCTCTACAAGGCGCCGGGCGTGGCCGAGACCCTGGACTGGGCGCAGGCGCTGGTCGAGCTGAACCAGTTGGAGCTGGAGCCCTCGGTCATCAACGACACGCTCGGAACGCTGCTGAAGTACCAGGACGACATCGCCCGCATCCAGGGCAGCGAGGCGGCCCGGCTGCTCGCCCAGGTGAAGACCGAGCTGGCCGCCACCCGCGCGCCATGAGCGCCCCCAACTCCCCGGTCGGCGAGGCGCGGCTCGCCGCCAACCTCATGCACTTCGCCCGCGCGCTGCGCGCCGCCGGCCTGCCGGTGGGACCGGGCAAGGTGTTGCAGGCGCTGGAAGCGGTCGAGGCGGTGGGTCTCGGCAACCGGCGGGACTTCTACTGGGCGCTGCATTCGGTGTTCGTGAACCGGCGCGACCAGCGGCCGGTGTTCGACCAGGCGTTCCACGTCTTCTGGCGCAACCCGGACCTGCTGAAACGCATGATCGGCATGATGCTGCCGGGCATGCGCGTTCCGCCCTCGCCCGACCAGAAGGAGCTGTCGCGCCGCGTCGCCGACGCCCTGCGCGGCCCCGGCGGCGCCGAGGGGGAAGCGGAGCCCGAGAAGACCGAAATCCAGGTCGACGCCGCCTTCACCGTCTCCGACCGCGAGCTGCTGCAGGCCAAGGACTTCGAGAAGATGTCGGCCGACGAGCTGGCCGAGGCCAAGCGCCTGATGGCCCGCATCGCGCTGCCCGTCGCCGAGGCGGCGACCCGCCGCCACCGTCCCGACCCGACCGGCCCGCGCATCGACCCGCGCGCCACGCTGCGCCGCATGCTGCGCCAGGGAGGCGACGTGGCGGAACTGGTGCGTTCCCGCCGCCGCACCCGGCCGCCGCCGCTGGTGGTGTTGTGCGACATCTCCGGCTCGATGAGCCGCTATTCGCGCATGCTGCTGCACTTCCTGCACGCGCTGTCCAACGACCGCGACCGGGTCTACAGCTTCGTCTTCGGCACGCGCCTCACCCACGTCACGCGCCACCTGCGGCACAGGGATGTGGACGTGGCATTGGACGCCGTGGCGGGAGCCGTCCAGGATTGGTCCGGCGGGACCCGCATCGGCGCCACACTGCACGAGTTCAACCGCGGCTGGGCGCGCCGTGTGCTCGGCCAGGGGGCGGTGGTGCTGCTGATCACCGACGGGCTCGACCGCGACGCCGGCGAGGGCCTCGGCCGGGAGGCGGAACGGCTGCACAAGAGCTGCCGCCGCCTGATCTGGCTGAACCCGCTTCTGCGCTGGGAGGGCTTCGCGCCGAAGTCGTCCGGCGTGCGGGCGCTGTTGCCGCACGTCGACGACTTCCGGCCGGTGCACAACCTGAACAGCCTTGCAGACCTCGCCGGGGCGCTGGAGCACACCGGCCCGCGCCGGCACGAGGGCATGCGGGCCTGGCTTAAGACTATGGGCTGAGGAAACGGGCATGAGCGACGACATCCTCGAACAGGCGGCGCGCTGGCGCGCCGAGGGGCGCCGCGTGGCGCTGGCCACGGTGGTCGCCACCTGGGGCTCCTCGCCGCGGCCGGTGGGCAGCACGATGGCGGTGGACGAGGCGGGCGCCATGGCCGGCTCGGTGTCCGGCGGCTGCATCGAGGGCGCCGTCGTCCACGAGGCGCGGAAGACCATGGAGGACGGCGAACCGCGCCTGCTCTCCTTCGGCGTCACCGACGAGATGGCCTGGGAGGTCGGCCTGGCCTGCGGCGGCAAGGTGCAGGTCTACGTGGAGGCGGTGGCCCAAGACGGGGGGATGACGCGCGACATCCTCGACCGGCTGCTGAAGGCGCGGGCGGACAAGGTCCCGGTGGCACTGGTCACCGACCTGTCCAGCGGCCTGCAGAGCCTCGTGTTCCACGACGCGGTGCACGGCGGCTTCGGCTTGGAGGAGCACCACCTCGCCGAGATCCGCGCCCGCCTGCGCCAGGACCACAGCGGGCTGGTCGAGTTTCCCGACATCGAGGGATACGAGGACGAGGGGCCGCGCCTGTTCGTGCACGCCCACAACCCGCCGCTGCGCCTGATCGTCGTCGGCGCCGTGCACATCGCGCAGTTGCTGGCGCGCATGGCCGGCCTCGCCGGCTACGCGGTGACGGTGATCGACCCGCGCGCCGCCTTCGCCACCGAGGCGCGCTTCCCCGGCGTGGAACTGGTTCAATCCTGGCCCGACGAAGCGCTGGGGGCGCTCGCCATCGACGCCCGCACCGCGGTGGTGACGCTGACCCACGATGCGAAGCTGGACGATCCGGCGCTGATGGTGGCACTGCGCTCGCCGGCCTTCTACGTCGGGTCGCTGGGCAGCTGCCGCACGCACGCCAAGCGGCTCGACCGCCTGTCGGAGCAGGGCCTGAGCGAGGCGGAGCTGAAGCGCATCCACGCCCCCGTCGGCCTCGACATCGGCGCCGAGACGCCGGCCGAGATCGCGGTGTCCATTATTGCCCAGGTGGTGGCGGCCCGCCGCAACGCGCTCTAAATCATTCGGAGAGCGCCGTTTCGGGAGGGAGCGCATGTATTTCGGCCCGGTCCCGGTCGCCGAGGCGGCCGGCACGATCCTCGTGCACTCCGTGCGCAAGAGCTGCCTGATCCTGAAGAAGGGCCGCGTGCTGAGCGCCGAGGACGTCATGGCATTGGAGGCGGCCGGCTTCGCCACGGTCACCGTCGCCCGCCTGGAATCCTCCGACCTCGGCGAGGACGAGGCCGCCACCCGCGTCGCCGCGGCGTTGCGCGGCGGGCATCTCAGCGCCGCCGCGGCGTTCACCGGCCGCGTCAACCTGTTCGCCGAGGCGGCCGGCCTCGTGGTGCTGGACCGTGAGCGGCTGGAGGCGGTGAACCTCGCCGACGAATCCGTCACCATCGCCACCCTGCCCGCCTTCGCCCAGGTCGTGCCGGGCCAGATGGTGGCGACCGTCAAGATCATCCCCTTCGCCGCCCCGCGCACCGTGGTCGAGCGGGTCGAGGCCGCGTTGGCCGAAGGCGGCCCCGCGCTGCGCGTCGCCCCCTACCGCGCCATGCGTGTCGGGCTGCTGCAGACCGAACTGGCCGGCACCAAGGGGCCGATGCTCGACAAAACGGTTGCGGTCACCCGCGAGCGCCTGACGGCGCTGGGCGGTTCCCTGGTGCATGAGGCGCGCTGCCCGCATGACGAGGCGGCCCTGGCCGCGCTGATCGAGGCGACGCGTCCGCTCGGGTTCGATCTGCTGCTGATCGCCGGCGCCTCGGCCATCACCGACCGCCGCGACGTGCTTCCTGCCGCCGTCGAGCGGGCCGGCGGCGTGGTGGAGCACTTCGGCATGCCTGTGGACCCGGGCAACCTGCTGTTGCTGGCGAAGCTCGGCGGCATGCCCGTGCTCGGCCTGCCGGGCTGCGCGCGTTCACCGAAGTTGAACGGGTTCGACTGGGTGCTGCAACGGATCGCGGCCGACGTTCCGGTCTCGCGGGAGGACGTCATGCGCATGGGCGTCGGCGGCCTGTTGGCCGAGATCCCCAGCCGCGGCCTGCCCCGCGCTGGCGTGGTCGAGGCGCCGCGCGCGCCGCGCATCGCCGCGCTGGTGCTGGCGGCCGGGCGCTCCAGCCGCATGGGTGGCCCCAACAAGCTGCTCGCCGACGTGCACGGCACGCCTCTGCTCGCCCGTACGGTCGATGCCGTGCTGGCGTCGTCGGCGCGGCCGGTGGTGGTGGTCACCGGGCATCAGGCCGACGCGGTGCGCGCCGCGCTCGGCGACCGGCCGGTGACGGTCGCGCACAACCCGGACTTCGCCGAGGGGCTCAGCACCTCGCTGCGCGTCGGCTTGGCGGCGCTGCCGGCGGACGTGGACGGCGCGCTGGTCTGCCTGGGCGACATGCCGGCGGTGGCGCCCGGCGTGCTCGACCGGCTGATCGCCGCCCACAACCCGACGGAGGGGCGCGCGATCTGTGTGCCGGTGGCGCACGGCCGGCGCGGCAACCCGGTGCTGTGGGATCGCCGCTTCTTCGCCGACATGGCCCGCGTCACCGGCGACACGGGAGCCAGGCACCTGATCGGCGAGAACGCCGAACAGGTCTGTGAAATCCAGGTGGACGGCGACGGCGTACTGGCCGATGTCGACACGCCGGACGGGCTGGCGCGTCTCATGGAAGGCACCCGGTCGCCCCAGCCTATGCCGAAAGCGGAAGCCTGACCGCAAAGGTTGTGCGTCGGTGCCGGGTTGAGCATGATGGCCCGCCGGTCCGCCGCCGCGCGCGACCGCCAACCGAGGATTCCGCCCGCATGCTCCGCCCCTTCGTCCACGCCCTCGCCGTCGTTGTCGCGCTGCTGCCCGCGCTCGCCTGGGCGCAGAACGGCACGCTGACCTTCCTGCACGTCAACGACGTGTACGAGATCGCGCCGGTGAAGGGCCGCGGTGGCATGGCCGAGCTGATGACCCTGCTGAAGCGCGAGCGTGCCCGCAACCCGGTGGCCATCACCACGCTGGGCGGTGATTTCCTGTCGCCGTCGCTGATGTCGGGGACGACCAGGGGCGCACAGATGGTGGACCTCTTCAACGCCGTCGGCACCGACGCGGCGGTGTTCGGCAACCACGAGTTCGACTTCGGCGCCGACGTGGCGCGCGAGCGCATCGGCGAGTCCCGCTTCGTCTGGCTCGGCACCAACGTGCTGGGGACGGACGGCAAGCCCTTCGGCGGCGCGGTCGCCACCTGGACCAAGCAGGCCGGCGAGGTGAAGGTCGGCTTCTTCGGCGTGTTGACCCCGCTGACCGCCAAGCTGTCCAGCCCCGGCGACAGCGTCGCCTTCACCGACGTGAAGCCCGCCGCCGAAGCCGCCATCAAGCAACTGAAGGCGGAAGGCGCCCACGTCATCGTCGCCCTCACCCACCTGGACGTCGCCGAGGACCGGCAGCTTGCCTACGACGTGAAGGGAATCGACCTGATCCTCGGCGGCCACGACCACGACCCGATCAGTTTCTACGAGGGCGACACGCTGATCCTCAAGGCCGGCTCCGACGCGCATTTCCTGGGCGTGATCGATTTGAAGGTCTCCACCAAGGCCACCGACAAGGGGCCGGTCACCACCGTCGAGCCGACGGAGTGGCGCCTCGTCACCACCGCCGGCGTGGCGCCGGATCCGGAGATCGCCGCGCGGGTGAAGGGCTACACGTCGCGCCTGGACAACGACCTCAACGTCGTCATCGGCAAGACGCTGACCGACCTCGACAGCCGCAAGGACACGGTGCGCACGCGCGAGGCGACCATGGGCAACCTGATCACCGACGCGCTGCGCGAGACGCTCAAGGCCGACGCGGCGATCACCAACGGCGGCGGCCTGCGCGGCGACGCGCTGTACCCCGCCGGTTCCGACCTGCGGCGCCGCGACTTCTTCGCCGAGAACCCGTTCGGCAACGTCGGCGTGCTGGTGGAGATGAGCGGCACCGACCTGCTGTCGGTGCTGGAGAACGGCGTCTCCAAGATCGAGGACAAGGCCGGGCGCTTCCCGCAGGTCTCCGGCATCCGCTTCACCTACGACCCGAAGCTGCCGGCCGGAACCCGCGTCATCGAAGCGCAGGTAGGGGGCAAGCCGCTCGATCCCAAGGCGGAGTACAGGGTGGCCACGAACGACTACCTGCTGCGCGGCGGCGACGGCTATCAGGCGTTCACCCGGGCGAAGGTTGTCATCGACCCGTCCGGCGCGGTGCTGATCGCCACCATCGCCATGGAGTACGTCGCCGCCAAGGGCTCGGTGGATCCGAAGGTCGAGGGCCGCATCGTCGCGAAGCCGTGATCGCCCCGCCGCGTCGGAAGTCTTGACGCACGCCGCTGGCTCCCTATGTTGGCGGCCTTGCGGATGTGAGGTGTGTGTTGGCGAAGAAGTGGCTGTTGCGCCGGTACGCCGCCGGTCTGGCCGACCAGATCAAGCGCAGTCGCGCGACGATGCAGACGCCGTGGCAGCGCACGCTCGGCCATGTCGAGAGCGTGTTCATAGACCACGCCTGCTTCCGCCTGGTCTACGCGAACCGCTACCACATGTCGCGCAACATGCAGCGCGCGGCGCAGCCCTCGCCCTCGCACATCCGGCGCTGGGCGGCGGAGGGCGTGAAGACCATCGTCAACCTGCGCGGCTCGCGCGACTGCGCCTCCTACATCCTGGAGGCCGAGGCCTGCCGCGAGGCCGGCATCGCGCTGGTGGACTTCCCGATCAACTCCCGCGACATGCCGCGCAAGGATAAGCTGCATGCCGCCAAGCGCCTGTTCGAGAGCATCGAGTACCCGGCGCTCATGCACTGCAAGTCGGGCGCGGACCGCGCCGGCTTCATGGCGGCCTTCTACATGTTCGTGCACGAGAAGGTGCCGCTGGACGAGGCGGTGAAGCAGCTGCACTGGAAGTACGGCCACTTCAAGCAGGCGAAGACCGGCATCCTCGACTACTTCTTCGAGCTGTACCGCGCCTACAACGAGCGCCACCCCATCGACTTCTGGGAGTGGGTGGACACCGTGTACGACACGGTTTCCGCCAAGGAGAGCTTCCGCACCAAGGAGTGGGCGAACACGGTGGTCGATAAGCTGCTGGCGCGGGAATAGGTCACGCCGACGCCGGCGCGTCCTCGCCGAACTGCAGCGCGCACAGCCGCGCGTAGGTGCCGCCGGCGGCCAGAAGCTCCTCGTGCGTGCCGCGCTCGACCACGCGGCCGTCCTCCATCACGCAGATCAGGTGCGCGGTGCGCACCGTCGCCAGACGGTGGGCGATGACCAGCGTGGTGCGCCCGTGCGTCAGGCGCTCCAGCGCTTCCTGCACCAGCCGTTCGGATTCGGAATCGAGCGCGCTGGTCGCCTCGTCCAGCAACAGGATCGGCGCGTCCTTCAGGAAGGCGCGGGCCAGCGCCACGCGCTGGCGCTCGCCGCCGGACAGCTTGGTGCCGCGGTCGCCGATCACCGTGTCGTAACCGTCCGGCAGCTTCTCGATGAAGGAATGCGCCGCCGCCGCCCTGGCCGCCGCGACGATCTCCTCCTGCGAGGCGCCCGGCCGGCCGAAGGCGATGTTGGCGCGCACTGTGTCGTTGAACAGCACCGCGTCCTGACTGACCAGCGCCACCGCGCCGCGCAGGCTGGCCAGCGTCACGTCGCGCACGTCCTGCCCGTCGATCAGCACCCGGCCGCCGGTGACGTCGTAGAGCCGCGGGATCAGGTTGAACACCGTGGACTTGCCCGCCCCGCTGCGCCCGACCAGCGCCACCGTGGTGCCCGGCGCCACGTCGATGCTCAGGTCCTTCAGCGTGCTGCCTTCCGCCTCGTAGGCGAAGCGCACGGTGTCCAGCCGGACCGCGCCCTTGCTCACGGCCAGCGGCTTGGCGCCGGGCTTCTCGACGATGGTCGGGCGCTGATCGATCAGCTCGAAGATGCGCTGCGCGGCGGCGAGGCCCTCCTGCACGGCGGTGTTCAGCGTGCCGAGCGCCCGCACCGACGGCGCCGCGATCAGCAGCGCGCCGATGAAGCCGGTGAACTCGCCCACCGTGCCGCTGCCGCTGGCGATCCGCCAGCCGGCGAAGCCGATCACCCCGGCCACCGCGACGCCGCCCAGCACCTCCATCATCGGATCGACGGCGGAGCGCTGGCGCGTCGACTTCATGGTCAGGCGGTAGTTGTCCTCGAACGCCGCCCCGGCCCGACGCCGCTCGTAGTCCTCGAGGTTGTAGGTCTTGACCATGCGCGCGCCGGACAGGCTTTCGGTCAGCAGCGCGGTCATGTCGCCCATCTGCGCCTGCGTCTGGCGCGACAGGCGGCGCAGGCGCTTGCCGATGTTGACGATCGGCATGGCGGCCAGCGGGTAGACCAGGAACGTGATCAGCGACAGCATCCAGTCCAGGTAGAACATGGAGCCGACCAGCGCGATCACCGTCAGGATGTCGCGCACCAGGTTGGTCACCGTGCGCGACAGCGCGTTGCGCACCACGTCCACGTCGTTGATGAAGCGCGAGGTCAGCGTGCCGGTGGGCGCCGCGTGCAGGCTGGCCATGTCGGCCGCCAGCAGGTGGCCGAACATCGCCATGCGCACGTCGGTGAGGATGCGCTGCACGACATCCGTCGTCACCACGGTCTGCGCGTACATGGACACCGCCTTGACCAGCGCCACGGCGACGATCGCCAGCGGCACCAGCACCATCTGCGTGCGGTCCTGCCCCTCGAACATGGCGTAGGAGCGGTCGATCAGCAGCGGGTAGGCGCCGGTCGCCGCCGCCAGCACCGCCATCAGCGCGAAGGCGACCATCAGGCGCGCGCGGTAAGGCCGCACCCACTCCCGCCAGACGCGCCACATCAGCGTTCGCGTGCCGCCGTCGAGGCCGATGGTGTTCTTGCCGGTCACAGCCGCTTCCCTCGCTCAGACATGGCGTGAAGCCATAGCGGACAACCGCCCGCCCTGTCCACCGGCGCGCCTTAACCACTCATTAGAGTCGGGCATGCGACACTCCTTTAGGATTACCCCTTCGGAGGTGGCCCATGGACGGCGGTGTGGCACGGACGAAGCCCCGCATCGGCTTGGCCCTGGGCGGCGGCGTGGCGCGGGGATGGGCGCACATCGGCGTGCTGCGCGCGCTGAAGCGCTATGGGGTCGAGCCGGACATCGTCTGTGGCTCTTCGGTGGGGGCGCTGGTCGGCGGCGTGGCGCTGGCCGGCAAGCTGGACGCGCTGGAGGATTGGGCGCGCGGCCTCACCCGGCTGAAGATCGCTGGCTACCTGGACCTGAGGCTGCGCCAGGGCGGCGGCCTGATCGGCGGCGACAAGCTGGTGGCGGAAATGCGCCGGCACCTCGGCTCCATCCGCATCGAAGATCTGCCCATCCCCTTCACCGCCACCGCGACGGATCTGGTCACCGGACACGAGGTCTGGCTGCAGAAGGGCGATCTGGTGGACGCGTTGCGCGCCTCCTTCTCGTTGCCGGGTGTTTTCCCGCCGGTGCCGGCGGACGGGCGCTGGCTGGTGGACGGGGCGTTGGTCAACCCGGTGCCGGTGTCGTGCTGCCGGGCACTCGGCGCGCAGATGATCGTCGCCGTCAACCTGTCGGCCGACATCCTGGGCAAGGCGCGCAAGCCGGGCGCCGAAATCCCCACCGCGGCCGGCTTCGACCTGCTGAGGCTGATCGAGGAAAACGCGCCGGAGACGCCGCGCCTGTCCTCCATCGGCGCGCTGGCGCGCCGCATCTTCCGCCGCGACTACGAGGGGCCGAGCGTGTTCGGCGTGATGGTCTCCTCGCTCGGCATCATCACCGATCGCATCACCCGGTCACGCCTCGCCGGCGAGCCGCCGGACGTGCACGTCGCCCCCCGCCTCGGCCAGATCGGCCTGCTGGAGTTCGACCGCGCGGACGACTGCATCCGCGAGGGCGAACTGGCGGTGGAGCGCGTGCTGCCCGAACTGCACGATGCGCTGGCCGTGTTCAGCGCCGGCGTGCGGGAGGCGGCGCGGGTCTGACGCCGCGCCGCCCGTCCGCCCTCAGTTGTCGAGCGCCGTGCCGACGGCCGCGCCGCCCAGGCCGCCGATGATGGCGCCGCGTTTGCCGCCGAGGGCGTAGCCGCCCGCCGCTCCCGCACCACCGCCAAGCACAGTGCCGGTGTTGCAGGCCGCCAGCAGCGTCGTCATGGCGAGCGCCGCCGCAATCAGGCGCATCCGTTTCATCGTGAAAACCCTCCCGTCAAAGAACGTCATGGCGGATAAACGCGTGGGACGGCGAATTGCTTCCACACCCCTTTCGGGGAAGGGGCCGCGTCGGCATCGGGACTTGCCGGACCGCACCGGGAACCAACCCCGGACCCGGGGGTTTTCCGGGCAACGTAAGGGAGAGGCACCATGACCATCCGCAAAACCCTGACCTGCGCCGTGCTGGCGCTGTCGCTGGGCGCGTGCCAGCCGCCGGGCGGCGGATTCGAGAGCATGAACACCGGCGAGACCGTCGGCACCGTGGGCGGCGCGCTGGGCGGTGCGCTGCTCGGCTCCCGCTTCGGTGGCGGGGCCGGCAAGGTGGCGACCATCGGCATCGGCACGGTCCTGGGCGCGCTGGCCGGCCGCGAGGCGGCCCGCTACATCACCGGCAACGACAGCCGCCGCGCCGCCGCCGCGGAGGAACGCGCCATGGCCAACAACGCGCCGATCACCTGGAACAACCCGGAGACCGGCAACCGTGGCGAGATCGTGCCGCAGCGCACCTTCCAGACCTCCTCCGGCCAGACGTGCCGCGAATACACCCACACCATCTACGTCGGCGGCAAGGCGGAGCAGGCGCAGGGCACCGCCTGCCGCCAGCAGGACGGGACCTGGAAACTGGTGAGCTGACGCCGGTTGCGTCCATGGCGCCGAACCGGCAGGATCGGCGCCATGGAAGAAACCAGCACCATCATCCTGATCGGTTCCTCCCTGCTGATCGCCAGCATCCTGACCAGCGTGGTGGCGCTGCGTTTCGGCACGCCGCTGCTGCTGATCTTCCTCGGCGTCGGGCTGCTGGCGGGGCAGGACGGCATCGGCGGGATCTGGTTCAACGACGCGCCGAACACCTTCCTGATCGGTTCGGTGGCGCTCGCCGTCATCCTGTTCGAGAGCGGCTTCGACACCCGGATCCAGAGCTACCGCACCGCCGCGTGGCCGGCGCTGACGCTGGCGACGTTCGGCGTGGCCATCACCACCGGCGTGATCGGCGTCGCGGCGCACTTCCTGCTGGCGCTGCCGTGGATCGAGGCGCTGCTGATCGGCGCGGTGGTCAGCTCGACCGACGCGGCGGCGGTGTTCCTGTTGCTGCGCGTCGGCGGCATCACCATCCGCGACCGCGTCCGCTCGACTCTGGAGATCGAATCGGGCAGCAACGACCCGATGGCGATCCTGCTGACCATCGTGCTGGTCGAGGCGGCGCAGATGGGCCACTTCGACCCGGCGCACGCGGCGCTGGAGTTCGTCTGGGAGATGGGCGGCGGCGTCCTCGGCGGGCTGGTCGGCGGCGTGCTGCTGGTGACGCTGATCAACGGCGCCAAGCTCGAGTCCGGGCTGAACCTCGTGGTATCGCTGGCGATCGCGCTGTTCGTCTTCGCCGGCACCACGGCGCTGGGCGGCAGCGGCTTCCTGGCCGTCTACGTCGCCGGTCTGGTGGCCGGCAACGTGCACCTGAAGGGTTCGCAGAACCTGCGGCGGTTCCACAGCGGCCTGACGTGGCTCAGCCAGATCGTCATGTTCGTGATGCTCGGCCTGCTCGCCACGCCCAGCGAGTTCAAGGTCATCGCCATCCCGGCGGTGGTGCTGGCCTTCCTGCTGATCCTGGTGGCGCGGCCGCTGGCGGTGTGGCTATGCCTGCTGCCCTTTCGCTTCACCGCCAATGAGACGACCTTCGTGGGCTGGGTTGGCCTGCGCGGTGCCGTGTCGATGCTGCTGGCCCTCGTGCCGATCCTGGGCGACCTGCCGAACGGTCAGATCATCTTCAACACCGCGTTCATCGTGGTGATCGTCTCACTGATGGTGCAGGGCTGGACCATCGGGCCGATGGCGCGCTGGCTACGCCTGATCGTGCCGCCGCGCACCGGCCCGGTGGAGCGCGTGGAACTGGAACTGCCCGGCGACATCGGGCACGAGCTGGTCGCCTACACGGTTCACCCCAAGAGCGCCGTCGCCCGCGGCCAGCCGCTGCCGCGCTGGGCCCGGCCGTCGCTGGTGGTGCGCGACGACCGGGTGGTGCCGCTGCACAAGGCGCGGCCGATCCGCGCCGGGGACCGCGTCTACATGTTCATGGCGCCGAACCGCCTGCCCCTTCTCGACAAGCTGATGGGCGGCACCCGCCCGCTCGACCAGAGCGACCGCGAGTTCTACGGCGACCTCGTCATCAGCCCCGACGCCACCGTGGAGCAGATCGCCGAGATGTACGGCCTGCCGCTGGCCCTGCAGAACGCCAGCCGCACGCTGCGCGCGCTGTTCCACCACGAGTTCCCCAAGGGGTTCGAGCTGGGCGACCGTGTCCGCATGGGCGGCGTGGAACTGATCGTGCGCGACCTGGACGAGGACGGCGAGATCACCTCGGTCGGCCTCGACCTGGAGCCGCCGACGCCGAACCAGACCCGGCTGCCGCTGCTGCTGCGCCCCGGCCAGATCCGCGAGCGCGTCGAGACGTGGTGGGGCCGCACGGCGTTCCGCCGGTGGCAGGAACGGCAGCGGCGCGGCGGGGGTTAACGGGCCGTCTTGGCCGCGCGTTGCTCGCGGACCATCTCCGCCAGCGCATCCGGCAGCATCGGCCGGCCGAACAGGTAGCCCTGGAGCTGGTCGCAGCCGGTGGAGGCCAGGAATTCCCGCTGCTCCACCGTCTCCACGCCCTCGGCCACGGTGACGAGGCCGAGGCCGTGCGCCATACCGACGGCGGCGCGCACCAGCGCGGCGTTGCGGCTGTTCTCCGGCACGTCGATGATGAAGGCTCGGTCGATCTTCAGCTTCGCCACCGGCAGCTGCTGCACGTAGCTCAAGCTGGAATAGCCCGAGCCGAAATCGTCGATGGCCACCTGCACGCCGATGTCGGCCAGATCGCTCAGCGTCCGCACCGCGACCTTGAGGTCGCGCACCGCCGCCTGCTCGGTGATCTCCAGGCCCAGATGGCCGCGCAGGTGCGGCTGGTCTTCCAGCAGTTCGACCAGACGGTGGGTCAGGTTGCCGCGCAGGAACTGCTGGCCGGAGATGTTCAGGAACACCCGCTTCGGCAGCACGCCCCGGCTGTCCCACTCGGCCATCTGCCGCACCACGGTGGCCAGCACCCAGTCGGTGATCGGGACGATCAGGCCGCTCTCCTCGGCCACCGGGATGAACTCGCCCGGCGAGATGGCGCCCAGCGTGTGATGCGTCCAGCGCAGCAACGCCTCGGCGCTGGTCACCTCGCCGGTCTTCGCCTCGACGATCGGCTGGTAGACGAGGTGCAGCTCGTTCCGCTCGATGGCGTGGGCGAGATGCATGGTCAGCAGCATGCGCCGGGTCGCCGCCGCCGCCATCTCCGGCGTGTAGAAGCACACCGCGTTGCCGCCGTTGTGCTGCACCGACTGCAGCGCCAGCTTGGCCTTGGCGTTCAGTTCCTCCATGCGCTGCACCGACGGGTCGAACACAGCGGCGCCGATGGAGACGCGCAGCCGCACCCAATGGCGGTCGGCGTAGATCGACGCGGTGAGCCGGTCGTGCAACACGTCGGCCAGCGTGCGCGCCTGGTCCAAATCGTCCACCCGCGACAGCGCCGCGAACTCGTCGGCGGCGATGCGGCAGATGTAGGTTTCCTTGGGCAGCACCTCGATGACGCGGCTGACCAGCGCCTTCAGCGCCGCATCGCCGACGTGGAAGCCGAACGCCTCGTTGATGTCGCTGAACTGGTCGACGTCGAGCGAGTAGAGGGCGAAGCACGGCGTGGCGTCGCCGCCGCCGTCCACGCTGCCGCGCGCCAGCACCGCCTCGCACTCCTCCAGGAAGGCGGTGCGGGTCAGCACGCCGGTCAGCGCGTCGTGCCGCGCCAGATAGGAGGCCCGCTGCTCCGCCGCCAGCCGATCGGAGATGTCGCGGATCATGGCGACGAAAGTGATCTCCTCGCCCATCCGCGCCTGACCGACGCTGAGGTGGATGGGGAAGACGGTGCCGTCCTTGCGCCGGCCCAGCGACTCGCGGCCGATGCCGATGATCTTGGCGCGGTCGGTCTGCAGGTAGGTCTGGATGAAGCGGTCGTGGTCGCGCGAGAACGGCGGCGGCATCAGCACCGTCACGTTCTGGCCCAGCAGGTCCGCCTCTTCGTAGCCGAACTGCTGGCAGCAGGCGCGGTTGATCGAGCGGATGACGCCGCGCCGGTCGGTGACGACGATGCCGTCCACCGCCGCGTCGAGCAGCGTCGCCACGAACGGATCGCGGCGCATCACGAAATCGGCGATGCGCTCCTCGTCGGCGATGTCGTGCAGCACGCCGATGAAGCCCGGCGCCCCGCCGTCCGGCCCCTGGTGCGGCCCCCGGTGCGGGATGACGCAGCCGGTGAGCATGACACGCCGCCCGTCGCCGCGCGTGGCGACGCAATCCACCGGCGCCGCCACGCCGGTCGCGGCCACGCCGGTCATTGCCGCGGCGACGCTGCGGGCGGCCGGATGATCGACCTCCCCCAGGCGGCGGCCGACCAGAGCCTCCGGCGTCGTGTCGAGAAGGGAGGCGAATCCCGGAGCCACGTGACGGCAGCGCCCGTCGGCGCCGACATAGACCAGGGGAAACGCCGTATGCTCGAGCAGGCTCGCCGCCAGCGAGGCCAGAAACTCGGTTCCACGCGGAAGCCCGGCCGCCGCAGGGCCGTCCAGTTCCTTGAGTTCAGCCGCGGAGCCAACCGACAAGACCGTACCTGCTTCCCAGAAAGACGAGCCCGGCCGAAAGCCGGGCGGCAATTATGACGGTTCCAGCATCGAATTCCAACAATTCGGCGGTTGCGACGCTGGGTTTGATGCAAGCACACGAAAGAATGATACCGGTTCGCCTGCACGCGCGCCCGCGCACTCGAACGAACGGAGTAGGCTCTCCGGTATAAGGAGGGCGCGGCGACGGGGCAACCAGTTCCATTGCGTACGATCAAAAATGCCGCACCTCGGGTCGCAGTGGGCCTTTGCCGGGGGAGAACCGGACCTGTTCGCCGCGCGTATCCGTCCCATATGCAGGCAACAAGGAGAGAGCCAATGCCGACGCCCGACCCGACCACCGTCCGCCTCGACGCCGCCCGCCGCACGCTGGAGCAGGCGCTGTCCGGCCTCGTGCCCTATCCGGAGACGGTGCGCCGGGCGTTCGAAGATCTGGTCTCCGCCAAGGTTCAGGCGATGGCCGAGGAGTCCGTCCGCGCGCTCGAGGACCGCACGCGCGACCACAACCGCCCGACGGGGGCATGATGAGGCGAGACGGCCGGGGAGTTTGAAATGGTGATCCGGGTGGGACTCGAACCCACGACCACATGATTAAAAGTCACGTGCTCTACCGACTGAGCTACCGGATCAGCTCTGTGGCCGCCTCTCGAAGAGATGGGGCGGCGGGGCGGGCGGCACCATAGGGGGACGGGGCGGTCCGGTCAACCGCCCCGACGCGTTCCCAGGCTCGCGGCCTCACTGTTTCAGCGTCTGCACCCGCGTCGAGGTGTCATTGTCCAGCGCGAAGCGCTCGGCCAGGTGCTTGTTCACACGCGGGCTGACGAACTGCGTGATGTCGCCGCCCAGCCGGCCAATCTCCTTCACGAAGCGCGAGGAGATGAACTGGTGACGTTCCGATGCCATCAGGAACATCGTCTCGATCTTCGGGTTCAGGCGGGAGTTCATGCCCGCCATCTGGAACTCGTACTCGAAGTCGGACACCGCCCGCAGGCCGCGGATGATGACCGAGGCGTTGTTCTCGATGGCAAAGTGCATCAGCAGCGTGTCGAACGCCCGCACCTCGATGGCGCAGCCGTTCTTGTCCAGCGCCGCCACCTCCTCACGGACCATCTGCAGCCGTTCGTCGGTGGAGAACAGCGGGCCCTTGCCGGCGTTGCGGGCGACGCCCACCACCAGCGTGTCGAGTATCCGCGAGGCGCGCTGGATGATGTCCAGGTGCCCGTTGGTGATCGGGTCGAACGTGCCGGGATAGACGCCAATGCGCCGCTTGGACATGGGATGGTTCCTCTAGCCTGGGTCAGTCCGCCACACTCAATCCGTCGTGGCTTCCGGGCCGTTGTCCTCCCCAGCCTCGTCGCTGGCCGATCCGGCGTTGTCCCCGCCGTTGCCGTTCTCGTCCTCCGCGATGGAGGCCACCGACACCACCCGCTCCTCCGCGCCGACGCGGAACAGCGTGACGCCCAGAGTCTTGCGGCCGGCGATGCGCACGTCGTGGATCGGCATGCGGATGACTTGGCCGCCGTTGGTGACCATCATCACCTGGTGCGACTCCTCCACCGGGAACGCGGCGACGACGGCGCCGTTGCGCTCCGCCATCTCCATGTTCCAGATGCCCTGGCCGCCGCGGCCGGCGATGCGGTACTCGTACGACGAGGTCCGCTTGCCGAAGCCGCGCTCCGACACCGTCAGGATGAACTCCTCCTGGCGCTTCAGCTCCTCGTAACGCTCGGGGCTGAGCACCACGGCCTCGTCGGTCACGTCCTCCGCCTCGGGGGCGGCGTCGCCGACCATGTCCAGCCCTTCCTCGCGCTTGCGCTTGAAGTAGGCGGCGCGCTCGCCGGGCGTGGCCTCGACGTGGCGCAGCATGGACATGGAGATCACCTCGTCACCGTCCGCCAGCCGGATGCCGCGCACGCCGGTCGACGTGCGGCCGGCGAAGACGCGCACGTCCGACATCGGGAAGCGGATGCACTTGCCCAGATGCGTCGCCAGCAGGACGTCGTCCTCCTCCGAGCAGGTGCGCACGGCGATCAGCCGCTCGCCCTCTTCCTCCAGCTTCATGGCGATCAGGCCGTTGGAGCGGATGTTCTGGAAGTCCGACAGCTTGTTGCGGCGCACGTTGCCCTTGGAGGTGGCGAACATCACGTGCAGCTCGCTCCAGGTCGCCTCGTCCTCCGGCATCGGCATGACGGTGGAGATGGTCTCCCCCTCCTCCAGCGGCAGCAGGTTGACGAACGCCTTGCCGCGGCTCTGCGGGTTGCCCAGCGGCAGGCGGTAGACCTTCAGCTTGTAGACCACGCCCCTGGTCGAGAACAGCAGCAGCGGCGTGTGCGTGTTGACCACGAACAGGTCGGCGACCGCGTCCTCCGCCTTGGTGCTCATGCCCGAGCGGCCCTTGCCGCCGCGCCTCTGCGCACGGTAGGTCGACAGCGGCGTGCGCTTGACGTAGCCGGACTGGCTGACCGTCACCACCATGTCCTCGCGCTGGATCAGATCCTCGATGTCGGACTCGAACTCCAGCTCCAGCATCTCGGTGCGGCGCGGGGTGCCGAACCGCTCCTTCATCTCCACCAGCTCGTCGCGCAGGATGCCCAGCAGCTTCACGCGGTTGGCGAGGGTCTCCAGGTAGTCGGCGATCTGGTCGGTGACCTCCTTCAGCTCGCCGCCGATCTTGTCGCGCTCCAGGCCGGTCAGGCGGTGCAGGCGCAGCTCCAGGATGGCCTTGGCCTGATCCTCGGAAAGGCGGTAGGTGCCGGCCTCCGACACGCCGCGGCCCGGCTCGTCGATCAGCTCGATCAGCGGGGCGACGTCGCGCGCCGGCCACTCGCGGGCCACCATTTCCTCGCGGGCCGAGGCCGGGTCGGGGGCGCGGCGGATCAGCGCGATCATCTCGTCCAGGTTCGCCACGGCGACGGCCAGACCCACCAAGGTGTGGGCGCGCTCGCGCGCCTTGCCCAGCAGGAACTCGGTGCGGCGGGTGATGACCTGCTCGCGGAAGCGGACGAAGGCCTGGATGATGTCCTTGAGGTTCAGCAGCTCCGGCCGGCCGCCGTTCAGCGCCAGCATGTTGACGCCGAACGAGGTCTGCAGCTGGGTGTGGCGGAACAACTGGGCCAGCACCACGTCGGGCACGGCGTCGCGCTTCAGTTCGATCACCACGCGCACGCCGTCGCGGTCGGATTCGTCGCGCAGATCGGAGATGCCCTCGATGGTCTTGTCGTTGACCACCTCGCCGATGCGTTCCATCAGCTTGGACTTGTTGACCTGGTACGGGATCTCCGTCGCCACGATGGCGAGACGGTCCTTGCGGATCTCCTCGATCTCGGTCTTGGCGCGCAGGATGATCGAGCCACGGCCGGTCTGCAGCGCCGAGCGGCTGCCCGAACGGCCGAGGATGACGCCGCCCGTCGGGAAGTCCGGACCGGGGACGAACTCCATCATCTCATCGAGCGTGATGTCGTTGTTGTCGATGTAGGCGCAGCAGGCGTCGATCACCTCGCCCAGATTGTGCGGCGGGATGTTGGTCGCCATGCCCACGGCGATGCCGCCGGCGCCGTTCACCAGAAGGTTCGGGAAGCGCGCCGGCACCACCAGCGGCTCGCGGCCGGAATCGTCGTAGTTCGGCCCGAAATCGACCGTGTCCTTGTCGATGTCGTCGAGCAGCGATTCGGCCGCCTTGGCCAGCCGCGCCTCGGTGTAGCGCATGGCCGCCGCCGGGTCGCCGTCCATCGAGCCGAAGTTGCCCTGGCCGTCGATCAGCATCAGGCGCATGGAGAAATCCTGCGCCATGCGGACCATGGCGTCGTAGATCGCCGAATCGCCGTGCGGGTGATACTTACCCATCACGTCGCCGACGATGCGCGCCGACTTCTTGTAGGGCTTGGTCGAATCGTAGCCGCCTTCCTTCATCGCGTAGAGGATGCGGCGGTGCACGGGCTTCAGTCCGTCGCGCACGTCGGGCAGCGCGCGGCTCACGATCACGCTCATCGCGTAATCGAGGTACGAGCGGCGCATCTCGTCTTCGAGATTGATCGGCGCGATATCGGAGGCGGGGGGAAGCGGGGTCGTGCTCAAGCGGAACTCATGACTCGGGGTCTGGGACACGCGTGCATACCACGCGCCGGACGGCCTAGGCAAAACGCCCGACGGACCGGACCATATATATGGTATTCCCTAGCAGGTTTCGCACGTGCACACAACCGCACCCCGCCCAAAAAAGGGTCAGCGGCGGCTGAGACTCGCGAAACGCAGCGACAGGATCGACACCGACACCACGCTGGCGATCAGGATACCGTCGAACAGCCCCTGCTCCTCCCGCCCCAGCCAGAACGCCGACAGCGCGGCGACCGGCAGCATCACCACGGCGTAGGACACGAAGTGCAGCATCGTCGGCACCCATACGTCGTGCCGGCCACGCAGCGCGTTCGCCATGACGGTCTGGCCGCCGTCCACCACCAGGATCCAGGCGCTGAAGGCGATCAGCGGCACGACGCGCTCCAGCAGCGCCGGGTCGTTGCTGTAGATGCCCGCCACCGGGCCGGGGATCAACCAGTACGCCACGCCGACCAGCGCCAGGAACACCGACGTGACGGCCAGCCCGGTCCAGCCGGCCAGCGCCATGTCCAGCCGGTCGCCGCGCCCGAACGCCACGGCGACGCGCACACCGGTGGCCGAGGCCAGCCCGACCGCCGCCATGAAGGGCAGCGCGATCAGGTTCAGCGCCACGGTGTAGGCGCCGAGCGCCAGCGGCGAGATCAGCCCGGCCAGCAGCCCGAGCCCGGCGAAGGCCGAACTCTCCACGCCGATGCTCAGCCCGGCGGCATAGCCCAGGGCCCGCTGCCTGACCGCCCCGCTCCACCATCCGCTCCAGCCGCCGCGCACGCCCCAGCGCTCGTGGTCGCGCATCCACCAGACGTAGCCGACCAGCCCCAGGCCCATGGCCCAGCGGATCAGCGTCGTCGCCCACGCCGAGCCGAGCGCCCCCAGCGACGGCAGCCCCCACGCACCCCACACCAGCCCGTAGGCCAGCCCCAGGTTCAGCAGGTTGCCGGCCACCATGGCGAGCATCACCGGCACCGGCCGCTTCAGCCCCTCCAGGAAAAAGCCGGTCGTGGTGTAGAGCATCATCCCCGGCATGCCGAGGCCGAGCACCGCCAGCACCCGGGCGCCGCCCTCGGCGACGTGCGGCTCCTGCCCGGTCAGGCGGAACAGCGGTCCGCCCAGCAGCGCCGCCGCCAGCGCCATCAGCCCGCCCATCAGCAGCGCGTAGGGCACGGAGCGGCGCCAGATCAGCCCGCACTCCTCCGGCCGCTCGGCGCCCAGCGCGTGCGCCACCATCGCCACGGTGCCCATCAGCAGGCCGACGCCGACGCCGATCATCATGTTGCTGGGCAGGTGGGCGAGCCCGAAGAACGCCAGCTGCTCGGCGCTGAAGCGGCCGACGATGGCGGTGTCCACGGCCATCATCACCATCAGCCCGGCGCGCGAGACGATCACGGGCGCGGCAAGCCGCACCAGCTCAGCGGTGTGGCCACGCAGACGTCCGGTCAGGGTGTCGGGTCTCTCGAGGGTCTCGGCGGTCATGGGTGCACATTTGTTGGGCGGACACATCTTGTGGCCCCCGGCGCGCCCGTCAAGCGCGTCAACCACCGCACAGGGCACCCTTGCGCCGGGCGCGGAACCAGCGGCGGGCGCGGCCCGTTCTTCAGGGACCGTGTTTCCCCTGGGAGGAGTAGGGACCATGTCGCGCAGCATCCGCTTCCCGCTCACGCAGATCCTTCTGCTGGGCATCCTGTTGTCGTCGGCCGCGGTGCTCAGCGGCTGCAACACCGCCGAGGGCATGGGCCAGGACCTGAAGGCCGGCGGCCGCGCCATCGAACGCACCGTCGAGTGAAGGAGCCTCGCCATGGCCGATCCGACTCCGCAGACACCCGAGGTGCCGCCCCCCGGCGGCCCCACCTCCCCCACGCCCGACCGCCCGGCGCCGGCGCCCGAACCGCGGGTGCCGCCGAACCCGGAGACCCCGCCCGAGATCACGCCGCCCGAAGGCGACCCGATGCCGGGCACCCCGCGGCCGTTCACGGCCTGATGCCGCTTCCCCCCACCCCCGGCCGGCGAGGACGGATCGGGGTGGGGGTGACACCGCCTGCCCCCGCCTGTTGACCGACTCCAACGATTTGACAGGGGGCACGGCGATGGCAGACCTACAGCAGATTCTCGGCACCATGCTGGCGACCGGCATGGGCGGGCGCAGCGGACGTTCCGCCGACCACATCGGCGGCGTCCTCGGCGGATCCGGCATGATGGGCATGGGCGCCAGAAGTGGCGGCTCGGGCTTCAAGCAGACCGCCGGGCTGGCGGCGCTGGGCTACCTCGCCTACCGCGCCTTCCAGGAGCGCCAGCGCAACCAGGCGGCAAGCGGCGGCGGCACGCCGCGTCCCGGCGGCAGCCCGTGGGGCGGCGTGCAGGGCAGCCAGACCGGCACCTCGTCCGGCGGCATCCTGGGCAGCATCTTCGGCGCCGGCTCGGCGTCCGGCGGCGGTTCTCTGGCCGAGCGGCTGTCGGGCATCCTCCAGACGCGGACCACCCAGGCGCCGGCCGCCGGCCGCGATGAGGGCGCCTTTCCCGAACTTGCCATGGAGGACCAGCAGGCGCTGCTGCTGATCCGCGCCATGATCACCGCCGCCAACGCCGACGGCGTCATCAGCCCGGACGAGCGGCAGAGCGTGCTCTCCGCCCTCGACGAGGCCGGCGCCGGCGCCGAGGAGCGCCGCATCGTCGAACAGGAACTGAACAATCCGCAGCCGGTGGACGCCCTGCTCCGGCAGGTCCGCGACCCGCAGACCGCCGAGCAGGTCTACATGGCCTCGGTCATGGCGGTGGCCGCGCAGTCGGAGGCGGAGCGTTCCTACCTCCAGTACCTCGCGGCGCGGCTCAACATCGATCCGCAGCGCCTCCAGCAGATCCGCGGCGCGGCATGACGGAGCTTGCGCTCGTGCGGCGGGCGCTGCGGGCGGTCGGGACGCTCGACGAGACGGCCCGTGACCGCCTGCTCCCGGCGTGCGGGCCGGGCACCGTCGCCGCGGCGCGGGTGCTGGCCGTCCTGACGTCGCGCTACACGCTGGCGCCGGCGGCGCTGGCCGCGTGGCGGCTGGGCCATGTGTCCGGCCGCCGTCGCGTGGCCACCGCGGGACGGGCCGTCGTGGCAGCCCTCGCGGTGGAGACGGTTGCCGCCACGGCCCTCAAGATGATGGCCCGCCGCCGGCGCCCGCCGCGCCCCGGCCGGCACGTCAACGACCGTTCCATGCCGTCCGGCCACACCGCGAACGTCGCCGCGGCGGCCACCGCGCTCGCCGCGGCGATGGACAACGACGCGGTGCTGGCGACGGGCATGCTGTTGGCCGCGCTCACCGCCGTGAGCCGCGTCGTGGTGAACCGGCATTGGGCGTCCGACGGAGTTGCCGGCCTGCTGCTTGGCTACGCCTGCGCCAAGGCGACGGCCCCCTTTACCGTGAAAGGGCCATAAAAAAATGCGGGGCCGCGAGGCCCCGCATTCCGTACGGACCACCGTTCCTCAGAACGGGATCTCGTCGTCCAGGTCGTCATGCCGGGGCGGAGCGCCACCGCCACCGCCGGGACCGCGGCCACCGCCGCCACCCCCGCCGCCGTAGCCACCGCCGCCGCCGCCGCCGCTGCCGCCGCGCGACTCGTACCCGCCGCCGC
>Ga0196970_1000967_pt1 | contig 23982 bp, 19 predicted proteins | sample S1v_513CmetaG_FD_148672 | JGI IMG/M metagenome (GOLD analysis project Ga0196970, IMG submission 148672) | Soil microbial communities from Anza Borrego desert, Southern California, United States - S1+v_5-13C | ecosystem: Environmental > Terrestrial > Soil > Desert | place: USA: California... | reverse complement strand
TCGGTGACCGATCCTGGGGGAGCGGTGACGTCGTACCGCTACGACGCGCTCGGCCGGGTCACCGCCGAGACCGACGGCGAGGGCTTCACCAGCACCTACGCCTACGACGCCGTCGGCAACGCCCTGTCCCAGGCCTCGCCACGCGGCGGGGTCACCCGGCGCGAGTACGACGCGATGGACCGCGTCGTGACCGAGACGAACGCCGAGGACGAGGTCACCCGGTTCGCGTATGACGGCCAGGGGAACCTGACCTCGCGCACAGACCCTGCCGGGGTCGTCACGCAACACACCTACGACGTCCGCGACCTGCTCGTCACGACGGTGGAGAACGCCGTCGAGGGCGCCGAGCGGACCGCCGACACGAACGTCACGACGACCGTCGCGTACGACGCCCGCGGCATCCCGGTGGCCGTGACCGACCCCCGGGGCGGGACGACCGCGTACCGGCTCGACGCCGTCGGGCGCGTGGTGGCGGAGACCGACCCGCTGGGCCGCACGACCGCCGTCGCCTACGACGCGAACGGCCGCGTGGCGGCCACGACGGGTGCCGACGGGACGGTGACGGCCACGGCGTACACCCCGGACGGGCAGGTCGCGTCCGTGACGTACCCCGACTCGGCAGTCACGTATGCCTACGACGCGGTCGGCAACCGGACGTCCATGACCGATCCGCTCGGCACCACCACGTGGGCGGTGGACTGGGCCGGTCGGATCACCTCGACCACGGATGCGGCCGGCGCGACCACCCGGTACCGCTTCGACCTGGTCGGCAACCTGATCCGGACGTCGTTCCCGGACGGCCGGGTCGTGCAGCGCGTCTACGACAAGCGTGGCCTCGCCGTGTCGCAGACGGACCGGGCCGGGACGACGAGGTTCGCCCACGACCCCGACGGCCAGCTCGTCTCGACCCTCCGGACGTCGGGCGTGTCCACGACGGTCACGCGCGACCTGGTCGGGCGCGTCACCGCCATCGTGCACGCCGGCCGCGGAGTCGAGCCGTCGCGGCTGCCCTCGGGGCAGGTCAACCCGTCCTCCATGGCGCCGGGCAACGCCTACGGGCACTGCAAGCCGGGTGGCAACGGGCACCCCAACCAGCAGCCGGCCGGGTGCGACACCGGGACGCTCGCGTTCCGCTACGACCTCGACGAGCGCGGCCTGGTGACGTCACGCGAGATCCGCACGGACGAGACGACGACGCGAACCGAGTACGTGCACGACGCCCTGGGGCGCCTGATCCGCTCGCAGACCGGCCGGTACGTCGCGACGTACGGCTGGGACGCGGCGTCGAACCTCATCGCCGAGACGGTGTCCGACGACGTGGCCACCAACCTGGCCGGTGACGGTCACGCTGTGCGGCGGGAGGTCGACGCTGCGAACCAGCTGGTTCGCACGGTCACGAACCCGTACCACCTTCCACCGGTGCACACCCTGACCGTCACGGCGACGTACGACCTGCGCGGCAACCGCGTGAGCGAGGCCACCCGGCGCACCACGGGCGGCACGACGCACCTGCTCAACACCGTGACGTACACCTACGACGCGGCAGACCGCCTCGTGGGCGTGCACGACACCGGGGACAACCCGAACAACCCCAAGGACGACCTGGTCACCACGTGGTCCCGGGACGGGCTCGGCCGCGCGCTGAGCCTCACGGAGGGCGGCGTGACGCGGGCGCGGGTGTACGACGGCGTCGAGCAGGTAGTGGTGGACGGGTCGACGCGTGTGACGCGCGGGCCGAACGGCCAGGTGCTGACGGAGGCGTTCGAGACCGTCGAGGGCACCGGGCGCAACGCGCGCACCGTCACGGTCACTCGCGACGTGCTGGCCGACCGCCTGGAGTCCGCCACCACGTTCGCGGTGGACGGGCTGATCGACGCCGACCTGGCGTTGTACGGGGACTTCGGCGAGCTGCTCACCGAGCCGGCGGCGCTGACCGTGACCGGGTTCACCGGGCGGACGACGGCCGGGTCGGTGGTTGAGTTCGCGGCCCGGTCGTACGACCCGGCGTCACGTGTGTGGGTGCAGGACGACCTGTTCCCGGGGACGGCGAGCCGGTCGGCGTCGCTGAACCGCTACGCCTACGTCCAGGGCGCGCCCGAGACGTACGCCGACACTCTGGGTCTGCTCCCGGCGATGGGTGCGGCCCGGTACCAGCGGCTCAGCGCGGCCGAGGCTGCGTTCCTGATGGCGGTGGCCGCGCAGTTCCTGGCGACCCCGTGCAGCGGTGACCGCTGTCCGCGTACGGACGTCGACCGGGACCGGCTGTTCGGGAACATGGCCGCAGCGCTCTACGTGGATGACACGGTCGAGGGCTGGGACAGCTTCGACGCCGGGTCGGTGGCCCGGGCCCGCGCGACTCAGGACACCTCGGCCCAGCTGGAGCGGTTCTTCCTCACCGCATGGCAGGCGGCGTCGGTCGAGGAGTCCCACGGCTGGGCGATGCTCGCCAGCCTCGCGGTCGGGATCGGTGCGGGTGCGGCGTGCGGCCTGGTCAGCGGCGGAACGTTGGCGGTGGCGTGCTTCATCGGTGCCGGTGCGCTCAGCGGGGCGACCTACGGTGGCGTGGACTACGCCATGACCGTGGACCGGGAGGACTGGAATGCCGGCGACTTCTGGTCCACGGTCGGCATCAACGCTGCCATCGGGGCACTGACCACCGGGGCGTTCATGGCGGGTGGCACCGCGGTCCGGGCGGCGGTCACGGCAATCCGCAGCGGGTCCTCCGCGGCGGCGTCAACAGCCCCCACGAACTTCGGTCGGTTCTTCACCGCGGCACGCAACGGAGCGGCTGACGCCGCGGGCGCCGCAAACACCGGTGCGTTCTCGAACCTCACGCACTCCTCGTCGGGGATCGCGCCGTACAGCGTGCAGAGCACGGTGACGGCCGGGCATGGTGGCAGCATCCAGGCTCACCATCTGATCGAGAGAAGGTTCGCCGACGTGATGGGCCAAACCGTCGCGGACATGCCGTCGATCGTGGTCACTCGGGCAGAGCATCAGGTGTTCACCAACGCTTGGCGGGAGGCGATTCCGTACGGGCCGACCGGCACGGGGATGGCCACCCGTGCCCAGGTCGAGGGTGCGGCTCAGCAGATCTACCGTGAGTACCCGGAACTCCTTCAAGCGTTGGGGCTCGGATGACCGACTTCGTACAGCTGTACTGGAAGCGCAACCGTGGATGGCCCTGGCCGGAGGACTCGTGGGGCCTGACGCCGATGTTCGGCGAGGATGGGTGGTGCCGATCCTGCGGGGTGCCGAAGCACTCCCAGTCCGGCTCCCTCGTGCTGCAGCGCAATGGCCTGAAGGTCGAAGGTGCCTGGGTGCCGAACTGGCGGTTTGACGTCATCTGTGTCGAGCAGCGTGTGGCTGTCGAGGTAGCGGCCAGGTTCGACATCCAGACCCGCGAGGTCGGCTGGCACCCCACCTCAGCGGACGAGGCCACGCAGATCGTCGTCCCCACCGTTGGTGCCGCCTGGTTCGACCCAGAGGAGCTCCGTGAATCGGCGATCGCGCGCCACGGGGTTGATGGCGCGACGTGCCCTGAGTGCGGAGTCTGGCGATGGATGCCCCTTACCTTCGGGTTCCTGCCGCCGCTGCGGATCGCGCATTCCCTCGGGGATGTCGCGATCGCTGGGAGTCCCGAGTGGTTCGGGGACGGCAAGCGAGCCTTCCGGCAGATCCTGGTGCGACGCGAACTCGCCGAACTGATCGCTGCGGCGAGCCCACGCGACTTCAAGGTCCAGGACGTCGCGTGATCATGTCGGGGCTTGTCAGTCGGCTGATCGCTTTGCTGGCAGTGGCTGCCGTTGAGCGCGCGGGTGTTGTGGCGGCGACCGTGCCGAAGGCGGTGTGAGGTTGACTCGACTAGGAACCGTTGCGCCCGACGTGGTGGATCTGCTTCGCGGTCAGCAACCCGCCCGCCTCCGAGCGTTGGCTCTGGCTGTGAGCGAGTGGATTGTCGAGAGGACCGCCCTGGCTGATCCGCGGATCGATGTTGCCTTCTCGGTTCTCCGTGGGCGGCAGCCAAGGGGGCACGGTGACCGGGCCGCGGTGAGGGAGCTCGAGGATGAGCTCGACGCGCGCGCTTGGGCCATTCAGGACGCGGCCGAGGGTGGCAACGCTGTCGCTGAGGACTATCTCGCCGCATTCGCCCGTGCTCGTGCGGCAGGTGCCGTCGGGTGGGCGATGGACGATGACGCACTTCGCGCCGCTGTCGAGGCCGTGTACGAGGCACAAGCAGCGACGGGCGAGCTCGGCGTACTTCGACCCCTCATTGAAGCCCTGCTTGCGTGATGCCCCGTCGGCCGAGGACTGCCTTCCGAGGCGGTCCGGCGGGCACGGTCGGACTTCCCCGCCTGCCGCCCTGAGTACGGTGCCGTGATGAGCCATACGCATGCCGCGAGCCTGAACGGAACGGTCAGTGGGGAAGTGACCAACCCGCGTCCCATCCGCGGGTGACCGGATGGGTCGTCGATCGTCCATGTCATGCGCTGGCCCCTCCGTACCCGTCTCGAGTGCACGTTGGTGAACGGGCGAGGTCCCGGTGCGGTCGAGCGCTTCGGCTGCTGCACCCGAACGGGTGATCTGCGCACCGATCCGTGCATCACGTCAACGGATCGGCTCCTTGCGGCGTGAGTAGTGGCATGACGGTTCTCGTGCGCGCCGACGACGACGACGCCACGCTGGTCGTGACGCCTGCCGACGCCGCCCCGCCCGGCGTGAGGTGGCCCGCGTTCACGCCGGCGCAGCGCAGGATGGCGGACGCGGAGTTCGTCGCGTTCGCAACCGCGGCGCGCGCGGAGCTTGGCCGGACCGCGTGGCTGCTGACCGGTGACACCCACCACGCCGCCGAGCTGGTTCAGGTGGCGTTGGTGCGGACCTACGTCCACTGGCCCCGCGCGCGAGCCGGGGAGCCGCTCGCCTACGCGCGTCGCGTCCTGGTCAACGCCCGGATCGACACGTGGCGCAGGCGCCGTAGCGAGGTCTTGTCCGCGCCCGACGCCCTGGCGCACGTCGCCGTTGCCCTCGATGACGTCGTCGCGTCCGACGACCGCGACGAAATCGTCCGGGCGCTGGCGACGCTGAGCGACGGCCAGCGTCGGGTCGTCGTCCTCCGGTACCTCGTCGGGCTCCCGGAGCGTGAAGTGGCCGACTACCTGGACGTGTCGGTCGGCACCGTGAAGACCCAGGCGTCGCGCGGCCTGCGACGGCTGCGCGAGGAACTCGGAGCGCTGGAGGGCGCACCCGCGGACGGAGGACGACACGATGCATGACGTCGACGAGCAGTGGCTGGGCCGGCTGCGCGGCCGGATCGACGGCGTTGTTCCGGACGTCGCCGTGGACGTGGACGGTGCGCTGCAAGTCGGGCGCCGACGCCGGACGGCCAGGCGTCTGGCGGGCGCCGGTGGCGCGCTCGGGGTCGTCGCGGCACTCGCGGTCGGGGTGCCGGCGCTGACCGGGATGCCGGAGGACGGCCGCGCGGTCGTGGCCGAGCCGAGGCCGTCTGCCGAGCCCAGGCCCGGTGACGCCGCGATTCTCGACGCCCCGGACTGCTTCGCGGACGAGGTGCTGGCGCAGGCCGGGCTTCACGAGGCGTTCATGTCTGGTACCGGGCTGGAGGATGTGATCGCGCAGCGGCGGACGGGCCCGGCACCGGTCGCCGGTGCGGTGCCGGACGGGTTCGAAGCCGTCGCGGCGGTCCAGTGCCGGATGGCGTTCTCCCGGCCACACCCGCTCGCCCCGGCGGTGTACGAGGAGGTCCGCCTCGAGGGTGACATCGCGGCGCTGGTGGCAGCGCTGGCACTACCGCCGCAGGCGCCTGAGAGTCACGCGGACACCATCTGCGACGCGTCGTTCGTCCCCACCCCGGCGCTCTACCTGGTTTCAGCCGACGGCCGGGCGGTGCGGCCGACGTTCCCGAGCGGGGTCTGCCACCCTCGGCCCGAACCTTTGGCGGCCGTCGCCGCACTGAAGCCTGTTGAGGTCATCAGCTACGAGGGCAGCTTCGACGCCTACGACGACCAGCAGCTCCAGGAGGGGATCGGGATCGTCTCCCGCGCGCTGCACGACTCCGGCCTCCCGTGGAGCGCGGTGCGTCCGGCGCCCGACAAGGCCGGCCTCGTCGTCGTCGGCCCCGGCTGGGCGACCCGGTACGGGCGGCCCGGCGACGTCGACGCGTTGCTCGACGCCACACTTCCGGGCGTGCCGATCACCTACGCCTCGGGTGAGCTGGACCCAGGCAGCCGGCCATGGGACATGACCGCGACCGACGGCTACTGGATCATGGACGTCACGCGCCCCGACCGCAGCAGCGGGACCAGCCCGGCCGGCGAGATCCTGGAGATCACCTACCCGGAGGGCACCCCCCGCGGCGCCGGCTACGTGCTGGAGAGATTCGTCGGGGGCTGGTACCAGGCGGAGTACCTGCTCACTGCAGTCCCGGCCGGCAGCGGCCTTGAGCCGGGGTGGGCCGCGCTCGAGGAGGGTGTCACCTGGGACGACGTCGTCATCACCGGGCCAGGTCCGGACCTGCTGCGCATCCCCGAGTCCGCCGACGGCGAGTACTACCGGCTCTGCACGGCAAACGCGCCTCAGAACCTCTGCACCCAGTTGTTCTAGCCACCCGATGTGAGCCGCCCGGATCGTCACGGACTGCCACGAGGCGTGCGCTCCGGGTCGCCCCTGGTTGACGGCAAGGGCGAACTCGTCGAAAGGCGCGCGCCCGCGCAGGAGTCATCGATGCGCATGCGCGGTCGATCGGCCGAACAGCGCAACCGTTGGGACCAGCACGGACGGCGGCTGCGCGGTGCGGGGAGGCGACACCGAGCGCGTGGGACAGAGTTTGCCGACCGCAGCGGCAGCCGTCCCGGGGGGCGGGGTCATCGGCCGCCGCGCCTGACCACTGCGAGGCCCATCGCCGCGGTGGTGAGCGACACGGCGGCAGCCGCGACGAACGCCGCTCCGAAGCCTTGCGAGGAGATCGCCGTCGTTCCTGCGCCGCTGGCGCCCGCCGCCGTGACGGCCACACCGGTGAACACAGCCATACCCAGAGCCCCACCGACGTGGCTCCCCGTGCTCGCCAGCCCGGCGGCAAGGCCCGCACGGTGAGTTGGCACCGCGGCAGCGATCACCATCGTCGTCGGCGTGAAGCTGAGGGCCACGCCAGTGGCCACGAGCAGGAGGGCCGGCAGGACGTCGAGGCCGTAGACGACCGAGGACGGTGTCCGGGCGAGCCAGAGCTGCCCCGCGGCGAGCACCACGAGCCCGACGACGAGGCTGCGCTCCGGCCCGACGCGGCGCAGGACCCGCGGCAGGAGGACCAGGGACACGGCAAGACCCCCGAGCGATGTCGGCACCATGGCCAGTCCGGCCGTCTGCGGCGCCATGCCCAACCCCTGCTGGAGGAAGAGGGCGATGAGCACGAAGGTCGATCCCCGTGCCGCCCCCCCGAGGACCGCGAGGAGCGCCCCGACCGACATCGGCCTGGCGGCGAAGAGGTCGAGAGGCAGGATGGGGTCGGCCGCACGGCGCTCCACGAGTACGAAGGCCACCATGAGTGCCGCGGCCACGGCCCCGCCGATGAGGACCGACGGCGCCGTCCACCCGGCGTCGGGCACCGCCAGCGCCGCGTGGACCAGGGCGAGCACCGCTCCGGTGACGGTTGCGGCGCCCGCAGCGTCGAAGGGGCGGCGCGCCCCTCGGCGCCCGTCGTCGAGGAGGCGGTGCGCCGCGAAGATGCCGACGACGGACACGGGCACGGTCGCGTAGAACACGAACGACCAGCCGACCGTGCCGGACAGCAGCCCACCCGCGAGGACCCCTGTCGCCCCACCCAACGTGGACGCCGCGCCCCACGCGCTCATCGCCAGGGCCCGGGCCGGCCCGGGGAACATCACCAGCAGCAGGGACATGGCCGCCGGGCTGAGCGCGGCCGCCCCGGCCCCCTGCACGACGCGGGCCGCGACGAGGGCCACCTCGCTGCTCGCGGTGGCTGCGAGCAGCGTGCCCGTGGTGAAGACCGCGGATCCGACGACGAACATGCGACGCCGCCCGACGACGTCGGCCGCGCGGCCGGCGAGGAGCAGGAGGCCTCCGAGGGTCAGCACGTACGCGTTCACCACCCAGGCGACACCGCGCGGGCTGAGTGCGAGGTCGGCCTGGATGGACGGCAGCGCGACGTTGACGATCGAGGTGTCGAGCATGACGACGAACTGGGCCGAGACGAGCAGGCCCAGCGCTGCCCGCCGCCTGTGGGGCCGACGCTCCACCTCGCCCGCCGCGCCGACGACGACGTGGGCACGATCCGCGTACCGCGCGCTCGTGCCCTCACGCTGGCCGATCGAGGGAGTTGTGGTGGTCATCGTCGTTGCTCCTCGCGTCCGGCGGTCGGTGGGTGCGGGCCGGTAGGTGGCGCCGTGTCCACGGTCCCGCCGGGACCAGGGGGCTCGCGCCGGTGAAATCACCGGGATCCCCGTGCCTGCCGCGAAGAGTGGCACCACGTTCGGCTCGAGCCGGGCTCAGCGCAGGTCGAGGGCGGCGAGCTCCGCGCGCGAGGAGACCCCGAGCTTGGTGAACACGTTGCGCAGGTGGAAGTCGATGGTCCGAGGTGACAGGAACAGCTGCGCTGCAGCGTCACGGGTGCTCAAGCCTTGCCGCACCAGCTCGGCGACGTGTCGTTCCTGAGGTGTGAGGGCGACGGACGGGCCGTCGTCCCGCCTGCGCGAGGTCTCGCCCGACGCCCGTAGCTCATTGCGTGCCCGCGCCGCCCAGCGCGCCGCGCCGACGTCGTCGAAGGTGCCCAGGGCGGCGCGGAGGTGCTCGCGCGCGTCCACCCGACGGCGTGAGCGCCGGAGGAGCTCCCCGAACGCCAGCTCCGTCCGGGCCTGGTCGACCCTGCGCGGTGAGCGCGCGTGCGCGTCGAGGGCCTCTTCGAACAGCGACTGCGCCTCGGACCCGTCGGCGAGCAGGGCACGCGCGTGAGCGGCGGATGCCACGGCCCAGGGCGCCCCGGTGTGCTCGGCCCGTGCTGTGAGCTCGTCCGCCCACTCGCGCAGCCGGCCGGTTCGACCGGCGCGGGCGGCCGCTTCGATGCGGTCCAGCGCCGACATGTTCGCGACCATCGCGTGGCTGATCTGCTCGAAGTGGTGGAGGGCGACCTCCGGCGTGTCCGCCGCGGCGACGCCGCGCGCCCAGAGGAGCACGTCGCGGCTGACGACGCCGGTCAGCCCGACGTCTCTGACCCGCGTCGGACGGTCGAACTCGGTGCTGCAGCGGTCGAACTCGGCCTGGTCGCCGCGCAGCGCAGCGAGCAGGGTGAGCCAAGCCAACGGCAGGGTGCCCAGCGGGTCGTGCCCGGTTCCGCGCGCCAGGTCGAGCGCCTCCGCCGAGCCGGCGGCGGCGGCGCGCCAGTCGCCGGTGCTGATCTCCGCGGCAGCGCGCCGGGCGAGCCCGTACAGGATGGTCACCGGCGCCCCCGCCTCCCGAGCGTCGACGACGAACCGGCCGTACTCGTCGAGCGCGACCTCGTCGTCGCCGATGTACAGCGCAGCGAGACCCCTGTTCGGCACGAGGTCGACGTCCCCGCCGGCCGGGTCCTCGGCGAAGGCGCGCCGGAACTCGGCCGCTGCCTGACGCAGGTTGCCGCGGGCGATGTGGGCGAAGCCCGCGAGGAGCAGGGCCGACGAGCGCGCCGCGCCGGGCGGCATCGAGTCCAGGTCGCCGATGAACTCCATCGGGTCGATGTCGATGCCGGAGTCGGCGCCGAACGTGGCCGCAGCAGCCGCCATCCGCGCCAGCACGGTGGCTCGGGTGAAGTCCGTGCCCGCGACGTCACGAGCCGCCTGCAGCAGAACCCTGTGCCCGACCGCCCCTGACCCGATGTTCCACTCGATCCGGGCGCGCAGCCGATCGACGTCGGCGCTCACCAGGACGCTGTCGGCGGCGCTCCGCGCGGCCTCCGCGAGGGCGCGAGCACGCCCTGGCTGGGCGCCCGCCCATGCTGCGTCGGCAGCGGACAGCAGACGGGACGCGCGTGGACCCGTGGCAGCCGTGAGCTCGGCGGCACGTTCCCACGCGGCCGAAGCCGCCTCGAGCCCGCCACGCCTGCTGGCGCGCTCGGCGACCTCGTCGAGCGCGACGGCGACGGCTTCGTCCGGCCCCTCCGCCGCTGCCGCTCGGTGCCACGCGCGCCGGTCGACCTCGCCGCTGCCGTCCAGCGCATCCGCGAGCGCCCGGTGGACCGCCCTGCGTTGGCTTCCCGTCGCCGCTCCGTAGACCGCGGACCGCACCAGCGGGTGACGCAGGGTCGCGACCCCGTCCACGACACTGACGAGGCCGGAGTCCTCCGCGGCGCTGACCTCATCGGATGAGGCGCCGAGCGCGAGAGCCGCCTGACGCACGATCGCAGCCCTGCCGGAGTCGTCGGCTGCTGCGACCAGCAGGAACGTCTGCGCGCCCGGAGGAAGGCGTCTGATGCGGTCGAGGAAGGCGCGCTCCACCCCCTCGGTCAGCGGCAGCTTCGCCGGCAGGGGTACCTGGCCGCTGAGCTGACCGGTCGGGAGCGCCCCGGCCAGCTCGACGAGGGCGAGCGGGTTGCCTCCGGTGCTCGTCACGAGCCGGTCGACGACGTCGCCTGGGACCGGGACTCCCGCGTGTGCCGTGAGCAGGACGCCGGCGTCGGCCGCATCGAGTCCACCCAGACCGCGATCGGGCAGCTCACCGGCGTCGAAGCGCCGGACGTCGTCGTCCCGGGCGGCGAACAGCAGAGCGATCCGCTCGGCCTGCAGGCGGCGTGCCACGAAGAGCAAGGCGTTGGCGGACGCGTCGTCGAGCCAGTGCGCATCATCGACAACCGCCAGCACCGGCGCCTCCTCCGCCGCCTCCGCCAACAGGCTCAAGGCGGCGAGGAAGACGAGGAACCGGTCGACGTCGCCGTCCTCCTCACCGAACGCGCGACGCAACGAGCGCGCCTGTGGTGCGGGCAGTCGTTCCGCGAGGCGCAGGACGGGCCGTAGCAGGCGCTGGAGTGCGGCAAAGGCGAGCGGCGACTCGGACTCGACGCCCGACGTCCGCAGCACGGTGAAGCCGTCGGCGTCGTCGACGGCGGCCAGCAGCAACGTCGACTTGCCCACACCCGGCAGCCCGCGCAGCACGAGCGCAGACCCGCGCGAGTGGCGTGCCTGGTCCAGCAGAGCCCGGACGGCGACGCGCTCATCATCTCGGCCCGCGAGCACTCGGCGAGCGTAGCCCGGCGCCGGGCAATCCCGGCGAAATCGCCGGCGCGACCAGGTGAGGCGATGGCGCACCGTCAACGTGTCAGGAACCACCGCCCAGGGCCGGGAGACCCCTCGTGCTGAACAACACGCCGCGCACCTTCGTCGGTGCGACCACCTTCCACGTCGACGGCATGACCTGCCGGCGCTGCCACGACGCCGTGGCGGTCGCGATAGGCCGGCTGCCGGGCGTCGTGGAGGTCCGGATCGACGAAGCGACCGGCACGGTCACCGTCACCGCCCAGACGCCCGTCGACCGGGTCGACGTCGCCGCAGCGGTACGGACCGTCGGCTACGAGCTGCGCCCCTGAACGACGTCGCCGGGCAACCGGCGCGCCACCGCCCCGAGCACCACCCGACATCTTCGAGAGCAGGAGCCATGAACCACGTCGTCGACCAGAGTCCGTACACCGCCACACCCCACCAGCCGGGCCGCGCCCCGGCGCCAGGCCCCAGAGGGCACCTCGGCCGAGTCGTGGCCCGTTCTTTGGCTGCCGGGCTCGCAGCGGGCCTAGTCCTCGTCTTCGCGCCGTTCATCCCGGCCGACGAGGCCGGCGCTACCGGTGCGGTCCTGTGCGGCTTCGCGCTGGGCTGGGCGATGCTCTGGGTGCTGTCGGTCCGGCTCACCGACCAGCCCCAGCGCTGGGCGGCGGCGCCGGCTGCGTTCATGGGTGCGGGCGGGCTGCTCCTCATCGCACTCGGCGCCACGGCCCAGCCCGTGCTCGCGTGGATATGGCCCCCCGCGCTGCTCGCCCTGACCGCCTGGATGGTCGTGCAGGCGCGGCGTCACGTCCGCGGCACCGCGGCCAAGGTCCTCCTGTATCCCGTGCTCGGCGCCCTTGCCCTGGCCTCCGTCGGCGGGGGGACCGAGACGGTGCTCGAGACCCTTGACGCAGCCCGGTACCCGATGCCCGGGGAGGTCATCGACGTCAACGGGCACGGGATGCACCTGCGCTGCACGGGCACCGGCTCGCCGACCGTCGTCCTCGAGCCCGGTGCCGGCGACATGGCTTCGACCATGGCCTGGATCGAACCCGCCGTGGCCGACGACACCCGCGTGTGCGTCTACGACCGCCCGGGCCGCGGCTGGAGCGACCCTGTCGACGCACCTCAGGACGCCACCAGGGTCGCGGCCGACCTGCACCAGCTCCTGGACGCCGCTGAGGTCCCCGGTCCGTACGTGCTCGCCGGTCACTCGTTCGGCGGGCTGTACGTGCTCACCTACGCCGCCGACCACCCTGCCGACGTCGCCGGCATGGTGCTCATCGACTCGGCCGCGCCGACGTCGCCGGTGGCGCGCACGGACGCGCCGGCGGCACGCAACGAGGTTCTCGTTCGCGCCACGGCACTCGTCTCGGTCGTCTCGCGCGTCGGACTCGGTCGGGTGTACAGCCTGGCCTCCTACGGCACGCTGCCCTCCCCGGCGCGTGAGGAGGTGCGGGCCAGCATCTCGACGCCGGCCACGCTGCGCTCGACGATCGACGAGTACCTGCAGGGGAGCGTCTCGATGCAGGAAGCAGCCGAGCTGACCAGCCTTGGCGACACCCCCCTCCTCGTCCTCACCGCCGGCAGCGGCAGCTCCGAGACCTGGCTGAAGAACCAGGAGGACCTGGCCCGACTGTCGAGCAACTCGGCGCACCGCATCGTCGACGGCGCGACGCACCAGATGCTCGTCACGGACGAGACGGCGGCGGCATCGACCGCCGAGGCCATCCGTGAGGTGGTATCCGCCGTCCGGTCAGGTGTTCCGCTCACCCCGTAGGCCCCGGGCCTGCGACGGCAAACCCGGCGATTCCACCGGCGCGACCGCATGGCCCTGGCGGCGAGCGTGGTTCCAGCGCCACGGGGCGCCCCACCCATCCCGAGGAGGAGACCGACATGACGACCACGATGAAGGCGATCGTTCAGGAGACCTACGGTTCGGCCGACGTCCTGCAGCTCCGCGACGTCGAGAAGCCCGCCGCCGGCCCGAGGGAAGTGCTGCTGCGCGTGCATGCGGCCGGCATCAGCCGCGGGGACCTGCACCTGATGACGGGGGAGCCGTACGTCGCACGGGCCGCCGTCGGGCTCCGCAGGCCGAGGAACCGCGTGCCCGGCCGCGACGTGGCGGGCACCGTCGTGGCGATCGGCTCGGGTGTCACGCGCTTCGCCGTCGGCGACGAGATCTTCGGCATCGCCCGCGGCACCTTCGCCGAGTACGCCGTCGGTCGCGAGGACAAGCTCGTGCACAAGCCGCAGAGGCTCACGTTCACCCAGGCCGCTGCGATGCCGGTCTCCGGCCTCACCGCGCTGCGCGCCCTGGACGCCGCGCGCGTCCGCGCCGGACAGTCGGTCCTCGTCATCGGCGCCTCCGGCGGCGTCGGCACCTACGCCGTGCAGCTGGCTGTCGCGTCCGGCGCGACAGTCACCGGCGTCGCGAGCGCGGGGAAGGCGCAGCTCGTCAGGGACCTCGGAGCGGCCCACGTCATCGACTACGCGCATGAGGACTTCACCGACGGCTCCCGCACGTTCGACGTCGTCCTGGACATCGGAGGAGTGACGCCGGTCCGTCGCCTGCGACGAGCTGTCACGCGCACCGGCACGCTGGCCATCGTTGGAGGCGAGAACGGGGCCACCTGGAGCCCCGGGCTGGGGCGTCAGCTGCACGCTGCGCTGCTCAACCCCTTCGTGTCCCAGCGGCTCACGGTCGTGATGAACAAGGAGGACGTCGCAGGTCTCGAGCGGCTGACCACCCACGCGGTGAGCGGCGAGCTCACGTCCTCCATGGACCAGCCATTCGACCTGAGCTCCACCGCGGACGCGGTCCGTCACCTCGTGGCCGGCAAGGCCCGGGGCAAGGTCGTCATCACCGTCTGAGCACCCGACCCGGTCGCCGCCACCCACTCACCCCAAGGAGAAGCCCATGACCCCGCACCTGGCTCGGACGGCTACCGACCGCGCGCGCACGGTGCAGCGCGCCCCACAACGGCGCCGCGCCGCGGAGGCCATCGCCTTCGTGGGCGTGTGGATGGCGGCTGGCTACCTGCTCCACACCAGCAGCAACGCCTACCTGTTGCTCGGCATCCCGCTGACCGCGGCGTTCCAGCTGCTCGTCCGTCGTCGGCCGCTTCCCGAGCTCTTCGCCCCCGCACGCAGTGCGTTCCGGTGGGACGGCAAGGCGCTCGCGACGGCAGCGGCGCTCGCCATCCTGCCGGCGGCGCACGCCGTCGGTGCGCTGCAGCGGCGCGACTGGGTGGCGGCGGGCTGGTACCTGGCGGCCGCCATCGGCGCCTTCTGCGCGGCGTTCGCCCTGCGGACCGGCACGGTGCTCGGGGCGGTGCGCTCGGCCGCCGTGCCCGTCGCGATCGGAGCAACAGGGATGGCGCTCGTCTACTCGGTGGTCCACCTCGCCGCCGGGGTGCCTGTGTCCGCGACGGCGGTGGTCACCACAGTGGTCACCTACACCGCCCTGTACTTCCCCGCGACCTTCCTGCTCGAGGAGGTCTCCTTCCGCGGAGCGATCGACCCGCACGTGCACGAGGACGCCCGAGGGCGTGACTGGCGCTCGGCCATCTTCGTGTCCGTCCTGTGGGGGCTCTGGCACCTGCCCGTGGCCCACGGCCTCCCCCTGCCCCTTCAGGTGCTGGAGCTGGTGGGCGTGCACGTGCTGCTCGGCGTCCCGCTCTCGTTCGCCTGGCGCCGCACCCGAAACCTCGCTGGGCCCGCCCTGGCCCACGCGGTCATCGACGCCGTCCGCAACGCCTTCATGCTCGGGCTGTAGGCGCGGTGCGGCGTCGCGGAGCGGCGCCGGGCACCGCCAGGGGGGCCGTCAGGCGGTCGCAGGGCCACGGCGTCACCTTGTGACCAACGCCCGGGTGGCGCGGGCACGAATTGGGCACTTCGGGGCATTGTGCAGATCGTGCGCAGCGGCCATCCCGGCCGGGTGCCCGCCGTCGTCCCCGACGCGCGACGTGCGCACCTCCGCGAAGTGCGCCGCCTGCTACTCATCGCTACCCAAGCCAGAGGTAGCGCCACCGCCGCATGGGCGATTGCCGTCATGCAGGCCGACAACGCAAGGGCACGCGTTGCACAGGCGAACGCCGCGCGGGAGGCCGCCGACGCGGACGTCAGGCGGCTCAGCGCGCTGGTCCAGGCTCTCGAGCGCGCACCTGTCGCGCCTATGCCCAACGATCGTCGCGGGCGTGATCGGGAAGCGTCGACCTCCGGCAGCGCGCGCTGACACGTCGTGGTGCCGTACTCACCGTCCGCGATGAGTTCGGCAGCTGGTGCCTAACCTCACCACCTGACCGACGCCGCTCTCTCACCTCAGGTGGTGGCCCCCGCACACCTGCGTGAGGCTGGATCGTCGACCGCAGCGGCCGGCGGCAGCACACCACGAAGGACGACTCAGGGAGAGACCCATGACCGACACCCAGGTCGGCACGCCACGCCAGGACGTCGTCGACATCCTCAAGGCGGACCACCGCGAGTTCCTCGACCTGCTCACCCAGGTGCTCACGACGGCCGATGCCGGGGAGCGCCGCGACCTGACCGACACCGCGATCGCGGAGATCATGCGGCACGCGGTCGCGGAGGAGATGTACGTGTACCCGGCGATCGAGAAGCACCTCCCGGACGGGCGCGAGGAAGCCCAGCATGACCGCGAGGAGCACGAGGAGCTCGTGCAGATCATGAAGCGGCTGGAGGACGCGGACACCGCAGACCCGGCGTTCATCGCGACGGTGACGGAGTTCGAGGCGAACCTGCGGCACCACATCGAGGAGGAGGAGGCCGATCAGTTCCCGCGGCTCCGCGCCCACATCCCGGCCGACGAGCTCGTGTCCATGGGCGAGAAGGTGGAACGGGCGAAGAAGCTCGCGCCGACCCGGCCACACCCCAGCGCGCCGCACTCCGAGCTGTTCCACAAGACGGTCGGCCCGGGCGTCGGCATGATCGACCGGCTTCGCGACAAGCTCACCGGACGCGAGAACGGCTGAGCGCGTTACCCGCCTAACGGTTCTTGAACGGCGCACCAACGCTGTTGCCCCAGCGCACTGCGCGAACCGACTCCCCGGCGACGAGACCTCCAGTGCCCGCGTCGACGAGGAACCCTTCGGCCGGTGCGGTGACGCGGAGCCCGATCTGGCTGAGCCGCTTCTCGACGGCGCGTGAGGCGGTGTCGCCGAAGAGCGGCTTCTTCACCCGGGTGTCGAACGCGACACCCGAGCAGCCGAGGGGGACATGGACTGAGTCCAGCCAGCCCATGAGAGCCTTCTGGCCCTCACCGCCTGCGGCCCCGACGACGAGGAGGTCCAAGTCCTTCGGTATGGACGCGGGGGCGCCGGTGACGTCGCTGCGCTCCACCTGGCCGAACTCCTCCATGCCCTTGCTCACCATCGCGGCGATCATGCGGGTGTTGGACGAAGCAGACTCGAAGACCACCAGTGCCTTCATCGCGCCACACCTCCTTCTCGGACCCCGTTGGGGGGTTGGGTCCGCACGTCCTTGGGGCGCCCGATGCGTGCACCCACCCAATCGGCACGCGTTCTCGATCTTCGAGAAGTTCGTGCACGTCGCCCGCAGGAGGGTCGTGGGGCGTGCAGGTGTGCGGGAGGAGGGGCAGATGCGGGGAACGGGCGGCTCAGTTCGCGCCCACGTCGAGATCCCGGAGCGCCACGATGCCGACATGCAGCGCACCAACGCGCGGGCCGGCGGCCCGCTGTCGCCCGCCACGAGGAGCCGGGTGCGCCGCACCACGGTTCCCCGTGTCATGTGCGTGACGGCCCTCGCACTCGTCGGCGCAGTCGCCGCCTGCGACGAGGGGGAGTTCGGAGGCTCGGTCCCCGTCCAGCCTCTCCCCAGTGCGGTGCCCGGCGAGCGCACGGACCTCACCGGCACGATCGTCGTCCAGGACAACGGCTGCATCGACCTCGACCTTGGGTCGAGTGGCCGACGCTGGATCGTGTGGCCCTACGACGTCGTCCAGAATCGCCCTGGCCCGCCCACGGAGATCGCCGTGCAGGTCGACGGCCACGACCTCGTCGACGGTGACCGCATCAGCGGCGTCGGTGCGCTCGTCGAGGCGTCCGAGCTTCCCGGATGGAGCGACGCCGACAGTGACCTGGGGTCTTTCGGGCGCCTGTGCTCTGCCGACGAACAGGGCGTCGTCGTGTTCGACAGCACGCGGCTGATTGACGCACAGAGCTGAGCGGCGCCGCCGCGCGCGTCAGCTCCCCGTGGCGCGGCGGTAGGCGGCGTCGTCGGCGGAGCCGCTCCGTGACCAGCCGGCCCGCGTCACCGAACCGTCCGCCGTCAGAGTGCACCGCCAGGCGTACGTCGTCGGCCATCGCCGGAAGACCGGCACCACGGTCGTGACCACGCGCATCAGCAGCGGCAGTCCCCGAGGGCGCCAGCGCTGCGTCACCTGGAGCGCCACCTCGTAGGCGGCGCCGACAGGACGCACGGACCACGTGCCGCCGGTGTTTCCGGCGTCGTCCACCTCGATCGACCACCTCCCGCCCGACGTCGCGCGAGAACTCCCGCCCAGGCCGGGTAGCGGCGGCGAGAAGCGAACGGCAGCCGCGTGGCCGGCGTTTGCCGCGACCACTGCCTGCACGCCGCCGCCCTCCGGTGCCGACTGCGGTGCGCCGTCGCCGAAGGACGCGGCGAGCACGTCGTCGTCGCGATTGAGCTCCAGCGTGCAGACCGGCGACGCGTACTTGATCAGGTGGCGCCGGTGGAGGCGCGCCCCCGGCAGTGCGCCGATGGCAGCGCTCTCCCCGTCGATGCGGACGACGGGCGAGCGGCCGGGGGCGCGCCGGACGAGGTCGAAGCCCGGCATCCACACCACGAGCAGCGCCGTCGGCTCGGTGATGCCTGCGCTGACGGGAGCCAGGAACCCGGCGCGCCGGCGCGCGCGACCGTCGCGATCGTCGACGTCGATCTCGACCAGGCGGCCGTCGACGTCAGTGGCGGGTGCCGGCGGTGCGTCGGACGTCACCAGTAACGATGTCGCGATCTTGACGGCGTCGTGGCCGATTCGTGCGACGAGGGGCAACTTCACCCGCACGCAGGTGCCGCCAGTGACCTGGTCTTGCGCTCCTCGGAACTACGGCCGCACCGAACGCCGAGCCAGGGCGACCTCATGATCAGCTTCCCCGAGCCGATGAAAGGAGGGGAGGGTCCCCTGCCCTGAGGTGAGGACGCAGCTCGTCCCTGCCCTACGGAGGTCGCTGTGAGGAGAGTTGCGCGCGCCGACCCGGTCGCGCGCGCCGACGTCGCACCGCACGACGGGGAGACCGCGACGGCCGAGGGGGATCAGCCGACCGGCCAGGCCATGGCTGTCGGGTCCACCGCGCCGCCGCACGCGCACAACCGGAGGTCGGCACCCGGACTGCCCCCGGCGGGCGCCGCAGAGTGGAGCGTGCACCGGCGGCCACACGGCGGGTGGCTCCGCCGCGCTCTGTTCGAGACCAGCCCCGGGGCGGCCGTCGCCATGATCGGGGTCGCGATCGCAGCGATTGCGCTCGTCACGTTCCGGGTGGCGGGACAGGCGACCGGCGTCTTCCACGCCTTCTACATCCCCATCGCCGTGGCCGCGAACCGCTTCCGTTGGCGCGGAGCGCTCGTGACCGGCGTCGTCTGCGGCCTGCTGGCCGGACCGCTGCGGCCCGTGGACGAGGCGGCGGGGCCGGCGCAGCAGACGTGGGCGTGGGTGTTCCGCGGATTGATGTTCTGCCTGATCGGCCTGGTCGTCGCGTGGTTCTCCCGGGAGTCGGCGAGCTCGCTGGCGACAGTCATCCGGGAGCGGGGCAACGCGCGTTCGCTGCGCGACGCCCTCAAGCGGGAGGACCTGCACGCCCACTACCAACCGATCACCGACCTTGCGACCGGTGAGGTGATCGGGTTCGAGGCGTTGTGCCGCTGGACGCACGCGGTCGACGGCCCCATCCCGCCGTCGGACTTCATCCCGCTCGCCGAGCGCACCGGCGTCGTCGTGCCCCTGGGGCGGTACATGCTCGGCCTGGCGGCCGCCCAGGCTGCCGACTGGCACGCCAGCGCCGCGACGCACCTGATCGTGACGGTGAACGTCTCGGCGGAGCAGCTGATCCGCACGGACCTCATGGATGACGTGACCACAGCCCTGCGGGCAGCAGGGCTCCCGCCGTCGGCCCTGTGCCTCGAGATCACCGAGACCGCCGTCATCAGGGACCCGGTGGCGGCGATGGTGAACGTGCGCGCGGCCCACGACCTGGGGGTCCTGGTTGCGCTGGACGACTTCGGTACCGGCCACTCGTCCTTGGCGTACCTGAAGGACTTCCCGATAGACATCATCAAGATCGACAAGTCGTTCGTGGACGACGTCGACGTCGACCCGAAGGCGTCAGCACTTGTCCTGGCCGTTGTCGAGCTCGCGCACGCCCTCGGTGCCACCACGGTGGCGGAGGGAATCGAGCGGGCCTCGCAGCTCGAGTCCCTCCGACTCCTCGGGTGCGACAAGGGCCAAGGCTTCCTGCTGGGCAGACCGGGGCCGCCCGACGACGTGACCTGGTGACGACCGCGCGTCGGACGCACGTCGCCGGCCACGGTGCCGGGCCGGCGCCCCCTACGGAGTGTGGGTCACCAGCGTCTTGAGGACCCCGCGCGCCCGCTGTTCCATGTCGCGGAACGCCTGCTCGACCTCCGTGAACGGCCGGGTGGACGTGACCATCGGCGACGGGTCGAGCCGACCCGAGGCGATGAGCGAGCAGCTTGTTCACCGTGGACGACGCACGTCGGCCGCCCGGCGAGCCGAGCCCACGCGGCTCGGCACCGAGCGACCCCCTCGGGTGGCATCGCACCCAGGTCGACCTTCGTCCCGGTCTCCGCGTTCAGGAGGTCTGTCGACGACCGCCAGCCCGGGCGCTGGGGCCAGTCCTGCGTGAGTCGATGCAGCTCCCGGAGCGTCTCGGCGACGCGGCGCCAGTCGGCCTCGGTCTCGGGCGGTCCGCCGTCCACGTAGGTCATCACCACCAGGCCGTCGGCGAACCGCCGGCCGTCCGTCGTCGGGATCGGTACCGGAACCGTCAGCCCTGCGCGGTCCAGGTGCCGCAGCAGGTCGGTCTCCCACGCGAGGTCGGCGTCGCTCCGAGTCCCGAGGCGGCCCACCGCGAGCCGACCGTTGACGCGCACGCTCCACACCTGGTTGGCGACCCCGCCCGTGAGGGGCTCGATGAGTTCGGCGTCGTCGCCCCACTGCGCGAGCGCTTCCCAGCCCGTGCTCGACATGCCGAGCCTCACCGCAGCAGCGCGAGGTCCCGTCGGATGTAGCGCAGGTGCGCCCACTCCTCCTCCAGGATCACGCGGATGCAGTCGCCGACGGTCGGACGCCAGTCACCGCCGTCGCCGCTCCAGGGGTCCGCGCGCTCCTCCGCGAGCAGCTCCGGCGTGACCGTCTCCAGGAACTCGGTCACCATGCGCTGCCGCTGCGCACGCACCGCGAGGATCTCCTCGTACGTCGGCGGCTCCGCGCGGAACACGGACATGTCGAAGCCCATCTCCTCGGCGCCCGTGAAGATCTGGCCGATCTCGTGGAACGGCTGCTCGATCCGCAGGATGCCGCCGCGCAGCCAGGCGTCCGTGGCGAGGACCAGGTGCCGCAGCGTCTGGGCCAACGACCACTCGTCCTCGACGTGGGCGTCCACGAGCTCCGGCGGCGTCTCCGCCACGGTCGTCGCCCACGCGGCCTGCACCGCGGCCCAGCCTTCGCGCAGGCCCTCGGGCGTCTCCGCCTTCTGGAGCTCCCGCCCGGGGAACTGCCGGTTCAGCTCGGCGTCCACGAACGGCACCACGTCGACGCCGTTGACGATGAGGCTGCCGAAGAACAGGTCGTGGCTGTCGATGTCCAGCCCGTTGACGTCGACGGCGCGCATCCTCACGCCGCTGACGTCGGAGAACCGCAGGGTCGCGCCCTTGAAGCTCGCCCGGACGAAGGTCGCGCCTTCGAACTCCTTGGTGCGGGAGTAGGTCGTCATCGGCCCATCATCACCCGATGGGCCGACACGCGGCCCGGCACGCGACAGGAGCTCGCCGACCGCACCCCAGCGGGGCGAGTGCTACCGACGCGCGGTGACGCTGCCGTGGTCGGCCCGCGCCCGCTGAGACCGGGGTCGGCTCAGCCGAGCGGCTGCGCGCCGATGACGGAGAGCAGCCGCAGCTTCTCGTAGCTCTCGGTCCCAGGCGCGGCCGTGTAGACCAGCAGCGAGTGCGACTGGGTGGGATCGATCAGGGTCTGGCAGGTGAGTTCGAGGGTCCCGAGCTCGCGGTGGACGAAGTGCTTGATCTCGGCGGGTCGGACGCCGACCTCGTGCAGGTCCCAGATCGCGCGGAACTCCTCGCTGCGACCGAGGAGGTCGTCGACGAGGGCGGCCGCGCGCGACGGGCGGCCGCGCAGGGCCAGCACCTCCCGGAGGCCCGACACCCACAACCTGGACAGGAACGGGTGGTCCTCCGGGGCGTAGAGGCGGCGACTGGCCGGGTCGGCGAACCAGCGGTAGCCGATGCTCCGCGCCGGCCCGGTGATGCCGGCGGTGTCTCCGGTGAGCGCGACGCCGAGCGGCGTCTGGCGCAGCGTCTCGCCGAGCTCGGTGACGATCTCGGCGGGCGTGTCCTCCAGGCGGTCGAGGATGCGCAGCAGGCCGGGGTTGATGTGCTCGGTCGGCGTGCCTGGTGGGGGTGGGCGGTGCCCCGCGAGCCGGAGCAGGTGATCACGCTCGGCGAGCGTCAGGTGCAGGCCCTGCGCGATCGAGGCGATCATCTGCTCGGACGGCTGCGGCCCGGTTCCGCGCTCGAGGCGCGCGTAGTAGTCGGTGGACATGTGGCAGAGCACCGCGACCTCCTCGCGCCGCAGGCCCTCTGTCCGACGACGGCGCCCGCGCGGCAGGCCGACGTCCTCCGGCTGCAGCGCTTCGCGGCGGTGGCGCAGGAACTGCGCAACGCCGGGCCGGTCGATCGCCATGCCCCTCCTCAGGTCGTCGTGACAGTCTCCCGCGCCGCCCTTGCGGCAACCACTGACTGACAGGTCCTGGTTACCGATCGCGATCCCGGCGAAGGTCGAGTCACCACGACAACCTTGGAGAGCACAGCAATGGCACGCAGACCTCCCGGCATCACCGTCCCAAACCTCGTCGGCACGCGAGCGGTCGTCACCGGCGGGAGCGACGGCATCGGGCTCCACATCGCCGCCCGCCTCGCCGCCGCGGGCGCCGACGTCGTGCTGCCGGTCCGCAACCTGCGCAAGGCGGAGACGGCGGTGGCGACCATCCGCATTGCGGTGCCCGCCGCCTCCGTGTCGCTGCACACGATGGACCTCGCGTCCCTCGACTCGGTGAGGGCCTTCGGGGAGGTGCTGCGCAGCAGCGGCCAGCCCGTGAACCTGCTCATCCTCAATGCCGGGGTCATGACTCCACCCGACCGGCAGACCACTGTCGACGGGTTCGAGCTCCAGCTGGGCACCAACCACCTCGGGCACGTCGCCCTGGTCTCGCACCTCCTGCCCCTCCTGAGAGCAGGTCGCGCGCGCGTGACGTCGCAGATCAGCGTCGCGGCCAACCGGGGCGCCATGAACTGGGACGACCTCAACTGGGAACGCTCGTACGACGGCATGCGCGCCTACAGCCAGTCGAAGTTCGCCCTCGGGTTGTTCGCCCTCGAGCTGGGCCGGCGCAGCGAGGCCCATGGATGGGACATCACCAGCAACCTGTCGCACCCTGGCATCGCACCCACGAGCCTGCTGTCCGCCCGCCCGGAGCTCGAGCGCGCTGGTGACACCCGAGGCGTACGCCTGATCCGCTGGCTGTCCGCCCGGGGGATCCTCGCCGGCACCCCTGAGACGGCCGCGCTCCCCGCCCTGTACGCATCGACCTCGCCCGACGCGAAGCCCGGGCGCTTCTACGGCCCCGACGGGCCCGGCCACATGGGCGGCGCACCCGCCGAGCAGAGGCTGTACTCCCGCCTCCGTGGCGAGGACGAGGCCCGCCGCGTCTGGGACGTGTCCGAGGAGGTCACGACGGCGCGCTTCCCGGTCCGCTGAGAGGCCCCCCGCGCAGCCGCGCGAAGTCTCCCAGCTGATCAGCGCCGGCGGGCCGTCAGCGTGAACGTCGCGGGGAGCCGCTCCGGGCGGTCACGCAGGCGGTACTCGCCGACCGCCTCGTCGAGGACCATCAGGCCCGGGAGCGCGTCCCACGGGACGCTGTCGTGCTCGGTCAGCGACGTCAGCTCGAGGCCCGCGTCCAGCACTGCGGTGACGATCTCGCCGAGGCCGTGGTTCCACTCCATGGAGCGCGGCTGGGCGACCTTGGCGCTCCCGGCGTAGCTGTACTCGTCGTCCCAGACGAGCGGGTGGGGTTGCTCGAAGTACGGGAGCTCGAGCGCGGGTGTCAGCGCACCCGGTCCCGATATCCACGGCTGTTGGCGGCGATCGGCGTGCTCGGCGCCGACGGTCACCGCAAGGGAACCAAGAAGCACGGGATGGCCGTCGCGGATGAACAGCCGGCCGCCCGGACGGAGCAGGTCCGCGACCGTCTGCGCCCAGCGGCGGATGCTCGGCAGCCAGCAGATCGCGCCGATGCCGGTGTAGACGAGGTCGAACCGCCGCCCGGCGAGTGCGCGGGGCGCCGCGTAGACGTCGGACTGGAAGTACTCGACGTCCGCGCCGGCGCGCTCGGCCAGCCGTCGCGCCTCGTCCAGGGAAGCC
>Ga0196970_1000966_pt1 | contig 24017 bp, 18 predicted proteins | sample S1v_513CmetaG_FD_148672 | JGI IMG/M metagenome (GOLD analysis project Ga0196970, IMG submission 148672) | Soil microbial communities from Anza Borrego desert, Southern California, United States - S1+v_5-13C | ecosystem: Environmental > Terrestrial > Soil > Desert | place: USA: California... | reverse complement strand
ATAATCAGAATCAGATCGTAGATATTCAGTTGCTTTATCTGGCTCTTACCGCTAATTCTGAAGAAAATAACCATCATCATGAACATAACGATGGTGCGGAAGATCACTTCAAAAACATAGACAAAAGCGTGATCTTCACCGAGTAGCAATCGCCCCCATTCAAATGGCTGTATCATAATTCCGTTAGTCTAGTCCAAATCCATGCCAGTAAAAAGCCCCCGCTTGTGCGGAGGCTTCATTATATTATTGATGCATTAGAGACCTTACTTAAACTGTGGCACCAGATCCTGAGCAATCTTCACCATTTTGTTAATACCGTCTTCAGGAAGGTTTCCTTTTTTGAACTCGTTCAACACGTCAGGAAGCTTCAGCTCCATCTCACGAAGGAATGCTTCTTCGAATGCCTTCACATTCTTCACTGCTACTTCGCGGATCAGGTTGTTCGTACCCAGGTAGATCATAGCAACCTGCTTCTCTACGCTATATGGCGTATACTGAGGTTGCTTCAGAATCTCCACGTTGCGGCTACCCTTGTCAATTACGTTCTTAGTAGCAGCATCAAGGTCGCCACCAAACTTCGCGAAGGCTTCAAGCTCCCGGTAAAGTGCCTGGTCCAGCTTTAGCGTACCGGCTACTTTCTTCATTGACTTGATCTGTGCGTTACCACCCACGCGGCTTACAGAGATACCAACGTTGATCGCAGGACGTATACCAGCGTTGAACAGGTTACCTTCAAGGAATATCTGACCGTCAGTGATCGAGATTACGTTTGTGGGGATATAAGCAGATACGTCACCAGCTTGTGTTTCGATGATTGGAAGGGCGGTAAGAGAACCACCACCTTTCACCATATGACGGATGCTTTCCGGAAGGTCGTTCATTTGCTTAGCGATTTCATCGTTAGCAATAACCTTTGCAGAACGCTCGAGGAGACGGCTGTGCAGGTAGAATACGTCACCAGGATAAGCCTCACGTCCCGGAGGGCGGCGAAGCAACAGGGATACCTCACGGTAAGCTACTGCTTGCTTTGAAAGATCATCATATACCACCAGTGCAGGACGGCCAGTATCACGGAAGAACTCACCGATGGCTGCACCAGCAAATGGAGCAAAGAACTGAAGTGGTGCAGGCTCAGATGCAGAGGCGGCTACGATAGTCGTATATGCCATGGCCCCATTCTCTTCCAGCGTCTTCATTACCTGGGCAATGGTAGATGCCTTTTGGCCAATTGCCACGTAGATACAATATACAGGCTTACCTGCAGCGTAGAATTCTTTTTGATTGATGATGGTATCGATACAGATCGCAGACTTACCAGTCTGGCGGTCACCGATAACAAGCTCACGCTGTCCACGACCTACCGGGATCATGGCGTCAATTGCCTTAATACCTGTTTGCAGTGGCTCCTTTACCGGCTCACGGAAGATAACACCAGGTGCTTTGCGCTCCAGTGGCATCTCATACAGTTCGCCTACCAACGGGCCTTTACCATCTATAGGCTCACCCAGTGTGTTTACCACACGGCCAGACATACCCTCACCTACCTTGATAGATGCGATCCTTCCGGTACGGGTTACCTTATCACCTTCTTTGATGTCGCTGTACTCACCCATCATTACCACACCCACGTTGTCTTCTTCCAGGTTCATCGCAATAGCCTTCACACCATTCTCGAAAGCTACCAGTTCACCCTGGCGAACACCATTCAAACCATAAACGCGGGCAATACCGTCACCTATCTGCAGAACGGTACCTACTTCCTCCAGGTCTGCACCTGCGTTGAAGTTTGTTAACTGCTGGCGTAAAATCGCCGATATTTCATCCGGTTTAATGTCAACCATGATTTGTATTGTTTAAGACTGTTATTATCTAATTTGACTTACGTATATATTCTGTAGGAACTGAGCTTTTACATCATTCAGATCCCTGCGGATGCTTGCATCAAAAAGTTTGTCATCCATTTCCAGTACAAAACCACCGATAAGATCAGGATTCACTCTCTCTTCAATTTCAACAGTACTGTTTGGCAAAGAGGCCAGTGCCTTAGCACGGATTCTCTCCTTAACAGCGTCATTAATTGGAGTGGCGGTGGTTAACCTCACCGTCTTAATGCTCTTCATTATTTTGTACTGTGCAATGAAAGCTTTAGCTATCTCCGGCAGGTTCAGCTCACGGCCTTTGCTCACCAACAGCGTCACAAATGCTTTGGTTAATGGCGAAACACGGTGACCAATAATAGCATCGAGTATCACCTGTTTTTTATCAGCATTTATTATCGGGCTGCGCAATAGGTTGGCAAACTCCCTATTCTGCTGACAAATAGCGTCTAATAGCTTCATGTCAGTCAGAGCTGCCTCTACCTGATTCTGCTCAACGGCCAGGTCCAGTAGGGACTTTGCATATCTGCTTGCGAGACGAGGATTTTGCATTTTATCTTTTTGGTTGTCACGAAGCCTTACCGACTTCTGAACTTCTTAACTTTTAACTTCCTGAAACCTCAGGTTCCCTAGTTCAACTTCACTTCTTCAGCCAGCAAGCCAGCATATGCACTTTGCGCATCAGCAGTAGAGAGTTGCTTGCGCAGGATCTTCTCACTCACCTCTATCGCCAGCTTGCCTATCTCATTCTTCACTTCGATCAGTGCAGCCATCTTTTGCTGCTGAATCTGCTGCTGTGCGTCTGCTATTATCTTATTAGCCTCGATCTTGGCAGCGTCCTTCGCCTCGTTCACTATACGGTCCTTAGTTTCCTTCGCTTCCTTCAGCATTGCGGTGCGCTCTTCACGTGCCTGAGCCATCAGCTTCTCATTCTCGCTCTGCATCATCGCCATCTCCTTCCTCACCCTATCTGCTGAGGCAATTGATGCAGCGATACCAGTTTCACGCTCGGAGAGCGCTTCCAGGATCGGCTTCCATGCGAACTTCTTCAGAATGAAGAACACTGCCAGAAATGCTAATAGCGTCCAAAAAAATAAACCGAGTTCCGGTGTCAGCAATTCCATATTTACTGTTTTATATAGTAGGTTTTCTTTCTTCTAAAAATTAAATAATTGCGCCCTCTGCCCTGTGCGTTGGGCGCAATTAAGTTCATCGTCTTTTAAAGAACGATAGCAAGCAGACCTGCGATTACACCAAACAGGGCAACACCCTCAACGAAGGCAGCTGTAAGGATCATGTTCGCACGAATGTCTCCGGAAGCCTCAGGCTGACGAGCGATAGACTCTACCGCACCGCGTCCTATCTGACCGATACCTACACCTGCACCAAGTGCAGCGATACCAGCGCCGATAGCACCACCAGCTTTTGCCAGACCAGAAGCAGCAGCTTCAGCCACTTCAGGAGTAACTCCAGCCAGATCATTAGCTTGCAACAGAATTGTGTTTAACAACGACATGTTATATGGATTTTGAATTAAAAAACTACGCTATAATTTCTTCTTTACTTACATTATACTCCTGTCCCGTTTCAGGATTGTGAGCATGATAATCCTCGTGGGCGTGATCATGAGCATGGCCTTCTTCTATTGCCTGTCCAATGAATACCGCAGTAAGGTTAGTGAAAATGAATGCCTGAATAGCAGCAACCAGCAACTCCAGGAAGAACATGAAGATGGTGAAAGCAAGTGACACAGGTACAAAAGCCCAACCTACAGCTTCGCTAAGTGCACCGAAGATGAATATCATGGATATTACACTCAGGATGATGATGTGACCAGCCAGCATGTTGGCGAACAGACGAATCATCAATGCAACCGGCTTTATGAATAAAGAGATAATCTCAATTGGCACCAACAGGAACTTCACTCCCAACGGAACTCCCGGAGGATTGAACAGGTGACCCCAGAAGTGCTTGTTGCCATTTACTATCATCACAATGAAGGTTATCAATGCGAGGCATCCGGTTACTGCAATGTTACCAGTAAAGTTTGCACCACCTGGCAGAAGCCCTAGCAGGTTGTTGATCCAAATGAAGAAGAACATGGTGAGCAGCAATGGCATAAAGCGCATGTACTTATGTCCCAGGTTTGGCTTTGCCACCTCATCCTGTATGAAGTTGATGACTGGCTCCAGTGCGTTCTGAAAACCAGATGGCGCGGTTGTAGTACCCTTCCTTTTATATTTCTTAGCCACACTTGTCATAACCCACAGCAGGAGTACTACTGATATGATCATGGAAAGCACATTCTTGGTAATTGAGAAATCGATAATGCTTGCACCATCCTCACTCACAATCTTTTCCTTCATGCCATGCTCCAGGTGATAACCATTGTACGAAGCGTGACCATGATCGAACTTAGACGCAGAGAAAAACTCGAGTCCTTTTTCAGGATGATAAATAATGACTGGCAGCGACAGAGCTACCGGGTGGTTGTCAACGTCGAAAAGGTGCCAGTAGTGAGAGTCACCCACGTGGCCAAAAATTACTTCAGAAGCATTAAAGCCCTTCTTCTCACCAGCTTCACCATGACCGCCTTCCATCACATCCTCGTTGTGAGGCGCCATGTCATCATGCTCATGGCCGCTCTCGTGCTGGGCCATTGCCGAAAAGGAAACGCTAAACAGCGCGAAAATCAATACTATAAAGGAAAATAAACGTCTGGAATTCATTACGCGCCCCTGAATATTATATCTGGATCAATGAAATAAATTAGCTTCAACTACTATGTTTCCGCCAAATTTTGCGCAAAGATACTGGTTTTGGCAACAAAAAAAACTTTCGTTTTGATTTTTGTGCAGGTTGTGTAACACCCGTGTTTATCAGTGCTTTCCTCTACACTTCCAGGCAGCAATTTGAGCGTCATTTCCGTTTCCGCTAACTGGTTTCACCATGACACCTCGCTACAACATCAGCCCCACACCCCCTTTGCCACCATCACCAATCCCTGAACGCATTACAAAAAACATAAAGGCACCTGGGATATCTATGGCTTTACACTGGAGTTACACTGGATCTGCTTTGGAGTTGCTACGGAGTTGCTTACTGCTACCACCCCGCCTGCACATGGTTTGCTCCTTGCCCGTTCCTTGCTTGTTCCTTGCTCGTTCCTTGCTTGCTCCTTGCTTGTTATAGGCACTCGTGGGGCAAACTGGGCGCATGATATCCCAGGTGCCTTTATGTTTTATATAATATGTATGCGTGGAGAGGCGGTGGACTGACACCGCAGGCAGTCTGTTTTTTCGCCTTTCCCTGTTCTTAAACCTATTGCCTATTGCTCCCAACCACATTTGCCTCCACCGCCTCACCTGCCTGTTATCAGCCTAAGATTTTAAAAATAAATGCATTAAAACCTTTTAAGTGCTATTTTTGCGGTTCTAAAACTTATATAACAAAAGAAACTCTTCTATGCAGGAATTTGGTAAGAAAAACCCGTCTGCGAATCTCGCAGACCTGGGTCTTAACGTAGCCGTTGCGCATTGGAATCTTTCTCCTGAAGATCTGGTGAACAAGACAATTGAATTGGGACAGGGTGAACTGAATGATACCGGCGCTCTCTGTGTAAGCACCGGTAAGTTTACCGGTCGCTCCCCGAAGGATAAATTTACTGTGAAGGATGCCAACACTGAAAACAGTGTTGACTGGGGTGATGTAAACATTCCGATTTCTCCAGAGGTCTTTGATGCTCTATATGATAAAGTATGCGCTTACCTTTCCGGCAAAGAAGTATGGGTTCGCGATGCATATGCCTGCGCTGATCCTAAGTACCGCCTTAACCTCAGGGTGGTAAATGAAACTCCATGGGCTAACCTGTTTTGCCACGACCTTTTCCTGCGTCCTACAGACGAAGAGATCAACTCTCAAAACCCTGAGTGGCTTATCCTTCAGGCTCCAAGCTTCCTGGCCGACCCTGCAGTAGATGGTACCCGCCAGGGCAACTTTACCATTGTCAACTTCACCCGCAAAATAATCCTGATTGGTGGTTCTGCCTACACCGGCGAAATGAAGAAAGGGATATTCGGCGTTCTTAACTATGTATTGCCACACGAGCATGGTGTACTAAGCATGCACTGCTCTGCCAACGAAGGTAAAGACGGTGACGTAGCTCTGTTCTTTGGCCTTTCCGGCACGGGTAAGACAACGCTTTCCGCAGATGCTAACCGCGCGCTGATAGGTGACGACGAGCATGGATGGGCTAAGGGCTCTGTGTTCAACTTTGAAGGTGGGTGCTATGCAAAGGTTATTGACCTGTCTGCTGAAAAGGAGCCGCAGATCTTTGCAGCAATCAAGCCAAATGCTATTCTCGAGAACATCGTGTTCGAGAAGGGAGCCAAGACTGTAGATTATAAAGATGGCAGCATTACCGAGAACACACGTGCTGCTTATCCTATCTACCATATTCCTAATGCAAAGGAACCATCTTACGGTGGCGATCCTAAGAATATATTCTTCCTTACCTGCGATGCGTTTGGTATCCTGCCTCCAATCAGCAAGCTTACCAAGGCGCAGGCTATGTATCACTTCATCTCTGGCTATACCGCTAAGGTAGCCGGCACTGAAGTGGGCGTTACAGAGCCTCAGACTACCTTCTCTGCCTGCTTTGGCCGTGTGTTCCTTCCACTGCACCCTACCAAGTATGCTGAGCTGCTGGGCAAGAAGCTGGACGAGCATGGCGATGTGAATGTATGGCTGATAAACACCGGCTGGACAGAAGGCCCTTATGGTGTTGGTCACCGCATGAGCCTGAAGCATACCCGCGCTATGATCACCGCTGCAATGAACGGTGAGCTGAACAACGTAGAGTTTGAAGCACATCCTGTATTTGGTGTATTGATGCCAAAGACCTGTCCTAATGCTCCATCTGAGATCCTCAATCCACGTGATACCTGGAGCGATAAAGAAGCTTATGACAAGAAGGCTAACGAACTTGCTCAACTGTTCGTGAAAAACTTTGAAAAGTATGCCTCTCAGGCTAATGAAGAGATCCGTTCTGCCGCACCGAAGGTGATGGCAGTAGCTGGTTGATTCTGTCCGAACATACATATGTGATAATAAGCTTAGCCCCGCAACCAGCGGGGCTTTATTATACGCATCATCAGTCTGCTAGCACATCATTGCCAATATTCACAAATCTCCAGTTGGATGGCAATAAAAAAGCTCCGCCAGATAGCGGAGCCCTCCATTGTCTCCTTACACTCCTAGATATCTGTGTAATTCATAAGGTCAATATCCTTGCCCTTAATCTCTTTAGTGTCATTCTCGTCCTTAACGCGGGACCGACTATTACTTTCTGATTTGGGATTCTTACTAAAGCTCACCTTGCTGCTCTGATGTCGCTGCTGTTCCTTACGTGGCTGTTCTCTTTTATGGTCGTTTCTCATAGTACATAGTTTATCAATAGGTAACGTTGCCTTATTACTATGAATACTATTCCAACTCAATAGAAGAAAATGTGAAAACCCATTAGAGCACTTCCTGGAGAAAAGCTAGGATTCTTTCACGGCAGCCACCTGCATCTGCTTCACCTCCTCTATCTTCCGGGAATCGCCCACTATCCATATCAGGTCATCCTCCTTCAATATCAGGTTAGACTCCGGATTTAACATCCTTTTGTTGTTGCGCTCAATGCCCACCACAAGTCCCTTAGTTTTCTCCCTAATGGCGCTCTCTCTAATGGTCTTGCCATCAAGGAAAGAGCTTCTTCTCACCCTTATCTTCTTCAGTGCAACACCATCACCGCCACTTACATATACCTGAGCATCTGCACCAATTGCAGGCGCAATATGCCTGTTAAACTGCTCCAATTGTTCGTCAGTCCCTATCACAAACAGAATGTCTCCCGGATAAATGCGCTCAAACCTCCCTGGGGCTGATATAGTGTAGTGTTCACCTCGTTTTATCATCGCTATGTTCACGCCCAGCGTCTCCCGTAATGCCATTTCCTCCAGGGTCATCCCCGTGACCCCGGAACCCACGGGAACGAGAAACTCAGCCACGTGCGCATCCCAGGGAGCCAGTTCCTGCCTGCTCCTTATTGCCTCCAGTCTTTCCCTGTCATGAAAGTTGTAGAAGAAACGGGTTTCCAGCCTTACGTAAAAACTGTGGATCTTTTTGCTAAAGATGAGGGAAACACCCACCAGGAGAACAAAACCTGCGGCGGCTACAAAGAACGAGTAAAAGCTAAGTAGGTAAACACTGATGTATAACAATGCCAGTGCTCCTCTGATTACCCGAAGGAAGACCATAACACCCCTGAATCGCTTATTGCTCCACAGGTTAGCAAAAGCCTGAGCGGGAAATTTCCTGGTAACCAAAGCCCAGAGGAAAGGCGCAACTGCCAGCAGGCATAGTGCCGCTGTGACACCTATTGCCACGTCGGCATTTGGTATCAGGTGTGCAATCAAGGGTCTTAAATAGCTTGAAAAGAGGAAGATGGTACCCAGGATAATGAGTGAAAACAATGCTACCTGTCCGAAGAAGGTTTTCAGCACTACCTGCCAGTCGCTTGCTGCCGATATCGACTGTGCGGCCGTGCTATACCTGTTCATATTCTTTCTCCAGCTCACCGGCAGTCTGCCATTTACCCATTCGTAGAATGGGCCTGCTGCCTTAATCATGTATGGTGTCGTGAATGTTGTTATCGCCGATACAGCCACCGCAATCGGGTAAAGGAAGTTCGAAGTCACGTTCAGTGTGAGACCTAAAGTGGCAATGATGAAGGAAAACTCCCCTATCTGCGCCTGGCTCATGCCCGCATGCATGGAGGTCTTTAAAGGCTGACCCGCGATCATAGCCCCGACAGTCACGTGGAAAGTTTTGAAGAAAACGAACGCAACAGTTATGAGCAAAATGGGCAAGGCATAATCCAGCAGCACTTTAGGTTCTATCAGCATACCTACCGACACAAAGAAGATAGCGCCAAACAGATCCTTTACCGGTCGCGTAATATGCTCTATCCGCTCGGCTTGTGTGGTTTCTGCCAGTATAGACCCCATGATGAATGCGCCCAGCGCTGGCGAAAACCCGGCCTGTGCCGCCAGTATTACCATCAACAGACAAAGACCAACAGATACTATCAGCATCGTTTCGTCACTCATCAGTCTCTGTGCCTTCCGCAGGAAGGTGGGAATGAAAAAGATACCGGCTACAAACCATAACAGCAGGAAGAAGGAAAGCTTCAGAATAGACAGCAGCATCTCACCACCTTCGACCTGCCGGCTTACAGAGATGGTAGAAAGAAGAACCAGCAGAACAACCGCCACCAGATCCTCTATAATGAGTACCCCAAAGACCAGATTAGCGAATCGCTTACCCTTCACCCCCAGTTCGTCGAAGGCTCTGAGGATGATGGTTGTGGAGGAAATACTGAGTATACCACCCAGGAAAATGCTATCCATGAGCGACCACCCCAAGACCTGGCCTAGGATAAAGCCAATAACCAGCATGGCGCTTACCTCAGTAACGGCAGTGATAGACGCCGCCCCGCCGATGTTGATGAGCTTTTTGAAGCTAAACTCCAGTCCGAGAGTGAACAACAGGAAGATGACGCCTATATCTGCCCACAGCTTAATATCCTCCTGATCAGTGACGGTAGGGAAAAAATCGAAGTTGGGGCTGACCAGCAGGCCTGCAAGGATGTAACCCAGCACCAATGGCTGCTTCAACCATTTGAAGATGAGCGTAGTAATACCTGCCATTATCAGTATCAATCCAAGATCCTGTATTAAAAACGGCAGATGTGTCATCGGGATAAAATTAAGATTTAAAAGTGTGATCCCCCTTACGCTTGAGGGTATGTTTTTTGTGACCTCCTGAAGGATAGGTTTCGTTGTCGGCAACTTAAACGGCCTGAGATGAACATGAAAACAAGGCTCTTGTGTGCAGTATATTTCCTGACTTTATGCGTTATTACTCTCGGCTGTCAAAAAATGTTTGAATACACCCCCTACTCCAGTCAGCTCGCCAGCGGATATGATGAGATTACCACCAAAAAGAATCTTGATAAGCTAAACATCGACAATGTAAGTGAAGCAAAGCCATTTACAATAGCGCTGCTGTCTGACACACATGTTCACTATACCGACCTGAAGATGGCTGTAGATGCCATCAATTCACGATCAGACATTGCATTCACCATTATAGCTGGTGACATGAGCGACCAGGGCATGGAGAAGGAGTACATGCTGCTATACGACCAGCTGAAAAGATTAAAGCAGCCTTTGCTTACCGTTATTGGCAATCATGAATATCTCGCAAACGCAGCCACTATCTACCAAAAGATGTTCGGTCCTGCCAACTACTCTATTACCTACAACACTTACAAATTTATCTTCTTCGACTCCAACTTCTGGGAAAAGAATGGGAGCCCTGATTTCGATTGGCTGGATGACGAGCTCACTGCAACTGATGGTGCAATTCCAATTTTGATAAGTCACATACCACCCTTTGGAGACCAGTACGATACGACAAGTACAAGGATACATCGTTCCCTGACTTCCGGGAGCCAGGTCCCTTTATCTATTCATGGCCACATACATCGTTACAGTTACAACAACTACTTTGGCGACGGCACCAATTACCTGGTAGTACCCTCGCTTGAAAAAAGAGAACTATGCCTGGTGACATTTGATGCCGGCAAAATTACAGTGAGGAGGGAACGCTTCTAACATGAGACGCCTGAAGCTCATAACAGCTATTCTGATGCTTTCGATAATCTGTTCGGCCCAAAAGACACTGCTGCAACAGCTCAGCCCCCACTATGTGCAGGCGCAATTTGCAGGCAATATTGGATTGCTATCGTTGGGGGCTGGCTACAATTTGTTCAAAGACCATGTTCACGTTTCCATCCTGGACGGATACACACCAGCCGGCCTTGCCGGGACAGGCGTTAACACCATAGCCATCAAAGCCAGTTATGACCTTATAACCATTCCCATCGAGAACAAAAGAGCCGTAGCATATAGCGGCCTTGGCTGTAACTTCGAAACAACCGGGAAGGGATTTTACACCAGCTTACCAGATCGCTATGCAGACGGATATTACAAATGGAGCGCGGTGCATGCTACGTTCTTTCTTGGCGCAAAGCTGCAGGTACTGATGAAGAAAAGAACCAACCAACGGCTTGAGTTTTATGCAGAGACCGGCACGGTGGACAGTTACCTCTACTACTACGCTACCAACCCGGGACTGCGCATCACTGATATGTTTAGTGCGGCCATAGGATTTTCCTACCAGCCCGGCAAGCGGCAACAGGTTAAATAAACCACTTAGATAAGATATGTTGCCTTATTTTTGCGGGCGTTAAATAAACATCCCTGAATGAAAAACACCCCCTTTACTCAAACACATATTTCCTTAGGTGCTAAGATGGCGGAATTTGCCGGTTACAACATGCCTATTTCTTACACAGGCATTAATGAGGAGCACCATACCGTGCGCCAGAATGCAGGAGTGTTTGATGTAAGCCATATGGGTGAATTCATGTTGAGAGGCCCTAAAGCACTAGACCTGATCCAGCGCGTAACAACCAATGATGCAAGCAAACTTACTGCAGGCAAGGCACAATACTCCTGCTTACCCAATGAGCAGGGCGGTATAGTTGACGATCTGATCATTTACTGCTTAAAGGAAAATGAAGAATACATGCTGGTGGTAAATGCCTCAAACATAGAGAAGGACTGGAACTGGATAATGAAGTATAATACCGACGGTGTGGAGATGGAGAACATTTCAGACAGTACTGGTTTGCTGGCTGTGCAGGGTCCAAAGGCAGTTCAGTACATGCAGGAGCTTACAGACATGGACCTAGTGAACCAAAAGTACTACACGTTCACAAAGGGTACGTTCGCAGGTGTGGAAGATGTGATCATCAGCGCGACAGGCTATACTGGTTCGGGCGGTGTTGAGATATACTTTGAAGACAAGGGAGACAATGCACAAAAGATCTGGTCGGAAATATTCAGAGTAGGTGAACCGAAGGGAATGAAGCCCATAGGCCTTGCTGCAAGGGACACCCTACGCCTGGAGATGGGTTATTGCCTCTACGGGAATGACATAGATGATACTACCTCACCACTGGAGGCAGGCCTTGGCTGGATCACTAAGTTTACCAAGGACTTTACCAGCAGAGCCATATTTGAAAAGCAGAAAGCAGAAGGCGTAAGCAGGAAATTGGTAGGTCTTTCAATGATAGATAAGGGTATACCTCGTCATGGCTATAAAGTTCAGAACGCCGAAGGAGAAGAAATAGGATACATAACATCCGGCACACAAGCGCCGAGCCTTAATAGAGCCATTGGTATGGCCTATATCCGGAAGGACTTTGCCGGAGAAGGCAATGACGTGTTTGTCATCATCCGCGACAAGCCAATTAAGGCCCAGGTAGTGAAGATGCCGTTTGGGTAGGCGCAAAACCTTCAAGGGCCGACACCGAGATGTCGGTCTTTATTTTTTATCAACTTACCCAGGTACCGGCACCAGGGTTACCTTATCAGGGTCACCTCACCTTTCTGAAAGTGTACTGCTCCGGTATTGTCCAGATACTTTAGTGAATAGAAGTAAACCCCCATGTCACAATTGACTCCATCCCAGGCATCCTTTACATTCCTAAGGATGTAAACTGTTTGCCCCCAGCGATTGAATATTCTTAGTTCAACGCCTACAATTTGCCCCTTTGGATAAGGTATTCTGAAGACGTCATTTCTGCCATCGCCGTTCGGTGTGAAAGCATTCGGTAATGAAACTTCCTCTATTACTTTGGGGCGACAGCCTTTTATCTGAATGGTGTCGTAATAAGAAAAACACTCGTTAGAGACATTTACCCAATAAACGCCTGGGTCTATTACCTTAATGGTGCTGATGGTATCACCTGTACTCCACCTGATGTTTGTGTTTGCAAATGAGTCCACTCTTAAGGGTACTTCCAATAGCAAATCATACTCGCTACAGTTAAAAGTATCCTCGCCGAGGTTTGGCACAGGAAACTCTTCCGGGAATGTGACCAGGATCGAGTCTGTGTAATTGCCGCAACCATAGTCAACCGTACACCAGTATTTACCTGATTGGGATACGGTGATGCTTTGAGTAGTTTCTCCTGTACTCCATAGGTAGCTGAAGAAACCGGATCCACCATCTACCATGAAAGGATCGTCAGAACACAAGAGAGTATCATTACCAAGGTCAAATAAATCAGGATTGACAATAGGCACGTTATTGTCCGCTACAAGAGAGACATCATCTATATACGCAGGGAAATCTTGATAGATCATCAAGTTTCCACTTTGATCATATGTCGTGTCAACGTAGACAATATTAAACTGCGAGGCATAATCAAAATTGCCAATTGTCATATACTCCTCGCCTCCGGAAGCTGTATAACTGGCTGTCAGCTTTACATATTGAAAGGTATCCAGCCCACCAATATCCCACTGTGTAAACCGCAACTGCGGCGCTACATTGACACGATGTAAATTCCCGTAATCTCTTAGCTGGTTAGTCGAAAAATAAACCCCGATGTTCGTCATTAAGTTTCGGTTGTTCCCCAGTGTTGAGAACTTCGATTTTGCAGCACCAACATATATATTGAATGTATAGGTTTTGCCGGCGATCAATGGAGTAAGCAATTTTGTCTGCATGTAGTCCCTGCGAATCATGTTGCTATCATGCAGGAAATCTGTCATCGGAACACCTCCACCGCTTGGAAAGCCTGCGAGTCTCAAAGGCACATACCGGTGACCGCGATTACTCCTTTCTCCGTTAGAATGCAGTTCTATATCCCGGATATTGTGTTTTATGAATAACAACGGCACTCCATTAACACCCAACCAGCAATAGTTACTATTAGCAAAACTAGTGTCTGAGACTAATATTTGACTATAAGGGTAAGGGTAACTTTCACCAAACTCAAAGCTTCCGTTCTTTACGAGGTTGAAATTATCAGGGAGGGTTTGTGAGATTCCATAGGTTGATATAAATAGATAAATAAGAACAGTTCCAGACTTAACTAAAAGTTTCCAGTTCATAGAAAGCAAGCTGCAAGTTTTGGTTACCTAGTTAACGCCTGCATAAGTTAATTAGTATTCATAGCCTGGTATTAGTTAAGAATACTTGCACGACGCAGTTTCCGTGGATCGTAGACCTAAATAAGTAAAGTGAATGCAATAATCAGAAAGGGACAATCAAGGGGCTATTGAAGATAGAGATTCTACTTAACTACACAATTGGTTTTTGCAGACGTTCCAAAACCAAAAAGATAAATCAACGCACAGAATGGCATCAGCCAAATCACCCTGGCACCATATCTACCGTTCACCTGAGCAAATGTTGCACAATCCCAAACATTTACAAGTATCGCACATAACGAGATGATTACAAAGAACCAATAGGCATTTTGCAGGCCAGCTTTGGACATGAAACCAGCGAATATCAGCACTACAACACCCACTAGAACTGAGGCGTAGACTACTAGATTTACTACAGAGAGTTTCTCTACTATATTAGACTGATGTTGCAGCGCATTCTCATAGTCTGCAAGGTCAGCGGGCAGGTATTTCTCAATCCTTTCATGAACGTGCGATCCCTCAGGGAACGGATATGTATCGGCGAGTTTGAAATTCACAAGTTGCCTTGCTGTTGCTTTGAGAGACTCTCTGAAGTGAAGTAATAAATACTTTGGATCAGTGAGTGTACCAGTAATAATCGCGGAATAATCATCACGGGTACCTTTCCATCCACCCTGCAAATAAAATGGACTATTTTCATCCCACAGAAAGATATTTGGATCCGAAGGCAGTTGGTCCTTGTAATTACATAATCGGTATTGTCTTTCTTCGCAGTGCTCATCCAGGTATTCCTTGAGAATGCCCTTTTCCAACATTGAGGCAATAAGGAAGGCATTCTTTGAGGATGACATCGTTCTGCTATTAAGTGCTACTGAAAGCAAGTTTATAAGAAGTAACAGCAAAAGCGTCTTTCTCAAGCCGACCCTGTTCAAAAATGGGAAGTACCCTTTCAGTAGAAACACCACGACTATTAACACAGAGAATATCAGAAAGTGGGACATGTGTGTTGCAACACCACATCCAAATATCAGATATAGGACCACTGTCGCAACCCTATTGTTCTCCTTGATCAAAATCAAAAAGAACGCAAGCAAACAAGTTGTAGTCCAGATATCCGGAGTTAATTCACTGGTTAGCCAGCCAAGTGGCGTAGTGAAAGTCAAAATCGCCACAACAGTAATGGGCTTCCACATTGGGAAGTTTCCCCACAAGGTCTTTAGAGTCTCGAATAGTAGGAAACTCATGACAAGTGCCTGAAACGCCAGCGCAAACCAGAGGCTAAAACCGTTTAGACTAAAAACCCTGAGAAATAATCCATACATGAATGGCCTGTCCCAAGGCATATAAAGTTGAAACCCAGACTCCAGGTAAGATGCCTCGTCGGAATTCACAAAAGGATAGCCGTTTATCAGGGCTGGTATCGCAAGAATAAATGCTCCAGCAATAATTATTGTATACTGATGGGACCGGGTAGTAAACACCGTTAAATATAGGAATATTGGCTAATCATCTATGAAATCCCGGATCGTAACATTAATAATAGCCCTGGTTTCCCTTCTCATCATACTAAATAGGAATAAGCCTAAAGAGAATCAGGTATTTCATTGGGACGCGGCAAACTACTACGCCTACCTCCCGGCTGTGTTCATCTACCATGATCTGGCAAAGCTTTCTTTCTACCCCGCGATCAATCAACAATACAGAATGACTAGTCCTGATTTGGACTATTATGGAATATACTTTCAGGAGAATACTGGGCGGGCACTAAATAAATATGCTATTGGGGTAGCTGTGTTTGAACTGCCGTTTTTTCTCATCGCGCATTTGCTAACATTGGTGACTGAGGATTACCCTCCCGATGGCTATAGCAACTATTATGAGCTAGGAATCTTTTTCGCAAATGCCTTCTGGGGAATCATTGGATTAATCCTGTTAAGAAGATTCCTAACGAAATATTTCCACGACACCTTAGTGGCGACAACAATACTCATCCTGTTCTTTGGCACAAACCTTTATTACTACACAGCCTTCGATGCTGGTATGAGCCACGTGTTTTCCTTTGCTGCTTTTGCTGGCGCATTGAGATTTACAGACCTGGCAATTGACACTAAGAAACTAAAGCATCTTCTGCTGGCTTCTGTTTGTCTTGGGCTTGTAATAATCACCAGACCTTCCAATGCAGTCTTGTTCATCCTGATAACGCTATGGGGCATTGCATCTCTAAATGACTTGAAAATTCGAATCAGGTGGATCCAAAGAAATATTAGGAAAGTCACACTAGCAGGCTTTGTTGTGTTTGTAATCCTGGCATTACAACTTACCTACTGGAAGTATATTACAGGTCGGTGGATCTATTTCTCTTATGAAGAGGAGGGGTTTAATTTTCTTCAACCGGAAATATGGAAGGGACTATTCAGTTATAGGAAAGGATGGCTACTATACACACCACTGGCTGCCGTAGCGCTGGCGGGAATACTCGTGCTGAGAAAATCACATCCCAGGCTTTTTCTACCAATTGTCATTTATCTCTTGGTAAATATTTACACAGTCTTTAGCTGGCACCAATGGTACTACGGCGGTTCTTTTGGCTGCCGCGCTTTGATCGAGTCTTATGTAGTGTTGGCACTTCCGCTGGCCTATTCAGTTAAGTGGATCAAAAGCTCAGGATATTTGGTTAAAACTGCCGGAACATTAGTCATTAGCCTGTTTGTAGTACTGAATGTCTGGCAAACCTACCAGTTTTCACTTGGCACCCTGCCGACGGATCACATCAACCGTGAATTCTACTGGAAAGTCTTTCTGAAGTTACACCGCACCGATGAAGACAATAGACTTTTGGACTTAGGCGAACCGAAATGGCTCTAATACCAAAAAGGCGCAATATGGCACACCGACGCCTCCGACTATGTGTTCAACTTTAGCTGCCATAATACATATCTTTAGCTTCAACATGAATTCCACCAGCCTTTCAAAAGCGAGCTTTCTGGTATGCACAGCTTGTTTGATATATGCATGCTTTTTCTTCTATCCTAAGTGGAACAAGCCGGCTGGCGAAGCTACTATAGGATGGGATGTCAGCGGGTATTATTGGTATCTTCCATCCATATTCATTTATAAAGATCTTAAACATCAAGAGTTTGGTCAATCAATAATAGACAAGTATCGCCCAACACCAGGTTTTGAGCAATCATTTGTTCATGAACATGGGAATCGAGTAATGACGTATTCATCAGGTATGGCTGTGATGTACCTCCCGCTTTTTGGAATGGCACACTTGTCAGCAAAAGTTCTTGGCTACCCTGCCGATGGATTTTCTGCGCCCTACCAGTTTGCCTTGCAGGTGGGTAGCCTCATTGCAGGACTTTTTGGTCTTTGGTTCTTCCGAAAGCTGTACCTGATGTTTTACCCCGAGAAGGTGGTCGCCGCGTTGCTCATTCTCCTCGTACTTGGAACCGGGTATCTGAACTATACCGCTATTGATGGGGCGCTAGCACACAATTGGCTGTTTGTTATCTATGTGTTTCTGCTACTAAATACGATCAACTTCTACAAGTCGCCGTCCTACGACCGGGCAATCGCGATCGGTGCGTTATGCGGATTGGCAATCCTGATCCGTCCGTCTGAAATAATCTGTGTGCTCATACCGCTCCTGTGGGCAATGAATTCGGTTAGCTTGGGAGCTATACGCGATAAACTCCGTTTTCTTCATATACATCTCAGATATATTTTGGCTACCAGTATTACGTTGATAGCTATTGCGAGTATTCAGGTGGCATATTGGCTTTATGTAACTGGTAAACCATTGGTTTACAGCTATGGTGACAAGTCGTTTTCATGGTTGCATCCGCACTTGGCGGATTACATGTTTAGCTACAGGAGCGGCTGGGTTACCTATACACCAATGGTCATACTGGTATTGGCTGGAATAATACCTTTTCTCTTTAAGGGAAAGAACAAAGTAGCAGTGATCACCTTCTTTGTTATAAATCTCTATATCGTAAGTGCCTGGGACATATGGTGGTATGGCGGAACGGGCGGCCGTGCTATGCTGCAAAGTTATCCTATCATTCTATTTCCATTAGCCTCCTTGCTACACGTTATGTTTAAGAGCAAATTCCTTTTTAGAATACTTTCTCCTTTTGTGATTGCCTTTGCTTGCTTCAACTTGTGGTTTACTTACAACCTACATGGTGGTAATACCCTGTATGATTCTGAGGGTTTCATGACAAAACAGTACTATTGGAACATAATATTCAGAAACAGCATATCAGATGAGGTTTACAAACTGAAGGATACTGACGAACTGTATAGGGGATTGCCAAACAACATGACATTGCTCTACGAACAAGATTTTGAGAATGACACCTTATCCGCGGATAGTGGTTTTGTTATCAGCGGAACAAAGTCCTTAGTGGTACGGCCAAATACCTGCAGCCCCGAATATGGAACCGGGGTTAAAGGTAGGCAAGCTGACTGGGTCAGGGCGCAGGCAAACTTCCATTCAACCAACAAAGAAGGGACAGCCTGGAGGATGCTTCAGTTTGTCGTCCGTTTTAAAGACAACGACAAAGTAGTTAAGGAGAGGATACTAAGAGTTCACAGGCACATAAACATTGGCGAGACCAAGAGTATATATTTGGATGTGAAATGGCCTGAGGAAAAGGTTACAGACATAGTAGTATTCTTCTGGAATGATCTAAGTGATAAGCATATGATAATAGACAACCTGAAGATCTGGTCCTTTGATGAACGATAAGCTGTGACCTAATAGATTATTCACAATCGCGAAACACCGATATTTATATGAGACAAAGTGTGTTGCTGGTTTTTTCATGCGCGGTAGTACTAATGGCGGTTTGTTTTCACAACGGCTATCCGATAGTTACATCAGACTCAGGTTTCTATATTGGATCTGGCTTTGAATTCCAGCTATTCAATAATGATCGCCCACCATTCTACGGATCGTTTATAAGGCACGTGAGTTTGTGGTCTACCCTGTGGTTACCAGTTTTTGTCCAATCGCTGGTGATTGCATTTCTCATGATTCGGTTTATCAGACTACTAAGATATCCGGAAGCTCTTTCCCCGAATCAAGTTTTGCTATCATTGCTTGTTGTGGCAGCATTCACGCCAGCTAGCTGGATTGTCGGTCAGCTAATGCCAGATATCTTTGCAGCCGCCTTGCTGTTAAGTGTATTGCTCTTCTATTATGATAACGTCGGCAGTACTATAAAAATCTCTTATTTCATAATTATTGTTGGATCCGTTTCCTTTCACAACTCACACTTCCTGATCTTCATAGTTTTCACAACCGTATTACTTGCGGTTGCTATTATTAACAGGGAAAAAATTTATTTGCGAAAGGCTCTGGTGCTTTTTGGCTTGGCTATGACTTGCTTTGTTTCCTATGCCGGCTTATACTACCTCAATGGATATGGTTTTACATTGTCCAAAGGAAGTCATGTCTTCCTGATGGGAAAGCTGGCAGAAACAGGCGTATTGAAAAAATACCTGGACCAGAATTGCCAGTACGAACACTATAAGCTTTGTGAGTACAAAGATGAATTACCAGCCTATGCATGGGAATTCATCTGGGCTGACGATGGCGCATTTAAAAAAACAGGAGGATGGGACAGCAGCAAACAGGAGTATGACGGAATAATAAAGGACGTATTCACCAACCCTAGCTATGCAACTTTGTTCCTTCAGAAATCAGTTATCAGCACTTTCAGGCAGGTCACGCAAATACAGGTTCCGAATGAATGGTTACAGCTACGTCAAGGAAGCTCTCCGGCAAGGTTAATAGAAAGATACTTTGAGCATGAAAGCGGAGAATACCTTACCTCGCTCCAGAATACAGGACAACTAAGTGGGGAACTTTCGAATCGGATCTACTTTATCTTTTTCATTTGTAGTACAATTTTCATTGTTGGATTTAGAAAGGATGTATTTACCAGGTCGACTACCTATCGGATCTACCTTCTTGTAATTGCTTACCTGTTTATAAATGCCTTCATCACCGCCACATTTGCAAATGTCTTAGACAGGCTGCAAAACAGGGTCTCGTGGGTACTTGTAGCAACAAATGCAATATTGATAGTAAAGTACTTTAGTCGGAACTCCCGGTGGGGCACCGGGCACAGAGATAATATGTGAGCAACAAAACTGCTGAACACGATTATTTGAACTGATAAACATTTATTTCCCCCTTCTTCTGGATCAGCTTGAAATTCCCGAAAAAGTTGCTGTCCCTCGAAAGGTATCTACTCGCATACTCTTCTTTTACAATTAGGTACTTCAGATGCTGTTCCTGCATTAGTTCCTCTACACCCGCGAGGTAATAGCCACCCCACCGGTGCTCGTCCATAACATATCCTTTACGATCGAAATAGACAAGAGATAAGTTGGGTTCCGGCTCGTTTAGTATTACTATCTTTTCTTCCTTCGGTACACCAAGGGAATCCATTAACCCCCTACTATCCTTTAACCAGTCCGTATTATAATACTTTCCCCAACCGTTATAGTCGGGTCCAAGTCGTTGGTTGGCTTGGTAATCAGCGAAGAAAAAGCATATAATTGTACTTACACAAAGAGCGATATTCACCGACTTTCTACCCTCCAGAAATAGGAGGGTTGCCTTGTGAAGTTGAATCATTGCAATTAGGAGCGTAAACCCAAAAAATGGTATAAAAATAGAAATGAAGTAATACTCATGGACTGACATTGCGTGTCCCAATAGAACGAACATCGACAATGCGCCGATCATATAAACAAGAGCAAGCAGCAAGGTACTCCTACCAAGCGGATCTTTCCTAAGGCCCGGGATTGCGGATCCGACAACAGCACACCAAAATAGCACCTGAGGCAGAATGAAATATTCTTTCAATAAATAAGGCTTCAGCGCGAGCTCCACATACTCTCCAAAATCTTGCAGACCTTCGAAGGGGAATGGCTGATGCCAGAAAAGTGAAGCATCATATGTTCGATTCAGGTACTTGATGTAGAAGTAATTTGCCAGTATGACGATGACGCCGAATAAGGCGATGAGGAAAACCCTAATTTTCAATCTTGTATCCGGGGAATCAGACCTCTTTAATGCTAAGAAGACCGCAACCGCGACAAAACCTATGAAATAGAGCCCTATCGAAGTCTTGATAAGCGTTCCTAATGTGAGAAATAGCACCGCAAGAGTATAGTCCCTCAGCTTTCTGTGTTCAATGAAATTCAGGATGAAATAAGCAGCAATAAACACCATAGAAGCTCCAGCAGTGTCGGGGAAGTAGCTACAAGTGTAATAGATGAATACGGGAGAGGAAAATACAAAAAGGGGAGCTACTATAGAAAAGACGAAAGACTGGGTCCTTCTGTAGCAGGCCATAAATAGAAATAGCAGGCCAATACAGGTTATGACAACATCTTCAAGTCGAAAAATAAGACTAATGTTTTCCCTTCCAAATACATGACCTAATACAGCTGCCAGGTAACTCTGAATCGGAAACTCAACCCCTACAATGCCATTTTGTGAAACCTGGCTAAAGGTGCATGGTTGAAAAAAGTTCATTCCACTGTCAAAAAAGCAAAGAGCAAGTGCCAGTCGATCTGCCTGAGCCCAGCTATGCATTTTGGACGGGTACATGAACAACTGAGAGTGGTAGTAGGTAAAGGAATAGAACACCAGTATCGCCGAAAAGAGCAACAATGCTGTAATAGCTTTCCCATTTGACTTCCAGTTCATAGTTATACTTAATGATGAATAGCGGTGAGGATGTTTGCCTTCTACTTACTGCCAGCGTAGATGTTCAAGTACGCTGTCCGGAACTACGTGTTCCAAAAAAACATAAGGTTTGTCATCCAGCCTAAAGTACTGCTGTGGAAGTGTATTTTGAGGATAAGTGTTAGCATCGGAAATAAACTCGTCGGTCTTGTATACCGGTTCCTTGACCTCGTCGATATTCCAGGCGAGAAAGAGCGTCTTACTATTTTCCGGCCCTTCCAGGGAACTAAGTATAAGTGTTTCCCAACTGGAACTCCAGAAGGTACCTCTCGTCATCCCCTCAGGCACCCATACTCGTCCTGCAGCAGCCTTCTTCAGGCCTAGCTTATCCATCAATGCGAGACAATTATATAGCCACTTCTGACGTGCTATAAGAGCTTCCCTACCAGAGTTAATCTTAGCCAGCGAAATTACAAACACAATAGCTACTATAGCTGCCTTCAGATAAGGACGACCGGGAATTTTAGACATCCCATAGCTGAATGAGAGGACTAGAAAAAAGATCACCGTTTGCATCATATGCTCGTGGTAATGATCATAAAAATGAGAACTCCAATTTTCAAACTTGATAACTATGATAGTAAACAGGACGGCCATTGTACCTGTCACAAATACAAGAAGCTTATACTTTCTCAGCCAAAGAAGCATTACTATCATCAATATAAACACTACACCAACCATGAAAGCTTCTGATACAAAATACTTATAAAAGGAACGGGCAAATGGGCCGTTGTAATAATTCAGACCGAAAGGACGGAAAGTCTCCCAGGTCACCATCTGGCTCGCCTCATAAGTGGTAGTAAACCAGGCCTTCTTGGCCAGGTAGGAAGCTATATACCAAACACCTGCAATGGAAACATAGCGATAGTCTGACCAGCGGCGTATCATCCGATAGACAACCCAACCTGCAAATACAGCAATATTTGTGGGGTGGCTGAATGCTATAAAGGGCATTAGCAAAAATGTTAGTAATAGAAAAGTCGGCCAGGACCTCTTCTCTTTCATGCGGTCTACAACAGCATCGTAAAACAACAACACAGTGAGACCCATTTGTAGTTCGCTACAAGTGTAATAAAAAAGAAGGCTATTCATCAGCAGCACGAGCATCATGATAGCCAGCGCGTGGTACGGCCGCTTCAGCCAGTGCATACATATTAAAGAAAACAGAACCGGCGCGAGCGAATAGTTAAAAGAATAGGCTACGGCCAAAGCCTTGAGAGAGGCGCCAGCTTTTACCAGGAAGAATGGTATCCATTGATTCAAGACGCTGACGAAACGACCATGGGCTACAAAGAAGCCGTCATTCCGGGTGATGTCGGTAAGATAACTGGCGCTGTCAGAGAAAGCCACCCGCAACTTATAATATGACAACGAAAAGATAAGTAATGTAACCATACTGCCGTACAAAACCAGATGCAACGGAGGAATCTTAATACGATTGTTCATTCAGAAATGGGAATAGTCACACATAAAAATAGAACGCAGGTTTACAAAACCCTAATCTTTTCACTCACGAAGTTGATAAACCTACAATATTGAACAATTGTCACCTTCGGAATCGAAAAAGACAAGCCGACCTCTATTAAGCGAAGCAGGGACCTGGCAATCATACCATCTGCAGTTAATTAAAAATCAATAGTGAATGGCTTTTTAGCGACTGCTACTACGGGTATTAAAATGCCGGTAAGGCTATTAAATCCACGGGAATCCGGGCAAATACCAATAGTTTTTTCTTTCTTTGCACTCGCAATCTCAACAAACTCTCACAAATGCTACCTAAGTACAATCGTGTGTTGCTAAAGCTTTCCGGGGAATCGTTAATGGGTGACCGGAACTTTGGACTGGACCCCAAGATGCTGGAGGCCTATGCGACGGATATAAAAGCGATAACAGACATAGGTGTGCAGGTGGCAGTGGTGATAGGGGGCGGGAATATATACCGGGGGATGAATGAGGCTGAGACGGGAATAGAGAGAGCCCAGGGCGATTATATGGGGATGCTGGCCACAGTGATAAACGGCATGGCACTGCAGGCAGCGCTGGAGAAGATAGGGGTAAAGACCCGTCTGCAAAGCGCCATAAAAATGGAGCAGATTGCCGAACCTTACATACGCAGACGTGCAATAAGGCACCTGGAAAAGGGACGAGTGGTGATATTTGGAGCGGGTACAGGTAACCCATACTTTACTACGGACACTGCCGGTTCGCTAAGGGCAGTGGAGATAAACGCATCTGTAATATTGAAGGGCA
>Ga0196970_1000965_pt1 | contig 24025 bp, 21 predicted proteins | sample S1v_513CmetaG_FD_148672 | JGI IMG/M metagenome (GOLD analysis project Ga0196970, IMG submission 148672) | Soil microbial communities from Anza Borrego desert, Southern California, United States - S1+v_5-13C | ecosystem: Environmental > Terrestrial > Soil > Desert | place: USA: California... | reverse complement strand
TCGGGGACGCGGTTGCGATCGCTGCAAGAATTCCGGATATGCGGGTCGTCTCGCAATCATCGAGGCCATGACTGTCAGCGATGAAATCCGCAAACTCATCATCTCCCGCGCGAACACGCGTGAGATGGGAAAGATTGCCATCGGCCAGGGAATGCGAACGTTGCGGATGGTCGCGCTCGACAAGGTTCGCGACGGCGTTTCCACCCTGGAACAGGTGCTCGTGCTGACCGCGGCCCATTAATCGCGGGGCCGCCCTTCTCAAATTCGGCAGGTGACAGGCGCACGTTGAACTTTCAACCGCGCCGGGAGTTTTCTAGATTCCGCCCATGCTGGAACTTGAAGACGCGATTCAACGTATATTGTCCAGGCTCCCCGCGTCCGCTTCCGAACGCATTCCCCTGCCCCAGGCCGATGGCCGATATCTTGCGCAGGGGATTACCGCGCCGCTGAATCTCCCAGGATTCAACAACTCTTCCATGGATGGCTACGCTGTCCGCGCTTCCGACATTGCCCAGGCTGCGAAAGGCTCCCCTGTGCACTTGCGCGTGGTGGGACGAGTCGCAGCCGGGCAGCACACGGACCTGGCCATCCAATCGGGAGAGGCAATGCGCGTGTTCACAGGATCGATGGTTCCCGCCGGGGCAGATGCCGTGGTCATGCAGGAAGATAGCGAGCTGGATCCGGCCACACCCGATCTCGTCAGCGTGTGCGATTCGGCCAAGCCATGGGAGAATGTTCGTTTCCAGGGAGAAGACGTGGAACGTGGAGCGGAAATAGCGCGCAAGGGTGAGCAGTTGAACGCGGGTCGCATTGCGCTGCTCGCTGCCCTTGGAGTCTCGGAGGTGGAGGCGGGCCGGCGACCGCGCGTTGCCGTTCTGGCGACAGGTTCGGAATTGCATCCAGCCGGAGAACCACTGCCTCCAGGCGGAATCTATGAAAGCAACCGTGCTGCGTTGGCGTCCCTTGTTGCGCGAAGCGGTGGGATCGCCGAGGTGATGCCCATTGTGCCCGATGACCCGCACGCCACGCGCTCCGCCCTGAAGCGTGCGTTCGCAGCAAACGATCTCGTGATCACCTGCGGCGGCGTCTCAGTCGGCGAGTTGGATCTTGTGAAAAGCGCATTCGAGGAACTTGGCGGGAGGCAGGATTTCTGGAAAGTGGCGATCAAACCCGGCCGCCCTTTTGTATTCGGGGAAATCGAATCTCGATTTCTTTTTGGTCTTCCAGGAAATCCCGTGTCGGCCTTCGTAACATTCCTGTTGCTGGTTCGGCCCGCGCTCCTTCGATGGCAGGGCGCGATCGACATTTCATTGGAAAAAATTCGCGCGCGCCTGGCCCAACCTGTAAGCAACGGAGGAGATCGCCGCCATTTTTTACGCGTTCAATTGACCGCGCACGGGGAAGTTCATGCGCCAGGTTTGCAAGCGTCACACGCGTTAAGTTCGCTCGCGGAAGCAAATGCACTGCTGGAAGTGCCTCCCCGTACAACGGTGTCCGCGGGGACGGAAGTGACAGTGCTGCGATGGGATTAGGCTAGAAAGCGCGTTGCGGAAACGAGAAATCGGCGCGGGGCGGAGCGACCCTCGTCGGGCTTGGGGCCGGCGCCGTGGAAGTATATTGGTCCGGAGACACCGGCGCTGTGGGCGCAGTTGGCGCGGAAGGAATGGCCGTCGGCACCGCCGGGTTTTGATAAACCCCGGAGATCGGCGGATACGCCGTAGGCGCCATGTTGGCCGGAGTCCCGTAAGCCGGCGCCTGCCACGTGTTCCACGGATTGTTTCGATCCGCTGAAACCGCGGTGTCCGTGTTCACGGGAGCATAATGCGGTTTGGCGAGGTCCAACGCCTTTCGGAAGGCTTCCATCTGGCGCTGCTGCGAATCGCGCTGCCGGATGGCATCGGGTGAAAACGGATTATTCCGCAGCCCCAGCAAGTCGGGAAGCCCTTCAAGCCGGGAAACCGGTTCGTTCCCCGCACGTTCACCATGGAATGCGTCCAAAGCGCTAGGCCCATTCAATCCGGGCATTCCGCTAAACGAAGGAAGCTCCATCGGAGGCGCTGCATTTGTCGCCGTCTGACCGCGCATCTGCCGCTCGTAATAGCGCTCCACGGGCGAAAGTGAATTCCAGTCACGGCCATCAGGCATCAGCGCCGGAACCTTGCCGTTAACCTTCGTCATGTATTCCTGGATGACATCCTCAGCTGTTGCGAACCCCCAGTTGCCCGGACTGTCGAGCACGCTTCGTTGCGGCTGTCGCACAGCGGGACGCGGCGGCCTCGGCACAGGCGCGCCCGTGTCCGGCCCGCTGTTCCGCAGGCCGCTGAAATCTGTTGGAAAATCGGGAAGCTTGATCTTACGCGGAGGCGCCGTGTTGTCCGATTCAGCCGTGGTTGTAGAACCGGAAAACGACTCCGCCGATGGCAGCTCAACCGCGAGCATCTGGAAGGCAGACAAACACACGAAAAGACTCACCAACCTGACGGCTGGCACCGCGCTCCTTAGACGACTGCAGAAGCGGAAAAGCATTTCGGAGCGAATGCTACCGCACAATATTCAGCAGGTCAAAAGCTAATCCCGAACTTCTTCGTTGTCTCCTCGCAACTTCCCGGACCTTTCCGCGCAGAACCCACGCTGGGACTCGCCAAGAAAGTCGAGCATCGTCCTCGCAGGCCCGGCGGTGAAGTCCCGGGCGGCCGCAACCGCCTCCCGAAGGTTCTTCCCCGATCGGAAGAGGGCATGATACAGCCGCTTCAGTTCAATCCGTTGCTGCGGTGTGAAACCGGCGCGCCGCAAACCCACGATGTTGAGCCCGCAAATTTCATTCTGACGCCGCGCGATTGTGAAGGGCGGCAGGTCTTTGCTGACCCCCGATCCGCCCTGCATCATCGCCAGGGTCCCAACGCGCGTGAACTGATGCACAAGGCAGTTCCCGGAAATGAAGACCCGGTCCTGGATCGTCACGTGGCCCGCCAGCAAGGCGCCATTTGCAACGATCACGTGATTGCCCACCACGCAATTGTGCCCGACATGGGAATTCGCCATGAAGAAATTGTGCGAACCGATGGCCGTGTTCTGCACAAGCGAAGTCGAACGATGCACCGTGAAGTGTTCGCGAAACACGTTATCGTCGCCAATCACCACCCTGGTCGCTTCGTCCCGATACTTGAGGTCCTGCGGAGCGTCGCCAATGACGCATCCAGCGTGGAATCGATTGCGGGCTCCGATTGCTGTGCCGCGCGAAATCACCACGTGCGGCCCGATTATGTTCCCGGGGCCAATCGAAACACCCGCCTCGATCACTGAATACGGGCCCACTTCAACGCTGGCGTCCAGGGTCGCAGCCGAATCAACGATTGCCGTTGGATGAATCACACTGATGAACGCCGATACTGCGCGCGGGAATCAAGATTACCGTTGGATGCGTGCGGATCCCCCTTTTGCAAAGGATCGAACCTGTTCCACCGTGGACATCGTCGTGTCGCCAGGAAACGTCGTCAGCAGCGCGCCATGTGACCAGCCAAGGTTGACCGCTTCCTGCTCGGACGCCCCGGAGAGAAGCCCGTAGAAAAATCCCGCGGCGTAACCGTCACCACCTCCCACACGATCCACAACGTCGAGCTCACAGGTCGGCGACTGAAATGTCGTGCCGTTGATCCATGCAACCGCGGCCCAGCTGTGGCGGTTCGTCGAATGCACCTCGCGAAGCGTCGTCGCGACAATTTTAACATTCGGAAACTTTTTAACGGCCTTATCAATGACGGCGTAGAACGCGGAGGGATCAAGCTTCGATTTGGATTCCACATCCTGCCCTTCAATGCCGAGCCCCTTCTGCAAATCCTCTTCATTGCCGACGAGAACGTCCACGTGTTGCACGATTCGTCCAAGGACATCGAGCGCCTTCGTTTGTCCGCCCCAGATGTCCCAAAGCTTCTGGCGGTAATTCAGGTCGAACGATGTGACCGCGCCCGAAGCCTTCGCTGCTTTCATGGCTTCGACGATCAATTCGCCGGTGGTTTCCGACAGTGCCGAGAAAATGCCTCCGCTGTGAAACCACCGCACTCCCGCGCCAAAGATCTGTTTCCAATCGAAATCCCCGGGCTTGAGCTGGCCCGCGGCTTCGTTCGAGCGATTGTAAAAGACGACAGGCGCACGCACGCCCTGGCCCCGATCCGAATAAACCGTTGCCATGTTGGGTCCGCGAACGCCGTCATGCTTGAACCGTTTGTAAAACGGCTTCACTCCCATCGCGCGCACCCGCTCCGCGATCAAGTCGCCGATTGGATAATCAACCATCGCGGTCGCAACGCCTGTGTTCAGCCGGAAGCAATCCGCGAGGTTGGCGGCAACGTTGAATTCACCGCCGCTGACGTGAATGTCGCAGTGATTCGCTTTTCGGAAGGGGATGATGCCGGGATCGAGGCGATGCACCAGGGCACCGAGCGAAAGAAAATCGAGGGCGCCTTCCGCGCGAATATTCAAACCGTAGCTCATTCTTATGTCCTTTTTCGTGTTTGGCAGATTCAGTTCAGGCCCCCGGTTCCGCTGATGTGTTCCGCGGACCGGCGGCGCGCGCCATGATTCAGGAAACGCCCGGGTTTGTCCTTCAAAAAATCATGTGAATTTGGGAACAAAGCCCTTCACTTTCTGCACTTCAACTTCTTGTTTTTGCGCCGTTTCAGACTTTTCTTTTGAACACTCTTAATTAGGCTACCGCGCCATGCCGTCATTCGACATAGTCTCCGAAGTCAACTCGATGGAAATCGAGAACGCCGTCAACCAGGCCAAGAAGGAATTGGCGAACCGTTTCGATTTCAAGGGGAGCAAAGCCGAGATCACGCTCGAGAAGAACGAGATCAAACTCAGCGCCGAGGATAATTTCAAGGTGAAGACCCTCAACGAGATCGTGATCGGAAAACTGGCAAAGCGCAGCATCAGCCTGAAAAGCGTTGAAGCCGCGGAGCCCGACATCTCCCCTCTCGGCCACGCCCGTCAAAGCATCAAGATCAAGCAGGGCATCGAAAGCGTTGTTGCAAAACAGATCACCAGCTTCATTCGCGACGGCAAGTTCAAGGTGACGACCCAAATCCAGGGCGACGCGATCCGGGTAAACGGAAAAAGCCGTGATGAACTTCAAACGGTGATTGCAGCCGTGCGCGACCACGACTTTCCCGTCCCCGTGCAGTTCATCAATTTCCGCGACTGACCACCCGCACGCGGTCAGACGTCGAGGGTCTGGCGCAGTTCGGGAACAATCACTTCCGCATGCGGCTTCATTTGGCGCAGCGTTTCACCGAACGCGAGGGCCTGCGATTCCTCGCCATGAATCACGCTGATTTTCTTTAACGGCCCCGTCAGCCGCTCCACGTACTGGCCCAGTTCATTCTTGTCGGCATGGCCTGAGAACGAGTCGATCGAGGCCACCTGCGCTCCGACATGATACGGCTCTCCAAAGATGTTCACGGGATTTCTCCCGTTCAGGATCTGGGCGCCCAGCGTGTGCTCGGCACAATATCCGACGAAGAGCACCAGGTTTTTTGGATCGCCAATGTTGTTCTTGAGGTGATGGCGAATGCGCCCGGCCTCGGCCATGCCTGAAGCGCTGATGATCAATGCCGGTCCCTGCAGGTCGTTCAGTTTCATGGAGCGTGCGGCTTCACGGATGTAGGTGAGATTCTCCATGCCGAACGGATTCTCCCGCTCGCGCAGGAACTGGTAGATGCGTTCGTTGAAACATTCCGGGTGCAGGCGGAAGATCTCGGTCGCATTCACGCTGAGCGGACTGTCCACAAACATGGGAATGCTCGGCAACTGCCCGGCATCGGCGAGCTGGTGCAGCGTGTAGACAATCTGCTGCGTGCGCCCGACTGAGAACGACGGGATGATCACCTTGCCGCCACGCTCAACCGTGTCGCGCACAAGCCGGCCGACTTCCTCGTTCGCGTTGCTCTTGGGAGAATGAACCCGCGCGCCGTATGTGCTCTCGATCTGCAGGAAGTCAACGTCCTCGACCACGTGCGGGTCGCGCAGGATGTCATCGTTCCCGCGCCCGATGTCGCCCGAGAACAAATAACGAAAGCGCCGCGCTCCCTCCTGCACATCGAGCACCACTTGCGCCGAACCCAGAATGTGACCCGCGTCCCGAAACGTCACGCTCACCCCATCGAGCACTGGAAAGGGCCGGTCGTAGTTGATCGCCACGAACTGCCGCACCGCCTTTTCTGCCTGCGTCGGCGTGTAAAGCGGCTTCACGGGAGGAAGCCCCTGCTTTGCGCGCTTCTTCGATACAAACGCGGCATCCGCCTGCTGAATTTGCGCGGAGTCTTCAAGCATCACGCTCGCCAGGTCACGCGTCGCAAACGTGCAATAGATGTTCCCCTCGAATCCCTGGACACACAGGTTGGGTAGATTTCCGCAATGATCGATGTGCGCATGGCTTAGCACGACCGCATCGACAGTTGCGGGGTTGAATGGAAAGTGGCGGTTGCGGTCCATTGTTTCATCGCGACGCCCCTGAAAAAGGCCGCACTCCAGCAGCAGCTTCTTTCCGTTCACCTCCAACAGATACATCGAGCCGGTGGTGGTTCTTGTGGCTCCGAAGAAATGGATGCGCATGGGGCAGAGCGTCTGAAAGGTCGGCAGAGTCGTCAAGCGGACAGAAAACCGGCCCGCGATTCAACAGGTTTTGGGAACCTGCGCTTCGACGGGCGCACATCAGATTTTGAGGGGGTGAGATGGAGCACTGATGCGCGAGTAATCAGTTGCGTAGGTGGTTCCAGGAGTTGGCGTGGGGAAAGAGCAGCCGCCAACGTTGGTTGCGCCACATGGTTTCCAGAGTGATCAACGATTCGTCACCCGCTGTGCTCCAGAACTGTCCTGTGCGCTTAAGCCGACATTGGTATTGCCTGCAGGTCGATTCCATAGCTCCCGATCCAATCGGGAAGCCACCTTCGGACAGAGCTTTGTAGTCCAGCCGTGTCTGGTGGGTCAGAAAGTAATTTCGCTCCACTTCAACGGTTTTGTGATCTTCGGCCCGGCCCACGACCTTTTGGAGCACCTGCTCAAGTTCCTGAATAATCTCGGCTCCCTGGCCTTCCTTGAGCTGGGTGATCAACGGCTCAACCCATTGTTTTGCCTGGATCGTTCCGGCTCCGAATACCGTGTTCGCAACTGCCCAGAGATGTTGCGCGGCATGATAGAAGTCCAAAACTTCTCTGGCTCCTTTGAAGCGCTGTCCCACCAGATTCCAGATCCACGCCGCACCGTCAGCGACGACCAACACCAGATCAGCCTCCAGAACACCCCGACGAACTGCTTCGGCCCAGAGTTGTTTTTCCAACTCTTCCAATCCGCCCCGGGTCATCACGAAGCCCCGTTCGGTGATAAAGGGCCGTCCTGAGGCGCTTTGACCACGCTGGTCCAAGCGAAAGCAAGTTGCCCCATACACCCAGTGCCAGCGAGAGAACTCCTGGCCCGTTGCTTTAACTTCTCGAGTCTGGCCCCAGAAGTCCCGCTCGCGAATGTTCCAGGCATCCAATTCAATCACCATGACGAAGGGCTGTTGGGGTAAGTTGACGTGGGCCTTGGCCGCTACTTCTTTAGTCGTGTTCCAGTCGTCCAATTGAGCGTCGAGGTTTCGGCGTTTCTGTTGAGCTTTTTGCCCTTGGCGCCGGGCTTCACGTTCCAGGGTCGCAGGACTTATCTTCTGACCGGTGAGCCGCTCCAATACCGCCGAGGCTTCCGGGGCGGGCATTTTGGAAACCAACAAGGCGGACGTTTCCTGAACTCCGGGCGAGGCGGTGCTCCGTTCCAAGCCCAGGTGCACATCCGCTGGAAAGCTATAATCCTTGCACCTGCCGCACCAACCGCGGCTGCGCTTCAAGCGCACATCTCCAAAGCGGGATTCAATGCTTCGCTCGTGATCGTGGGTGACGCGCGTCAGCGGACCTCCACAAATTGGGCAGCGCAACGGAGTGTTGTCAGCCTTGGACTGGACGGCTTTCTCCAAAACTTGCCGCTGCAGTTCACGGCCTTCGATCATGAGAGCCTCCTCCAGATGTCCCATGTTCTCCTGGTGGCTCGCGACCGAAATGGTCAGAGCCCAATCCACCCGCTCTGCCCAGGCGTTGGTTTCGGGCAGGCAACTGGCGGGAGCGGAAGGACGTTGGCTCGGCAGAGTTGTTGGCGATAGTTGGAATGCAGTGGACATAAAAAGATTTCTTTGCGGGAGACACGAAGTTGGTGATGACGATCCTGACGGCTGCGCCCTTGTGTGGTCCCGACGTGAAGCCAGTTGGCGGCTCGATAACAGGTGCCACGAAACCGATCCGAATCGACGAACGTCTCCACCAGCCAAATGCGGTGGCCATATTTGGCCTCCCAGTCATCGGCCAGCCGGCGGCACCAAAGAGATAAGAGATGGCTGGCCAGATGTTTGACCTTCACCCAGGGTGCAATCAGAAAGCGTGTTTGACTGCAAATCAACGGCAGCCCCGCTCGGCGCGCCTCTGCGTCCCAGCCGATGAACTGATCCCGGGGAGCACATTTCCATGCAGCGGCTCCGAAAACACAGCCACCCAGAACTCGCCCCTGCCGGTCCCATGCCAGGTATTGCAGATTCTCTCCCACAGGGCTGGTATAGGACAGATAATGATGTTCGTGAAGCAAGCGAGCCAGCGTTTGGCGGTGGTTGCGATCTCGACTGACCTCCTGGATTCGCACTGGCTGCAACTGCTCCAGCCTCTCAGTGATCGGCAGCGCGTCGATGACTTCGGTCAGGTCTGGCAGGACGCGCATCCGGTTTGGGCAGCGCCGCCGGCGCGCTGGCAACTGGATGAGCCCGCGCTGCTCCAGCTTCAGGAGCAAGGTGCGGGCAGCCATGTCTTTGAGCTGACCCACTCCATTACACCAATGCCATTGCAGAGCCAGCTCCCGGGACAGGCGCCAGCGGCTCCACTGCGGATGTTGATCAAGAAGATGGCGAACCTCGCCCAGTCTGGACGCATCGATTAGTCGGCCCTGAATCGTCACGGATTCCGTCACGGAGCTTGAACGTGAAGGATGCGAGGTTCGGAGTCCAGCAAAAATTCCATCAGGTTGTTAAGCCCGATCTCCACCCCCTCAAAATCTGATGTGCGCCCCGCTTCGACGCGTTGCCGCCAAAAAGATGGACAATTCCACGCGAGCCGCTACAGTCGCGCACCGATATGAAGAGCAACATGCTGAAGAACGTGCTGGAATGGTTCATTGCCACCGGCGTGCTTCTTTCAATCATCTTCCTGATTCAATTTTATTTCCGGACCAAGGAGCTGCGCAACCTGCAGGTGCAGGTGAGTGCCGTTCAACAAACGCAGCAGTATCTCAGCATGTTGATTCGCGACACGGTCGAATACAACCGCGTGCATCCTGACCCGAACCTTGGCCGCATCCTCGAATCCATCAGCGGTCCCGCGCAGGGCAACGCCGCTCCTGCCAACGCCAGCGCCGCACCGAAACCCGCCGCCAGATAATTTGCATTAAGTTGTTATGGAAGACCAAGTCACCACGCCGGCCGATTCCAGTGAACTGAAGCAACAGCTGGCCGACCTTCGGCGGCAAACCAATGTCCTCTACATGGCGCTCGCCGTGCTCAGCCTGACGCTCGCAGGATTTGTGGGCCTCCAGGCGCGCCGCGCATCGAAAGATCTGGATAGCATCCGCCCCAACGCCACCGCCCTGATTGATGGCTTTCGCAAGTCCGAAGCCGGCGTCGGCCAGTTCGTCGGGCAGCTCCAGGCCTACGGCCGCGTGAACAAGGATTATCAGCAGCGCGTCCTCGCCCGATATCCTGTGAGCACCAGCGCGCCGGCTTCCACCGTCAATCCCGCCGCGACTCCTCCACCCGTGGCGCCGTAAGTTACTGGGCGGCCGCAATGCCTGCGTCCCGCTGCAATCGGTTGCCGCAAGCAGCGCAATAATTCGCGGTTGGCGGACATGACCTTCCACAGGCAGGACAACCCGTGTGCGCTTCCTTGTGCTGATGGTGAATCATCAGGTTTCGGATATAGGGAATCCACGTAAACGCGTAGGCGAAGATGAAGACTGAATCGCGTTGCCGCAGCGAGTAAACGAGGAGGAGCAGCGATCCCGAGAGGCTCAGCCACCAGAATGCGGACGGCACCACCACCTGCTTTTTTCGCTCGGTGGCGTACCATTGAATGAAGAATCGGGAAAAGAACACCGCATTGCCGAGCCAGCCCACGATTTTCCAAATACTCCATTCAATGCCCAGGAAGTTGCCGTTGTACCAGATCCATTGCTTCAGCCAATCCATGCGGCCGGAGCCTACTGAACTTGCCTGAAGTTCGCGAGCAATTGTGCGATGCTGCGCCTGGAACGCCGGAAAGTCTGCCGTATCGCGAGTTCTTAGCCGTGTGGACCGTCTGCTGAATCGCAGGTTTCCAGCCTGTATACCCGTTCCATACGTCGCCCCCTGGGAAGCACAGCGACAGCAGATTCGGAAACCTGTGCAACGTCGACGCATCCGGGCTTGCGACGTCTTGCATCGAAACGCATTCTGAACCGCGTGCGCAGCGTCAATGTCCCACTCGGCAACCGCAGATACGAAATTGCCATAGGCCCGAAACTCATCCAGGAGCTCGGCCCCCGATGCCAGAAGCTTTCTCTCGGGCGGCGATGCGCCGTCATTTCCGACACCAACGTCGCCCCGCTCTTCGCGAGCGCCGCACAACGGAGCCTGGCAAAGGCAGGATTTGATCCCGTCCTTATCACCGTTCCCGCCGGTGAAACTGCAAAGGCGCTGCGCGTGGTGGAACGTTGTTATGAAGAACTCGCGAAGCATCGGTTGGAACGAAAGTCATTCATCGTCGCGCTCGGCGGCGGTGTTGTCGGCGACCTTGCAGGATTCGTAGCGGCGACCTACCTGCGCGGGATTCCCTTCGTCCAGGTGCCCACCACCCTGCTCGCCCACGTCGACAGTTCGGTTGGCGGCAAGGTGGGCGTCAATCTGAAGGCCGGGAAAAACCTGGTGGGAGCGTTTCATCAGCCGAAGCTCGTTCTGTGCGACATCCAAACCTTGAAGACACTGCCCGAACGTGAATTCCGATCGGGCCTCGCCGAAGTCATCAAGTATGGAATCATCTACGACGCGGAACTGTTCATGCTGCTCGAACGCAATCTGCCAAAGCTGTTAAAGCGGAATCCTGGAACGTTGAGCGAGGTGATCGCGCGCTGCTGCGAGATCAAGGCAGACGTCGTCGTCCAGGACGAGAAAGAAGGCGGACTGCGGGCGATCCTGAACTTTGGACATACAGTTGGCCACGGTTTGGAAGCCATTTCCCGATACGGAAAATACCTGCATGGCGAAGCCATCTCCATCGGCCAGGTCGCCGCCGCGGAAATTTCAGCGCGTCAAAACGGGCTGCCCTCGGACGATGTTCGACGGATTCGTTCGCTGTTCGAGAAAGCGGGCTTGCCCACCCAGGTAAAACTAACCGCGTCCGAGCGGCGGCAATTATTCGACGCCATGCGTCTCGACAAAAAAGTGAGTGCCGGCGAGATCCAGTTCGTCCTGGCCGAACGCATTGGAAAAGTCGTGTGGGGAAAACGCGTCGAACAGACGGCAATCCAAATGGCCCTGGATGCCGTCCAGTAACAACGCCGCGAAGCGCGGTGTCCGTTGGGATGAGTTCAGTTATTGCTTTTCCAGCAACAACAATGAAACACCCTGCCGTGGAAGTTGAACGCGGACGCTTGCCTGCTGGCCTTCCACAGGGATTTGCTGCGGTTCATGCAACTGCGTCAGTCGCCCTGCCCTCAACATGCGATCGTATTGTGATTCATTCGGCGCAGTTGGCGACCCGAGCGATTTCCAAACAGCGAACGAGTTGCTGTGTCGTCCATCGATGCGGTAATGCGTAAGCCTCGCCTCGCCGTTTCCAAGTGCGAGGTGGTTCAATTTGATGTCGATCTGGGCATCGGGGCCGGGGAGATCGTCGTCGTGATAATACCAGATCATCACCGCCACCTTGTTGCTATCAACGCTGGCCAACGCGGAAATATCAGGCGGCCCTGCGACACCGCGGCGAAGGATGTCATCAAGCGCAACCGAGGCCGAACTTTTCGCTTCCACCCGCTGTCCGCTCATGTGGCTGAACATTCTGAACACGTTCATCACTGGAAGATCGAGCCCGTTGTTGGCGAGAACGCGCTGGCCCGCGAAATACGGCTGGTCTTCAAACTCGAATGCCCACGTGAGAGCGCCTTCCAGATTCACTCCATGCCGGTCCGCGAGCTCGTATTTGCGCGCAAACGTGGCCGCAGTGTAACTCGAATACATCGTCGTGTTGCGATAGCCGAGGTGCGGTCCCTGGCACGCCGCGCATCCATCAGGATCGGATTCGCCAATGACGATCGGAGTGTTCTTCATTTCGGGAAACGACGCGATGAGCGCGAAGCCGCGATTGATTTCCGTCAACTGCGGTGCGCAGCCAAGCCGCACGTGGCCGTCCACAAATCGCGGCGAGCCCTTTGCGTGAAATGCCAGGAAGTCCGTGGGCGTCCCCCGCTTGCCCGTTGCGTAATTGGTTCCGCTGATCACGTGCCGCAGAAAACCCTCCATGAAACGCCCACCCGCGCCCGCCACATCAGGACCTCCCACACGCGCCGTCGGCAGCGCCCTGCGCACGGCGTCGATTGCAAAGTCGTGGAGCTTGTAAAATTCGTCGGGCGTTCCCTGCCAATAAAAGCGCAGGTTGGGTTCGTTCCAAACTTCCCAATACCATTTCTCCACTTCCTCCTTCCCATACCGCTCCACGCAATGCGTTACCCACTGGAAAACCAGTTCCGCCCACTTGGCGTAATCCTTCGGTGGATAGGACCAACCTGTTGCAATGCTCTCGTAACGCAAGCCGGGCCGCCATTCGTGCTGGTAGGGTTCAGGCTGGATCGATAGCGCTTTCGGCATGAACCCAATCTGCGCGTAGGGCCGTACATTGCGCTCAAGATAGGCATCGAAGATGCGATCGAGAATCGTCCAGTCGTAAACCGGCTTGCCATTCTCGTCCTCGGTGTAGGCGTTTGAACTTCCCCATTTGTAAGCGGGCGTTCCGTCGCCAGTCGAAAGCAGGTTGTGCGCGCGAAAATAAACGTCCTTCGGACGCAGCACACCCAGCTCCCGAATCAAGCGCTTGCCATCCTTCATGTAGGCGTAGTTCGGCTCGTCCGCGCCAAAGAAGCGCCACACCGGCTTCATCGGCCCTATCGGCTTGCTGGCGTCGATGCTGATGGTAACCGGCAGAACGCCGTCCGCCGCCACTGCTGGCGAATTGGTGGCCTCCGCTGCGGTCAGGTTTGCTGGCGCAATGAGAGCAAGACCGCACACCAGTTTGCAGACGCAGCGGAATGCCACGAGCGGCAATGAGCGCCATCGCAAATGACGCGTGCTGGACAGGGCAATGTTAGGGTTCATGTTCATCGGGTTGGTTCACCGTTCGTTAAGCAGCAGCCTGAAATACTGGGCTTCATTCGTCACCGCACCTTCAACACTCTGCGGATTCTCAATGCCAGGAATGCCATTGTTGCCGGCTGCGTTCCAAATTTCCCAATCCAACAGGTTGGTGGATGTCTGCACCCGCGCGGCGGCGTTCTCGCCGAGCGAGAATTGAACCAGGGCGGCGCCGTCCGGGGCCACGTGCAGCGCCAGATCGGGCGTGCTGTCGATGGCGTGCGGATCGGTGCCGGCAAAATACTCGTGCTGATTCACACGCCCATCCAGGTCAGGGTCTCCCGACACTCCGCCGTTCGGATCGTTGGTGGATCCAAAATGCGCCACCTGCCAATCAGCAAACGCTTGGCGGTTCGTCCCGAAATCCTGGATCCATTGCGCGAGCAGCGCGATGTTCTCTTCGTCCCGCTCATTGGTTGCGATCGGAGGCATGCGGGTGAACCCATTCGTGGAGGCCATGCGATTCCAGATTACCGAATGCACAGGATCCCCCGGAACAATCAACTTGTTGTTGGGATCCCCATTGTTGTTGATTGCATCGCCATTGATCATGCCCGTCTGGAACAGCGGTGTTCGCGCGCGTCCATCCCAATTGCCTCCACCCGTCCCGCCAGGCTGATGGCAGTAGGCACAGTTCACATCGATGTAAGATCGCGCACGATGTTCCAGCGATGAAGTGATATCCCCGGCGGTCGCATGGCGCGGAAGCGTGCTGACAGGTTCAGGCTCGTTCGTGAAGTATCCGGCGGCGTGCAGCAACTCGAGCTGATTTCCAGTGAAACCGTCCATTGTTGCCTCGCGATTCATCTGCCGCGTCGTGAACGAAAGAGCGTGGCCTGCCTGCGGTGTGTGACACGCCATGCATTCCGCGCGGCTCGGTATGTGCCATGTTTGTGTATGGATGTTTCCGCCGTTGGTGATCACCAGCGCAAAGTCCACCCCCGCGTCCGGCGCGAGCGTCGCCTCCGTCTGCGCTTCGTTCCATTGGTAGCTCACGCCGTAAGCACCATCGGCGTTGCGAACCAGCAGGCGCGTTTCGAGCCGCCGCTTCGTCGCGGGATTTCCACGTTCCATTTCGAGGTCGAAATGTTTCACCCAAATCTGGTTGGTCGGAAAAATCCAGTTATCTTCGCGGGACCAGGTCATGCGGTTCGTCGCATCGGGAATAATGAACCAACGGCTCTTGACCGCGTAATCGCTCCAGAATGGAAGGTTGGGCTCGTAACTCACCAGCCCAGGCGAAGGCGAGAAATCGCTGACATCCGCAAACACACGGGTCTCACTCAGCGTGAGGGGATAGGATCCGGCCGGGGTGCCTGAGGTGAGTCGAAGAACGCGCCCGCCATTAATGTCCGCCAGCAACACGTCACTATTGGCGGGATCGATCCCGAACGCCACGATCCCCGCCTGGCCCGCAATGCGTTCCACGTTCACGCTTGCGTTGGTCTGCCGCAGGGACCAGATGTTGCCGGACACGTAATCCGAGAAAATATACGCGCCAAAGAGATGGGGAATTCTGGTGCCGCGATACACCACGCCGCCCGTGATGGAATCGCCCTGCATCGATCCGCCGCCATGCGCATAGACATAGAGAGGACGCGAATGGTAGAGAGTGTCGAAATTCGGCGGCGCAGCCTTAGGCCCGTTGTTGTTGCCTTCCCGAAACGCCCAGCCGTAATTGCCGCCCCGCGTGACGAGATTCACTTCTTCGAACGTTCCCTGCCCCACGTCGCCCACCCAAAGGTTGCTCGTGACCAGGTCGAACGACATGCGCCAGGGATTGCGAAAACCCACGGCCCAAAGTTCAGTCCGCACCGAGTTTGAATTCACCGCACTGCCGTTGAAGGTCGTTGCCCCCACATACGGGTTATCCACAGGCACGGCATACGCCGCAAAACCCGAATAGAGCGGCACCCCCGAATGTGGGTTCGGCTCGATATTGCCCGGCCGCCGATCGACATCAATGCGCGCGATTGCGGCGAAGAACCCGTCGTTGATCTTCTGTGCGTGATTCTGGGAATCGTTCTGGTCCCCGCCGTCACCCAATGAAACATACAGGTAACCGTCAGGACCAAAGTGCAGGTCGCCGCCGTTGTGATTGCCTGCAGTGTCCGCCTGCTGAAAGAGGATCCTTTCGGACGCAGGATCGGCGGCGTTTGGGCTGCCGGGTTGAACACTGAATCGCGATACGCGGTTGTAAATGGTTCCACCCGATCCGACCGAGTAATGCACGAAAAAGAAACCATTCGTGGCATATCCCGGATGAAACGCGAGGCCAAGCAGGCCCTGTTCGCTACCCGTTGAAATAGCTTCACTCCGCGAAGTCAGCAACGCGGGAAGATTCAGGAACGTCGGGGCAGAAAATGAAGCCGCAGAGAGATCAGGAACGACGCGCACCAGGCCTGTCTTCTCACAGACGAACAAACGATTTGTTTCGCCAGGCGGCGTGCGCAGGCAGACAGGCTGGCTGAATGAGAGTCCAGGAAAAGCGTTGACCAGTTCCAACGCTGTCGGCGGAGGTGTTGCGGGCACGTTCAACGTGTTGTTTGTCAGCCGCAAGTCAGTGGAGAAATGAAGTGTCACCGTCGCAGGCGCCGAAGTTCCGCCAATGCCACTGACGGTGTAACTGAAGGAATCCTGTTCAGCCGTGCCGTTCGTGTGGGCATAGAGGATTTCTCCATTCGCAGTCGGCACCGCGGATCCAAACTCCGGCAGGGCCGTGACGTTCACGCTTCCAGGGAAGAGACCTCCGCTGTCGTTGGCGAGAACAGGCACCCTGACCTTGTGTCCATGCCGCAACGTCACCGCGTCGTTCGCGGCAGCCGGCGCGGCAGGTTCCGGACCAGCGGTGCGGCTGCTGACAATTTCCTGCGGCGAGAGCGCGTGATCGTAAAGGCGGACTTCGTTGTAGGAAATGCTCGACTGGCTGTCGCCGCTGAATTGCGAACGCCCAAGCCAGTTGTTCACATCCTCAATGCTCGCCAGCTTGAATCCAGCATCGACGCTCTGCACGAGGGTTCCATTGTGATATCCGCGAATTTGCATGCCTCCCGAACCAAACGAACCGGCGCCGTCTTCCACGACCAGGACAAAATGATACTGATTGCCATTGGCAACGCTGAACCCGCTGTCGGCAGCAACCTCGGCCGCGCCGTTTAATCGCGCAGCGAGCCGCTGCGTGTTGGGAGAGGTTCCGCGGTTGATGGCAACCATGAGATTGTCACTTGATGAAGTCCCGCCAGGAGCGCTGACCGCGTTGGGCACAACCTCGCCCTGCTCAGCTCCGGGACCGCTGCCCGCGATATTCATGCGCCCGAAATCAAAGAGCCGCTGCCAGTTGCGAGTGGCGGTTACGGTGTACCAAATCTCAAGTGTCAGGTTCGTTTTGGATGAGATCAGGCGGTTCGGAAGGTCCACGTAAGCCGAAATTGCCGCGGGCGTCTGGTTGCCCGAAGTTGCGCCGGGAATCGCAAGTGCAACTCCGGAAAATGTGCCGCCAGTGCCAACCACGACGCCGTTCGAACCTGAAATGGAGTCGACGATCGCAGTCCCGGCTGGAGCAGCACCAATCGAGTTGTTGAAAGACCATCGATTGACCAGGGCCGCGCCCGCAGGTCGAACAGATAAGACCAGGAAGATGAACAGGAGAACAATGACTCGCATCATAAAGGCAGGTTGGATTTGAGTTTTTCTGCAATGACAGCACGGAGTGGTTCCACGACTGCGGCAATGTCCTTCTCGCCGTGACCCGCAGCAATCCCGCGCTCAAACCGTTCGAGCGCCGCCGCCGCCGTCTTCAGCTCAATGGAACGCTTGCCGCCTTCATCCATCGCATATCTCAAGTCTTTCGCCATCAGCTTCAGCAGGAAATTAGGCGTGTAATCAGGAGCCGTCATCCGCGCCCAGACAGCCTTTACAAGCGGGCTGCCGGGCGCCCCATTGGCAATCACCTCCATCGACTTCGCCGGATCCAATCCGCTCGACTCGATCATCGCCAACCCTTCAGCCAGCGCGGCGATCTGCACGCCGCAGATGAAATTGTTAATCAGCTTCAGCAGCGCCCCACTCCCCGCCGCACCCATCCGCGTGGCGGATTTTCCCATCGCCGCTAGAATGGGCTGCGCGCGTTGAAAGGCGGCCTCGGATCCGCCCACAAGAAAATTCAGTTCGCCATTTGCAGCCTGCGCCTTGCTGCCCGTGACGGGAGCATCAAGGAATTCGCATCCGTGTTCCGCCGCAATGCCGGAAATTTCCTGAACCCAGCCTACCGACAAAGTACTGCAATCAATGCAGAGCGTCCCATGCGGAGCCCCCGCCAGCGCGCCGTTGGCACCGAGCCACACGCTCCGTGACGCCGCATCATCCGCAACCATGCTGATCACCACGTCCGCCCCTTCGGCAGCCTCGGCTGGCGACTGGGTCCATCGCGCGCCTTCCACGGCAAACGCCTTCGACCGCTCTGGATTGCGATTGTAAACCCGCAGGGGAAAACCTTTGCGCAAAAGCTGGCGCGCCATGCCCGAGCCCATGGTTCCCAATCCAAAAAAAGCGATGCGAGGCTGGCTCATGATTCACAGGGTTTTAACAATGATGGGACGAATCCCAGCTTTGGCAATTCTCACCGTGTTGCGCAAGGGCCGACCGAAGCCCGCGAAGGAAATTTCCATCACGTCACCGTTGGCGAGTTTGATGCCAGCCCCGAAACTCAGCGCGCAGGCGCCGAAAAAATGCACGTGCAGGTCGCCCGGCCGCCGATGGCCATCAAACTTGAAATGATGGTGCTCCAGGTTCGCGAGGCTGTGGCACATCTCTTTCTCACCCGTAAGAACATCTTTGGCCCAGAGCAAATCTCCCCCTCTCGTGATGCTCACGCGGCCTGCGATTGATTCAAATTCTGCATCAATCACCAGTTCCGGGCCGAGCGAACAGGTGCGAAGCTTTGATCCCGCAAGGTGAAGATAATTCTCCTTTTCATATGCGTGGTCCGAGAACTCGTTGCCAACCGCAAACCCAATGCGGCGTGGCGAGCCGTTCTCATCGACGTAATAAACCCCGGCAATTTCACCCTCTTCACCGCCGTCCTCCGCATGCGGCGGCACGTCGAGCGGGTCCCCGTGTCCGCGCAGGATTGTTCCCGTTCCCTTGTAGAACCACTCGGGTGCGACACCCACCTGGCCGGGCGGCGGTTTGCCGCCCGCAACCCCGAGCCGAAACATCCGAAGGCTGTCGGTTTCCTCGGCCGCGTCGTCGCCATGCATCGCCTGCCGGTCATTGGCACTGCCCAAGTGCGTCAGCCCTGTGCCTGAAACCAGGCAACTCGCCGCATCGCGCGGATGATGAATCGGCGGGAGTAATCGCCATTCGGATTTCCCTTCGTAAATGGAATCGTAGTCTAGAAACTTTGAAGCCAGCCGCTCCTGAATCACCGACTTCAACGGACGCGAAGTTAAATCCGCTGATTCCGCCAGTTCATAGATCGACTGCGCTTCACCCAGCAAATGCAGCCGCGGTTCTTCCACCACGGCGACCGATGAGAGCGCGCCATTCTGAATTTGTACGAGGCGAGTCATAACACGTTTGTTGCGATTCTTCCGGGTGTCATTCGATCACGTCAAACTGCTTCAACTTCTCTTCGTCGACAGTCAGTCCAAGCCCCGGAAGGTTTTCGTCGAGATCAATAAACCCATCCTTCGCCATAGGTTCGCCCTTGAAAATGTACCAGAACAGCTCGTTCCCAACCTCGACGTCCACAGGCGGGAAGAACTCCGCCATGGGCGAATTCATGCTCGCCATGACGACGTGGTAATTATGCATCTGCCCCGCGTGGGGGATCACAGGGATCGAATGCGCCTCGGCCAGCGCCGCAATCTTCCGGGCCTGCGTGATGCCGCCGACGCGGTTGGTGTCGAACTGAATGTAATCCACCGCCCGTGCTTCAATCAGCTGCCGAAAACCATAAAGCGTGTGCTCGTGTTCGCCGCCTGCAATGGGAATCCGTCCAAACCGCTTCAACTCCGCATAACCGTGAATGTCGTCAGGAATCACAGGCTCTTCCAGCCACCGCAGGTTGAACTTCTCCAACAGCGGGATCATGCGTTTTGCGTAATCCAGGTTCCAGCCCATGTAAGCGTCTGCCATGATATCAATTCCATCGCCCACCGCGTCGCGCACCGTGCGGACAAGCTCCATGTTCCGCCGCATTCCTTCCGCGCCGTCCGTCGGCCCCCAGCCGAATCGCAGCTTCATTGCCTGGTATCCCTCAGCCTTGTACTTTCGCGCTTCGCGTTCCAGTTCATCCAGCGGCGTGCTGTAAAGGCGGCTCGAATAAACCGGGATGCGCGGCTTGGTGCGGCCGCCGAGCAGGCGATACACCGGTTGCTTCGCGGACTTCCCGAGCAGGTCCCATAGCGCAATATCCACTGCGCTCATGGCCACCATGGCAATACCCTTCCGCCCAAATGCCATGGTCTTGCGATACATATGCTGCCAGAGAAATTCCGTATCCCACGGATCCGCGCCCACCAACAGCGGCTTGAGATGAAGATCGATCACACCCTTGGTGACCTGCGGCGCCAAAGCCGCGTTTCCCAGGCCGACCAGGCCGCCGTCCGTGACAATTTCCACAAGCAGCCATCCGTGGAACGTGAACGCACTCATCGTCTGGCGCGTCAGCATTGGCGCAATGGCGTCCATTGGATTGGTGCAGAAATGCGGCGGGAGCGGAACAATCCCTCCCTTCCATTGCACAACACGGGTTCGGACTTCAGTGATTTTCATGATCGCGTTTGAAATGTGAGCGCCTTGATTCGCGGCACAGCCAGGCAGATGAGAACGAACGCAATGACGTGCAGCGAACCTGCCACCGCCAGAACCGGCGCATAGCTGAAACCGTGATCCAACAGCCACCCGGCAAGTTGTCCAAGCACCACTCCACCCATCGCGCCGCCCAATCCCACCAACCCGGCGACCTTCCCCAGGCATTGTTTCGGAACAAGGTCAGTCGGCAGAATCATTACAAGCGTGGACCACGATTGCTGTCCAAAAAACGCAAGGCTGAACAACAGCATCACGAGCGCAAGCGATGATACGTGCGGAACGAGGATGACCCAGGGCATCAGCGCAGCACTGATGCCCAGCGCCAGTTTGCGCGCGCGGTTCACCGAGTGCCCGCGCACCAGCAGCCAGCTCGAGAGTCCTCCGCCAGCGAGGCAGCCGACCCCCGACGCCGCATACGGAATCCAGCCGATGCTCCCCGCCTGCTTCAAATCGAAGGAATGCACGTCGTAAAGATACTTGGGCAGCCAGAACAGGTAGAAATACCACGCGGCGTCGCTGAGAAACTTGGCTCCAACCACGCCCCAGATTTCCCGATGCCTCAGCAAATCGAAAAGCGTGATGCGCGACGCAGGCTCAGCGGCCGTTGATGTTTGGGCATCGCCAGGGGACCGATAAACACGCCACCACCAAATTGCCCACACAAGGCCGAACGCGCCCGTTATGAAGAAAACCCATCGCCACGGGGACAGGTCGAACCAGTAACCACGCGCAAGAATGAGTGCAATCAACGGCGGCGCGATCACCGCTCCCACCGCCGTACCCGCGTTGACTATACCCATGGCAGTCGCGCGCTGCTCAACAGGAAACCATTCGGCCACGGCCCGGGTTGCCGCGGGGAATCCGCCGCCTTCCCCGACGCCCAGCAGCAACCGGCTGGCTGCCAGCATGATCACTCCGCCCGCGAATCCATGGCTCGCGCACGCTATCGACCAGAAGATCATGATCCACAAAAACCCGCGTCTCGTGCCCAGGCGATCGAGCAACCACCCGCCACCCAGGTACATTACGCCATAAGTCGCGAGAAACGCCGAATCCAAGGCCGCCTTGGTTTGATTCGTAATCGGGATGTCCGCCTGGATTGCCTTGATCGCCCACGGCAACGTTTGCCGATCGAGGTAGCTGATTGCAATCGCCACGCTGACCAGGAAGGCAATCTGCCAGCGCAGGTCGTGCTCGCGATGCTCCGCATTTGTCGGGACAGTGGCGATGTCCACTGATACATCAGAGTTCTCAAACGCGGCAAGCGTGAAATCGCATGGACTGCGTAGCGCAGGTTTCTCCCGACGAATCGTGGGCTGCGCTACGACGGAAGCTCCGCGCAAAACTTGACGCACATGCGGTTCAAAATCATTCTCACCACTGATATGTCACGGAAGTCGCCTGCGCGCGCCAAAGGGCTGGCAAAACCAGTTCAAACGCATTCCCCTGCCCCATCGCTCGCGAAGCGCGCGTATCTCGAGATCCGAAACCAAATCCTTAAAGGCGACATCGTTGTCGGCGCAGCGCTGTCGAGACGCCATCTCGCCGCGGAATTGAACATCAGCGTTCCGCCTGTCATGGAGGCGCTCCAGCAACTCGAGCGCGATGGCCTCGTGGAAAGCAGGCCTCGCGTTGGCACGCGCGTGCGCATTCCCGACCCGGCCGACGTCGAGGATCGCAGTCTCGTTCGCGAAGCATTGGAAACCCAGGCCGCCCGCCTCTTTGCCCAGCGTGCTACCTCGCAGGAACGGACGGAACTGAAGGCGATGGGCCGCCGCGTCGACCAGCTTTACGCAGCGTGTGAGAACAACGCGTCGGACCGCGACTTTCTTTTCTCCGTCAACACGTACCACATGAAGCTGCACCTGCGCATCGCCGAATGTGCCCGCTGCCCCGCGCTGCGCGATGCCATCGAAAAGGAACAGGTGCTGATTTTCAACTGGCTCTTCGACACTGCCGTTGAACGCCGCACGCTCGGATCCGACTTCCACGCGCGGCTTGCTGACGCGCTTTCGTCGGGGACAACCGAGCAGGCCGACTCCGCAATGCGACAGCATATTCGCTTCGGGATGAATCAGGTTCTGGAACGCCTGGGCAGGTTCGCCCGTCCATCGCCTGGCTGGCGTCATCAAAAACCCGCGGGAGCGGAAAGGAAACGAAGCGCGTCGGCGACGCGATAGCAGCGCTGGAGCGGTTTGGATTGACGCGAATCATCTCCGCAGTCCGTTTGTTGGGACTGAGGGCTGTTCGATCTATCATGTGTTTTGACGTCATGTCGGTGCGCTCTCATCCCCGTAATCTGCGACGGTCATGATAAAGCTCTTCATTGCGGTGCTGTTGACTCTGACGCTTTCGGCGACGTTTCGAGCGCAGGCCCAGACGGGCTCGACGAACAGCCAGCGGGCCCACGCCTGGTGGCGCGATGGCTCGCCTGGGCAGCGTCCGTATCGCGTCGACAACAAAAAGCTCCCGCTGATTTCCGTCAAAGGAAACAAGTTCGTGGATACAAACAGTGTTGCGAAGTTGTTTCGCGGCCTTTCCATTTCCGATCCGGACAAGATCGAAATGCAGGGCCATTGGAACCGGGAACACTTTTTGAAGGTGAAGGAAATGGGCGCGATGGTGGTGCGAATCCCGATTCATCCCGTCGCCTGGCGCGAGCGTACGCCACGCGAATACCTGCGCCTTCTCGATCAGGCGGTCGGCTGGTGCACGGAACTCGAAATGTATGTAATGCTCGACTGGCACAGCATCGGGAATCTGGAAACCGGTGTGTTCCAAAATCCAATGTACGATACGTCCAAACAGGAGACGTATAATTTCTGGCGCACGATGGCGCGCCATTATGCCGGGCACAACACCGTCGCATTTTGGGAACTGTTCAACGAACCGACCACGTATCGCGACCAACTCGGCCCGGTTTCATGGGATGCCTGGAAGAAAACCGTCGAGGAACAAATCACACTGATCCGCGCGCACAATCCCCAGGCGGTAATTCTCGTCGCTGGATTTGATTGGGCTTAAGATCTGACGCCGCTGATTGTCAGCCCCATCGCAGCGGAAGGAATTGGCTACACCACGCATCCCTATTCTAACAAGCGATCCCAACCGTGGGAGCCCAAGTGGGAGGAGAACTTTGGATTCGCGGCGGCGAAGTATCCGATCTTCGCGACGGAATTTGGCGGGCTCGAAGGCGATTACGCGCCGCGCATCATCAAGTATCTTGAGAGCAAGGGCATCAGCTGGGCTGCCTGGTGCTTCGATCCTGAATGGGGCCCCACACTGATTCGCAACTGGAATTACGACCTTACCGCATCGGGCGAATTCGTGAAATCCGCGATGAAAGGCGAAGTCAAGTGAACGCAATCCCCGATTTGATTCGGACACTTTCCAGGTGCGCGATCCCAATGGGTCTCGTGCTCGCGTTGTTTGCAACTGCGGTTCACGCAGCGACACCCGTGACACCTGATGCCTCGTCAGAAGCACGGGCATTGCTGAACTACATTCACGCCATGTACGGCAAGAAGACGTTGTCAGGCCAGATGTGGGCGCCGTGGAGCGGATATGAAATCGACACCGTTTGTTCAATGACAATTATTCTTCACTTCAGTGACAATTAGAAATCACTGTGCCTGCCGGTTTTGTTTTCATCTCTGTGTCATCTTTCAACCCTTTCGAAACCACCCCCTTCGGTGGAACGGAGTCCCT
>Ga0196970_1000964_pt1 | contig 24062 bp, 18 predicted proteins | sample S1v_513CmetaG_FD_148672 | JGI IMG/M metagenome (GOLD analysis project Ga0196970, IMG submission 148672) | Soil microbial communities from Anza Borrego desert, Southern California, United States - S1+v_5-13C | ecosystem: Environmental > Terrestrial > Soil > Desert | place: USA: California... | reverse complement strand
AGAGCAAGAAGCCGGTGGTCGGCTTCATCGCCGGGCGTACCGCTCCTCCGGGCCGCCGCATGGGCCATGCCGGCGCGGTGATCTCGGGCGGCAACGACACCGCCGACTTCAAGATCGACTTCATGAAGTCGGTCGGCATCCACGTCGCCGACAGCCCGGCCAGCCTGGGCAGCACAATGCTGAAAGCCATCCGGCACTGAGGGAGGCTGATATGGACACGGCCATCGTCGCCAAGAAGCGCAGCGTTCATCCCGGTTCAGGGCGCCGGAACACCCGGACTCAGCCCAAGGGGCGGCAAGTCGATCCGGCGGCCTTGGTCGACGTCCAGGAGCTGCTCGGCACCCGGTCCCGGCAGCGGGATCTGCTGATCGAGCACCTCCACCTCCTGCAGGACACCTACGGGTGCCTGCACGCCCGCCACCTCGCGGCCCTGGCGCACGAGATGCGCCTGGCCCTGGTGGAGGTGTACGAGGTGGCCTCCTTCTATGCCCATTTCGACATCGTCATGGACGGGGAGGAGGCGCCGCCTCCGGTCACCGTGCGGGTCTGCGACAGCCTGTCCTGCTGTATGGCCGGTGGCGAGACGCTTCTGGAACAACTGCCCGAGGCGCTGGGGCCGAACGTGCGCGTGGTGCGCGCACCCTGCATGGGTGCCTGCCACAATGCCCCGGCGGTCGCGATCGGTCACGCGCTGCACGAGCACGCCACCGTCGAGAGCGTCGCGACGGCGGTCGCGGCGGGCGGCACCCACCCCCACATCCCCAGCTACATCGGCCTCGACGAATACCGGCAGGGCGGCGGCTATAAGCTGCTCGTCGACTGTCTGGAAGGGCGGTGCGACGTCGAGAGCATCTTGCACGGCCTGGAGGGCGCCAATCTGCGCGGCCTCGGCGGTGCCGGTTTCCCGACGGGGCGCAAGTGGCGCTTCGTCCGCCACGAGCCGGGTCCGCGTCTGATGGCGGTCAACGGCGACGAGGGCGAGCCCGGCACCTTCAAGGACCGCTTCCACCTGGAGAACGATCCGCACCGCTTCCTGGAAGGCATGCTGATCGGGGCCTGGGTGGTGGAGGCGACCGACGTCTACATCTATCTGCGCGACGAGTACCCGCACATCCACGAGATCCTGCGCCGCGAGATCGCTGCGGTCGAGGCGGCGGGGCTGGCCGGGCACACGCGCATCCACCTGCGTCGCGGCGCCGGGGCGTACATCTGCGGCGAGGAATCGGCGATGCTGGAAAGCATCGAGGGCAAGCGCGGCCTGCCGCGCCACAAGCCGCCGTTCCCCTCGGTGGTCGGCCTGTTCGGCCGGCCGACGCTGATCAACAACGTCGAGACGCTGTACTGGATCCGCGACATCCTGGAGAAGGGCTCCGAGTGGTGGGGCAGCTTCGGCCGCAACGGCCGCACGGGCCTGCGCAGCTTCTCGGTCTCCGGCCACGTCAAGTCGCCGGGCGTCAAGCTGGCCCCCGCCGGCATCACCATCCGTGAACTGATCGACGAGTTCTGCGGCGGCATGGCCGAGGGCCACACCTTCAAGGGTTACCTGCCCGGCGGTGCGTCGGGCGGCATCCTGCCGGCCAGCATGGACGACATCCCGCTGGACTTCGGCACGCTGGAGAAGCACGGCTGCTTCATCGGCTCGGCCGCGGTGGTGGTGCTGTCCGACAAGGACGACATGCGCCAAGTCGTGCTCAACCTGCTGGCCTTCTTCGAGGACGAGAGCTGCGGCCAGTGCACGCCCTGCCGCGTCGGCACCGAGAAGGCGGTCAAGCTGATCAAGCAGCCCGTCTGGGACGAACCGCTGCTGAACGAGCTGGCGATGGTAATGGGCAGCGCCTCCATCTGCGGCCTGGGCCAGGCGGCCATGAACCCGTTGAAGAGCGCCTTGAAGCATTTCAGGGACGACCTGAACAACGACAAGAACCGGGAGAACGCGAAATGAGCGACCGGATCACTTTCCACCTGGACGGCGCCGAGGTCGAAGCGCACGCCGGCGAGACCATCTGGCAGGTCGCCACCCGCCTGGGCACGGAGATCCCGCACCTCTGCCACTCGAACCAGCCCGGCTACCGCGCGGACGGCAACTGCCGCGCTTGCATGGTTGAGATCGAGGGCGAGCGCACGCTGGCCGCGTCCTGCATCCGCAAGCCCACCCCCGGCATGTATGTGCGCACCGCCAGCGAGAGCGCCAAAAAGGCCCGCAAGCTGGTCTTCGAACTGCTGGTCGGCGACCAGCCGGAGCGCTCGCGAGCGCACGACCCCAACTCCCGCTTCTGGAACTGGGCCGACACGGTGGGCGTCAGCGAGAGCCGGTTCCCGGCGCGCGAGACGCCGGTGGACAAGGATTTCAGCCATCCGGCGATGGCGGTTCAGCTCGACGCCTGCATCCAGTGCAACCTGTGTGTCCGCGCCTGCCGCGAGGTCCAGGTCAACGACGTCATCGGAATGGCGTTGCGCGGACACAACGAGAAGATCGTCTTCGACTTCGCGGACCCCATGGGCGACAGCACCTGCGTGGCCTGCGGCGAATGCGTGCAGGCCTGCCCGACGGGCGCGCTCATGCCGAAGACGCAAGTGGACGAGCAGGGCGTCTTCACCGCCGCGCCCGACCGCAAGGTGGACAGCGTCTGCCCATACTGCGGCGTGGGCTGCCAGCTCACCTACAACATCAAGGACGGCAAGCTTCTGTCGGTTGAGGGGCGCGACGGACCGGCCAACAAGAACCGGCTGTGCGTCAAGGGCCGTTTCGGCTTCGACTACATCCACCACCCGCACCGCCTGACCGTGCCCCTGATCCGGCGCGACGGGGTGGCCAAGGGCGACGTGGACGTCGATCCCACCAACCCGCTGACCCACTTCCGCGAGGCGAGTTGGGAGGAGGCGCTGGCGGTGGCCACCGGTGGCCTGAAGCGGATCCGCGACACGCACGGCGGCAACGCGCTGGCGGGCTTCGGCTCGGCCAAAGGCTCCAACGAGGAGGCGTATCTGTTCCAGAAGCTGGTGCGCACCGGCTTTGGCACCAACAACGTCGACCATTGCACGCGGCTCTGCCATGCCTCCTCGGTGGCGGCGCTGATCGAGGGCATCGGTTCCGGCGCAGTGACGGCGCCGTTCATGGCCGCCAAGGACGCCGAGGTGATCGTCGTCATCGGCTCCAACCCCACCGAGAACCACCCGGTCGCCGCCACCTTCTTCAAGAACGCGGCGAAGCGGGGCGCCAAGCTGGTGGTGATGGACCCACGTGGACAGGCGCTGAAGCGCCACGCCTCGCACATGCTGCAGTTCAAGCCGGGCCGTGACGTGCCCATGCTGAACGCGCTGCTCAACGTTATCATCTCGGAAGGCCTCACTGACGCGGCCTACATCGCCGCGCATACGCAGGACTTCGAGCGGCTGAAGGCGCACGTCGCCGAGTTCACGCCGGAGGAGATGGCGCCGATCTGCGGCATCGACGCCGAGACGCTGCGCACCGTGGCGCGCCTGTACGCCACGTCCAAGGCGTCGATCATCTTCTGGGGCATGGGCGTGTCGCAGCACACGCACGGCACCGACAACGTACGCTGCCTGATCGCGTTGGCGCTGGTCACCGGCCAGATCGGCCGCCCCGGCACTGGGCTGCATCCGCTGCGCGGGCAGAACAACGTGCAGGGCGCCTCCGACGCCGGGCTGATCCCGATGATGTACCCGGATTACCGGCCGGTGGAGGACGCCACCGTGCGAGCCTTCTACGAAGATCTGTGGGGCACTAGCCTCAGCCCGAACCGCGGCCTGACCGTGGTGGAGATCATGGACGCTATCCACGCCGGCTCGGTGCGGGGGATGTACATCATGGGCGAGAATCCGGCGATGTCCGACCCGGACGTGGAGCACGCCCGCGATGCGCTGGCCAAGCTCGACTGCCTGGTGGTGCAGGACATCTTCCTTACCGAAACGGCCAAGTACGCGGATGTGGTGCTGCCGGCCTCCGCCTGGCCGGAGAAGGTCGGCACCGTGACCAACACCAACCGGCAGGTGCAGATGGGCCGCCAGGCGCTGCCCACCCCCGGCGAGGCGCGGCAGGACCTGTGGATCGTCCAGGCGATGGCCCGCGGCTTGGGCCTGAAGTGGACCTATGAGCACCCCCGCGACGTGTTTGCCGAGATGACGAAGGCGATGCCGTCGCTGGACAACATCACCTGGGAGCGGCTGGAGCGCGAAGGCTCGGTCACCTATCCGTGCCTGTCTGAGGAGGAGCCCGGACAGGATATCGTCTTCGGCGAAGGCTTCCCGACGGCGTCCGGCCGCGGGCGGCTGGTGCCGGCGGACATCATTCCGCCCGCCGAGGAGCCGGACGAGGAGTACCCGATGGTTGTGACCACCGGCCGCCAGCTGGAGCACTGGCACACCGGCTCGATGACGCGGCGCGCGCAGGTGCTCGACGACATCGAGCCGGAGGCGGTGGCCTATCTGTCGCCGGCGGATCTGCGCCGGATGGGGGTAAAGGGCGGCGACACGGTGCGGGTGTGCACCCGGCGCGGCACCATCGAGCTGAAGGCGCGCTCCGACTACGGTGTGCCGTCGGGGCTGGTGTTCATCCCGTTCTGCTACGCGGAAGCGGCGGCGAACGTGTTGACCAACCCCAAGCTGGATCCATACGGCAAGATCCCGGAATTCAAGTTCAGCGCCGCGCGCGTTGAACCCGCCGTGTGAGCCGGTCCGGCCGTCAGGGGTGCGGGATTCGATCGGCAGAGGCAACAATGCTTCGGGGGTTGACACACGGTATCTGGTATACCTAACTAAAACACTTCCGAGAAGGATTACTCGAATCCGGTGAAGAAGGCGCGGATAAGCGCCGCCACTTTCGGGGGAGGGATATGCACAAGCACACCACGGCATCCGCTGAACCTGCGGACCGCGCGGCCAAGGGGCAGGCGGTCCAGTCGCTGACCCGCGCGCTCAATCTCATGACCATCCTCGGTAGCGCCGGCGGACCGCTGAGCCTGTCTCAACTGGCGGAAGCTGCGTCGCTGTCGCCATCCACCACGCATCGCCTGCTCACAACGCTGCAGCAGGAGCGCTACGTTCGCTTCGATCAGGGCGCCCGCGGTTGGGCGGTGGGCGTGCAGGCCTACATGACCGGCGCTAACTTCTTGAAGACCCGCAGTCTCGTCGATGTCGCCCGGCCGCGTATGCGCCGGTTGATGGAGGAGGCATGCGAGACCGTCAACCTTGCGGTCGAGGAAAATGGCGAGGCCATTTACCTTGCGCGTGTCGGCGGACCACGCGTTGCCCACGCGGCTCTGCCGCCGGCGGAACGGACACAGCTGCATTGCTCGGCCGTAGGCAAGGCGCTGCTTTCCGGTATGCCCGATGGGCGGATCCGCGACATCCTCCAGCAACGTGGCATGCGGCAGTTCACCCGCACCACGGTGTCGTCGCTGCCAGCGCTGTATGAAGAGCTGACTCACACCCGCAGCCGTGGCTACGCCATTGACCAGGAAGAGCGCGTGTCCGGCATGCGTTGCGTGGGGGCCCCCATCTACGACGAGAATGCACGGGTAATCGGCGCCTTGTCACTTTCGGGCACCTCGCGCCGAATCGAAGACGGGCGTGTCTGCATGCTCGGTGAAATGGTCAAGCGCACGGCTTCCGCCATCACTGTGGAAATCGGCGGGCAGCTTCCGGTCTGATCAAAAGCCGATCGTAAAGAGTTTGTCTCCCTGTTGACTTTAGTCGCGCCACTTCCGGCGCGGCTTTTTTTATTTAGGTTGGGTGATATGGATTCCGTATGGTGGAAAACAGTAAGTCAGGTTTTGACGTCTGCCATGAAGTCTTGCGATAATGACCTTGCATCGGAGGCATGTGCCTCTTGCATTTAGCGGAGTGGTTGCTTTTGATTCCTCTCCTTATCGGCCGTGCCGGCAACGGCACGGCCTTTTTTTCATTGACGAAGCAGGCGCTCTCCGAACTTTCCCGTGATTCGGGGCTTGCCTCTCCGACCCGCGATAAGGGAGTCGGCGCTTGGCCGCGCAGCTTTTTTGCTCACCGATGGGATCCCATCCCCGGTGGGTCGGCGCAGCCGGTGAGCAACTGATACCCTTGAGCGAAAGTCCTGACGCACGTGCCCCCACCCTAACCCTCCCCCGCTTCGCAGGGGAGGGAACTCCGCCGCCCAGCCGGAGAAGCCCTCCCCTGCAAAGCTCTTGCGCAAGCTTCGCTTGCGCTGACGCGGCAGGCAAGGACAAGCGCCGCCCTTATGAAAGGGACGGTTTCAAGCGAGGGGGAATATGCTACGCGCCGATCAGCACGGCACGGAAATCATTGACGTTGGTCAGCGTGGGCCCGGTTACCAACAGATCCCCCAGCGCGGCGAAAAAGCCGTAGCCGTCGTTGTCGGCCAGGCGAGCGCGGGCATCGATCCCCAGGGCTGCCGCGCGGTGCAGCGTATCGGGGGACAGCAGGGCGCCGGCGTTGTCCTCCGTGCCATCGATGCCGTCGGTGTCCGCGGCGAGCGCGTGCACGGCCGGCAGCCCTTCCAGCGCCACGGCAAGCGCCAGCAGGAACTCGGCGTTGCGGCCGCCGCGCCCGGAGCCGCGCACCGTCACCGTCGTCTCGCCGCCGGACAGCAACACGCAGGGGGCCTGGGCGGGCTGCCCGTACCCGGCGATCTGCCGGGCAATGCCGGCGTGGACCAGGGCCACGTCCCGCGCCTCTCCCTCGATGGCATTGCCGAGGATCACCGGCGTGTACTCGGCCTCCCGCGCCACTTCGCCGGCGCGCTCCAGCGCCATCTGCGGCGTGGCAATCAGCCTTGTCTCGGCCCGTGCCAGACGGGCGTCTCCCGGCTTCGGACTCTCGTCCCGGCCGGCCTGCAGGTGCGTGAGCACGGCTGGCGGCAGCTCGATCCGGTACTTCTGCAGGATGCCGAGCGCGTTTGCGAATGTCGTCGGGTCGGGCACGGTGGGACCCGAGGCGATAACCGCAGGGTCGTCGCCCGGCACGTCCGAGATGATCAGCGACACCACCCGCGCCCGCGTAGCGGCGGCCAGCCGGCCCCCCTTGATGGATGAGAGATGCTTGCGGACACAGTTCATCTCACCAATGTTGGCGCCGGAGCGCAGCAGTGCCTTGGACACCGTCTGCTTGTCCGCCATGGTCAGCCCCGGTGCCGGCAGCGCCAGCAGCGACGATCCGCCGCCGGAGATCAGGCACAGCAGCAAGTCGTTAGGGCCAAGCCCTTGCGCCAGATCCAGGATGCGGCGCGCGGCCTCCTCGCCGGCGGCATCCGGCACCGGGTGGGCGGCTTCGACCACCTCGATCCGCTCGCACGGCACCCGGTGGCCGTAGCGGGTAACCACCAGCCCCGAGAGCGGTCCACGCCAATGCTCCTCCACGGCGCGAGCCATCGCCGCGGCAGCCTTCCCGGCACCCACCACGACCGTCCTCCCCCCGGCGGGGGGATCGGGCAGGTGCGGCGGAACGCAGACGGCCGGCTGTGCCGACGCCACGGCGGCGCGGAACATGGCGGTGAGCAGGGCTCTCGGGGCTGGGATCATCGCTCTATCCCACTCAGTCGGCCGCTTCCGGCGTTCGATGCCCCTGTCCGATCTGGTGGTTGGCCAGGATCTCGAGGGGACGGACCAGCGCGGCATGGTCCCAGGCGGCACCGCCGTGCGCCACGCAGGCGTTGAACAGCTCCTGGGCGGTGGCGGTGTTGGGCAGGCTGAGCCCCAGGGTGCGCGCCCCGCTTAGCGCCAGGTTCAGGTCCTTCTGGTGCAGTGCGATGCGGAAGCCCGGCTCGAAGGTGCGCTTGACCATGCGCTCGCCGTGCACCTCGAGGACGCGCGAGGCGGCGAAGCCGCCCATCAGCGCCTGGCGCACCTTGGCCGGATCGGCACCGGCCTTGGAGGCGAACAGCAGCGCCTCGCCGACCGCCTCGATGGTCAGCGCGACGATGATCTGGTTGGCCACCTTGGTGGTCTGGCCGTCGCCGTTGCCGCCGACCAGGGTGATGTTCTTGCCCATCAGTTCGAACAGCGGCTTGACGGTGGCGAAGGCCTTCTCCGGGCCGCCGACCATGATGGTCAGCGACGCCGCCTTGGCGCCGACCTCGCCGCCCGAGACCGGCGCGTCCAGGTAGTCGCAGCCCAGCTCGTTGATGCGCTTGGCGAATTCCTTGGTGTCGAGTGGGGAGATCGAGCTCATGTCCACCACGATCTTGCTGGCCGACAGGCCTTCAGCGACGCCGTCGGGGCCGAACAGGGCGGCGGCGACGTGCGGGGTATCGGGGACCATGGTGATCACCACCTCGGCGTTCTGGGCCACCTCGCGGCCGGAGCGGCAGGCGGTGGCGCCACTGGCCAGCAGTTCGGCCGGAGCCGGCTGCAGGTCATGCACGAAGAGCGTGTGGCCGGCCGCGAGCAGGTGACCAGCCATTGGGCGGCCCATGATCCCCAGGCCGATGAATCCTACCTTCATGGTGAAACTCCTTGGATCTGTGCCGTATTGGTTCAGGCGTGGGCGGGCTGGTAGTGCGCCATCCAGGCGAGGCCCTTGCTGGTGTCCCCCGCCGGCTTGTACTCGCAGCCCACCCAGCCCCCGTAGCCGATGCGGTCGAGTGCGGCGAAGACGAAGGGGTAGTTGATCTCGCCGGTGCCGGGCTCGTTGCGGCCGGGATTGTCTGCGACCTGGACGTGGGCGATCTTCGGCAACAGCCGCTCGATCGTCGGCACCAGGTCTCCCTCCATGATCTGCATGTGGTAGACGTCGTACTGGATGAAGAGGTTGTCGGACCCCACGGCCTCGAGCAGCCGCTCCGCGTGCCGGGTGGTGTTCAGGTAGAAGCCGGGAATGTCGCGGGTGTTGATCGGCTCGACCAGCAGGCGGATGCCGGCGGCCTTCAGCGCACCGGCCGCGTAGGACAGATTGTCGACCAGCGTGCGCTCCAGAACGTCCTGCCGCACGCCCTCGGGCGCCTTGCCGACCAGACAGTTGACCTGCCGGCAGTCGAGTGCGGTGGCGTATTCGATGGCCTTCCCGACGCCGTCCCGGAACTCGCCGACGCGGTCGGGCTGGCAGGCGATGCCGCGCTCGCCGGCGTCCCAGTCGCCGGCCGGCAGGTTGTGCAGCACCTGCGTCAAGCGGTAACGCTCCAGCCGCTCGACCAGGGCTTCCTTTTCGAAGGCGTAGGGGAACAGGTACTCGACACCGGTGAAGCCGTCCTTGGCGGCCGCCGCGAAGCGGTCGAGGAAATTGCGGTCGGTGTAGAGCATCGTCAGGTTGGCGGCGAACCTCGGCATGTATCTTCCTCCCTGCGCGTGGTCAGGTCAGAAGACACCGCCGCCCAAGCAGCGTCAACGCGACGCGGAAGTCTTTTCACGATGCGGAAAGTCAACCCGGCGGGGCACGGCCGCCGTAGTCGCGGGAGATGGCGCCGGCCGCCGTCTTGACCATGGCGCCCAGCACGGCCAAACGCTCGTCGGTGATCCGCGCCAGGGGGCCGGAGACCGACACCGCGCCGGCCGGCTCGCCGAACTCGTTGTAGATGACGGCCGCCGCACAGCGCAGGCCGATGGCGTGCTCCTCGTCGTCGATGGAATAGCCGCGTTCGCGCGTGCGGGCGAGTTCCTCGCGCAGCGCCATGGGCGTGCACAGCGTCTTCGACGTGACGCGAACCATGCCCGTGCGGTGCAGGATCTTGGCGACCTGGGCATCCGACATGGCCGACAGCAGCGCCTTGCCGACGCTTGAGCAGTGCAGCGGCACGTGGGCGCCGGGAGTCGCGAAGGCGCGCATCATCTGTCGGCACTCGATCTGTGCCAGGTAGATCGCCTGTCCCTCATCCTCGATGGCAAGGTTCACCGTCTCGCCGCTCTGCTCCATGAGGGCGCGCATGTGCGGACGCGCGACGGCGACGAGGCTGCGCGAACGGATGAAGGCGCTGCCGGCCACGAAGGCCTGCACGCCCACCGACCACAGCTTGCGTTCGCTGTCGAAGTGGACGTAGCGCTCCTTCTCCAAGGTGGTCAGAAGGCGGTGCGCCGTGGAGATGGACAGCCCGACCTGCTGCGCCACGTCGGTCAGGCTGGTGCCCTCGTCAGCCTCGGCCAGGCAGTTGACGATGGACAGCGCCCGCAGCAGCGACTGCACCTGCGAGGTGCGCTCCGCGGCGGCGGCCCCGGAGACAGGTTTGCTGGCCGCAACCGACGATTTCCGGATCGCCGTCCGTCGCGCTTGTGCCATGCTCTTGGCCATGCTGCTCCCCGCCCGTGTGGAGCGGTCATGGAAACCGAGATCGCGAAGGCCGCGCAAGAGGGATCGTTCCCGCATTCCACGATGCGGGAACGAATCCCGTTTTCTTGCGCGGGACCGATCAGGCGTTGACCAGTTCCGTCTCCTGGGTCGGGAGGTCGAGAACCTCCTCGAACTCGGTGATGTTGTTGATCTCGGTACCCATGGCGATGTTGGTGACGCGCTCCAGGATGACTTCCACGACCACCGGGACCTGGAATTCGTCCATCCACGCCTGTGCCTGGGCGAAAGCCGAGGGCAGGGCATCCGGGTCGGTGACGCGGATCGCCTTGCAGCCCAGGCCTTCGGCCACCGCCACGTGGTCGACGCCGTAGCCGTTGACCTCCGGCGCGTTGATGTTCTCGAAGCTCAACTGCACCTGGAAATCCATCTGGAAGTTGCGCTGTGCCTGCCGGATCAGGCCGAGGTACGAGTTGTTTACCAGCACGTGGATATAGGGAAGCTTGAACTGCGCGCCCACCGCCAATTCCTCGATCAGGAACTGGAAGTCGTAGTCGCCGGACAGTGCCACGATCTTGCGCTTGGGGTCGGCCACGCGCACGCCCAGCGCCGCTGGCAGCGTCCAGCCCAAGGGGCCCGCCTGACCGCAGTTGATCCAGTGCCGCGGTCTGTAGACGTGCAGGAACTGTGCACCCGCGATCTGCGACAGGCCGATGGTCGTGACGTAGCAGACGTCCTCACCGAACGCGCGGTTCATCTCCTGGTACACGCGTTGCGGCTTGATCGGCGTGTTGTCGAAGTCCGAGCGGCGCAGCATGGTGCGCTTGCGTTCCTGGCAGGACCGCACCCAGGCCCGGCGGTCCTTCAACGTGCCGGCCGCCTGCCATTCCCGCGCCACGGCGATGAACAGGTCGAGCGCGGCGCCCGCATCCGAGACGATGCCGAAGTCCGGCATGAACACGCGGCCGATCTGGGTCGGCTCGATGTCCACGTGCACGAATTTGCGGCCCTTGGTGTAGACGTCCACCGAGCCGGTGTGCCGGTTGGCCCAGCGGTTGCCGATGCCCAGCACGAAGTCGGACTCCAGCATCGTGGCGTTGCCGTAGCGGTGTGATGTCTGCAGCCCGACCATGCCCGCCATCAGCGGGTGGTCGTCGGGGATGGAGCCCCAGCCCATCAAGGTCGGGATCACCGGGATTCCCGTCAGCTCGGCGAATTCAACCAGTTTCTCGCTGGCATCCGCGTTGATGATGCCGCCGCCGGCGACGATCAGCGGCCGTTCGGCGTCGTTCAGCATGCCCAGCGCCTTTTCGATCTGTGCGCGGGTCGCCTGTGGCTTGTAGACGGGCAGAGGCTGGTAGGTGTCGGGATCGAACTCGATTTCGGCCATCTGCACGTCCAGCGGCAAATCGATCAGCACCGGGCCGGGCCGGCCGGAGCGCATGATGTGGAACGCCTGCTGGAACGTGTAGGGGACCTGCGCCGGCTCGCGCACGGTCACCGCCCACTTGGTCACGGGCTTGGCGATGGACTCGATGTCCACGGCCTGAAAATCCTCCTTGTAGAGGCGCGCCCGCGGCGCCTGGCCGGTGATGCAGAGGATCGGGATCGAGTCCGCCGACGCCGAGTACAGACCGGTGACCATGTCGGTGCCGGCAGGGCCCGAGGTGCCGACGCACACGCCGATGTTGCCGTGCTCGGCGCGGGTATAGCCCTCCGCCATGTGCGAGGCGCCCTCGACATGGCGGGCCAGCACATGCCCGATCCGCCCTTGCCGGTGCAGCGCCGCGTAGAACGGGTTGATGGCCGCACCGGGAACGCCGAAACACACGGTGACGCCTTCCTTCTCGAGCACGTGCACCGCCGCCTCGATTGCCATCATCCTTGCCATAGCCCGGCCTCCTCCCTTGCTGACTGATTGCCGTTGCATATCTGGGAGCTTGACCCCGGGCGGGCCGATTCGGCAACCGGATGCGGAAAGGTTTCCGCAACATGGAAAACTGAGAAAAAGAGCTTATCTTATCAATGACTTGAAGGGCGCCTCAAAGGCTCAGGCGAAAGTGCTGCGACGGTTCGCTTCCTGCGGGTGAGAACGGGGAAGACCCTCGCTCGGTCGAGGTATCGCGCCACGCCGGAGGATTGAGCGCGTTCCTTCATGTTCGTCCTGGACTTTTCCGCGTGTCACGGGCACGGGCACTTGGTATGTTACATACAAAAAACGTGGAGCGCTGGAGCGGTGGAGATCCGTTATCCTCCGACCAGCCGATGCCCGGACAGATGAGAGGCGCACCGACATGACTTTTCCCTCGCTCAACGTACAGCCGCTCGACACGGGCACGACGTTCCGCAATCAGGCCTACCATGCGCTGAAGCAGGCCATCACGGAGATGGACATCTACGACCACTCCAATGAGATCCGTCTGGACGAGCGTCAGCTCAGCGACCGGCTCGGTGTTAGTCGCACGCCGATTCGCGAGGCGCTGACCCTGCTGGAGCAGGAGGGATTCATCCGCCTTCAGCCCCGCCGGGGCGTGTTCGTCGTCCGCAAGACCAAGGCCGAGATCATCGAGATGATCCAGGTCTGGGCGGCGCTGGAGAGCATGGCGGCGCGTCTGGCGGCGGAGCACGCAAAGGACGAGGACATCCGCACGCTCTGGGATCTGTTCCGCAACTTCGAGAAGCGGAACCCGATGGAGCACGTCAGCGAGTATTCCGACGCCAACATCGCGTTCCACAAGAACATCATCGCGCTCGGCGGCTCGGCCCTGATCCAGGAGATGACGGACAACCTGTTCATCCACATGCGGGCGATCCGCAAGCTGACGATCGGGCAGGACAACCGCGCCGAACGGTCGATCCACGACCACAAGGAGATCATCAAGGCCCTGGAGCGGCGCGACGCTGATCTGGCCGAGCGTCTGGTCCGCGAGCACACCCTGGGTCTGGCCGCTCACGTCGAGAAGCACTGCGATTTCCTGGAGTGATCGGGAGCCCGCGGGGCCGTCTCCTCAAACACTCTCCAGCGCGTGCTCCTGGTTCTCGTTGTTGGCGGTGTTCTCGTGGTCGGCGGTTTCGCCGTGTTCGATGCTGACCACGCGCAGGCTGTTGGTGGTGCCCGGCGTGCCGAAGGGAACGCCAGCGGTCACCACCAGGGATTCGCCCGCCATGCCGATTCCCTCGCGCGCCGCCACCATGCTGGCGCGGCCGACCATTTCCGCGAAACTCTGCACGTCGTCGGTCCACACCGCGTGCACGCCCCAGGCGAGCGCCAGGCGGCGCGCCGTTTCGCGGCGGGCGCTGAGGCCGAGGATGGGAACGGTCGGCCGTTCGCGCGATGCCCGCAGCGTCGTCGACCCCGTGGTCGTGAAGGTGGCGATCGCCGCTGCCGAGATGGTTTCGGCGATCTGGCGGGCCGCGGCCGACAGGGCATCGGCGGTGGTGGCCTCGGGACGGGCGTGCTCGGCGTCCATGATGCGGCGGTAGAGCGGATCGCGCTCCACCCGGCGCACGATGCGGTCCATCATCGCCATGGCTTCGACCGGATAGCGGCCGGAGGCGGACTCCGCCGAGAGCATCACTGCATCGGCACCGTCATAGACGGCGGTGGCGACGTCCGACGCCTCCGCCCGCGTCGGGGTGGGCTCGGTGACCATGGATTCCAGCATCTGGGTGGCGACGATCACCGGCTTGCCGGCGGCACGGCACTGCCGGACGATGCGCTTCTGCAGGCTCGGCACGTCCTCCGGCGGCAACTCCACGCCCAGGTCACCGCGCGCGACCATCGCTGCGTCCGACAGGGCGATGATGTCGCCCAGCATCGGCAGGGCGGCCGGCTTCTCGATCTTCGTCATGATGTGGGCGCGATCGCCGATCAACTCGCGCGCTTCCAGGACGTCTTCCGGGCGTTGGGCGAAGCTGAGGCCGATCCAATCGACGCCCAGGCCGAGGCCGAAGCGCAGATCGCTGCGATCCTTCTCCGACAACGCGCTCAGCGCCAACGCCGCACCGGGCACGTTCACGCCCTTGCGGTCGGACAGCGTGCCGCCGACGATCACCTCGGTTTCCGCATGGTCCGGGCCGCAGCTCCGGACCCGCAGGCGGATGCGGCCGTCGTTGAGCAGCAGATCCAGCCCCGGCGTCAGGCTGGCGAAGATCTCCGGATGGGGCAGGGCGACCCGCGTTCGGTCGCCTGGCGCGGCATCGAGGTCGACGCGGAAGCTGTCCCCCGCCGCAAGCGCGACCGGGCCGTCGGCGAAGGTGCCGACGCGCAGCTTCGGTCCCTGGAGATCCAGCAGCACGCCGATCGGCCGGCCGAGCGTCTCCTCGACAGCGCGGATCTGCCGATAGCGCTGGGCGTGCTCGACCTGGGTTCCGTGGCTGACGTTGAGCCGGAAGAGGTCGACGCCGGCCTCGGCGAGGGCGAAGATCTGGCTGTAGTCGGAACTCGCCGGTCCGAGCGTGGCAACGTCTTGGTGCTGCGGTTGCGCGGCATGGCTCCGGTCTCCTTCTGCCCGCGATGATGCTGGATGAGGGGAGGCTGAGGTTCGGCGCGTGTGCGGGTCAACGGTGAGCTGCCGTGTTTTCCGCCTGCCGGGAAACGCCGGTCGGGTCGCCGGCAGACAGTGACGTTTGTACACCTGATGCATGGGCGCGGAAGCGCTTCCAGGATGCGGAAAATCCCTGCGCCGAATTTGACGACGCCCTGCCGGCGTGCGGTTATGGTGCTGAATTCGGAATTTCTGCACGGCTGCCGCATGTCGGTCATCGTCGAACCACGCGCCGCCGCCTCCGTCATCCTGCTGCGCGACGGCGCGGAAGGGCTGGAGCTGTTCATGATCGAGCGGAACAGCGGCCTACGCTTTGCCGCCGGGGCTATGGTGTTCCCGGGCGGCAGCCTCGACGAGGGCGATCACGCGGCCGAGTGGGAAAGCCTGTGCTGCGGCCCGGCGTCGGACTTGCAGTACCGCGTCGCCGCCATCCGCGAGACCTTTGAGGAGTGCGGGATCCTGCTGGCGCGCGGTGTGGGATCCGAGGCTCTTCCGGACCGCGGGGCAGCAAACAGAGAAGGTCGCTTTGCCGACGCGGTTCGGGCGGCTGGTGTGGAACTGGCGACCGACATGCTGGTGCCGTTCGCGCGTTGGATAACGCCGGAAATGGTGCGGAGGCGGTTCGACACAACGTTCTTCCTCGCTCCGGCGCCCCTCGGGCAGGAGGCGTCGGTCGACGGCGGGGAAGCGGTGGCGGGGGTGTGGGGCTCGCCACGGGCGATGCTGGCCGCGGCGGAGTCCGGACGGTTGCGGCTGATCTTCGCAACCCGTCTGAACCTCATGCGCTTGGCCGGCTGTGCGACGGTGGCGGAGGCACTGGAGACCGCTCATCGACAACCGCTGGTGCCGATCCTGCCACGTCTGGTGGAGACCGAGGCTGGGCCGGTCTTCCGCATCCCCGAAGGCGTGGGCTACGCTCCGACGGAGTTCGCCGCGGCACAGGTGCGGCTGGGCTGATACTGGACTGGGCCGCCGAACTGGACGTGGCGACGCGGCTCATGCCTGCATGAGCGCACGAAGGTGGAGGGCGCAGCCTTCGGCGAGCCCTACAGGGTCATAGCCGCCTTCCAGCGCCGAGACGATCCGTCCCCCGCAATGCCGATCGGCGAGCCGCGCGAGCTGGCGCGTCGCCCACTCGAAGTCGGGGCCGGTCAGCTGAAGCTGCGCCAGCGGGTCCCGCGCGTGGGCGTCGAAGCCCGCCGAGATCAGGAGGAGTTCCGGTGCGAACGCATCTACGGCAGGCAGAATGTCGACCTCCATGGCGCGGCGGAACTCGGCCGAACCGGCGAACGGGGCCAGGGGGACATTGATGATATTCCCGGCCACGCCACGCTCGTCCGCACGGCCGGTGCCGGGATAGAGCGGCGATTGGTGGGTGGAGGCGAAGAGCAGGTTCGGGTCGTCGGCAAACATGGCCTGCGTGCCGTTGCCGTGGTGCACGTCGAAATCGACCACGGCCACGCGTGTCAGCCCGTGCTCGGCGCGGGCGTGTGCTGCGCCGACGGCGATGTTGTTGAAGACGCAGAAGCCCATGGCGCGGGCCGGCTCGGCATGGTGGCCGCAGGGGCGGACGGCGCAGAAGGCGTTCGTCGCCTCGCCGCCGAGTACGGCATCCACGGCCGCGCAGACGGAACCCGCGGCACGCAGCACCGCCGACCGTGATCCGGGCGAGAGCAGCGTGTCGGCGTCGAGGCGCACGTAGCCCGTGGCCGGCATCGCATCCAGAACCACTTCCACATAGGCGCGCTCATGCACGCGGACGAGTTGCTCGACGGTCGCCTCCGGGGCAGGCCGTCGTTCGAGGTGGCGGAACGTGTCGTGGTCCAGCACCTGCCAGACGATTCTCAAGCGCTCCGGGCTTTCCGGATGGCCGGGACCGGTGTCGTGGTCCTGGCAATCAGGATGGGTGAATATCAGCGTCGCCATGGCATGCCCCCATCCGGGGAGCGCGCCGAACGCGCCCTCCCCGGGGGATCGGTTCAGTGATGGGCGTAGACGGGCGCCTGCACGTCGGCCTGCCGCTCATGCATCATGAATTCGTCAAGTTGCAGACGAGTGAAGTCTCGGACACTGACCACGCCGATCAGTGTGCCGTCATCGAGCACCGGCAGGTGCCGGATGTGATGGTGCTCCATGAGCTGAAGGACATGGTGCAGGCTGTCCGTCGGCGCGCAAGTCACCGGGTTGCGGGTCATAAGCATCGACACGGGCAGCCGCAGGATCGTCGGCCCCTTGTCGAGCAGCGCATAGACGATGTCCCGTTCCGAGAGAACACCGGCAAGCGCGTTTCCCTCAGTGCGGCAGACGTCCTTGACCACAAGAGAGCTGATGTTCTCCGACTTCATGAGCCGGATCGCCTCCTCGATGGTGGACCCCGACCGGACCGTGACGACCCGGGACTCTTTGTGGCGGAGAATGTCCTCGACCCTCATGACGTGCCCTCCCTGGAAACGGCAGCCGCGCTGGCGGTGCTCATGCTTCGGACGACCGGTGCACCAAGGCTTCGTCCATAGTGTCCGCGGCGTCACTGGTAATTGGTATACCAAATACTGTATGGCAGTCAAACAATTTCCAGGGTGGAGCAGTTGCGCATTCGGGGGAGGCGACGTGCTGGGGTGCCGAATCCTCGATGAAGGGGATGCTTGCTGGACTTTGTCCTTCCTGCGACAAAGGCCCGGCGGAGTGCGATTCCGCCGGGCCTTTCCGTTTGGCGCTCTTTGGGTTACGCGAGCGGCAGCACGAGCTGGTACGCTTTGATCGTCATCCGCTTGCGGTGGTAGAAGCGGTGCGCATCGCCGCGCTGCACGCCGGAGATGATCTCCATCTGGGCGCAGCCGCGCTCGCGCGCTTCCCCCGCCAGCCAGTCGAAGAGCTTGTCGCCGAGGCCGTATGACCGGTGCTTTGGCGACGTGACCAGGTCCTCCACATACATGTAGCGGCCGCGCGACAAGGTCTCATGGACGCGGAAGCCGCCGCAGCCCGCGACCTCGCCATCAAGCCTCAGGACAGCGAGATGGTAGCCGTCGTCCATCTGCCGACGGACCTGGTCGCGGAAGGCTGTCGCATCGGTGAGGTGCGTGCGGAGTTCCCGAATGATGGGGAAGCTCGCCGCGAGATCGGCGTCGGTTCGCGCCAGGGTGATCTCAATCGCTTTCTCGTCCATCCTGTTTCTCTCCCCTGATGATGCTGCAGGTTCGGGCACAAGGCGCCGCGTGGTGTGTGGTATACCATATGCCAAATAACGGCGGCGGAGCAACCCTGCAACTGGAGAAGAGGGGGCGCCGAGCTTGCTGTAGGCGGCTGAGCGACGGCCTTGCAAAAGGGATCCCGTCCAGAACCGCCTGCCGCCTGGGACTGATACAGGTCAATGTGCCGCGGATTGCGCCTGTGTACCGTTCAGACATGAAATCTGTCGAGCAGCAGCGCACTCCTGTGGAGATGGTCTGCACCCTGTGCGGTGCCGACATTCTGCTGGGCGAGCCGCTGTATTGGGAGCCGGTGCATGGCCTGTCGCGGTGGCACGAGGCCTGCGCGCACGAACTTGGCCTGATAGAGCCCCCGGTGCCCGCGCCCAGGCAGCGCCGAAGTAGGGCTTCGTCGTCTGCCGACGCCATCGGCGGTGGAGCAGCCGCGCCGCGACCGCACCGGTGATCCGCTCGGCTCGGAAGGGCCTATCATTACGACGACCGGAAGCTGCGGGTGGCGCTCGCGCTTGCGGCAACCGCGCTACCGAAGCGCATAGGAAGGGGTAATGCTCACGCCCCGGTCGGACGGTTATGATCGCGGGTGCGGGCCTCCATCTCGCGGGCGGCTTCCTCGTTGACGGCGTCCAGCTTGGCAGCAATCAGCTCCTCGATGGCGGCGCGGACGGCGACGGGTTGCGGGACGAGACCCGCGAGGGCGCGATCCAGGGTGCGGCGGGCGACGGCGAGCTTACTGGCGGCGTCGGGCATGGCGGGCTCCTCATGGTCAGGAGCGATATGGGATCGCGCGCGGCGCCGGTCACGTCCGGTTGCCAGGGCGGCGTTGAGCGTGCATGCTCCACCCTCGATCACAACCCATCGCTGAAGGTCCGGAGCCATGCGCCGAATCCCCCTTTTTGCCGTGCTCGCTCTGGCCGTGGGATGTGGAACGTCGGATCCGCAGGCGGCCTACCGCTACACGGGGCCGCCTGCGCCGCCGACGCTCGGTGCGCAGACACTGGCGAGCGCCGAGGAGATCACTGGGGCGCTGACCGGCAACACGCTGGTCGCGGTTACGCAGGACGGTGTGCGTTGGGCGCGGCACATCAAGTCGGGCGGCTACTTCACCGGTTACACCTTCCCGAAGACGCCGCCTGCCCAGGGCCAGCAGTGGACTTTCGCGCGGGGTGTCTGGCGGGCCGATGCCGGCCGATTGTGCTTCCGCAACGAGGAGGTGCGGCAGGAGAACTGCGTAAAGGTCGCCACCGCGCCGGGTGTCCTGCACGCCTATAACGAGAAGGACGGCGCTTGGCAGTTCAGCGCCGAGGTGCGGCCGGGCAATCCGTTCGAACTCTGACGTCGAGGGCCGGTTCCGAGGAGAGGGGGGCTTGCACCGTATCGGTCGCTCCGCCATATTTTTGGTTAACAATCCCCTTCAACCGAACCTGCCAAACGGCTCCGGCCACGGGCGCACCTTGCCTGTGGCCGGGTTTTCTTGTTCCCGCGGCATGGGAGCGCTTGCGACATTTCGAACGTACGCTGTGTAAGGCGTTGCTCCACTCCGCCAGCTCCTCTATACCATTTTAGTTAAGCCAATCGGCCTAAATGCTAGGCTTTCGCACGGGACGGCAGTCGCTGCACCGAGCTGCGGACTGCACTGCGCAGTGGATTTATTCCATGCCGATGCAAGATAACTGCAGGCTTGGCGGTGGGACTGTTGGAATTTGGTGCGAAAGACGTCATAATCGCTACCCCACCTTGTGGTCGTGGTCGCTCACGATCCACAGGCAGCCTCTTGGAAGCAGGTACGGCCTTGTCACTCCGATCCGTGGCCGAGATCAAGGAACCGGACAGCCCACTCGTGGCCGGCTTTCCGTACACCACGGATTTGCTTGCTTCGCTGGCGGCGAGCATCCTCGATCATGCGGTGTTCGCGGTCGCCTATGTGGGCGTTGACCTGCGCTGCCAGCACGCTGGCGAACGCTTCGCCAAGCTGCTGGAGATCCCGGCCGAGGCCATCGTCGACCGGCGACTTGCCGACCTCGACCATGCTGCGGCCCGTGGCATCGCCGAAGCGCTCGCCAAGGCGGCGGGTACCGGCGCGCCGGCACCGGTGGATTGCCTCGCCGTCCGGCGCGACGGACAGCGCGTGATCCTGACAGGATGCGTCGTGCCCCACCGCAGCGCGGGCGTCGCCGAGGAGGCCGGCTATCTCGTCGTCGTCCAGGATATCGCGGACGAGGAGCGCATCGCCGAGTTCCTGATGCGCCGAGACCCGTTCGTAACGACGCTGCTGGACACTGCGGTGGACGGCATCATCATCACCGACCGCACCGGCACGATCCGCACCATCAATCATGCCTGCTGCGAGCAGTTCGGCTATGAGGAGGCGGAGTTGCTGGGGCAGAACGTCACGGAGCTGATGCCGCCGCCGTTCTCCCGCGACCACGACCGCTTCATCCAGGCCTACCTGAAGACCAGCCGCTCCAAGATCATCGGCATCGGGCGGGAGGCCCTGGGGCGGCGCAAGGACGGCTCGGTCTTTCCCATCCACATCAGCGTCGGCGAAGCGCGGCTGGGCAATGACGTCACCTTTGTCGCAACCATCCGCGACATTTCCGACCGGCTGGCCGCCGAGCAGCGCGCCTCCTATCTGGCGCGGCACGACCCGCTGACCGGTGTCCTGACCCGCACCGCCTTTCTGGAGGAGTGCGAAGTGGTGCTGTCCCGTGCTCTCGAGGGGGGCGACGCGGCGGCGTGCTTTGCACTCTACTCGCTGGACGTGGATCAGTTCAGCGACATCAACGAGGCCTTCGGCTTCCACGTCGGCGATGCGGCGCTGAAGGCGCTGGTCAGCCGGGTGACCGAGGTGCTGCCCGAGGAGACATACATCTGCCGCATCGCCGCCGACGAGTTCGCGGCCCTGTCGCGGGTGAACGACATGGACACCGCGTGCACGCTGGCCGACGTGCTGCACGACCGCCTGACGGCGTCGATCTATGCCGACCGCCACTGGGTGCGCCTGCGCGTCTCCATTGGTGCTGCGGTCTTCGATTCGTCGGTCCAGCGGATCGATGAGTTGAACGCCAAGGCCAAGCTGGCGCTGCAATCAGTGCAGCACAACGGCGGCAACGCGGTGTGCTTCTACACGCCGGAAATGGCCGCCGCAGCCACCCGGCGCATGCTGCTGACGATGCACCTGGCGCACGCCATCGAGCGCAACGAGCTGCACCTCGTCTACCAGCCCATCATCGATTCGAAGGCCGGGACGGTGACCAGCGCCGAGGCGCTGCTGCGCTGGACCCACCATACCCTCGGCGCCATTTCCCCGGCGGAGTTCATCCCCGTCGCCGAGGAGAGCGGTCTGATCGTGCCGATCACCGACTGGGTGCTGGCGGCCGTGGTGCGCCAGATGGTCGAGTGGGAGAGGCAGGGCGTGCTGCCTGGCCGGGTGTTCATCAACATCTCCGGCCAGCAGTTCCTGCGCGGCAACCTCACCCACCGGCTGTCGGAGCTGCTGGACGAGCACCCTTGCCTGAAGAACCGCCTGGGCTTGGAGATCACCGAGCAGGCTGCCGTACGCGACCTCAAGGTCGCGGTGCGCATGTTGAGCGAGTTGTTCGGCATCGGCGTGCAGGTGGCCATCGACGATTTCGGCTCCGGCTACTCGTCACTGAGCTACGTGCAGCAGCTTCCCGTCGCGAAGCTGAAGATCGACCGCGCCTTCGTGATCGACGTGCCGGAGAACACCAGGAATGCCGCCCTCGTCCGCGCCGCGGTCGGCATGGCGCATGGCCTGGGCCTCGTCACCGTCGCCGAGGGCGTGGAGACGGAGGAGCAGCGCGACTTCCTGGTTTCGATCGGCTGCGACCAGCTCCAGGGCTTCCTGTTCGGCCGCCCGATGATGCCCGACGCGCTGGCCGACATCGTGCGGGCGGAGCGCGGTTGATTTACCCGCTCCCTCTGCGCTGGCGATGCTGCCAGCGGCGGAAGGCCGTGCGACCCCACCAGCTCATCAGGCGCTCCCGGATCTCGGCCGGCCGCAGCAGAAGCGGCAGCCGGGCTTGTGTCGGCGCGGCGGGCTCCAGGCCCAGGCCGACGGAGGTGATTTCGCCGTCGTCGTCCAGGTCGCGCACGATCAGTTCGACACCGCCCATGCGCACGCGGTCGCCCAGTTCGAAGCCCTTCGGGAACTCGTGGTGGAACAGCGCCCGCAACGACCGGTTGGCGTTCGCCAGGGCCAAGGGGAGGCCGTACATCTCGGCGATCTGCTCGACCGTTGCGTCGGGGTTCAGTACCAGGTCGCCGTAGAACTCGCGGTCGCTCTGGTCGAGCGGGCGGGTGCCGCCCATCAGCTTGTCGAGCAGCGCCAGCCGGTTGGGTGCGATGAACATGTAGACGCGGTCGCCGGCCCGGATCGGGCGCGCCTTGTGGAGCGGCACCACCTTGCCCTCGCGCACCACCAGCGACGGGCGCGCCCAGCGCGGCAGAGGTTGCCCCCGCGCCACGGCGCTCTTAGTGTGGACGGTGTAGGCGACCAGCTCGTGCCCGATCTCGCCGGGCAGTTCCAGCTCGACGCGTTCCACCGGGCCGGTGCGCGGCGGCACGATCAGACGCAGCCAGCGCGCCATGGGGCCGATGGTCCAGCCCTGCACGAGCAGCGAGACGATCACCACGATGAACGCCGTGTTGAAGATCGTTTGTCCGCTCTTCAGGTCGCCCAGGATCGGCACCAGCGCCAACAGGATCGACACGGCGCCGCGCAGGCCGACCCAGGCGACGAAGGTCGTCTCGTTGGTCGTGAACCGGAACGGCAGCAGGCACAGCCACACCGCCAGCGGCCGCGCCACCAGGATCAGCAGGAAGGCCAGCACCACGGCCGGGACGAGGATGGCGCCGAACTCGCTGGGCGTGGCGAGCAGACCAAGCATGACGAACATGACGATCTGCGCGAGCCAGGTGAGGCCGCTGTGGAAGCGCCGCAGATTCTGCGAGCCGCGCAGGCGGACGTTGCCGGCCACCAAGCCCGCCACGTAGACCGCCAGGAAGCCGCTGCCGCCCAGCACCGCCGTACCGCCGAAGACGAACAGCGCGATCGCCAGCGATACCACGAGGTTCAGCCCCGACTCGAGTCGAGCGCCGTTGATCAGCGCCACCAGCAGCGCGCCGCCCACCAGCCCGCCCAGCATCCCGCCGCCCAACTCCCACGCGAACTCCAGCGCCATCGCGCCCGGCGCCACGTGGCCGCCGGCCTGCGCGGCCTCGACCAGCAGGATGGTCAGCAGGATCGCCATGGGGTCGTTGCTGCCCGACTCGATCTCCAGCGTCGAACGCACGCGGTCGCGGACGGTGATGCCGCCGACGCGCAGCAGCAGGAACACCGCGGCCGCGTCGGTCGAGCTGACCACCGCGCCCATCAGCATGGCCTCGATCCAGGGCAGCGCCAGCAGGTAGTGCGCTGCCACGGCGATGACACCTGTGGTAATCGCCACCCCCAAGGTGGCAAGGGACAGCGCCGGCCACGCAGCGGCCCGGTAGCTCTGGAGTCGGGTGTCGAATCCGCTCTCGAACAGAATGATGGCGAGCGCCGCCGAGCCGATGAGGAAGGTGCCTCGCGCATCGTTGAAGGGGATGCCGCCGATTCCGTCCTGTCCGGCCAACAGCCCGATCGCCAGGAAGATAAGCAGCAGGGGCGTGCCGAAGCGCAGCGCCACGACGCTGGTCAGAATGCTGGCGATCAGCAGGGTGGAGCCGATCAGGATGATGGTGCTCGTCGCTTCCATGCCGCCGATCCTGCCGGTTCGGCGGCCGGGAAGCAACGAGGGGCGGGGCCTATGCGGGTCAGCTGGTCAGTTGCCAAGTTCCATCGGGTTGGCGGCAGGCGGTCCCGCGGGCGGTTTCGGCGCGGCCTTCCACGTAGATCGTGTGCGTGTACTCGCGGCAGGTCTGCCCGTAGGAGTTCTGGTAGGTGCGCTGCGGCTGGATGGTGCCGCGGTTGCCGGTCTCCGGGTTGTTCCAGGTGATCGGCGAATTGCTGGCGACGGCCTGCTCCTCCGCATCCGACGCGCGGCGGCTGTCGCTGCCGGTGATGTAACGCGACACC
>Ga0196970_1000963_pt1 | contig 24098 bp, 21 predicted proteins | sample S1v_513CmetaG_FD_148672 | JGI IMG/M metagenome (GOLD analysis project Ga0196970, IMG submission 148672) | Soil microbial communities from Anza Borrego desert, Southern California, United States - S1+v_5-13C | ecosystem: Environmental > Terrestrial > Soil > Desert | place: USA: California... | reverse complement strand
GAGGGTGCGCCAAAGCAGTTTCCCCGCCGGTCTGGTTAAGGCGCTGAGGCCTACGCCCAGCAGACCGCCTAGCAAGCCGGCTGAAAGCAGTACCACGGAGCCCGCCACCATGCCCGCACCGCCGATGTAGATGCGGTAGGCAGCCAGAACGAACGCCACCAACAGGCCGCTGAGAGGCCCGCCGGCGAACCCTGCCAGTGCGGGCAGTACTGAGCGGAGGTCAAGAAAGACGCCTTCGGCAATGGGAACAGGGAACTGGAACAACACGACACCCGAGGCGGCCATGGTCGCCAGGCTGATCAACCGGCGTGGCCAGCCGTCGCCCGGCCCGATCCGGGTGCGGAGAAAGTTGCTCATGCAGAACGTCAGTGTGACGAGAATGCAGAAGTTGATGAAGAGCCCCTTTAGCATGCCAGCATACCCTCTTATTCTAGGAAACATCCTATATATAGGGTGACAACCCCCATTTACAATACCGTCAGTCGCACCACTGTGCAAGTCGTTGCTCGCCACATGTCAACTCCCATTTATTACCGCGCAGAAGACCTGGTACCACTCCCTTTGAAGAGGGAGTCGTGCCAGGTCTTCTGCGTTTGGTGAGACGATGTAAAACACTTTACGTAAGCAGCGACCGTAGCCGCTGGCAGGTGTCAAAGTCGCCTGCCTCCAGCGCAGCGTCGATCTGATCTAGCAGGGCCCGGTTTCGCATTTCCTCCGTCGGCAACCGCGACAGCAGGTAGACGGTGCGCTCCACCGCCGGCGCCTCTCCCGGCACCGGGGTCGCATAGGGCGGGTCAATGGCGAGGAACCAGACGGGGAGCACCCGCAGCCGGTCAAGAGTCTCCGACGGCAACAGGTCCAGCCCCTGGAGCACCAGGCGGGCCCGCTGCCGCGACGGCGCCCCGGGCGTGTTGCCCAGCAGCAGCGCCCAGACCGGGGCATCATCTGCCGAGACCAGCAGCGAGTTCCGGAGCCAGGGGCGCTCGTCGGGACAGCAGAAGCGCATGCGGGTCAGCAGCGCCTCCTCTTCGACGATGCCCGTCAACAGCAGGCGGGCGGGGCGGGGAATCAGGTCGTAACGCTCCTTGAGCAGTCGCTTGACGGCGGTGCGTCGGGCCTCCAACGACTCCATCTGGTCGCCTCCCCTTCAGGCCTCTGCCTCCATTATACGGCGAAGGGGTGTGTGCAAACAAAGATAATTTTTTGAATGTGTATATTTATCACGCGCCGAGCCGGTGCTTCTCTGCGGCCTCTCGCATGGTCGCCAGACGCTTGCCATGCAGCGGATAGAGCCAGACCGCCACGAGCGCGATCACAACGGCTGCCAAAGGCACCACCGTCATCAGGATGCGCAGGCCCGTCAGGGCGGTGGCGGGCTGCGCCGCCAGGTTCGCGTCGTATCCCGAGCGGCTCAGGACCTGCCCCGTGATCAGCGCCTGCAGCGAAATGCCCAGGCGGATCATCAGCCCGTGGATGCCGAAGTACATCCCTTCCCGGCGCACCCCGGTCTTCAACTCATCTTCATCGACGATATCGGCGATAAAGATATCGAACAGGATCAACAGGCCAGACAGGCCGATGGCGACCGCTGCGCTGGTTGCCAGACCGGCGGCGAAACCGCCGACGAACCAGTAGGGAATCAGGAGCAGACCGAAAAGGGCCGTCGCCACCATCATGGTCGTACGCGGGCCCCACCGCACGGTTAGGCGGCCCCATATGTACACGAAGGGAAGGGCGACCACAAAGATGGTGCCCAGCATCAGCGTGGTCTGGAAGCTGTCTGCCGCCAGCACGTACTTGGCGTAGAAGGGGATCGCACCGGTCAGCAGGACGAACGTGAACTGGACCATCATCGATGCGGTCACGAAAGTGACGAAGGAGCGGTTGGCAAAGGTGGCCTTCAGGGCCGGCCAGAGCGGGAGGCCTGCCTTCTCCGCATAGGCCGGGTTCTCGTGGGAGCCCAGCAACGACAGGCCCAGGAAGATGGCGGTGATGACCGCGAAGAGCGCCGCGGTGGTGCCCCAGCCCATCCCATCGACCAGCATGGGCGGCAGGGCGGTGCCGATGATCATGCCGACAATCGCCATGACCTGCCGGATGACGGAGACGGATGAGCGCTCAGCCAGCGACGGGTACATTTCCGGGAAGAGGGCGGTCCAGTTCAGGACCACGAGCGTGTAGAGCGTATCGTACAGGAAAATAGCGCCCATGAACCAGGCAAAGAGCACGCCGGGGCTCTGGACCGGCGGCACCCAGATCAGCCAGAAGGCCAGGGCGAAGGGGATGGTGCCGAAGAGGATGTAGGGGATGCGACGGCCCCAGCGGGTCCGGGTCCGGTCGGAGAGCTGACCGAGGAGCGGGTCGTTGATGCCGTTCCAGATGCCGTAGATGGCCATGCCCAGGCCGGCAAGGGCCGGGGACATCTTCAGGGTGTCGACGTAAAAGAAGAGGATAAAGGTCGAGAAGAACTGCGCGGTGATGGAGGCTGAGATGTTCGCCGAACTGTACAGAACCTTGGCCAGCTTGCCGGTCGCCCGTTTCATGCCGCTGCCCCCCGTCTGGGTGTTGGTGTCTGTAGAACAATTCGGGGGATAAACAAAACTCCCTGCCCGCTGGGTCGCGTGGGCAGGGAGTTCGTTTGTGCCTAGTGGGTGATGAGCCGGGCCAGTTTCGTGCGCCAGACCAGGCAGAGTACGGCCGACGCCACCGAGCCGCCGATGAGGAGGAGGTCCATGTGGCCTTCGGTCAGGGGACCCATCAGCATGGGGGTGAAGAAGCCCATCAGGCCGCTGGCGACGCCGAAGAAGGCGAAGTAGGAGCCGCGGTCCTCGGCCGGGGCGAGGCGCATGTTAAGCGTCTGGTTGGCCAGGCCCATGGCGTTGGCAGCCGTGCCCTGTAGCACGCTGGCTGCGATCAGCATGGGCAGTCCGCCCCAGCGGGCGCCCAGGTAGAGCAGCGGCACGAGGGCGATGATGCCCGATACGATGCCGATCACCTTCGCCTGGCCCACCCGGTCCTGGTACCGGCCCCAGAACTGGGCGGTCAGGATGCCTGTCAGCGACTGGATGGTGAGCAGCAGGGAGACGGTGCCGTAGGAGATAGAGAGCTTCTCGAGCAGGACCACGGCGTAGAACGGGGCGGCAATGCCCTGCGCAAAGGCCCAGGCAGCGAAGAAGAGCGTGGCCGGCCGGTGCGGGCCGGGCTTGAGCAGCGGCGTGCGGATCGACTCCCAGAAGGAGCGGGCGGTCTTGCGGTCGCCCTGCGGCAGTTCGGGGTGGAGGAACCAGGCGCCCAGGTTCCCCAGTGCGCCGACCAGCGCCAGCAGGTAGAGGATGCGAAAGCCCGGCGCCCCGGGCATCACGTCGAGCAGCCAGCCGTAGAGCAGGACGATCAGCATGCTGACGATTCCGGACCAGAACGAGCGTCGCGCAAAGTACTGGCCGCGCACGTCGGGCGGAACCAGGTCCGACATGTAGCCGTTCCAGACGACGGTGGGCGGGGCCATCAGGGCCCAGGCGATCATCTGCGCAATGATGAAGAACCAGAGCGCCACGGGAGAGGGCATCAGCCAAAGGGCGGCTAGGCCTGCCAGGCTGGAGCCGATGCGCTGGGCGCCGGAGAAGCCAGCCAGGAAGTTGCGCCGCCGGACCAGGCCGACTACAAAGGGGGCACAGAGGAGCTGGAGCATCGTCGAGAAGGAGGGGAGGCCGGCGAGAATGCCCAGGTGGAAGCCGTCGGCGCCCAGGTAGATGGCAAAGCCGGTCAAAAAGCTGCCGCCGACGGCGGTCGCCCAGACGTTGAACAGGGAAGCCTCAATGATGGAGGCGAGCATGCCGCGGCGTGTCGGGTTGTCTCGTAGGGCTGCGATGGTGGTTTTCATGGGGGCATGCCTCCGCCTGCTTATTTCGGTATACTTTACGCTTAGTCTATCTGATAGAATAAGGTTTGTGTCACCTACATGCAAGTGGAGGCGGATTGGTTGTTCAAGCCAGTTGATGCGGTTCATCTTCGTCCTACCGATCGGGCAGCGGATGCGTGGTTCGGCGATCCCGTGCCTTTCTATTGGGAGGGCGTGTACCATCTGTTCTACGTCTGGGACCAGGGGCACCTGATTCTGCCCCGGGTCTGCCATAGCTGGGGCCACTTCATCTCCCGGGACCTGGTCCATTGGGAAGAGGCGCCCATGGCCATCGATCCGGAAATGGAGGCCTCCTGCGGCACGGGGACGGTCTGGCATCATGACGGTATCTTTCATCTGTACTATCTGGGCAGGTACTTTACCACCAACGGCGTGATGTACGAGACGATGTGCCATGCCACCAGCACGGATCTGATCACCTGGACGAAGGACCCGGCCAACCCGTTCTCCCAGCCGGATCTGTCGATCTACTCGGTGAAGGACTGGCGGGATGGCTTCCCGTTCTGGAACGAGGATGCCGGCGAGTTCTGGATGCTGGTGACCGCCTCGCTGAAGGATGGGCCGGAGCCGCGGCGGGGGTGCCTGGCGCTGCTGACATCGCCGGACCTCAAGACGTGGACGGTAAAGGAGCCGTACTGGGCGCCCTACTTGACCCGGCATTTGGAGTGCCCGGATCTGTTTGAATGGAACGGGTGGTGGTACCTCTTCTGGTCGGGCGGCCGGTCGCCGGAGGGCGGCACCTTTTACCGCCGGTCCCGGTCGATGTACGGCCCCTGGGAGACGCCGCCGGTCGATACGTTCGACGGCTGGTCTTTCTATGCCGCGAAGACAGCGGGCGATGGCAACCGGCGCTTCCTGTTCGGCTGGACGGGCACCCGCAAGGGTGATGTGGATACCGGCGGCATTCAGTGGGGCGGTCACTGCGTGATTCGGGAGATTTGGCAGGATGGAGATGGCTACCTGTGGTCCAAGTGCCCTGCGGAGCGCCTGGAACTTGGTGTACCGGCTGTGGAGCCCACCTTTGTGCCGCAGCTGGGCGAGTGGAAGGGCCTGGGCGCCGCGCCCACGTGGGGCCTGTCCTATGCCACCGCGCAGATGCCCAAGCACTACTTGCTGCGGTGCAGCTTTACCCCGGCGGGGCGGGTGCAGCGGTTCGGCCTGTTCCTGCGGACGGATGACAAGCTGACCCGGGGGTATCAGGTCTTTGTGGAGCCGGAGCGGAACCGGATCGGCCTGACGGGCTTTGGCCCCGAGGGGACGATGCAGGCGCATGCCGTGGTCCGGCCGTTGGATTGCCGGGGGCAGGAACGGTACGAGATCACCGTTGTGGTGAGCGGGACGATAGTGGAGGTCTTTGTCAATGATCGGGTAGCGCTGGTGAACCGGCTCTACGATCACCGTGGCGCCAGCGTTGGCTTCTTCGTGGAGGAAGGTGCAGGGGAGTTTGGTGATGTGGTAGTTCGGGAGCTGCCTTCTGAGGTGTGGTAGCTTTTTGGGGCGTTGGTTGTTGGTTTGTTGGTGGACTTCGTGGCGGTCCGGTCGCCATGGGCACCTTCGCCGTGCCGCCTGTGCTCCGCCACGTGGGCTCGACACGGTTAAGCCCGGCTGCAGGGGAACCGGATTGGCTGGTGTTGCCGGGTAGCGCACCGCCCCTGCAGCCGAGAGTCGGGTTGTGTCGAGCCCACGCATTGGGCTCCGCACACGCATGTTACTGGCGAAGGCACCCACGGCGCCCGGCCCTGAGGTACTCACCACCCCATCACCGATAACCGGACGACCGGCGGGACCATCGAGGTCCCGCCGGTCGCATATGCGCCGGTCGAGACCTCGATGGTCTCGACCGGCGTTACGGTTGAAAAAGAGTGGGGGTGGGCGCTTTGGCACCCACGTCAGCCTGTGGGGGTGGGCGAAATGCCACAGTGTCAGCCTGTGGGGGTGGGCAGGGAGCGACTGGCCGTCGGTGCCGGAGGTTTGGGGAGCGAAGCGATCCCAAACCGAATAACCGGGGAGGGAGCCCCTGCCCGCCACCGCAGGCGCCCGGTGAGAGCAACCCCTGCCCGCCACCACAGGCGCTCATGAGAGGACTTGACCCAAAATCCGCACCCCATCCTCCATCGCCTCAGGCGACAGGAAGCTAAAGCTCAGCCGCAGGTACTCCCGCCCAGCAGCGCCGTCCGCAAAGAAGTGCACCCCCGGCACATACCCCACGCCCGCCTCCACCGCCCGGGGAAGCACCGCAGCCGTATCCACACCGGCAGCCCGCACCCACACGAAGTACCCCCCGCCCGGCTCCTGCCAGGTCACGCCCTCGGGCATGTACTGCCGCAGAAGGTCCAGCATCAGGTCACGGCGGGCGCCGTACTCCTGCCGGAGCCAGGCGACCCGGGCGCCCAGGTCGGTCGACTCCAGATACTGCGTCATGACGGCCTGGGCAAAGGAATGCTCCAGGTCTTTCTTGTAGTTCCACATCGCACGGACCAGATCGGGATGGGCGATGGCCCAGCCGACCCGCATGCCCGGGGCGATAATCTTCGACAGCGATCCGGCGTAAATCACCCGGCCCGTGCGGTCCATCGCCCGGAGGGGGATGGGCGCTGAACCGAAGCCCAGTTCGCCGTAGGCGTCATCTTCGAGGATGATGAAGTCGTACGCCTCGGCGAGGGCCAGCAGCCGCTGCCGCCGCTCGGGGCTCATGGTCGCACCGGTCGGGTTCTGGAACGAAGCGATCGTGTAGAGCAGCTTCGGCAGCCGCTCGCCCCGGGACCGGCGCCCCGCCAGGTCCTCGGCCAGCGCTTCCACGTTCAGGCCGGCGGCATCGACCGGATACCCGGCGATGTGCGGCGTATAGTTCCGGAAGATCTCCAGCGCCTCCATGTAGGTGGGCGCTTCCACGGCGACTAGGTCATCAGTCCCCAGCAGGGCTCGGGCAGCCAGGTCGATCACCTGGGCGGCCCCGGCCGTCACCATGATCGACTCCGGGTCGGATTCCATCCCCCGCTCGGCACACCGGGCCGCGAGCAGCCGGGGCAGGCGTCGCATGGCCGGGCTGCTCAGGTAGTGAAAAGGCCGGTCCAGCTCCTGTGCCACCAGGGCCTGGGTCGCTGCAGCGATCTCCTGCGCAGGCACAGAGGCGGGGAAGGGATAGCCGGCGTTCAGCCGAACCGTTCCCTGCTTGACCGGCGGAAACCAGGCACCGGGGGGCGGGTAGCGCAGGGCGCGGGCAACATCAGGCGGGAAGGAGAACACAGGTCACAGCCCCTTTCCGGAAGGGTCAACAACTAGAAACAGCATACCGGATTTTGCATGGTTTTTCACAGGAGGAATCAAGCGGGTGTAGAACGTCTACGGTGCAGTTTGTCAACCAACCGACCCTGGGAGGGGACTTAGATGACTCATCAGCTGCCGCCGCTGCCGTATCCGTACAACGCCCTCGCACCGCACATTGATGAGACGACCCTGCACTTCCACCACGACAAGCACCACGCTGCCTACGTCAACAACCTGAACGCCACCCTGGAGACGCAGGCCGCCCTGCAGGCCTACGACCTGGAAACGCTGCTCCGGCGCATTGCAGAGGTGCCCGAAGCGATTCGCACGGCGGTCATCAACAACGCCGGCCAGGTGCACGCCCACACCCTCTACTTCGAAGGGATGACCCCCGGCGGCGCCACGGCCCCGCACGGCGCCCTGGCAGAGGCCATCGACAAGCAGTTCGGCTCCTTTGCGGCCTTCAAGGAGCAGTTCGCCAAGGCCGGCGCCACCCGCTTCGGCAGCGGCTGGGCCTGGCTGGTGGTGAAGGAGGACGGTCAGCTCGCCCTCTACAGCACCGCCAACGGCGATAACCCCTTGATGCAGGGGCATACCCCGCTTCTGACGATGGACGTCTGGGAGCACGCTTATTACCTGACCTACCAGAATCGACGGCCTGACTACATTTCGACCTTCCTGGGGCTGATCAACTGGGATATCGTAGGCGCCAAGTACGAGGCGGCGCTGAATAGGTAAGGAAGCAGGGACCGTCCCGAATGGGGCGGTCCCTTAGGCTTTGCCGCAGGCGCGGACCGTGAATCGGAGCGACGCCAGTTCTCTTTCATCCAGGTGGCCCCCGGCTACGGTCAGTGCAGCGGCCAGCCGTGCCACTTGCTCGCCCGTCGCGGCCGTCTGGTTCTGGTTGAACCGCGCATTCCACCGCCGGACATATTCCCGCGCCAGCGCAGCGGTGGCAAGGTCGCCGCTGGCCGCGGCCCGCACCATGTAGCCGATGCTCTCCCACTTTGGCATCGCCGCGACCAGACGAAGCAGATTCTGCCGTACATGTGTCGAGGGCGCCACTTCGAAGAGGGCCCAGAGTGTTGGTGTTCCGATGCCGGCCGCATGCGGCTCCAGGAACTTGGCAGCCTGGCGAGAGACGCTGCTGGAATCATCAAAGAGACGCTCGAGCACCTGACGGACATATCGGTCGCCGGCGAGCGTCATCACGCCGCGGATGGCGGTTCGCCGTACCTTGGCGCTCGGATGAGTCAGATACGGGGCGATGTGCGCCGCGTCGGCGGGTCCCCCCGTTTCGGCGATGCCTGACAGGGTGACGACGAGCTTTTCGGGGAGCGCAGCGGCCAGCGCGTCTCGGTAGACCGAAGCGATGTCCAGGCCACCACGCTGCCGGATGTAGTAGCGGGCCTGACCACGCACCGAGGCGCTTGGGTCCCGCAGGGCGTCCATCAGCTTCCCGCCGGCCTGCTCGGGAAACCTGTTGACCCAGGCGACAAGCGCTTCAAGGCGAACCGGAGCGGCAGCATCTCGCCAAAGCGTGTCCAGGAGCGCCGGCAGTTGGTTTTGATCCCACCGGTCCACGGCCAGAACGGCGGCCCGCAGCCTAATTACCGGATCCCCAACACGCAATGCGATGCGCAGGCGCTGCACCAGGTCCTCAGGCTCGCCGGAAACCAGGAACCGGAAACTTGCCCGACGGGTCTCTGTGTGCCCGCTCCTCATCGCCTCGACCAACGCCGGGGCTGCGTCCGCGCTGGACAGAAGAAGGTTGATCCGGTCAAGGAGGCCACGCAGGTCCGCCCGCTGCACTCGCTCCAGACGGACCACCAGAGCCAGACTCCTCACAAAGTGGCCGATGTACTCGGGCGTAATGCGGGCCGCTACGGCATCATAGGCGGTCTGACGTACCCTGTAGACCCAGTCGTTCAGCCGCAGCAGCAGGTAGGGGAGCTCGCTGCCGTCATCGAGCAGGCTGAGACGCCTCACTGCCTCCTCCCGCAGGAACCCGTTTCCGTGGAAGGAGGAGAGTCTGAGCAGCAGCGTTCCCGGTTCACCCGGGCCTACCCACCTGGCAAGTTCACGAGGCGCCAGGCTGCACCACTCATGCTGGTAGCCGCTGTTGAAGATCCAGGAGCCACGCGTCCACTCGTCCAGCCAGACGAGATCTTCGATGCTGGTTTCGTTGAGCAGCGTGGCCACTGCAATCGCACCGGTATTGATCTCCTCCTTCGTACCGAAGGCCAGCACGGGCAGCAGGTAGGGAATGACTGCGGGTTCGTCGCAGCGACCCAGCTCCTGCAGAATGGCGACCTTGGAGCCCGACTGCCCCGCCAGCCGGTCACCGGGAAGAGGCTTCGCGTTCAAACGCCTCAGCAGGTTGCTGGCGTATTCGGAGACCTGTCTCATGCTGACCGGCACCTCCAGGCACGTGTTTGGCGACCGGTACGTCCTGATCAGGGCGCACAGAGGAGTCTCAACTATCAGGCTTCGTCACGTCGATGAAGCTTCCTGCAGAATCCGCACCCGGAACATCGGGGCGCCCCACGGGGCCTGTGATATGCTTGGGATGCAAAGGGGGATGCGGGATGAACCCACTGAAGGACCTGAACGCCGCGCTGGACTACATCGAGGAGCATCTCACGGAACCGGTCGACCTGCAGGCGGCAGCCCGCATCGCCGGTTGCTCGGAGTACCACTTCCGGCGGATGTTCGCCTTTCTCGCCGGCATGTCGCTCTCCGAGTTCATACGCCGCAGGCGGCTGACGCTTGCAGCCGAGGACCTCGTGGGTGGCGAAAAGGTGATCGACGTCGCACTCAAGTACCAGTACGATTCGCCGGACGCCTTCACCCGGGCGTTTCAGGCCCAGCATGGCGTTGCCCCGTCGCAGGTGCGCCGTGAGGGTCAGGCCCTGAACGCCTTTTCCCGCATGACCTTCCAGCTTACCATCAAAGGAGGCACGACCATGCACTATCGGATCGTCAAGAAAGACCCGTTCCGGATTGTCGGCATCATGAAGCGGGTCACCCTGCAGTACCACGGGACGAACCCGGAGATCGCTGCCATGGCTGCAAGCCTGGGCGCCGCGAAGATCCAGGAGCTGAAGGCGCTCGCCAACGTGGAACCGACCGGGATCTTGCAGGCATCGATTAACTTCTCGGAGGGGCGGCTCGACGGCGGGTCGGTCGATCAGTGGCTGGGCGTTGCCACGGACAGGCCCTGCCCCGAGGGCTTTGCGGCGCTGGAGGTGCCGGCGCTGACCTGGGCAGTCTTCGAAGCGGTAGGGCCGTTCCCCGAAACGCTGCAGTCGATTTGGGGGCGCATCTATTCCGAGTGGTTCCCCTCGTCCGGCTATGAGGTGGCCGAAGGGCCGGAGATCCTGTGGAACGAGCACCCGGACTACACGTCGCCGACGTTCCGCAGTGAGATCTGGATTCCTGTCACAAAGGGCTGATGTCAATGAAGAAGGGCGCCTTCCGCAGTGGGAAGGCGCCCGTTCCATTACTCCTCCAGTTGCCCCACGCCTTCTACGGCCGGCCCGACAACCTTGACCGTCCAGACGCAGGCGATCAGGTAGATCAGGCCCGTCATCAGGAAGACGCCACGGTGATCGACGAAGGAGCCGATATACCCGGCGATGGTCGGGCCCACAATCGACCCGAGCGAGGCGGCCGACTGGTTCAGGCCGAAGGCCCGGCCCCGCAGGTCCCGGGGAATCGCCGTCGCCAGCAGGGCGGCAACACCGGGGGCAATGGCCGCCCCGGAGACGCCGGAGAGGAGGCGGACGGCGCCCATCTGCCAGGCGGAGTGAACAAAGGTCTGGGCCACGTAGAGCAGGCCCGAGCCCAACAGGCCGATGGTGATGGTCCGGGTGTAGCCGTCCTTGGCGCCCCGCTTGGCCCAGTAAGGCGCCATACCGATGAAGGCGACGCCGGGGATGGAGAAGAGCACACCCGACAGCCAGCTGGGCGCATCGGCGCCGGCGATTTCGCGCACGAAGGGAACGAGCACCGGTTCGAGGCCCATCACCGCGGCGTTGGCGGCGGTAGTGATCAGCACGATGGCCAGGAGCACCTTGTGGCTGGCAGCGGCCTTCAGGTCCTGCAGCATGGAGGTCTTGCTGGCCGCCGGCGGGGAGAACTGCTCCTTGACGTTGATGAAGACGAGGATGGTGACGATGGTGATCATGGCGGCAGAAACGTAGGCCGAAGCGCGTATGCCGACCATGTCAGCCGCGACGCCGCCGATGACCGGGCCGATGATCGCACCGGAGGGCCAGGCGGTCTGAATGAGGCCCAGGGCCTGACCGACGTGCTGCTGGGGCGTTGAGACGCCCACCAGGGCGATGGCCATGGGCACGAAGCCGGTCAGCGCACCGATGAGCATGCGGACGGCCAGGAGGCCGAAGGGGCCGGTCACCAGCGCCATGCCGATGTAGCCCAGGCAGAGGAAGGCGCCGGAACGGAGCAGCATGAGGCGCCGGCCGTAGCGGTCACCAATGGCGCCCCAGATTGGGGCCATAATCATGCTGCACAGGGCGGAGGCCGATATGATAATCCCGGACCAGAACTCGACCGCGTGGTCGACGCCAAGTTCGACGAGGTAGTCCGGGGTGAAAGGCATGACCATGGTCCAGGCGATTGATGCGACGAAAACGGCGAGCCAGAGAATGTACGTATTTCGCTTCCACTGCTCCAAGTCAGCGCGCCTCCTTACTTTACGATTGATAAGGTTTGGCGTCAGGGGTCCAATCCCCTGCTGACCGCAGCGAGTTATTTCGTGGCACTAATAATTAACGAGATAGGTGGATATGGAGGAAACATGTGGGAAACATCTGGACATGGTCTGGGAAACGTCTGGACATCATCGAGAACGTTACGGAAGTGATCCGGACATCCTCCGGTAATGATCCGGGAGACATCTGGACATCCCCCTGGATGTGATGGAGAAACCTCTGCACATCATCTGGATATCCTCTGGGAATGGTCAGGAAACATCTGGACATCATCCGGGAAACCTCCGGACATCGTCCAGAGAACCTCTGGGCATGATCCGGGAAACCCCTGGACATCCACTGATCATTATCTGGAAATATGTGGCTATCATCCGGGAGACCCATCATCCTTGCAATCCTGCCATCGGGGAAACCACTGGTACGGCTGCCAAAAGTCGCGGGTAGCGAAGATAAGGCAGAATAGTCAAAACTGTGTAGACAGTGAAACAGGGGTGTGATATAGTTCAGACCAGGACACATCAACATACTCAGTGTCCGAGTGGGGAGTGTGGGAACCATGGAGAAGAAGGATGAGAAGAACCAGCATCTGACGCCTTCCGACACGGCTGCCGCCCACAACGTTCCGGAGCCTGAGCCCGGGAGGCAACCTATGAGTCCGCAAGTCCCGGCGGAGCCTGACCCCCATGCGCCCGCAGCACCCACTCCCGAGGTGCGCTACAGCAACAACACTGAAGCGCGCAATGTCTTGAGGCGAAATATGCACCAGCCTGGATGCTGGGCGCAGGGCGGAACCCTGGAGTGCTTCGCCGCCGTAGACTGGGCGCTCACCGAGTTGGCAGGAATGCGCGGCATCGACACGAACCCCAATACGGACGAAGTCGAGAGAGTGCGGGCTGCGCGTTTTGGCAAGGAGCGCAGAATCTGGATCCATCCCACCGACTCCCTCGACACACGGGGCACCGAACTGAAGCGTAACAAGAAGGGCCAGCTTCGCATCCCCCTCTACAACTACCTGGCCCGGGAGAAGCTTCTGATCGCCATCGGAAAGCGTGAGCGCTTCGACCTGGAGGTTATCACGGATTCTCGGAGCCCCGTCGGCCCCGCCCTGCTCCTTGACTTCTCCAAGCCCCTTGAGACCAAGGTACTGCCGCCGCCGAAGAAGAAGGGGGAGCAGGGAACCAAGGAGAACAAAAAGAAGGGCCCGGATAAGAAAGGCCCCGAGCTCAAGAACCCCGAACCCGAAACCGAGCCCGACGAGGAAGAAGAATAGGCACACCACGAGGCTTCTCCGTGCTGGGGGAGCCTCTTTTCAGGCTGTCCCAGCTTTCTTTCTGTATCTGGAAGGGTTCCCGCCCCGCCCCCTCGAAGTCTGCCCCTGCACTCTTCACATGGGGCGGTATGATATGCAGAACGTAGAACAGCTCATCGCCCGGGACCCCGGCGGACGGGGCGTCGCTGCACTCCTGGTGCCCGGCGACCTGGGCCGCGCCGCGGGCGCCGTCGCAGCAGCAGAACGTGTACTGATCATCACTGGCTTTGGCGTGGGACCGCACGGCGTTGCCGAGACGGACGGTCCGCCCGGCGCGCTCTTCCTGGGCCGGGCCCTGACCCGGCTTGGCAAGCAGGTCACCTTCGCCACCCATCGCCTGTGCGAGCCTGTCATGGTGGCAGGTATCGCCACGCTCGGGCTGCAGGCGCCCCTGGAGGTGCTGGACCGCACCCAGAGCCCGGCACCGATGCTCGACCGCCACAACGTCGACCTGGTCATCTCCATCGAACTGCCGGGACGGGCCGCCGACGGCCAGTACTACAACATGCGGGGCATCCCCATCACCGAACGGACGGCGCCGCTGGACGAGCTTCTCCTGGTCGCCCGGGAGCGGGCCATCCCGACCATCGGGGTGGGCGACGGCGGCAATGAGGCGGGCATGGGCAAGGTGGTGGAGCAGGTCCGGCAGGCCGTACGGGGCGGCGAGCGCATCGCCTCCGTCGTCAGCGCCGACTACCTGATCTCCGCCGGCACCTCCAACTGGGGCGCCTATGGCTTGGTCGCCACGCTGGACCCGAAGCTGCTGCCTGACCCCGACGAAGAGGTGGCGCTCCTGACCGCCCTGGTGGTCGCCGGCGCCCTGGACGGGGTCAAACTCGAGGCCGCTGCAACCGTAGACGGCCTGGAACAGGACGAGTACCTGCAGATCTTGCGCGACCTCAAAGGGAGTGGACGATAGTGTACGAAAAACCCCAGGACCTTTGGAAGGCCTGCCGAGAAGGCGTCTGGACCAGGCCCACGGCCGGTCTGGCGCCCGGCTACGCCCAGGCGAACCTGGTGATCCTGCCGAAGGAAGACGCCTTCGACTTCCTTCGCCTCGCCCAGCGCAACCCCAAGCCGATTCCCCTGCTCGAAGTGCTGGAGACGGGCGACTGGGAGCCCAAGCTGACCGCCCCCGGCGCCGACCTGCGCACCGACCTGCCCGCGTATCGGGTCTACCGGAACGGCGAACTGACAGAAGAACGGCAGGAGATTCGCGACCTCTGGCGCGACGACCTGGTCTCCTTCCTGATTGGCTGCAGCTTCACCTTTGAGACACCGCTGCTGGCTGCCGGCCTGCCCGTCCGCCACATCGAATGCGGCTGCAACGTGCCCATGTACCGGACCAACCGGATGTGCATCCCCTCCGGGCGCTTCAGCGGCCCCATGGTCGTCTCCATGCGGCCCATTCCCGCCCATCTGGTAGCCAAGGCCGTTACGGTGACCGCCCGGTTCCCGGCTGTGCACGGGGCGCCGGTCCACATCGGAGACCCTGCCGCCCTGGGCATCGCCGACGTGGGCCGGCCCGACTACGGCGACCCGGTGCCCATCAACCCCGGCGAGGTTCCGGTCTTCTGGGCCTGCGGCGTGACGCCCCAGGCCGTGGCGCTCCAGTCCAAGCCGGCGTTTATGATCACCCACGCCCCGGGTCACATGTTTGTCACCTCGGTGCTGGACGAAGAGATCGCGAACAGCTAACCCAACAATAAACGGAGCAGGCGCTACATCGCCCTGCTCCGTTTCTCATCTTCGAGCGGCTCCGGTTTGCCAATGTGATACCCCTGCGCATAGTCGGCGCCGCAGGTCCGCAGGCAGCGCACCGTCTCCTCATCTTCCACGAACTCTGCCACCGTCTTCATCCCCAACGCCTGCGCCATGTCGCAAATCGCCGTCACCAGCTGCTGGCTGATGGGATCCTGGCTCAGGCCCCGGATCAGGCTCCCGTCAATCTTCAGATGCGTAAGGGGCAGGCTCCGCAGCGAGGAGAAGGAGCTGAAGCCGGCGCCAAAGTCATCGAGGGCAACATCGCAGCCCAGTTCCCGCACGGCTGTCACGAAGCGGACCGCCCGGTCCATGTTCGAGATAGCAGCCGTTTCGGTCACCTCAAAGGTCAAGCGAGATGGATCGACCCCACTGGCAGCGATCTCTGCCCGAATCAGGGGGATCAATTCCGGGTCGCCCAGCGCCTTGGCCGACAGGTTGAGGGCGAAGTGGTGCTCCGGCAGCCGTGCCGCCATCCGCACCGATGCAATGACGACCCAGCGATCGATCCACCGGATCAGCCCGAACCCTTCGGCGACGCCGATGAACGCGCCGGGCGGAACCAGGCTGCCGTCAGGGAGGACCATCCGCAGCAGCAGCTCATGGTGCGTGATCTTGCTCGTCGCCAGGTCGAGCACCGGCTGGCCATGCAGCACGAAACGGTCGTACTCCAGCGAATCACGGATCAGTTCCTCCCAGCGGACCTTGTCGGCAAAGGAGACGCTGGGCGCTTCGCTAGGTCGATACAGCTGCGCCTGGTTCCGGCCGTCTTCCTTGGCCCGGTAGACCGCAGCGTAGGCCTTCCGCAGCAGCACGATCGGGTCGCGGCCGTGCTCGGGAAAAAGTGCGACACCGGCACTTGCACCAACGCTGACCGCCTGGTCGCCGACCATCAGCGGACAGTAGCGCAGGGCGACCGGGAGCTCCTCCGCCCGCTGACATGCGGCCTCGCCGTTCGTTTCCGGCAGGCAGACGGCAAACTCGTCGCCGCCTACCCGGGCCACAAAGCCCTCCCGGCCGTACAGGGCCTGCAGCTGCTCCGCAATATGGCGGAGCAGGTCGTCGCCCACCTGGTGACCCAGACTTTCGTTCACGTACTGAAATCCGTCCAGGTCGATGAAGAGCACGGAGCCCGCTGCCCCTGATCGGAGGCGATCCGCCAGCTCAGCGTGGAAGCGCGACCGCGTCCAGATGCCGGTGAGCGGGTCGTGCTCCTCCAGGAACTGCAGCCTGCGCTCGCGTTCCTCCATGTTGGCGCTGGTTTCGGCCCGCATTTGTACCAACCACCCCGCCGCAGCTCCGGAAAGGAGCATGAGGTAGGGGCCGGGGCCGCCCGCCCAGGCAGACCCCAGTGCATCGCTGCCGGCCAGATGAATGATCAGGCCGTACCACGTGAAGTTGAGCACCGCTGCCAGGCTGCCTAACCACGGGCCGCACAGGGCGCCCACAACCATATCCGGAATCATCAAGAGCGCTCCGCCGCTGGCGCCGTACCTTCCATATATCAGCGGTGTCAGGGCCGCGAAGAGCAGAAAGGTGGCCAGCGACACCGTTGCCCGACCTGGTCTGGTGCGAGTGAGGAGGATCGGCGGGCGGACCATACAGTAAGCACATCCTTATATTGCTATCATAAGAAGTAACAGTCTTCCGCGCAAGCTGTACGGCGCCCAATTGACTGATACGAAAGATTCAGGACAGCTGGCACCCTGCGCGGTAAGATGAAGGTAGAACGTAATGAAGGGGGCGCACAGCATATGACATTTCATCCTGCCAACCCTCGGTCCGCCCGCTGGCTCTGGATATTGGTGGCTTTGGTTGTGCTCATCACGCTGGTGCCTGTCAGCCTCATGGCAAGGACTCTGGTAGGCGCGAGCAACCTGCGCTATGAGCTGACGCAATCCGACCTGGTCATTCACTTTACAGGGGCGCCCACGCAGATTGACCGGTCTGCCATTATCGAGGTACAGGTCTACGACGACCTCACCGACGCCCGCCGCCTGATGGGCACGGCCATGCCCGGCCTCTACGAGGGGCGCTGGACCTCAAAGGAGACCGGCCGGATCACCCTCTTTGCCAGCGCGACCGACCGCATGGTTGTGGTGAAGACCGCTGAGCGCGCCTGGGGCATCACACCCGCCGACCCCGCTGCCTTTGCAGACGCCCTGAAGAGTGGCCAGACTGGCAGATGGGAGCCGGTCCGGGGCCAGCGGCCCACGCTCCTGATGGGGGCGTTTGTCCTGTTCATTCTGCTTACGGTGGGCGGCGCCAGCGCGATCCTGATCTATTACATGAGGCTGCCGGGCACCATTCGCTATCACCTGACCGACGACGGGGTCATCATCGAAGGGGGACGCCTCCGCGTGGTGCTGCCCTACCGGGAGATCACCCGTGCCGAAGTCGTCAGCCCGCGGGGTTACCCCTGGCGCACATTTGGCGCCCACCTGCCGGGCCTGGTCTGGGGCCGTTTTTCCTGGAAGGGGCTGCCGGGCAGACTGCGCATCTACGCGACGCAGGTCAAGCCCCTGGTCGCCGTCACGGCGGGGGCGGTTACCTACGGCATCTCGCCGGCAGAGCGGGATCGGTTTCTTGCCGAACTGCAGAAGCACATCTAAAGATGTGAACCTTTCGCCAGGACGTACGCGTCCTAGTTGCCAGGAGGGATCACTCACATGACGCCGTTTTTCTTCGCACCCTTTATGCCGATCCTGATTTTCGCCGCCATCTTTGCGATTTTGGTTCTGCCCCGCATTCTGCGGCAGCAGGCGGAAAACAGCCGCAACGCCGCTTCTCCGCTGCTGGAGCGAGAAGCCTATGTGGTAAGCCGGCGGCAGCAGGTGTTCGGCCACAAGGCCACCCGCACGTACTACTTCGTTACCTTTCAGTTCCGGGATGGTAACCGGGAGGAGCTACGGGTGGAGGGCCCGCAGTACGGCCTGCTGGCTGATGGCGACACCGGCATTCTGCACAGCCAGGGCACCTGGTTTAAGGGCTTTACGCGAAAGGAGCTGTAGCCGATGACCCCGTATGAACGGAGCCTGCACTCGCCACCCATCTGGTGGCTGATTCCGGCCATCCTCATCGGCGCGGTTGTGGTCTTTGTGTTCGGGAAGGTCATCTATAGCATCGTCACAACCAATGCCCGAAACCGGCAGGCGCCGTTTCTCCAGCGAGATGCCATGGTCGTAAGCCGGCGGCAGCGTGTCTGGGGCGACAACGCCAGCACCACTTACTTTGTCACCTTTGAGTTCCCCGATGGCGTGCGCGAGGAGTTGATGGTCAGCGGGGAGGAGTATGGCCTGCTGGCTGAAGGCGACACCGGCGTGCTCCACAGCCAGGGCACCTGGTTCAAAGGTTTCCAGAGAGCGCCGCGCTCTTAAAAAGGAATGTTCTTGTCGGTGACGAATGTTTGGGGTTATTGATAATGCATCTCATGATCGTCGGAAACGGAGGACCGGGCGTGAAGCGGAGCCGTACTCGTCGCAGTCGGATGCAGCATCTGGCGCAGCAATATCCATGGCATATGGCCGCCGCGGCGGTACTGCTCAGCAGTCCGCCCGGCTGGCTCCTGTTCGGCCTGGGCGCACGGGCCGGGCTGCTCCACCATGCCGTCCTGGCCGTGCTCGGCGCCCTCACCCTGACCGCCCTTGGCTGGTGGGGGGAGGCGGGGGTGAGCCGGCCCGCCCGCTGGCGCAACCTTCACCTGGCAACCGTGCCGCTGCTGGCCGTGGCGGTCTGCTTCCCCCGCCAGGTACAGGTCGATGGCCTCCAGTTTCTCCCCTATGCATTCCTGGCGTTGCTGATCGCCCTGCAGCGGGAGGTCTGGTACCGGGGTATCCTTTTCCGGGCGCTGGTGCCGGTCTACGGCCCCCGCCAGACCGTTGTGCTGACGGCCCTGCTCTTCGCGGCGCCCCAGGCAGCCGACCTGCTGGCCGGCGCCGCCCCGGGCGTCACCCTGGTCAAGACCCTGGCAGCAGGCCTGCTGGGCTACGTGCTGGGCGCCCTGCGCCTGCGCACCCGGTCCATCTGGCCCGGCGCCTTGGTGGCTGCGCTCTTCCACCTGGCCATCTTCCTGGAGCGCTTCCAGTATGCCGGCGAGATGCTGCCCGACGCATCCCACCGCCTTGGCATCCAGGTCCTCATGGGCCTGCTGGTCTACGCCAGCGCCCGCCTCTGGATGCGCCGGGCCAACGACGAGGCCCCGGCCGAAGCCCCGGCAGCTGAGGCGGAGACCGTGCAGGCCAGTTGAGGGTCACTGGATAAGGTATTACCGTGGATTCCCCTGAAAATGCCGGCGCAGTTCGGACTATCGAAGCCATATTTTGCCACGGATTTCACGGAACTGCACGGATTAACCCAGCCTTTCAGTCCGATAACGATGCGCTGGCGCGGCAAACATGTGACTGAATCCGTGTAATCCGTGAAATCCGTGGCGGGGAATTGATCAGAGGTTTTTCATCTGTGGTGCCGGTGCGAAGCAACATGGTGGTTACGCAGATTTCAGGATTACGCAGATTACTTGGTTAGCGTTCCTGGACATTATCCAGATGATAATGACCTGGAGCCTCTATCCTGGTAATCTGCGTAATCCCATAATCCGCGTAATCCGCGGTAAAAAAAGCCCCATATGCCAACAGCAAAACGCACCGCCCGCCCACAACCAACGGCGCACTTTCACCTTTGACTTCCATTATCACGGTTGTTACACTGTATGGGGACATTTAGGTCATCGTCCTAAATGCCTACGTGAATCCGGGCACAAACCCTGCTTTGCAAGGAGTTGAGGACCGTGGCTCCCTTCCGTGACCTCCACGACTTTATCGCCGCTTGCGAAAAGCGGGGCTGGCTGAAGCGGATCAAAGCACAGGTGGATCCGTACCTGGAAATCGCCGAGATCACAGACAGGGTGTCCAAACTGCCGGGCGGCGGCTACGCCCTCCTCTTTGAAAACGTGAAGGGTTCAACCTTCCCGGTGCTGACCAACACCTTCGGCTCCATGGAGCGGATGTGCCTGGCCCTGGGCGTCGACCACCTCGACGACGTGGCGGCGAAGATCAAGGATCTGATGAAGCTCCCCGGCCCGGGCGGCGGCCTGCTGGACAAGCTCGGCACCGGCATGAAGCTGCTCGACGTGGCCAAGTCCACCCAGCCCAAGGTAATCACCAAGGCGCCCTGCCAGGAAGTGGTCCTGACGGGTGATGACGTTGACCTCTATAAACTCCCGGTGCTGACCACCTGGCCCAAGGATGGCGGCCCGTTCATCACACTCCCCAGCGTGATTACCCGCGACCCCAAGACCGGCGGCCGCAATATCGGCATGTACCGCATGCAGGTCTACGACAAGCGTACCACCGGCATGCACTGGCACAAGCACAAGGACGGCCAGCGCCACATGGACGCCTCGGCCGGCACCCGCATGCCCGTGGCCGTGGCCCTGGGAGGCGACCCTGCCACCGTCTACAGCGGCAGCGCCCCCCTGCCCCCGATCATTCCGGAGCTGATGTTCGCCGGCTTCCTGCGGGGTGAGCCCGTGGAGCTGGTCAAGTGCAAGACCATCGACATGGAAGTGCCCGCGACCGCGGACTTCGTCATCGAAGGGTATGTGGACACCGCCGAACCCCTGCGCATAGAGGGGCCCTTCGGGGACCACACGGGCTTCTACAGCCCGGCGGACCCCTACCCGGTCTTCCACGTCACGGCCATCACGCACCGGCGCGACGCCATTTACCCGGCCACGCTGGTGGGCAAGCCGCCCCAGGAGGATGTCTACCTGGGCAAAGCGACCGAGCGCCTCTTCCTGCCCATGGCGCAGATGATTCTGCCCGAGATTCTCGACTACGATATGCCGCCAGAGGGTACCTTTCATAACTGCATCATCGTCAAGATTAAGAAGCGGTACCCCGGCCATGCCCGCAAGGTGATCAACGGCCTCTGGGGCATGGGTCTGATGATGCTGACCAAGACCATCGTCGTCGTCGATGACCATATCGACGTGCACAACTACAGCGAAGTCTTCTGGTACGCCTCGGGCAACATCGACCCGAAGCGGGACGTCTTCTTCTCCGAAGGGCCCGCGGATGACCTCGACCATGCGACGCCCGTCTGGCGTTACGGCTCGAAGATGGGCATTGACGCCACGAAGAAGTGGCCCGAAGAGGGGCACCCCCGCCAGTGGCCCGACGAAATCGAGATGTCCCCCGAAATCAAGGAGCAGGTCACCCGCCGGTGGCGGGAGTTCGGCATTTAGCCCGCGCACAGACCAGGGGAGGCTACCTACGCATGTACTACGCCGAGCGGATCCGTTTGCGCCGGGTCAACCCGGAACTGGATACCGACGACCGCTATCGCTGGATGAACGACCCGGACACGGTCCGCCACCTTGGCATGCGCCCGGCCCGCCTCTCGCGCGAGCAGACCCGCGCATACCTGGAGAAGTGTGCCGCCTCCGCCGCAGAGGTTGCCGAGTTCGCTGTGGAAACGAAGGATGGCTGCCACATCGGCGGCACCTGCCTGCGGGAGTTCAACCATACCGCCCGCTCGGCGGAGTTTGGGATTTGCATTGGTGAGGAAGACTTCCGGGGCCAGGGCTACGGCACCGAAGTGACCAAGCTCATGGTCAAAATCGGCTTTGAAGAGTTCAACCTCAACCGCATCTGGCTCCATGTGAGCGCCAATAACCCTGCCGGTGTGCGGGCCTATGAAAAGGCCGGCTTCGTGCGCGAAGGCTGGCTGCGCCAGTACGGGTTTGCCAACGGCAGCTACTACGACGCCTATTTGATGGCGATATTGCGAGAAGACTATGAGAGAAGCGAAAGGGGAGCCTGATGGATGACCGGTGTTAGCAGGGTGAAAACCTTTGCGGAACTGGTCCGATTTGAACACACCATCCTCAACCTACCCTTTGCCTACCTGGGCGCCTTTGTGGCCGCACGCGGCTGGCCCTCCTGGTGGCAGGTCCTCTGGATTACCGTGGCCATGGCCGGCGCCCGGTCGGCTGCCATGGGCATGAACAGGATCTTCGACGCTGAAATCGACGCAAAAACGCCCCGGACCAAGACGAGACATATCCCGGCAGGGCTGGTGGCCAAGAAAGAAGCTTGGTTCTTCGTCATCCTGGCGCTGGCGCTGCTCCTGGTGGCGGCCTTCAACCTGAACCCGCTCTGCCTCTGGCTCTACCCGCTGGCGGTGCTGACCTTCGGCATCTACAGCTTTACCAAGCGCTTTACCTGGCTCTGTCATGTCTGGCTCGGGCTGAGCGTGGCATGGGCGCCGTTCGGGGCCTACATTGCGGTTTCCGGCAAGGTGACCTGGGAATCGCTCCTGCTGGTCGGCATTATCACCCTGTGGAATGCGGGGTTCGATACGCTTTATGCCACGCAGGACATGGAGGCCGACGTGGTCAACGGGGTCCATTCGATTCCCGCCCGGTTCGGTCTGGCCCGGTCACTGTTAATCGCCCGGTTCTTTCACCTGGGCGTGGTGGCGCTGGTGGCGGTCTCCGGTTTCGCCTGGGGCCTGGTAGAGGGGATAAACCCGCTCGCCTGGTCGCTCTCCGGCTGGCTCTACTTCGTGGGCTGGGCGCTGATCGCGGCGCTGCTCCACTACGAACACTCGATTCTTTCGCCCAAGGATATGAGCCGCCTGAACGCCGCCTTCTTCAACATGAATGCCTACATCAGCGTGGTCTTTTTCGTGTTTACTGCCGCTGCGCTGGTCGTTTCGCACTAAGCAATCTAGAAAGCAATGGAGGATGTATCCGTCATGAAGCGTTCTCTGTCCATGGTGCTCGCCGGTGTGCTGGCCCTCGGCGTGCTTGCGGGCTGCGGCTCCAAGCCGAACGACGTCTACAAGCAGCAGCCCGCGGCGGGTGACAAGCCGCAGACGACTGCTCCGGCCCCGGTCGCAAAGCTGAAGATCGCCCAGATGCCCGTTATCGACAGCCTGCCGTTCTGGGTCGCCTCCCAGAAGGGGTACTACAAGCAGGAAGGCGTCGACGTTGAATTGCTCACCTTCAAGTCGCCCAACGAGCGCGACGCCGCTCTGCAGAGCGGCGAAGTCGACGGTATGATGGCCGACATTATGACTTCCGCCTCGCTGATGGCTTCCGGCGGCACGAAGCTGAAGCTGACCTCGGTCGCCCTGGGCGCCACCAAGGAAGAGAGCCCCTTCGCCATTATCGCTGCGCCGAACTCGGGCATAACGAAGCCCGAGCAGCTGAAGGGCGTGGAGATCGGCATCTCCAACGCATCGATCATCGACTACGTCACCGAAAAGCTGCTGAAGGACCAGGGCTTCAGCGCTGCCGACATCAAGACCACGAACATTCAGCAGATCAACATCCGGTTTGAAGCGCTGATGAGCGGCCAGATCAAGGCCTCCACCCTGCCGGAGCCTTGGATTACGCTGGCGACCGCCAAGGGCGCCAAGGTGATTCTGAACGACGCCAAGGATGGCAAGGGCAACTACTCCGTCTCCGTCATCACCTTCAGCGATAAGGCGACCCAGGAGAAGGCGGAGGCGATCAAGCGGTTCTTCATCGCTTACAACCGGGCCGTCAACGATATCCGGCTGAACCCGGAAGGCTTCTTCGACCTGCTGAACACCGAAGGCAAGGTGCCCATGGAGGCCAAGGCGACCTACAAGAACGTGCCGCCCTCCTTCGCCCAGGCGCCCAAGAAGGAAGATGTGGACAGCGTCGTCCAGTGGATGGTCGAGCGGAAGATCATCACGGCGCCGCTGACCTACGAACAGCTCGTCAATGCGAGCCTGCTGCCGACGAAATGATTCAAGCCCAATCGGTTGGATATAGCTATAAGGAGACGGTCGCCCTGCGCGACGTCTCCTTTGCCCTTCCTGCCGGACAGACGCTGGCGGTGGTGGGTCCCTCGGGCTGCGGCAAGACGACACTGCTCAGCCTGATCGCCGGTCTGCTGGAGCCGGCCGAGGGGAAGCTGACGGTAGCCGGACAGCCGATTAACCCCCGCCGGCCGGGCACCGCCCTGATCATGCAGGACTACGGGCTGCTTCCTTGGAAGACCGTGCGGGAGAATGTTGCCCTCGGGCTGGTGATTCGAGGCCTGCCCCGGGGCCGGGCCGACCAGGCCCTCCT